>Ga0209455_1000310_pt1 | contig 49825 bp, 50 predicted proteins | sample AraplaCol_mCL_r2_FD_184275 | JGI IMG/M metagenome (GOLD analysis project Ga0209455, IMG submission 184275) | Arabidopsis root microbial communities from North Carolina, USA - plate scrape CL_Col_mCL_r2 (SPAdes) (version 2) | ecosystem: Host-associated > Plants > Roots > Endosphere | place: USA... | reverse complement strand
AGGTTCAGCAGCCGCGGCTGGCCGTCCAGCAGCGCCACCATGTTGATGCCGAACGTCACCTGCAGCTGGGTCTGCTGGAACAGGTTGTTCAGCACCACGTCGGCCATCGCGTCCTTGCGGATCTCGATGACGATGCGCATGCCGTCCTTGTCGGACTCGTCGCGCAGCTCGCTGATGCCCTCGAGCTTCTTCTCCTTGACCAGCTCGGCGATCTTCTCGATCAGCCGCGCCTTGTTCACCTGGTACGGCAGTTCGTGGACGAGGATGGTTTCGCGGCCGTTCGACTCGGTTTCGATCTCGGTCTTCGCGCGCACCAGGATGCGGCCGCGACCGGTGCGGTAGGCCTCGACGATCCCGGACGAGCCGTTGATGATGCCCGCGGTCGGGAAATCCGGCCCCGGGATGTAGTGCATCAGGTCGGCGATCGACAGCGTCGGCTCGTCGATCAACGCGATGGTCGCAGCCACCACTTCGTTGAGATTGTGCGGCGGCACGTTGGTGGCCATGCCCACCGCGATGCCGGCCGAGCCGTTCACCAGCAGGTTCGGCACGCGCGTCGGCAGTACCAGCGGCTCGTGCTCGCTCTCGTCGTAGTTCGGGCCGAAGTCGACGGTTTCCTTGTCGATGTCGGCAAGCAGTTCGTGGGTGAGGCGCGACATGCGCACCTCGGTGTAACGCATCGCCGCCGCGTTGTCGCCGTCGACCGAACCGAAGTTGCCTTGGCCGTCCACCAGCATGTAGCGCAGCGAGAACGGCTGCGCCATGCGCACGATCGCGTCGTAGACCGACGCATCGCCGTGCGGGTGGTATTTACCGATCACGTCGCCGACCACGCGGGCCGACTTCTTGTAAGGCTTGTTCCAGGCGTTGCCCAGCTCGTTCATCGCGAACAGCACGCGGCGATGCACCGGCTTCAGGCCATCGCGCACGTCCGGCAGCGCGCGGCCCACGATCACGCTCATCGCGTAGTCGAGATAGCTCTGGCGCATCTCGTCTTCGATGTTGACGCGGATGATTTCTTTGGCGAGTTCTGCCATCAAACGGCTTCCCTGTTGAACGAGGAGGAACGCGTCGCGCCGTGCTCGCGGACACGCGAAAATCAACCCGACAAGTGTAACACGGCCACACCTTTCGCGCCTCGCGAAAGGCGGAAATTACCCATTGCGTTTCAATATCTTGCGCGATGGCCGCACACTCTCGACCAAGTGCCGCGACACGCCGTTCGCCAGCGCGTCGCACACGCCGCTTTCAGGTGCCGAACAGCGCCCGCATCGAAGTTGCATCCGGCCGCGCGATCACCCCGCGCTCGGTGACGATGGCGTCGATCAGGCTCGCTGGCGTCACGTCGAATACGGGGTTCCAGGCCTCGGCGCCTTCGACCACCACGCGCCGGCCGCCGATACCCAGCAGCTCGGTCGGGTCACGCAGTTCGATCTCGATCGCCTCGCCCGAGGCGGTGGCCATGTCCACCGTGGACGACGGCGCCACCACCATGAACTTCACGCCGTGGTGCCTCGCGGCGATCGCCAGCTGGTAGGTGCCGATCTTGTTCGCGGTGTCGCCGTTGGCGGCGATGCGGTCGGCGCCCACGATCACCCACTGCACGGCGCCCGACTTCATCAGGTGTGCGGCGGCCGAATCGGCGATCAGCTTGGCGGGAATGCCGTCGCGCACCAGCTCGTACATGGTGAGCCGCGCGCCCTGCTGCCACGGACGCGTCTCGCCCGCGTACACGTGCGCGATGCGTCCCTGCGCCACGCCGGCGCGGATCACGCCCAGCGCGGTGCCGAAGCCCGCCGTGGCCAGCGAACCGGTATTGCAGTGGGTGAGCACGCCCGAGCCCGACGCTATCAGCGCGGCACCCAGTTCGCCCATGTGGCGGTTCGCGGCCAGATCCTCGTCCTGGATCGCCTGCGCCTCGCGCTCCAACGCGGCCGCATCGGCACCCGCGACGATGCGCGCCTTCATGCGGTCCAGCGCCCACATCAGGTTCACCGCAGTGGGCCGCGCCGCGCGCAGTTGCGCCAACGCATCGTCCAGCGCACTCCCCTGCTGCGCCGCCAGCACCACGCCCCAGGCTGCGGCGATGCCGATCGCCGGCGCGCCGCGCACGGCGAGGTCGCGGATGGCCTGGGTCACTTCACCGGCATCGCGGCAAGCTATCCAGTGTTCCTCCTGCGGCAACAGGCGCTGATCGAGCAAACGGAGCTGGTCGCCGCGCCATTGCACGGCGCGGACGCGGTCGTAACGGTCGTAATCCATGGGGAAACTTCGTGTGTTGGAGCGAGTGAGTCAGGGCGATTCCGGCATCACCAGCCACAGGATCAGGTAGATCAGGATGCCCGAACCGCCCAGCAAGGTGAGGATGATCCACGCCACCCGCACCAGGGTCGGGTCCCAGCCAAGGTATTCGGCGATGCCGCCGCAGACGCCGGCGAGCTGGCGGTTCTGGCGGGAACGGCAGAGACGTTTTTCCATGCAGGCGGATCCTGTCGAGAGAAGGTCAGTCGCGCGCGCGCAACCACTGGTGGATCGCCGGCGGCACTTCGCGCTGGGCGCGGCCGGAAACGTAGATGCCGATGTGGCCGCCCTTGAACGCCAGCTCGGTGTAGTCGGTGCTGCCCGCGCGGCGCGCCAACGCGCGCGAGGCGTCCGGCGGCACCAGATGGTCCTGCTCGGCGTAGATGTTGAGGATCGGCAGTTCGAGCTTGCGCAGATCCACTTCGCGACCGCCGATGACGAGGCCGCCCTTCACCAGCTTGTTGCCCTGGTAGAAATCCTTGACGAACTGGCGGAAGGTCTCGCCGGCCTGGTCGGGCGAGTCGAAGATCCAGCGCTCCATGCGCAGGAAGTTCTCCAGCTCGACGGGCTTGTCCAGAATGTCGACCAGGCCCACGTACTTCTGCTGGTTGAGGCGCACCGGCTTCAGCGTGAGGTAGACCCAGTTCATCAGCATCGCCGACACGTTGCCGAGCGTGTCGACGAACAGGTCCACGTCCAGTTCGCGGCACCAGTGCGAGAGCATGTTGTCCGGCGTCTGGAAATCCACCGGTGTGACCATGGTGACGAGATTCTTCACCTTGTCCGGGTGCATCGCGCCGTAGCACAGCGAGAACGCACCGCCCTGGCAGATGCCGAGCAGGTTGATCGTGTCCAGACCGTGGCGCTCGCGCACCGCATCCACGCAGCGGTCGAGGTAGCCGTTGAGGTAATCGTCCAGCGTCAACCAGCGGTCGGCGCCGTCGGGATAGCCCCAGTCGATGAGATAGACGTCCTCGCCCTGCGCGAGCAGGTTGCGCACCAGCGAGCGGTCGGGCTGCAGGTCGGTCATCCACACCGTGTTGACCAGCGCGTAGACGATCAGCGTGGGCGTTCGCGCGGTCGGCGCGCGGTCGCCCTGCATGTGCCACAGCTTCAGCTTGTCTTCGGCGTACACCAGCTCGCGCGGCGTGTTGGCGTAGCCGGGCTCGCGCATGCCGCGCAACTGGCCCATGCCGGCGCTGAGCTTGCGCTGGAACGCGCCGATTTCCTGCATCAGCCGGGCCGGATCGAGATGGAGCGGGGTATCCATGAGGGCTCCCTTCAGCGCTTGCGCGGCGTGGTGGCGGGTGATGCCGGCTTGCCGCGCGCGGGCGCCTTCGCAGCGGCGGTGCGCTTGGCCGCAGCCTTCGGTTTCGGCTCGGCCGGCCCTGCCGCAAGCGCAGCGAGTTCGCGCTTCAAGGCCGCCACTTCGCGCCGCAGCTCGAGGATTTCATCGGCGACTGCGCCACTGCCCTGCTTGCGCAGATCGCGGCGCAGCTGTTGCAGGCGTTCACCCAGCGCCGAGACTTCCTCGCGGGTGGGCACGCCCAGCTCGCGGCACAGCTGACCGGTGTGCCGCTGCTGCAGCTGGCGCACGCGCATCTGGCTGTTGACCATCTCGCCGTAGGCCGCGCGGAACTCGTCGGACAGCGCGATCTCGGCATAGGCCTCTTCGGCAGCGTCCACCCACAGGTCGTACAGCGCCTTCAGCGACTCGATCGGCGGGCTGGCCGCATCGCGCTGTGCCAGCCGCGCCTGCAGGCGTTCCAGCCCCTGTGCATTCGCCCGCTGGATCAGCGCCTGGTAGCGCGCGTTCGCCTCCAGCGCCGCCTGGATCGCCGCCGTCAGCTCCTGCTGCTGCATCAGCTGTTCGCGATGCAGGCCGAACGCCGGCACCGGGCCGTTCGCCGCCGCCGGCATGGCGAAACCGCCGGACTGCATAGATTGCAGCCAGGCCTGCCACTGCTGCACGAAACCCTGCGCGGCGGTGTTGTCGATGCCGTTGAAGGCCTGGGTGAATGGCTGGTTGCCGGAGCCTGCCCAGGCGCGCAGCAGGCTCTGCCAGTCCGCGCCGGGCTGGCTGGCGCCGGCCGCCGCCACACCCTGCATCCAGTCGAAGCAGCCCCTGAGGCCGGCCAGCGTACGCTCCAGTGCCTCGTTGCCGGCCGGTGGCGGCGCAGCAGCGGGTGGCGGTTGCAACTGGCGCAGCCACGCATCCCAGGATTGCTGGGCGAGCACCTGCCAGTCCTTGATGAAATCGCCTGCCTGTCCGTTCATCGCGCATCCTCGTCTGCCACGCATGCATCGTAGCAAAAGCGTGTTGCACGGAACGGTCGGAACCCTTGCGATCATCCATGATCGCGAGAATCAAACGGGCAGCCATCCATGGCTGCACTCCCCACAAACGAACGAGGCCCGGCATGGCCGGGCCTCGTTCGCGTTGCATGCAGCTCAGGCTCAGGCATCGCTGCCCTCGCCCTCGGCCACCGCCTTCATGGACAGGCGGATGCGGCCCTGCTTGTCCACTTCCAGCACCTTGACCTTGACGATGTCGCCTTCCTTGAGCTTGTCGGAGACCTTCTCGACGCGCTCGTTGGAGATCTGCGACACGTGCACCAGGCCGTCCTTGCCCGGCATGATGGTGACGAACGCACCGAAGTCCATCAGCTTGGCAACCTTGCCTTCGTAGATGCGGCCCGGTTCGACGTCGGAGACGATCTGCTCGATGCGCTTCTTCGCCGCCTCGCCCGCGTCGCGGTTGACCGAGGCGATGATCACGGTGCCGTCGTCGTTGATGTCGATGGTGGCGCCGGTCTCCTCGGTGATCGAGCGGATGGTGGCGCCGCCCTTGCCGATGACTTCGCGGATCTTGTCCGGGTGGATCTTGATGGTGATCAGGCGCGGCGCGTACTCGCTCATCTCGGTGCGCGCGGTGCTGAGGGCCTTGGCCATCTCGCCGAGGATATGCAGGCGGCCGCGCTTGGCCTGGGCCAGCGCCACCTTCATGATCTCCTCGGTGATGCCGTCGATCTTGATGTCCATCTGCAGGGCGCTGATGCCCTCGGAGGAACCGGCCACCTTGAAGTCCATGTCGCCGAGATGATCCTCGTCGCCCAGGATGTCGGACAGCACCACGAAGTCGTTGCCTTCCTTCACCAGACCCATCGCGATGCCGGCCACCGGCGCCTTCAGCGGCACGCCGGCATCCATCATCGCCAGCGAGGAACCGCACACCGAGGCCATCGACGAGGAACCGTTGGACTCGGTGATTTCCGAGACCACGCGCAGCACGTAGGGGAAGGACTCCAGCGAGGGCTTCACCGCCTGCACGCCGCGCTTGGCGAGGCGGCCGTGGCCGATCTCGCGGCGCTTCGGCGCGCCGAAGCGGCCGGCCTCGCCCACCGAGAACGGCGGGAAGTTGTAGTGGAACAGGAACGGATCCTTCGACTCGCCGGCCGGCGCGTCGATGATCTGCGCGTCGCGCGTGGTGCCCAGGGTGACCGTGACCAGCGCCTGCGTCTCGCCGCGGGTGAACAGCGCCGAGCCGTGGGTGCGCGGCAGCACGCCCACGCGGGCGGTGATCGCGCGCACGTCGTCCAGCTGACGGCCGTCGATGCGCACCTTGGTCTTCAGCACGCTGTCGCGCAAGGTGTGGTACTCGAGCTCGCCGAACTCCTTGGCGAGTTCGGCCTTGTCCCAGCCCTTCGCCTCGGCGTCGGCCTTCAGCGATTCCAGCACGTCGGCCTTGATCGCGGCGATCGCGTCGCGGCGCTGCAGCTTGTCGCGCACCTGGAAAGCGGCTTCCAGCTTGTCGCCCACGGCGCCCTTGAGCGCGGCGACCAGCGCCTCGTTGCGGGCCGGCGGCTGCCAGTCCAACGACGGGCGGGCGGCCTCGGTGGCCAGCTCGGCGATCGCGCGGATCGCGACCTGCATCTGCTGGTGGCCGAACACCACGGCGCCGAGCATCACGTCCTCGGACAGCAGCTCGGCCTCGGATTCCACCATCAGCACCGCACCGGCGGTACCGGCGACGACCAGGTCCAGCTGCGAGCCGGCCAGTTCGGTGGTGGTCGGGTTCAGCAGGTACTGGCCGTTGGCGTAACCGACGCGGGCGGCGCCGATCGGACCCTTGAACGGGATGCCGGCGAGGCTCAGCGCGGCGGACGCGCCGATCAGCGCCGGGATGTCGCCGTCGATCTCGGGGTTCAGCGAAACGACCTGGGCGATCACCTGGACTTCGTTCTTGAAGTCTTCCGGGAACAGCGGGCGCACCGGGCGGTCGATCAGGCGCGAGGTCAGCGTCTCCTTCTCGGTCGGACGGCCTTCGCGCTTGAAGAAGCCGCCGGGGATGCGGCCGGCCGAGTAGAACTTCTCGACGTAGTCCACGGTGAGCGGGAAGAAGTCCTGGCCTTCCTTCGCCTTGGCCGCGGCCACCGCGGTGACCAGCACCACGGTGCCGCCCATGCTGACCATCACCGCACCGGACGCCTGGCGGGCGATTTCGCCCGTCTCCAGCGTGACTTCATGTTTACCGTACTGGAATGACTTGGTTACTTTCGCCACGGGCTCTGTCCTGTAAGGAGTGCGGTCACGGATGGCCGCTTTTCGATCTTCGCGTTCACGGACGAACGCAGAAACCTTGAAGTGCGGCCACGGATGGCCGCTTTGTGACTTTCGCGCTCGGGTCGAACGCGAAAATCAACGACGGAGGCCGAGACGCTCGATCAGGCTCTGGTAACGGGCCAGGTCGCGGTCCTTGAGGTAGGCGAGCAGGCTCTTGCGGCGATTCACCAGCTTCAGCAAGCCGCGGCGGGAGTGGTGATCCTGCTTGTGCGACTTGAAGTGGTCGGTGAGGTGGTCGATGCGGGCGGACAGCAGCGCCACCTGCACTTCGGCGGAGCCGGTGTCGTTGGCCACGCGGCCGAAGTCAGCGATGATCTTGCCGGTCTGTTCTGCGGTAAGAGACATGGTGATACCTGTTTCCTTGAAAAGGCGATGCGAAGCTTGCGTGTGCACCGCTGTGGCGGCGCACACGCAAGCTTCGCCTGTTGGATGAAAGTACTGGAATAACTTGCTTATTCTAGCCGCGCCCTACCCCTGCAACAAGGGCAATGGCAGGCAAATCGGGGCCGATTCACGGTGGCGGCAGGTTGAAACCACGCAGGATGCGGCTGCGCCCCTCCGCATCCAGTTCCACGAGCGCCAGCAGGGCGCCGTCGCTGGCGAACGCGGCGTGACACCCGCTGGCCCCGGCCACCACGATGGGCTGGCCGCGGGCAATCGCCTGGCTCTGCACCTCGTCCAGCTGCAGTACCGGCCAGTCGGCCAGGCCCGCCGCCACCGGCAGCAGCCAGGCCAGCAGGGCCTCGTCGCCCTGCCCGGCCGCCTGCTCCAGTTGCTCCAGCGTGACCATGCGCGGTTCACGGAACGGCTCCACCCACAGTCGCCGCAAGGCGGTGAGGTGGGCGCCGCAGCCCAGCGCCTCGCCCAAGTCGACCGCCAATGAGCGCACGTAGGTGCCCGAGCCGCATTCCACTTCGAACACCAGGCTGTCCGTCGTGCGCGAAAGCAGTTCCAGCCGGTACACCTCGACTTCACGTGGCGGCGCTTCCACCGCCTCGCCGCGGCGCGCCTTCAGGTACAAGCGTTCACCACCCTGCTTCAGCGCCGAGTAGGCCGGCGGCACCTGCACGATGCGACCGCGCAGCGGCGCCAGTGCCGCCTCGATCGCCGCCTCGTCCAGCGCGGGCACCGGCCGCTCGCGCACGGCCTCGCCCTCGCGATCGGCCGTGGTCGTGGTGATGCCCAGCCGGCATTCGGCCCGGTAGGCCTTGCGCGCGCCAAGCAGATTGCCGGCGAGCTTGGTGGCCTCGCCGAAGCACAGCGGCAGCAGGCCGGTGGCCATGGGATCAAGCGCGCCGGTATGGCCGCCCTTGGCGGCACGGAACAGCCGGCGCACCTCCTGCAAGGCCTGGTTGGAACTCAGGCCGGCGGGCTTGTCGAGCAGCACGATGCCGTGCAGATCGCGCCAGGCGATGCGGGGCAGCTTGCGTTCGCGGGGCATGGAACTCGGATTACGGCTCGTCGTCCGGGGACGCCACGTCGCCCGCATCGCGCAGCAGCGCATCGATGCGTTCGCCCTTGTCCACCGAGTCGTCGTACTTGAAGCGCAGTTCCGGCACGCGGCGTAGCCGCATGCTGCGCGACAAGGCACGACGGAACTCGCCGGCCAGCGTGTTCAGCGCCTTCACTGCCGCTGCCGACTGCTCGGGCAGCAGTGCGGTCACCCATACCGAGGCGTAGTCAAGATCGCGGCTCACTTCCACGTCTGACACGCTGCACGACGGCAGGCCGTGATCGCGCACCGCGGCGTGCACCAGCAGGCCGATTTCGCGGCGCAGTTCGGCGCCTACGCGGTCGGTACGTTTGAAGTCGCGGGAGGGCATCAGAAACTCCGAAGACAAAATCCCTTCTCCCTTCGGGAGAAGGTGCCCCGACCTGCAAACGCCTGGAGCGTTTGCGGAACGGCGAAAGCCGGCCCCGTCAGGGGTAAGCACCATGGATGGTGCGAATCAAGGGCGGATGAGGGTTCACGGCCCTGCACAAAGTTCCATGCAAGCCCTGAACCCTCACCCCAACCCCAACCCCTCTCCCGAGGGGAGAGGGGTTCGAGACATTACAAGGTGCGGGCGACTTCGATACGCTCGAAGCACTCGATCTGGTCGCCGACCTTGACGTCGTTGTACTGCTTCACGGCAATGCCGCATTCCATGCCACTGCGCACCTCGTCGACGAGGTCCTTGAAGCGGCGCAGCGACTCCAGCTCGCCCTCGAACACCACGGTGTTGTCGCGCAGCACGCGGATCGGCTTGCTGCGTTTGACGTGGCCTTCGGTGACCATGCAGCCGGCGACCGCACCGAACTTGGAGCTGCGGAACACGTCGCGCACCTGGGCGATGCCGATGATCTCCTCGCGAATCTCCACGCCGAGCAGGCCGGACGCCGCCTGCTTCACCTGGTCGATCACGTCGTAGATGATCGAGAAATAGCGCACGTCGAGGCCGGCGGTATCGATCACCTTGCGTGCCGAGGCGTCGGCACGCACGTTGAAGCCGATCACCAGCGCCTTCGAGGCCGCCGCCAGGGTGGCGTCGGATTCGGTGATGCCGCCGACACCAGCCGCGATCACGTTGACCTTCACGTTCTCGTTGCCGATCGCGCTCAGCGACTCGCGCAGCGCCTGCACCGAGCCCTGCACGTCGGCCTTGACCAGGATGTTGAGGGTCTGCATGGCGGCACCCTGACCCATCTGGGCGATGATGTCCTCCAGGCGGTTCGCCTTGCTGACCATGCGCGTGTCGCGGCGCTTCTGCGCGCGCTCCGCCGCCACCTCGCGTGCCAGCCGTTCGTCGGCCACCACCACGAAGTCGTCACCGGATTCCGGCACGCCGGACAGGCCGAGGATCTGCACCGGAATCGACGGGCCGGCTTCTTGCACGGTCTTGCCGGTCTCGTCGACCAGCGCACGCATGCGGCCGAACTCGATGCCGCAAACCACGAAGTCGCCGCGCTTGAGCGTGCCCTGCTGCACCAGCACGGTGGCGACTGGACCACGACCGCGGTCGAGGCTGGATTCGATCACCACGCCGGAGGCCGGGCCGTCCTCGACGGCGGTCAGCTCCATCACCTCGGCCTGCACCGAGATCGCATCGAGCAGGTCGTCGATGCCCATGCCGGTCTTCGCCGACAACGGCACGAACGGCGTGTCGCCGCCCCACTCTTCCGGGATGACTTCGAGATTGCCGAGGCCCTGCTTGACGTGGTCCGGATTCGCGTCGGACTTGTCCATCTTGTTGATCGCGACGATCAGCGGCACCTTGGCGGCGCGAGCGTGCTGCACGGCTTCCGCCGTCTGCGGCATCACGCCGTCGTCGGCGGCCACCACAAGCACCACGATGTCGGTGGACTGGGCGCCGCGGGCACGCATCGAGGTGAACGCGGCGTGGCCGGGCGTGTCGAGGAAAGTGATCACGCCCTTCGGCGTGTCCACGTGGTACGCACCGATGTGCTGGGTGATGCCGCCGGCCTCGCCCGAGGCGACCTTGGTGCGGCGGATGTAGTCCAGCAGCGAGGTCTTGCCGTGGTCGACGTGGCCCATGATGGTGACCACCGGCGGACGCGGCTTCTTCTCGCCATCCAGCTCGGCGCTCTGGGTGTGCGCGGCCAGCGCGGCCTCGGCGTCGTTGGCATTGGCCTCGACCACGTTGTGGCCGAGCTCTTCCACCACCAGCACGGCGGTGTCGTGGTCGATGGTCTGGTTGATGGTCGCCATCACGCCCATCTTGAACAGCGCCTTGACCACCTCGGAACCCTTGACCGCCATCTTCTGCGCCAACTCGGCGACCACGTTGGCATCACCCACGACGACATCGCGCACGACGGCGGCGGTGGGTCGGGTGAAGCCATGCGCACCACCTGAAGCCGAACCGCGCACGGCCTCGCGCACGGCACCCTTGCCGGGCTTGCCGCGCTTGCCGCTGGAACGGCGTGCGCGATCGGCTTCGCTCAGATGCAGTTCGCCGGAGGCGAAACGCTTGCCGCCCGGCGCGTCGTCGCGGTCGCGACCGCCACCATGACGAGCCTTGCCGCGCGCGCTGTCACCGGCGGCAGCAGCCGCCGGACGCGCCGGAGCGGGGGCGGGCGCCGGAGCGGGGGCGGGCGCCGGCTTGACCAGCTTTTCGCGCTTGCGCGGCTCGTGCACCTGCGGAACGATCATGCCGAGACCGCGCGTATCGAGGCGCTGCACCGCGGGCTGCGCCTCGTCGGCGGCGGGTACGGCGGTGACCGGTTCGGCCGCTTCCTGCGCCGACTCGGCGAGCGCTTCGGGCTCGCCCGCGGATTCGGGTTCAGCGGCGGAGGCAGCCTCGACTTCGGCCTGGCGGCGGCGCTCCTCGGCCTCTTCCTGCGCGCGCTGCTGCGCTTCCTGCTCGCGCTGCTGCGCTTCGTGCTTGCGCAGCTCGACATCGCGGCGCCCTTGCTCTTCCTGCGCGCGCTGCTCGCGCGACTCGGCCAGCTTGCGCACGGCCTCCTCGCGCTCGGGCTCGGCGCTGGCCTCTTCGGCGATCACGCTGCGCTTGACGTAGGTGCGCTTGGCGCGCACCTCGACGTTGACCGTCTTCGCCGTGGCCGCGGCACCGCGGCCGCCGGGCGTGGAAACCTTCAGTTCGCCGACCGTGCGCCGCTTCAGCGTGATCTGGCGCGGCGCGCTGTCGGCGGTCTCCGCGACCGGCTCGTTCTTGCCGTGGGTACGGCGCAGGAAGCCCAGCAGCTTCACCTTCTCGGTGCTGCTGATGACCTGCTCCGGGTCGGAGAATTTCATGCCGGCCTCGCCAAGCTGGCTCAGCAGCTTGTCGACCGGCAGGCCCAGCACCTGGGCGAGTTGTTTGATCGTGACATCCGACATCGTGTTCTTTCTCCGCCGTTCCCGCGCTTGTCGTCCGTGCGGCCTCGCCTGCACGTACACCGCCGTCCCTGGTGGAAGGCCCGTGGCCTTCCTCGGCGCGCCCATCCCGGGCGCCGCCGTTCGCGGTTAGCCGCCCTTCTCCAGTTGCTCGATCATCGGTGCGCGCGCCGCCATGATCAGCGCCGCTGCGCGTTCCTCGGTCATGCCTTCGATGTCGATCAGGTCGTCCACCGCCTGGTCGGCGAGATCGTCGACCGTCACCACGCCGCGGGCCGCCAGCGCGTAGGCTGTGGTCTCGTCCATGCCGTTCAGCTCCAGCAGTTCCTCGCTGGGCTGGTGCTCGTCGATGGTTTCCTCGACGGCCAGCGCCTCGGTGAGCAGTGCATCGCGAGCGCGGGCGCGCAGTTCCTCGACGATGTCCTCGTCGAAGCCCTCGACCGCCAGCAGCTCGGCGCTGGGCACGTAGGCGATTTCCTCGACGCTGGAGAAGCCTTCCTGCACGAGGATGTTCGCGATCTCCTGGTCCACTTCCAGCTTGTCCATGAACAGCTGGCGCGCGGCCTCCTGCTCGGCCTCGCTCTTGGCGGCGACCTGGTCCTGGGTCATCACGTTGAGCTGCCAGCCGGTGAGCTTGCTGGCGAGGCGCACGTTCTGGCCGCCGCGGCCGATCGCCTGGGACAGCTTGTCCTCGGCCACCGCGATGTCCATCGAGTGCTTTTCCTCGTCCATGATGATGGACTGCACCTCGGCCGGCGCCATCGCGTTGATGACGAACTGGGCCTGGTTCTCGTGCCACAGGATGATGTCCACGCGCTCGCCGTTGAGGTCGTTGGACACCGCCTGCACGCGCGAGCCGCGCATGCCGATGCAGGCGCCGATCGGATCGGTGCGGCTGTCATGGGCCACCACGGCGATCTTGGCGCGGTCGCCCGGATCGCGGGCACAGCCCTTGATCTCGACCAGGCCCTGACCGACTTCCGGCACTTCCAGCTTGAACAGCTCGATCATGAACTCCGGTGCGGCGCGCGACACGAACAGCTGCGGCCCGCGCACTTCGGACTTCACTTCGAACAGGTAGCCGCGCACGCGGTCGCCCACGCGCACCGACTCGCGCGGAATCGTCTTGTCGCGCGGGATGAAGGCCTCGGCGTTGCCGCCCAGGTCGAGGTAGATGTTGCCGCGCTCGACGCGCTTGACGATGCCGGTGATCAGCTCGCCCACGCGATCCTTGTAGGCGTCCACCACCTGCTGGCGCTCGGCTTCGCGCACGCGCTGCACGATCACCTGCTTGGCGGCCTGCGCCGCGATGCGGCCGAACTCGGCGTTCTCGATCTGCGTCTCGATGTACTCACCCACCTGGGCGTCGGCGCGCTCGTCCAGCGCGTCCATCAGGCGCAACTGGTAGAACGGCGACTCCATCTCGCCGTCGTCGGCGATGATTTCCCAGCGGCGGAAGGTCTCGTACTCGCCGGTGTCGTGGTCGATGGACACGCGGATGTCCGGCTCCTCGTCCGGATAGCGCTTCTTGGCCGCCGAGGCCAGCGCGGCCTCCATCGCCTCGAAGATCACCTCGCGCGGCACGCCCTTTTCGTTGGCAACCGCGTCGACCACCAGCAAAAGCTCTTTGCTCATTGCAACAACTCCATGGGCGCCGCACGGCGACCGATCGGTAACTTGGCTTTTGCGTTCGTCCTTGAACGCCGAGATCAAGAAACAACCATCCCTGGCTGCGCTTTAACTATGCTTTTGCGTTCATCCGTGAACGCGAAGATCAGGAAGCAGCCATCCATGGCTGCACTTTTCAGTATCCGTCCGTCCATGACCTGGCTGTGTACTGCGACCATCCATGATCGCATGGTTGAACGGGACGACTCAGGCTTTCTTCTTGCCGGGGCCCTTGCCGGGCTTGGGCTTGGGCGCGTAGCCCAGCGCCACCCAGTCCGGCACCAGCCGTGCGCTTTCCACCTGGGCATGTTCGAAGACGAACAGCTTGCCTTCGGCCTCCAGCGAGATGCGCTCGCCTTCCACCGAGAGCAGCTTGCCGCGCAGGCGGCGACGCCCTTCCAGCGGCGCGCGCAGCAGCAGCTTCACCTCCTGCCCCGCCGCCCGTGCGAATTGCGCGGCGGTGAACAGCGGACGATCGATCCCGGGCGAGGAGACCTCCAGCACGTAGTGGCCGGGGATCGGATCCTCCACGTCCAGCAGCGCGGAAAGCTCGCGACTGGCCGCTTCGCAATCCTCGATGCCCACTTCGCGCCGCTCGCCTTCGGCAGCAGCCGCACCTTCGGGAAGGTCCAGGTAGACCCGCAGGGTACTCTGCCCCTGCGACGGCGTGAATTCCACGCCCAAGCATTCCAGCCCGAGATCGGCCAGGACGGTGCTGAAGCGTTGTGCGAGTGCGTGCGTATCCATCAATGCGTTTCCAGGTCGCAAAAACAAAAAATGGGCACTGGCGGCCCATTCCCTGCTCCGTGCCGGAGCGTCCTCGCCGATGTACCGACTCCAGGCAGCTCCTCCGGCGTCCGCGCGGCATCAAAACCGGAACAGACGCGGCGCATCCTGCGCCCAACAAAAAAGCCTCACGAGGAGGCTTTCTTGTCCAAGAAAGATCTGGTAGCGGGGGCAGGATTCGAACCTGCGACCTTCGGGTTATGAGCCCGACGAGCTGCCAGACTGCTCCACCCCGCATCAGAGTCCGAAGATTCTAGCGGGACTTGCCATTTACCGCAAGCCTAGCAGAAGGACTTTCGATCAAATCCTTCGATCAACCCAGGCCGAACGAGTGGCGGCACCAGCCCAGCAGCGGTCCCCAGTACACGCCCAGCACCAGCAACGCCAGCGCGTTGAGCGAGAGCACCACGCGCATCGACATGTCGGGCGCGGACTGGTCGGCGCCGCCCTCTTCGGCCTTGTCGAAGTACATCACCTTGACCACGTGCAGGTAGTAGTACAGGCCGACGATCGCGAACACCGCGCCGGCGAGCGCCAGCCACAGCATGTGTGCGTCGATCGCCGCCTGCAGCACCAGGTACTTCGCGTAGAAGCCGAACAGCGGCGGCACGCCGGCCAGCGAGAACATCGCCAGCGCCATCAGCGCGGCGAACCACGGCGAACGCTGGTTCAAGCCCTTGAGGTCGGCGATTTCCTCGCATTCGAAGCCCGCGCGGGCCAGCGCCAGGATCACGCCGAACGCCACCGTGCTCATCAACGCGTAGCTGATCGCGTAGAACATCGCCGAGGCATAGCCTTCCGGCCCCGCGTTGACCAGGCCCATCAGCAGGTAGCCCATGTGCGAGATGGTCGAGTAGGCCAGCATGCGCTTGAGGTTGGTCTGCACGATCGCGACCAGGTTGCCGATCGCCATCGACAGCACCGCGATCACGGCCAGCATCGGCTGCCAGTGCTGCGACAGGTCGCCCAGCCCGGTTTCCAGCAGGCGCCAGGCCATGCCGAACGCGGCCAGCTTCGAGGTGGAGGCGATGAAGGTGGTGACCGGCGTGGCAGCGCCCTGGTAGACGTCCGGAATCCACATGTGGAACGGCGCCGCGCCCAGCTTGAAGGCGATGCCCACCAGCATGAAGATCAGGCCGAACACCAGCAGGTGCGGCATCGCGCTCTGCGGCACCGCGGCGTGCAACTGGGCCAGGTCCAGCGTGCCGGTGGCACCGTACACCATCGACATGCCGTACAGCAGCATGCCCGAGGACAGCGCGCCCAGCACGAAGTACTTGATCGCCGCCTCGGAGGACAGCGGCGAGTCGCGGTTCAGCGCCACCAGCGCGTAGGACGACAGCGTCAGCAGCTCCAGCCCCAGGTAGATCATCACCAGGTTGCCGGCCGAGACCAGCAGCATCACGCCGATCGTGGCGAAGATCATCAGCGTGTAGAACTCGCCCGCGTACTGCTTGCGGTCGAGCAGGTAGGGCCGCGCGTAGATGAACACCAGCACGGTGCACAGCAGCGCGAACACCTTGAGGATTTCGGACGTCTGGTCGCGGATGAACATGTCGCCGAACGCGGTCACGGTGACGTCGGGCTGGCCCGCGATCACCATGAAGCCGGCCAGCAGCATCACCACGATGGAGAGCCAGTGCAGCGACCAGCGCTGCTCCGGCTTCATGAAGGCATCCGCCAGCAGCAGCACGCACGCCGCCGCCACCAGGTAGAACTCCGGCAACAGGACCAGGATGTCATTGAAGGTAGGCATGTTCTATCCCGATCAGATCTTGTGGATGGCGAGCTGCTGCACCAGCTGCGTCACCGAGCTGTCCATCAGGTGGATCAGCGGCTCCGGCCAGATGCCCAGCGCCAGCACCAGCGCGGCGAAGGCGCCCAGCACGAGCGTCTCGCGTCCGCTGATGTCCTTCATCTCGGCCACGTGCGGGTTGTGGATCTCGCCCCACAGCACGCGCTTGACCAGCCACAGCGTGTAGCCCGCGCCGATGATCAGGGTGAACGCGGCGAACAGCGCGATCCACGGGCTGGCCTTGAAGCTGGCCAGGATCACCATGAACTCGCCCACGAAGCCGCTGGTGCCCGGCAGGCCGCAGTTCGCCATCGCGAACAGCACGTAGAAGAAGCCGAACCACGGCATCACGTTGATCAGGCCGCCGTAATCCTTGATCAGGCGGGTGTGCAGGCGGTCGTACATCACGCCGATGCAGGTGAACATCGCGCCGGAGACGAAACCGTGCGAGATCATCTGCACCATCGCGCCCTGCATGCCCAGCCGCGCCGTGTCGACGTCGCCGAGCTCGCGCGCCAGCATGAAGGCGATGAAGATGCCCAGCGTGACGAAGCCCATGTGCGCCACGGACGAGTACGCCACCAGCTTCTTCATGTCCTCCTGCACCAGCGCCACGTAGCCGATGTAGACGATCGCGATCAGGCTGAGCACCACCACCACCCAGGTGAAGTGCGCGCCGGCATCCGGCACGATCGGCAGGATGAAGCGCAGCATGCCGTAGGTGCCGACCTTCAGCATCACCGCCGCCAGCACCACCGAGCCGCCGGTCGGCGCCTCCACGTGGGCGTCCGGCAGCCAGGTGTGCACCGGCACCATCGGCACCTTGATCGCGAACGCGAGCAGGAAGGCGAAGAAGATCCAGGCCTGCTCGGTGAATGTCAGCGGCAGCGCCGCCAGCGTGCGCAGGTCGAACGTGCCGGCCTTGTGGTACAGGTACAGCAGCGCGATCAGCATGAAGATCGAGCCGAGGAAGGTGTAGATGAAGAACTTCAGCGTCGCGTACACGCGGCGCGGGCCACCCCAGATGCCGATCAGGATGAACATCGGGATCAGCATCGCCTCGAAGAACACGTAGAACAGCAAGGCGTCGTTGGCGCAGAACACGCCGATCATCAGGCCTTCGAGCACCAGCATCGCGGCCATGTACTGGTGCGTCTTGTTCTGGATCACCTCCCACGCGCCGATCACCACGAGGATGCCGACGATGGTGGTGAGCAGGATCAGCGCCACCGAGATGCCGTCCACGGCGAGGCCGTAGTGCACGTTCAGCGAGGCGATCCACAGGTGGCTCTCGCCCAGCTGCATGCCGCCCTGCGCGGCGTCGTACTGCGGCAGCAGGAACAGGCTCACCACGAAGGTGAGCACCATGAACAGCAGCGCGAGCCAGCGCGCCACGTTGGGGCGGGCGGCGCCGGCCAACAGCACGGGCACTGCGCCGACGATGGGCAGCCAGATCAGCAGGCTGAGCAAGTGATTGAACATGTTTGCCTGCTTCCCTTTATTGCGCAGCCAGCGTGGAACCAAACAGCCAGTACCCGCCGAGCAGCAGGATCAGGCCGATGATCATCGCGAAGGCGTACTGGTAGAGGTAACCCGATTGCAGCCGGCGCATGCCCGAGGCGACGCGACGGGTCATGGCGGTGGTGCCGTCGATCATCACGCCGTCGATCACCGCGGCATCACCCGCCTTCCAGAACAGGCGACCCAGTTTCACGCCACCGCGAGCGAACAGCACGTAGTACACCGCGTCGAACCAGTACTTGTGGTTGAGCATCTGGTAGAACGGGTTCAGCGCGCTCTTAAGCTTGTCCGCCACCGACATGTTGAACAGATAGATGTACGAGGTGATCGCGAAAGCCAGCACCACCAGACCGAACGGCAGGCTCCAGAAACCGTGCAGCGCCATCGCCAGCGCGCCGTGGAACTCGTGGCCCATCTCGCCCAGCACGTCGTTCGCCTCGTTTACGCGGATGGCCGAGCCGAACCAGCCGCCGAACAACATCGGCTTGACGGTGAAGAAGCCCACCAGCAGCGAGGGGATCGCCAGCAGCACCAGTGGCAGCGTCACCACCCACGGCGATTCCTTGGGCGTCTCGTGCATGATGCCCTGCTCGTGGTGGCCGTGGTCGTCCATGTGCTCGACATGGTGGCCATGGCCGTGGTCGTGCACCACGGTGAAGCGCTCCTTGCCATGGAAGGTCAGGTACATCTGGCGGAACGTGTAGGTGGCGGTGACGAAGGCGCCGGCCATCACGCAGAAGTACGCATAAGCCGCGCCCCAGCGATGCGACTCGCCCACCGCCTCGATGATCGCGTCCTTGGAGTAGAAGCCCGAGGTGAACGGGATCGCCACCAGCGCCAGCGAGCCGATCCACATGGTGATCCAGGTGATCGGCATGTACTTGCGCAGGCCGCCCATGTAGCGCATGTCCTGCTCGTGGTGCATCGCGATGATCACCGAGCCCGCGCCCAGGAACAGCAGCGCCTTGAAGAACGCGTGGGTCATCAGGTGGAACACCGCGCCGGCGTAGGCCGACACGCCCAGCGCCACCGTCATGTAGCCCAGCTGCGACAGCGTGGAATACGCGATCACGCGCTTGATGTCGTTCTGCACGATGCCGATCAGGCCGGTGAACAACGCACCGGTGGCGCCGATCACCATCACGAAGCTCAGTGCCGACTGCGACAGCTCGAACAGCGGCGACATGCGCGCCACCATGAAGATGCCCGCGGTCACCATCGTCGCCGCATGGATCAGCGCGGAGATCGGGGTCGGGCCTTCCATCGAGTCGGGCAGCCACACATGCAGCGGCACCTGGGCGCTCTTGCCCATGGCGCCGATGAACAGCAGCACGCAGATCACCGTGGCCGCATCCCACTGCACGTTCTGGGTGATCGCCAGCGTCTTGCCGACCAAGGTCGGCGCCGCGGCGAACGCGGTGGCGTAGTCCAGCGTGCCGAGAAAAGTCAGCACCGCGGCGATGCCCAGCAGGAAGCCGAAGTCGCCCACGCGGTTGACCAGGAAAGCCTTGAGGTTCGCGAAGATCGCGGTCGGCCGCTTGTACCAGAAGCCGATCAGCAGGTACGACACCAGGCCCACCGCCTCCCAGCCGAAGAACAGCTGCAGGAAGTTGTTCGCCATCACCAGCATCAGCATGGAGAAGGTGAACAGCGAGATGTAGCTGAAGAAGCGCTGGTAGCCGTCGTCGTCGGCCATGTAGCCGATGGTGTAGACGTGCACCAGCAGCGACACGAAGGTGACCACCACCATCATCATCGCGGTGAGGCGGTCGACCATGAAGCCCACGCTGGCGTTGAACTTGCCGATCTCGAACCAGGTGTAGAGGTTCTGGTCGTAGTTCGCCGCACCGCCCCAGACCAGCTGGTACAGCACGTAGAACGACAGGGCGCAGGAGATCGCGAGGCCCAGGATGGTGACGCTGTGCGCGCCTGCGCGGCCGATCTGCTTGCCGAGGAAGCCGGCCAGCAGGCAGCCGACCAGCGGCGCCAGCGCGATGATCAGCAGGATGGATGTGGAAAGCGCCATCGGATCAACCCTTCATGCTGTCGATTTCGGCGACGTTGACCGTGCTGCGGTTGCGGAACAGCAGCACCAGGATCGCCAGGCCGATCGCGGATTCCGCCGCGGCCACGGTGAGGATGAAGAACACGAACACCTGCCCCGCCACGTCGTGGCCGAAGCGGGAGAACGCCACGAAATTGATGTTCACCGCCAGCAGCATCAGCTCGATCGCCATCAGCAGCACGATCACGTTCTTGCGGTTGATGAACAGGCCGGCGACGGCGATGCAGAACAGGATCGCGCCGAGCACGATGAAGTGCGAAAGGGTAATCATGGCCGAGGCTCCTGCAAGGTTGAGACTCCCGGGGTCGGGGCCGGCGCGGCATCGACGGGACGCTCGGCCGCCATCTTCACCACGCGCACGCGGTCGCGCGGGTTGATCGCGACCTGCTCGCTGGCCAGTTGGCGCTTGGTGCCGGTGCGCTGGCGCAGGGTCAGCGCCACCGCGGCGATCACGCCCACGGTGAGGATCAGCGCGGCGACCTCGAACGGCAGCAGGTATTGCGTGTACAGCGCCTTGCCCAGCCACGCGGTGTTGGAATCGCCGGCCGGATTCGCGCCCATCGTCTGAGCATGCATCACGCGCACGCCGATCAGCGCCAGCATCTCCACCAGCATCACCACGGCCACCACCAGGCCCACCGGCAGGAACTTCACGAAGCCCTCGCGCAGCTTCTCCTGGTCGATGTCCAGCATCATCACCACGAACAGGAACAGCACCATCACTGCGCCCACGTAGACCACGATCAGCGCGATGGCGAGGAACTCCGCCTCGGCCAGCATCCAGATGCAGGCGGTGCTGAAGAAGGTCAGCACCAGCGCCAGCACCGCATGCACCGAGTTGCGCAGCGTGATCACCGCCAGCGCGGCGGCCACCGTGACCACGCCGAAGGCGTAGAAGCAGACGAGTTGGAACAGGTTCGAATCAATCATGATGTTCCATCCTCAGCGATACGCCGCGTCTTGCGCGCGATCGGCGGCGATCTGCTGCTCGAAGCGGTCGCCGATCGCCAGCAGCTGCTGCTTGTTCACCACGTTCTCGCCGCGGTGCTCGAAGTGGTACTCGTGGATGCTGGTCTCGACGATCGAGTCCACCGGGCAGCTCTCCTCGCAGAAGCCGCAGAAGATGCACTTGAACAGGTCGATGTCGTAGCGCGTGGTGCGGCGCTGGCCGTCGCTCTCGCGCGGCGCCGAGTCGATGGTGATCGCCAGTGCCGGGCACACCGCCTCGCACAGCTTGCACGCGATGCAGCGCTCCTCGCCGTTCGCGTAGCGACGCAGCGCGTGCAGGCCGCGGAAGCGGTTCGACTTCGGGATGTGCTCCATCGGGTAGCGCATCGTGTACTTCGGGCTGAACATGTAGCGCCAGGTCAGCGCCATGCCCTTGAGCAGCTCGATCAGCAGCAGACTGTTGAAATAACTGATTACGCGTTTCATCGGAACCTCAGACCCCCGCGATGCCGTAGTACTTCATGCAACCGGCCACCAGCACCCAGACGATCGTGATCGGAATGAACACCTTCCAGCCCAGTCGCATGATCTGGTCGTAGCGGTAGCGCGGGAAGGTCGCGCGGAACCACAGGAACAGGAAGGCGACGGCGAAGGCCTTGATGAACAGCCACAGGAAATTGCCATGGCCGATGAAGCCCCAGCTTTCCGGGAACGGGCTGAGCCAGCCGCCCATGAACAGGATCGAGGCGAGGAAGCTCACCAGGATCATGTTCGCGTACTCGGCGAGGAAGAACAGCGCGAACGCCGAACCGGAATATTCCACGTGGAAGCCGGCGACGATCTCCGACTCGCCCTCGGCCACGTCGAACGGCGCGCGGTTGGTCTCGGCCACGCCGGAGATGAAGTAGACGACGAACACCGGCAGCAGCGGCCACATGAACCAGCTGAAGATGCCCTTGCCACCGGCCTGCGCGTTGACGATGTCGGTGAGGTTCAGCGAGCCGGCCAGCACCAGCACGCAGACCAGGCACAGGCCCATCGCCAGTTCATAGGAGATCACCTGCGCCGCCGAACGCATCGCGCCGAGCAGCGCGTAGCGCGAGTTGGAAGCCCAGCCGGCGAGGATGATGCCGTACACGCCCAGCGAGGTCATCGCCAGCAGGTAGAGCAGGCCCGCGTTCGCGTTCGACAGCACCATCTTCGTGCCGAACGGGATCACCGCCCAGGCCGCCAGCGCCGGGATCAGCGCGAGCAGCGGCGCGAGGTAATACAACGCACGGTTCGCCTTGCTCGGCAGGATCACTTCCTTCAGCAGCAGCTTCACCACGTCGGCGAAGGCCTGCAACAGGCCGAACGGACCGACCTTGTTCGGCCCCATGCGCACGTGCATCCAGCCGATGACCTTGCGCTCCCAGTACACGAACATCGCCACGGCGATCACCAGCGGCAACACGATGCACAGGATGTAGATGATCGGCCAGACGAGCTGGTTGAGTAGCTGTTCGCCCATGTGCCTTACGCCTTGCTCAAGGTGATGGCTGCGCCGTAGGGCGGCAGCGTGGCGGTGATGTCCTGCGCGGCCTCGATCCACACCGCACCGTCGGGCACGGCGTGGTCGACAACCAGCGGCAGCGTCGTGTCGGCGATGCGCAGCTGTGCGCCGTCGGCCAGGCCCAGCCGCGCGGCTTCGTCCGCGTTGAGGCGCACGGCCGGCGCGCGGTTCAGCGGATGCGCGTTGAGCGCAGTGGCCCGGCGCAGCACCGCGTCGCCACGGTAGATCGGCCAGGTGGCGAGGCGGACAAGACCGGCTGCCGGCTTGCGCGCGGCGAGCGCGTCGCGTGCCGCGGCGCCGCGCGCCACGATACCGTCGCGCAGGCCGGTGAGGTCGTCGAACTCGAAGCCGGCGAGCCGCAGCAGGCCACCCAGCGCACGCAGCACCTTCCAGCCCTGACGGGCCTCGCCCGGCGCCTTCGCCCCGGCCTGCACCGCCTGCGCGAGGCCATCGACGTTGACCAGGGTACCGTCGGTTTCCGGCAGCAGCGCGATCGGCAGGATCACGTTCGCCACCTCGCGCAGCGCGGGGCTGGCGTAGGCGCTGAACGCCACCACCTGCTGCGCGCCGCGCAGCGCGGCGAGCGCGAGCGCGCCGTCGGCGAAGTCGTGCGGTGGCTCCGCGCCGTACAGCACGTAGCCCTTGCGCGGCTGCGCCAGCATGGCCTGCGCGTCCAGCCCGCCGTTGCCCGGCACCACGCCGAGCTGGGCCAGGCCGAGCGCGTTCGCGCCCACCGGCAGCTCGTCGTAGCCGGCACCGGTGGCGCTGGCGATGAAGCGCGCGATCGCGCGCAGCCACGAGGCTTCCGGATGGGTGGCCGCGGCTTCGCCGAGGATCACCACCGCCCTGCCCGCCTTCAGCGCGGCGATCGCGGCATGGTCGCCCTCGTCGCTGGCCGCGGCGTTGATCGCGTCGACCAGCGCGGCCGGCGCGGCGGCGCCTTCCGCCACCGCGGCACGGGCCAGCGCCAGCAGCGCGTCGACCATGCCCTGCGGCGGCACGATCGCGGCACCGGCCAGCTTGTAGTTGAACTCGAACGCGGCCGGGTTGACCGCATACACCTTGGCGCCCTGCTTGGTCGCCTGGTGCAGGCGATGGTTGAGCAGCGGCATCTCGCGGCGCAGGTCGGAACCGACCAGCAGCGCGGCCTTGACTTGCGATACATCCGCCACCGGCAAGCCGAAGCCCGTGGCCACGGCGTGGTCGGCGAAGTCGAGCTGGCGCAGGCGGTGGTCGACGTGGGCGCTGCCCAGGCCGCGTGCGAGGCGCAGCAGCAGGTCGGCTTCCTCGTTCGTGGTGGCCGGATGCACCAGCACGCCCAGCTCGCTGCCCGGCACGCTTTTCAGCGATTCGGCGGCGGCAGTGAGCGCGTCTTCCCAGGTGGTCTGCTGCCAGGCGCCGTTGCGCTTCACTTCCGGCTGCTGGATGCGGTCGGCCGCGTACAGGCCCTGATGGCTGTAGCGGTCGCGGTCGGACAGCCAGCACTCGTTGACCGCCTCGTTGTCGCGCGGCACCGTGCGCAGCACTTCGCCGCGACGGGTGTGCAGCCACAGGTTGGAGCCCAGCGCGTCGTGGTAGCCGATCGACGGCTTGGCGATCAGTTCCCAGGCGCGCGCCTGGAACTGGAATGGCTTGTTGGTGAGCGCGCCCACCGGGCAGACGTCGATGATGTTGCCCGACAGCTCGGTCTCGACGGTTTTCCCGATATACGTGCCGATCTGCAGGTTCTCGCCGCGGCTCATGCCGCCCAGCTCGTAGCTGCCGGCGATCTCGCTGGTGAAGCGGATGCAGCGCGTGCACTGGATGCAGCGGGTCATCTCGGTGGCGACCAGCGGCCCGATGTTCTCGTCGGCGATGGTGCGCTTGCGCTCGGTGAAGCGCGACACGCTGCGGCCATAGCCCAGTGCCACGTCCTGCAGCTCGCACTCGCCGCCCTGGTCGCAGATCGGGCAATCCAGCGGATGGTTGATCAGAAGGAACTCCATCACGTCCTTCTGGAACTTCAGCGCCTTGTCCGAACGTGTGGTGACCTTCATGCCCTCGCCCACCGGCGTGGCGCAGGCCGGCTGCGGCTTGGGCATCGGGCGGCCGCCCATCTCCACGTCGACCAGGCACATGCGGCAGTTCGCGGCGATCGGCAGCTTACGGTGGTAGCAGAAGCGCGGGATGGCGACGCCGATGGCGTCGGCCGCCTCGATGATCATCGCGCCCTTGCGGATCTGCACGGGCTTGCCGTCGACCTCGATGTTGACGAGGTCGGGGGCGACATTATTGGTGGGCTGCGCACTCATGCAGCGACTCCACGGTTGGCGGCGAGCTGGTCCTCGGTCATCGAGCGGCCATGCTGCACGTAGTATTCGAATTCGTTCCAGAACTTGGCGAGGAAGCCCTGCACCGGCCACGCGGCGGCTTCGCCGAACGCGCAGATGGTGTGACCCTCGATCTGGCCGGCGATGGCCTTGAGGCGATGCAGGTCGTCCTGGGTGCCCTTGCCTTCCACGATGCGATCGAGCACGCGGTACATCCAGCCGGTGCCTTCGCGGCAGGGCGTGCACTGGCCGCAGGACTCGGCCTTGTAGAAGCGTGCGATGCGATGGCAGGCCTTGACCATGCAGGTGGTCTCGTCCATCACGATCACGGCGCCGGAGCCGAGGCCCGAACCCGCCTTTTGCAGGCAGTCGTAATCCATCGTGGCTGCCAGCATTTCCTCGGCGTTGAGCACCTTCATCGAGGAGCCGCCGGGGATCACCGCCTTGAGCTGGTTGCCGTTGCGCACGCCGCCGGCCATTTCCAGCAGCTCCTTGAACGAGGTGCCGAGGCGGATCTCGAAGTTGCCTGGCCGGTTGACGTGGCCGGAGACCGAGAAGATCTTCGGGCCGCCATTGTTCGGCTTGCCCAGGCCCAGGAACCAGTCGGCACCGTTGCGCAGGATCGCCGGCACCGAGGCGTAGGTCTCGGTGTTGTTGATCGTGGTGGGCTTGCCGTACAGGCCGAAATTGGCCGGGAACGGCGGCTTGAAGCGCGGCTGGCCCTTCTTGCCTTCCAGCGACTCCATCAGCGCGGTTTCCTCGCCGCAGATGTAGGCACCGGCGCCCAGTGCGCCATAGATGTCCACGTCGATGCCCGTGCCCTGCACGTTCTTGCCGAGCAGGCCCGCCGCGTAGGCTTCCTTCAGCGCTTCCTCGAAGTGCTCGAACGGCTCATGGTGGAACTCGCCGCGCAGGTAGTTGTAGGCCACCGTCGAGCCGGTGCAGTAGCAGGCGATCGCCAGGCCCTCGACCACCGCGTGCGGGTTGTAGCGCAGGATGTCGCGGTCCTTGGCCGTGCCGGGCTCGGACTCGTCCGAGTTGCACAGGATGTACTTCTGCATCGTGCCCTTCGGCATGAAGGACCACTTCAGGCCGGTGGGGAAGCCCGCGCCGCCGCGGCCGCGCAGGCTGGATTTCTTGATTTCCTCGATCAGGCCGGCGGGATCGGGCTTCTCGGCGAGGATCTTGCGCCAGGCCTTGTAGCCGTCGACCTGCTCGTAGCTGGCCATCGCCCACGGCTTGTCGAAATGCAGCGTGGTGTAGACGACCTGGTGGTCCTGGGGGGCGGGTCCGACCGGACCGTGGGTGCTTGCCATCTCGCGCTTACTCCAGGCCGTCCAGAATCTGCTCGAGCTTCTCGGGGGTGAGCCGCTCGTGGTAATGGCCGTTCACCGTCATCGCCGGCGCGTACACGCAGGCGGCGATGCATTCCTCCTCCTGCTTGAGGTAGATGCGGCCGTCGGGGGTGCTCTCGCCGAGCTTGATGCCCAGCTTCTTCTCGCACAGCTTCACCAGATCCTCGGCGCCGTTGAGCCAGCACGAGATGTTGGTGCAGATCGCCACGTTGTTGCGGCCCACCGGCTTCGTTTCCAGCATCGAGTAGAAGCTGGCGACCTCGTACGCCCAGATCGCGGGCAGGTCGAGGTACTTCGCCACCGCCGTGATCAGTTCGTCGGTGAGGAAGCCCTGGTTCTGTTCCTGGGCGGCGAACAGGGCCTGGATCAGCGCCGAGCGCTTGCGGTCCGGCGGGAACTTGGTCAGCCAGTGGTCGATGTGCTGGCGCGTGTGCTCGCTGAGCACGACGAGCGGATCGACGTTCTTGACCTGGGCGTAATGTCCGGTGGCTTTCATGCGTTTCTCCGTCGTGCCGGCTCAGCGGTCCACTTCGCCGAACACGAGGTCGTAGGTGCCGATCATCGCCACCACGTCGGGCAGCATGTGCCCGCGCACAATGGGATCGATCGAGGACAGGTGGGCGAAGCCCGGCGCGCGCAGGTGCACGCGGAACGGCTTGTTGGCGCCGTCGGAGACGAGGTAGCAGCCGAACTCGCCCTTCGGCGCCTCGACCGCGCAGTAGGTCTCGCCGGCCGGCACGCCGTAGCCTTCGGTGAACAGCTTGAAGTGGTGGATGAGCGCTTCCATGCTCTCCTTCATCTCCTCGCGCTTCGGCGGGGCGACCTTGTAGTTCTCCACCATCACCGGGCCGGGGTTGGCGCGCAGCCACTTCACGCACTGCTTGATGATGCGGTTGGCCTGGCGCATCTCCTCGACGCGCACCAGGTAACGGTCGTAGCAGTCGCCGTTGACGCCCACCGGGATGTCGAAGTCCATCTCCGCGTACTTCGCGTAGGGCTGCTTCTTGCGCAGGTCCCAGGCGATGCCGGAACCGCGGAGCATCGCGCCGGTCATGCCCCAGGCCTGGGCCTGTTCCGGCGAGATCACGCCGATGCCCACGGTGCGCTGCTTCCAGATGCGGTTGGTGGTGAGCAGTTCCTCGTACTCGTCCACCTTGGTCGGGAAGTCGTCGGTGAAGGCGTCGAGGAAGTCGAGCATCGAGCCCTCGCGCCAGCTGTTCAGGCGCTTCAGATCCTTGCCCTTGTGCCACGGCGACTCGCGGTACTGCGACATCTGCGCCGGCAGGTCGCGGTAGACGCCGCCCGGACGGTAGTAGGTCGCGTGCATGCGCGCGCCCGACACCGCCTCGTAGACGTCCATCAGTTCCTCGCGCTCGCGGAACGCGTACAGGAACACCGCCATCGCGCCGAGGTCGAGCCCGTTCGAGCCGATCCACATCAGGTGGTTCAGGATGCGGGTGATCTCGTCGAACATCGTGCGGATGTACTGCGCGCGCTCCGGCGCCTCGATCCCCAGCAGGGTCTCGATCGCTTTCACGTAGGCGTGCTCGTTGCACATCATCGACACGTAGTCGAGGCGGTCCATGTAGCCGATCGACTGGTTGAACGGCTTGGACTCGGCCAGCTTCTCGGTGCCGCGATGCAGCAGGCCGATATGCGGGTCGGCACGGACGATGGTCTCGCCGTCCATCTCCAGCACCAGGCGCAGCACGCCGTGCGCAGCGGGATGCTGCGGGCCGAAGTTCATCGTGTAGTTGCGGATTTCCTGGGCCATCGAATCAGTTCCTGCGCCAATCGTCGGCGGCTTCGGCCTTGGCCTGCATGAGGTCGGCGTCGTCGCGGATCACGCGCGGCACCAGCACGCGCGGCACCACCGACGTCACGGGTTCGTACACCACGCGCTTCTGTTCGGGGTCGTAACGCACTTCCACGTTGCCGATCAGCGGGAAGTCCTTGCGGAACGGATGCCCCACGAAGCCATAGTCGGTGAGGATGCGGCGCAGGTCCGGATGGCCGTCGAAGAGGATGCCGTAGAGATCGAACGCCTCGCGCTCGAACCAATTCACGCCCGGCCAGATGCCGGTGACGGACGGCACGATCGGCAGGCTGTCGTCTTCGCAGAACACGCGCAGGCGCAGGCGCTGGTTGTGCTCGATCGAAAGCAGGTGGATCACCGCGGCGAAGCGGCGCGGCTGGTCCACGCCGCGCGGGCGATCGGCCCAGTCGAAGCGGCCCATCGCCTCGCCTTCCACGCCGCGCGAGAAACCGGAGCCGCTGACGGTCTCGGTGTCCCACTCGACCTGGCCGTAGCCGAGGTAGTCGATGCCGCACAGGTCGACCAGCTCGCTGAAGCGGAAGCCCGGCTCGTCGCGCAGCGCGGTGGCCACGGCGAGCAGGTCGGCGGCCGCCAGTTCGGCGCTGGTTTCGTTGCGCACCACGCTGATCTTCAGCGTGTCGCCGAACCGCGCGGCAAGGCGCTCGGCCAGCGAGATCTTTTGCGTATCGGTCATGGCTCTGCCTTCAACCGCGGGCGATGGTGCTGGTGCGGCGAATCTTCTTCTGCAACTGCAGGATGCCGTGGATCAGCGCTTCGGCCGTGGGCGGGCAGCCCGGCACGTAGATGTCCACCGGCACGATGCGGTCGCAGCCGCGCACCACGGAATAGGAGTAGTGGTAATAGCCGCCACCGTTCGCGCAGCTGCCCATCGAGATCACCCACTTCGGCTCGGGCATCTGGTCGTAGACCTTGCGCAGTGCGGGGGCCATCTTGTTGACCAGGGTGCCGGCCACGATCATCACGTCGCTCTGGCGCGGCGACGGACGGAAGATCACGCCGTAGCGGTCGAGGTCGAGGCGCGCCGCGCCGGCGTGCATCATCTCGACCGCGCAGCAGGCCAGGCCGAACGTCATCGGCCACATCGAGCCGGTGCGCGCCCAGTTCATCAGCGCGTCGACGCTGGTGGTGGCGAAGCCGCGCTGCACCACCGGGTTGTCGCCGGCCGGACGCAGGATGTCGTCCACCACGTCCAGCGGCTGCGGGTTGTGCATCACCTTGTCGATGGAGGAGATCACTCCCATTCCAGTGCTCCCTTCTTCCAGACGTAGGCGAAACCGACCACCAGCAGCAGCAGGAACAGCGCCATCTCGATCAGCGCCACGAGGCCGATCTGCTTGAACACCACCGCCCACGGAAACAGGAAGGCAATTTCCAGATCGAAGATGATGAACAGGATCGCGAGCAGGTAGTAGCGCACGTCGAAGCGCGCACGCGCATCCTCGAACGCCTCGAAGCCGCACTCGTAGGGCGCAAGTTTTTCCGCCTCGGGGCGACGCGGACCGGCAAGCATGCCGATCGCCAGCAGGACGAGGCCGAGGCCGGCGGCCACGGCGATGAACAGCAATACGGGCCAGTATTCGGCAATCACGATGCAACCTACCTCCGCGCCATCGGCGCATCAGTGACCGTGGGGTGACGGTCCGGCAATTCGTTTCGGCAGGCCATGAAGGCCACGGACCTTGCGGTCGCGCTCGCGTCTGCTGACAGCCACGGGCGCCCGACTCTCCACGACACGAGTTCGTGAAGCGGGGCATTGTATCAGTGCATGCAGGCGCCACAACAGCTTGACGAGCGTCAACGAACCATGAAAACGCCCGCATCGCGCAAGGCTGCGCAGGGATGGCTCACATCGTGTGGGTGGGCCGCTCGGAATTGAGCACGCCAGCGAGCATGTTCTCGATGCGCTGGCGCGCCACCTCGGCGTCCGGCGAGTCGTTGAAGTGGATGCCGATGCCTGCGGTGCGGTTGCCTTGCGCGCCGGGCGGGCAGATCCACGCCACCTTGCCCACCACCGACAGGCGCTCGCTCTCGTCGGCCAGGCTCACCAGCAACACCACCTCGTCGCCCAGCGCATAGGGTTGGGCGGTGGGCGCGAACAGGCCGCCGTTGCGCAGGAACGGCATGTAGGCGTTGTACAACGTGGCGGCATCCTTGATCTTCAGCGAGATGATGCCCTGGCGGGCGGCGACGGGATTCATGTGGGCTCCTGGACCGCGCTCGGCTGCCGATGCGGCAGTCTCCATGCTAACCACCACGACGTGCCGCGCAAAGCCTCACACTTCGCGCCAGCCCCAATGGTCGAAGATCCACGGCGAGGGCAGCGCCAGCGACAGCCGCACGAAGCAGGCGTCCTCCGCTCGTGCCGCCGGCCAGTCCAGCCGCCAGCCGCCCTGCCCGTCGCGCCGCAGCGGCGCGGCATGCCAGGGCCACTGCTGCGCCAGACCGGAGGTGCTGGCCGCGGTCAGCCGCAGGCGCGGCCACAGCAGCGGTGAGGGACGCCACGGCAACACACGGGCCGCCCCTGACGCCACCGGCTGCGCATGGCGCTCGGGGCGTTCGGCCAGCCGGCGCAGGCGACCGCCGCTCAAGGCCAGCTGGCTGGCGTAGGCCGCCAGCGCATGCTGCTTGGCGGCCTGCTGCGCGGGCGTGACCGGCGATCCGGGCATCGGCGTGCCGTCGTCGTGGCCATGGACCAGGTAGCCGAGCAGCCGCGGCGTACCGCCCAATCTGGCCAGCACCATGCGCAGCAGCACGTGGGCCGCGCCATGATCGGGATGGCGGTCGCCCAGCGCCGGCACGGCAACCAGGTCGGGAGCGAAATCGCCCAGCGCCGCCGCCAGTTCGGCCAGCGCCGACTGGTCCGGTTGCAGCAGGCGGTCGAGCACGCCCATGTCGGGCCAGCCCAGCGACTGCAACGCCGTGGTCGGCACATCCAGCCGGTGCAGTGCTTCCGCGAGTTCCGCACGGCGGCGGCGGCCCCAGCGCTCGCGCTCGCCGGCACCGATGGACCAGCGCCGTTCCAGCCAACGCTGCGGCCAGGGATTGTTGTCGCCGTCGGTAAGCAGCAGCACGCGCACCGTGCCGCCGACCGCGCGCACGCGCTGGATCAGCAGGCCGTTGGCGATCGTCTCGTCGTCCGGATGCGGCGCCACCACCAGCAGGCGGGTCTGCGCCGTGATGCGAGGTTCCACCGCCGCGCTCAGCGCCATTGCGCCAGCAGTTCCAGCAACAGCAGGTCGCCGCGCAAGGGGCCGCGCAAGGCGTCGCGAGTGCGGTTGGCGGCGTCGTACCAGTGCGCCAGCGCCTCGCCGTCCATCGCGCTGGCGAGCGGCGGCGCGGCCTGCGTCGACTGGGCACGGCGTTCGTCGGCGGCCGCCTGGGCGGCGAACCACAGGCGCTGCGCGGCCTCGTCGTCCAGCCAGCGCTTTGCCATGTCCGTAACCTGCCCGCGACCGGCCGCCAGCGCGGCGAGATCGCGCCGCACCTCGGCGCGGCGCTCCAGCGCGCCCTGCTGCGCCCAGGCCAACGCCAGGCCGGGATTGCCCAGCGCCGCGTCCAGCGCCACTTGCGCCTGTGCCACGCCCTGCCCCTGCAGCCACGCCTGTGCTTCCGCAGGCGGCGGCACGTTGAACTCGATGCGCTGGCAGCGGCTGCGTATCGTCTGCGGCAAACGCCACGGCGCGTCGGCCAGCAGCACCAGCAAGGTCTGCCCGGACGGCTCCTCCAGCGTCTTCAGCAGCGCGTTCGCCGCCGCCGCGTTCATCGCGTCGGCCGGATCGATCAGCGCGACCTGCCAGCCGCCGAACTGGCTGCTCATCGCCAGCCGCGCGGACAGCTCGCGGATCTGCTCGATCACGATCTCGGTACGCGGCGTGCCGTCCCTGCGCAGGCCGAACGTGAGCGTGACCACGTCGGGATGCGTGCCCGCGTCCAGCAGCAGGCAGCTGCGGCACTGGCCGCAAGCCTCGCCGTCCTGCGCGCGCGCGCACAGCAGGCCGCGCACGAAACGCTGCGCGAACGCGCGCTTGCCCAGGCCGGCCGGTCCGCACAGCAACAGCGCGTGCGGCAAGGCATCGCGCTCCCGGCGCGCCTGCAGCCGTGACCAATCCGCCGCGTGCCAGGGCATCGCGCTCATGCGTCCGCTCCAAACAGGTGAGCCGTGGCGGCCACCGCGTCGCGCAGCACCGCCTCGGCCGGCTGGCTGGCGTCGATCACCCGGAAGCGCTGCGGCTCGGCCGCGGCGCGCGCGCGATACGCGGCGCGCACACGCTCGAAGAAACCGTCCGCCTCGACTTCGATGCGATCCGCCGCGCCACGGCCCGCAGCACGGGCGCGGCCGGTGCTCACCGGCAGGTCGAGCAGCAAGGTGAGGTCGGGCACGAGGCCGGCGCAGGCCCATTGTTCGATCGCGGCAATGCGTTCGGCCGGCTGGCCGCGGCCGCCGCCCTGGTAGGCATAGCTGGCGTCCACGTAGCGGTCGCACAGCACCCAGCGCCCGGCCGCCAGCGCCGGTTCGATGGTTTCGCGCACCAGTTGCGCGCGCGAGGCGAACATCAGCAGCAGCTCGCTCTCGGCGCACAGGTCATGCCGCGCCGGATCCAGCACGATCGCGCGCACTGCCTCGCCCAGCGCGGTGCCGCCCGGTTCGCGAGTCAGCAGCAGGTCGACGCCGCGGCTTTCCAGGTGCCCGCGCAGGCCCGCCAGCAAGGTGCTCTTGCCCGCGCCCTCGCCGCCTTCCAGCGTGATGAAACGACCGCGCCTGCTCACTGGCTGCACCGCTTGAGCTGGTAGCAGGCCACGTTGCGGTTCTGCTCGGCGAGCGTGTCGGCGAACGCGTGGCTGCCATCGCCGCGCGCCACGAAATACAGCGCGGTGCCGGGTGCGGGGTGCAACGCCGCCACAATCGCCGGCTTGCCCGGCAGCGCGATCGGCGTGGGCGGCAGGCCGGGCCGGGTATAGGTGTTGTACGGCGTGTCGGTGGTGAGGTCGACCTTGTGGATCTTGCCCTGGTAGCTGTCGCCCATGCCGTAGATCACGGTAGGGTCGGTCTGCAGCAGCATGTGGTCTTCAAGTCGACGCACGAACACGCCGGCGATCTTCGCGCGCTCGTCGGCGCGGCCGGTTTCCTTCTCCACGATGGAGGCGAGGATCAGCGCGTCGTAAGGCGTGGCCAGCGGCAGATCCTTGTCGCGGCCCGGCCACAGTGCGTCCAGCGTCTTCGCCATCGCCGAGTGCGCGCGCTTCAGGATGTCGAGGTCGCTGTCGCCCTTCACGTAGGCGTAGGTCTCGGGCAGGAAGCGGCCCTCCGGCTGTTCGCCCGGCGCGCCGATCTTCTGCATGATCGCGGCATCGTCCAGGCCGGCGGTCGCGTGCTGCAGCTTTTCCGCCTTGCCCAGCGCCACGAGCACTTCGTGGAAGGTCCAGCCGTCGACGATGGTAAAATTGCGCTGCATCACCCTGCCCGCCGCCATGTTGGCCAGCAGCTGCCGCGGGGTGAGGCCGACGGGCGTGGCGTACTCGCCCGCGTGCAGCTTGCCGGCCACCCGCATCTGCACGGCCAGCAGGCGCCAGTACAGCGGCGAGGCGCTGCTCAGGCCCTGGTCGCGCAGCTGGCGCACGATCTCCTTGAAGCTGCTGCCGCGGGCGATGTCGATGCTTTCGCCCTGCGCGGCGACATGCAGCGGCGCGTTGCCGAAGCGGCTGAAGTCGCGCCAGCCCCAGGCCGCGGCGCCAATCAGCGCCAGCAGCAGCACCAGAATCGTGTTGCGCCAGGTCTTGCGGGTCATGCCTGCTCCATCGGGAAACCGAGTTCGCGCCAATGCGCCTGCATCGCACGGGCCACCGGGCCGGGGGCGAACACCTTATCCGCCACGGCCTGAACCGGCAGGATGCCGCGAACGCTGGAGCTTAGGAAGAGCTCGGACGCACGCAGGCATTCGGCCAGCGGCAGGTCGCGCACCTCGACCCGCGGCAGCGCCTCCAGCAATTCGGCGCGCAGCACGCCGGCCACGCCGCATCGCTCCAGCGCAGGCGTCACCGGTACGCCGTCGACCACGGCGAACAGGTTCGCCGCGGTGGCCGAGATCGCGTGGCCGTGCATGTCGCACAACAGGCCTTCGGCCATCGCCGGATCGTTCCACTCGGCGCGCGCCAGCACCTGCTCCAGCCGGTTGAGATGCTTGAGACCGGCCAGCAGCGGCTGCTCGGCGAGACGCGTTTCGCACAGATGCAGGCGCAGGCCGTCGCGGTATGGCGCCGCCTCCAGCGCCGGCAGCGCAAAGGCCGCGACGATGCGGGTAACGCACGGGTCCGCGGGCATCGCATAGCCGCGCGCACCCGTGCCGCGGGTGAGCGTGATGCGCACGATCGCCTCCGCCATGCCCTGCGTCACCGTCGCCGTTTCCTGCCACAGCAGCGCGGGATCCGGTGCAGGCAGGCGCAGGCGTTCGCAACCCAGCGCCAGCCGCCGCATATGGCGCGACCACAGCGGTGCCGTGCTTCCCACGAAGCGGATCGTCTCGAACAAGCCGTCGCCGTACAGCAGGCCGCGATCGGTCGCGGGGACGGTGTCCTGCGGTTGGCCGTCGACCAGGATCATGCGTCCGCCGCTCCCAGCGCACGCAGCAGGCCGCGCGCCTTCGCCCGCGTTTCGTCCAGTTCCTTCTCGGCCACCGAATCGGCCACGATGCCGGCGCCCGCACGCAGGCTCACCGTGTCGCCGACCAGTGCCAGCGTGCGGATCAGGATGTTGAGGTCGAGGTCGCCGTTGCGGTCGAGGTAACCCAGCGCACCGGTGTAGGCGCCGCGCGGCGCGTCCTCCAGCGCGGCGATGATCTCCATGCAGCGCACCTTGGGGCAGCCGGTGATGGTGCCACCCGGAAACACCGCGGCAATCACCTGCCCCGGCGTCACGCCCGCGCGCAGGCGGCCGCGCACGTTGGAGACGATGTGGTGCACGTGGGCATAGCTTTCCACCGTCATCAGCTCGTCCACCTCGACCGTGCCGGGCGCGCAGACGCGGCCCAGGTCGTTGCGTTCGAGGTCGATCAGCATCACGTGCTCGGCGCGCTCCTTGGGATGCGCGGCCAGTTCGCGGATGCGCGCCACGTCGTCATCGCCCGCCGTGCGCGGGCGGGTGCCGGCGATCGGCCGCGTCTGCGCCACGCCATCGCGCACTTCCACCAGCCGTTCCGGCGAGGAGCTGGCAATCGCCCAGCCGGGCTGCTGCAGCAGGCCGGCGAACGGCGCGGGATTCGCGCGGCGCAGGGCGGCATGCAGCGCCACCGGTGCCGGCGGTTCGACGTACTGAGCACGCCATGCGCGCGACAGGTTCACCTGGAAGATATCGCCCGCGTGCAGGTGTTCGTGGATGCGTGCCACGCCGTCGAGGAAGTGTTGCGGCTCGTCTTCAACCAAGTGTGCGGGCGACGAGAGCGCGGGAATCGCCGCCACCGCGTCCAGGTCTGCCGCCAGCGCATCGAGCAGGTGCTCGTTGCCCGCTTCGGCCACCAGCACGGTGCAGTCGCGCGCGTGGTCGACGACCACTGCCGCGGGACAACGCAGGGCCAGCGCCACCGGCAAGTGGTCGTCGGTACGCAGCTGCAACTTGGGCTCGATCTCGCCCGCCAGCTCGTAGCCCAGCAGCAGCGCCCAACCGCCGTGGAACGGCAGGCCGTCGTCCTCGCGCGGCTGGCGCTCGGCCTGCCAGGCGGCGTCCAGCGCATCGAGGAAGCGCGTGCCGACCAGCTCGCCGGCGACGTTGCGCACGCCGCCATCCGCCGCCAGCGTCAGGCTGTCTTGCGGAAACGCGAACAGGATGTCGTAGCGCGACTGCGCCGTGTCGTGCAGCACGCTTTCCAGCAGGCAGGGATAGCGCTGCGGAAATGCAGCGGCCGGCGCGAGCAGATCGCGCCGGCCGTGCAGGATTCGACGATGCGTCACGTCAGACGCGACGGAAAGCCAGCGTGCCGTTGGTGCCGCCGAAGCCGAAGGAGTTGGAGATCACCACGTCGACCTTCGCCTCGCGCGCCGCGTTCGGCACGAAGTCGAGGTCGCAGCCCTCGCCCGGCTCGTCCAGGTTGATCGTGGGCGGCAGCACGCCATCGCGCATCGCGAGGATGCTGAAGATCGCCTCCACGCCGCCGGCCGCGCCAAGCAGATGGCCGGTGATCGACTTGGTGGAGCTCATCGCCAGCTTGTAGGCGTGGTCGCCGAACACGCGCTTGGCGGCCAGCACTTCGCCCAGGTCGCCCAGCGGCGTCGAGGTGCCGTGCGCATTGACGTACTGCACTTCGGACGGATTGATGCCGCCGTCCTTCAGCGCGCTCTCCATGCAGCGGGCCGCCCCTTCGCCACCCTCGCTGGGCGCGGTGATGTGGTAGGCGTCGCCGCTCATGCCGTAGCCGGCCAGTTCGGCATAGATGCGCGCACCGCGCGCCTTCGCATGCTCGTATTCCTCCAGCACCAGCACGCCGGCGCCGTCGGACAGCACGAAGCCGTCGCGGTCCTTGTCCCACGGGCGGCTGGCCCTGGTCGGCTCGTCGTTGCGGGTGGACATCGCCTTGGCCGAACAGAAGCCCGCCATCGCGGTGCCGGTGGTGGCGAATTCCGAACCGCCGGCGACCATCACGTCGGCATCGCCGTACTGGATCATCCGCGCGGCCAGACCGATGTTGTGCGTGGCCGTGGCGCAGGCGGTGACGCAGGCGATGTTCGGGCCTTTCAGGCCGAACATGATCGACAGATAGCCCGACACCATGTTGATGATCGAGCTGGGCACGAAGAACGGCGACACGCGACGCGGACCCTTTTCGTGCAGTTCGATCGAGGTGTCCTCGATGGTGTTGAGGCCACCGATGCCGGCGCCCACCGCCACGCCGATGCGCGGCGCGTTGGCCTCGGTGATTTCCAGGCCGGCATCCTTGAGCGCCTGGGTGCCCGCGGCGATGCCGTACTGGATGAAGTGATCCATCTTCTTGACGTCTTTCGGCGACACCCAGTCCGCGGGGTTGAAACCCTTCACCTGGCCGGCAATGCGCGTGGCGTAGTTGCTGGCGTCGAAATGGGTGACTCCGCCGATGCCGCTGACGCCCTTGAGGATGTTGTCCCAGGCGGTGACCAGGTCGTTGCCGACCGGCGAGATGATGCCCATGCCGGTCACTACCACGCGTCGCTTGCTCATGCTCTTGTTCCTTCGTGTTCCGGGGAGCGCCGATGCATGGCGCTGCTCGTCATTCGGGGATGCCCGCCATCGCCGCACACCATACGGGATCGGACGTTGCAGATTGCAGAAACGAAAACTGCGCCTTGTCGGCGCAGCTTCCGGTACCGCTACGGGGGCAGCAGCGCAGCGCGCCGTCCTGCCACCGCGCGATCACTCCTTGGTGTGGGCCTTGATGTAGTCAACGGCCTGCTGCACGGTGGTGATCTTCTCGGCATCCTCGTCCGGGATCTCGGTCTCGAACTCTTCCTCGAGGGCCATCACCAGCTCGACGGTGTCGAGCGAGTCGGCGCCCAGGTCGTCCACGAACGAGGCATTCGCCGTGACTTCATCCTCTTTCACGCCCAACTGCTCGACGACGATCTTCTTGACGCGCTCTTCGATGGTGCTCATGTTGCCAAACCTCCCACGGGGAATTGTGTTGTACGCCGGCCCGCGGCCGGCAAGACCGGCGGATTGTAGTGGCCAAGCCGTCAGGCTGCCAGCACATCCACCGCAAGTGTTGCGATACCGGCCCTGCGGCCGACGCGAAAACGCGATTGTCGCCGAAAAAGCGAGCATGCGCGACAGTCTTGGCATGCGTTGCCGTATGGAGTGGCGGCGTTTGAAACTGTCGCACAGGCGGCTGCGCCGCCTCAGGCCATGTACATGCCGCCGTTGACGTGCAGCGTCTCGCCGGTGATGTAGCTCGCCGCCGGCGAAGCGAGGAAGCCTACCGCCTTGGCGATGTCGCTGGCCTCGCCGAGGCGACCCAGCGCGATCTGGCCCAGCAGGCCCTCCTTTGCCGACTCGGGCAGCGCGCGCGTCATGTCGGTGTCGATGAAGCCCGGCGCCACCACGTTCACGGTGATCCCGCGCGAACCGATCTCGCGGGCCAGCGACTTGGAGAACGCGATGATGCCGGCCTTGGCCGCCGCGTAGTTCGACTGGCCGGGATTGCCGGTGAGGCCGATCACCGAGGCGATCGAGATGATGCGGCCCTTGCGCGCCTTCATCATGCCGCGCATCACCGCCTTCGAGGTGCGGAACACCGAGCTGAGGTTGGTGTCGAGGATGGCCTGCCAGTCCGCCTCGGGCATGCGCATCAGCAACTGGTCGCGGGTGATGCCCGCGTTGTTGACCAGGATCGATACCGCGCCGAACTCCTTGGCGATGCCGTCGATCAAAGCCTCCACCGCGGCGGAGTCGGTGACGTTGAGCATGCGGCCGTGGCCACCGTGCGCAGCCAGCCGCGAGGCTATCGCGGCGGCGCCGCTCTCGCTGGTGGCGGTGCCGATCACGGTGGCGCCCATCGCTGCCAGTTCGTCCGCGATCGCCGCGCCGATGCCGCGGCTGGCGCCGGTCACCAGCGCGATCTCGCCCGTCAATGTCTTGTCCATCGCCGTGTTCCGTCAGGATTCGAAGCCGCGAACCTTACACGGAAACGGACTCCCGCTGCACGTGGCTCAGTGGCAGCAGTCGGCATCTCCGCCGGCGTACTCGTCGTGGCGTCGCCACCAGATACCGTTCGCTTCATTGCGCCCCCTGGGCGCGCGATCGAGCCACTGGTACATGCCCCACAAGCCATCCAGTCCGCGCGCAAAGCTGGAGTACGTGTGATAAACGACGTCATCCTCGCGCACGAATGCGCTCATGCCGGGCCGTTCGCGGATGTAGGTGGCGGGATCGGTGCCGCACATCCGTGCGAACTGCGAAACCGGATGTTCGCCGCCGAATTGCGTGCTCGGGCCATCCGGTGCCTGCGGGTTCGGCGCGGCGGCCTCACGTCGATAGTTGTACTCCGCTCCGCCTTCGCGCTGCTGTTCTTCGGTGATGCCCACCGCGAAATCGAGATTGAAGTCGCTGCCGAACGAGGACGCCCAAGGGAAGACCCAGCCCAGCCGCCGTTTGTACGCCTGCAGCTTCGCCAGCGGCGCGCGCGACACCGCCGTGAAAGCCACATCGTGGTTTTCCAAATGTGCGACAAAGCCGTTGAAGCCGTCGGCGATCGCCGAGCAGGACGGGCAGCCTGCGGTGTAGTCGGGACCGAACATGAAGTGGTAGACCAGCAGCTGCGATCGGCCCTTGAAGAGATCCGCCAAGGTGGCGCTGCCCGCGTCGGTATCGAAGCGATAGTCCTTGTCCACGCGCACCCACGGCAGCGCCTGCCGCTGGCGCGCCAGCTCGTCGCCGCGCCGGGTCAGCGCCTTTTCCGCTTCCAGCAATTCAAGCCGTGCGGCAAGCCACTCCGCGCGGGTTCCGATGGTGTGACTGGTCATGATCGGTTCTCCTCAAGCCATCGCGTAGGTCAGGCCAAGCCGGCCGCCGTGCAGCGTCTCGGTCTTGCGCAGTTCCAGCCCGCGGCGTTGCCGCACGGACGCGAACAGCGCCTTGCCCTCCCCCGCAATCAACGGGTAGACGATCAAGCGCAGTTCGTCGACAAGACCAGCCTCGATCAGGCTGGCCGTGATTCGGGCACCGCCCATGAGATAGATGTCCTTGCCGGATTGCTGCTTCAGATCCGCGAGTTCGGCCACGTCACGCAGGAACCGCGTCAGCGGCCAGTTGGCCACGCTCATACTTCGCGACAGCACGTAGTGCGGCGTCCGCGCGGCGAAGCGGCCCCATGCGACCTCGGCCGGCGTCGGCAACTTGCCGGTCATCGGCAGTGCTGCGTCCGGCGCGTTCTGTATCGCGGTCCAGTACTGCTCGTAACCGGGATACATGCCGCTGCCGAGCACGCAGGCGTCGATCTGCGCGGTCAGGCCGTAATCCTCCGACCAGGCATCCACCCAGTCGGCGTAACCTTCCGGCCCTTCCATCTTGCCGTCAGCGGAAATCTTCATGCCGGCGATCAGCTTGCGCATGACACCCTCCTGCGTTCTGCATGGATTGAATGGAGTTGGACACGGCGTTCCCGGGCATCCTGCCGGCCCGCGTATCCCGCTTGATGCGGCGCCTCGCGACGAGGATCGTGGCCAGGCCTCCGGCCGAGCCGCTTCCCGCGACCGTCGCCCACGCCGCGACACCGAGACAGATCGGGCACATGGCTCAGCCCTCTCCGCCCAGGCGCGCGACCAGCGTGTCGAGAAAGAACGTCCAGCCCTCGGTGTGCGCCATCGCCATCCGCTCGTCAGGCAGGCCTTCGTGGGTCAGGCGCAGTTCGGTCTGCCTGCCGCGCGGCGTGAACTCCAGTGTGACCACCGATTCCTTGCCGAGCGTGTGCTCGCTCACCCAGGTGAATTCGAGCAGATGTGGACTCTCCACGCGCAGGTAGCGGCCGTAGTGCGGGCGGATCCCGCTCGAATGCTGCATGCCGAGATAGAACAGGCCGTCCGGACGGGGATCAGCCACCACGTCGCCGCCTTCCGCCAGCCAGGCCTTCATGCTGGCCGGATCGGTCCAGGCGCGGAACACCCGCTCGGGCGAGGCGTAGTAGCTGCGCGGGATCTCCAGGCGAAACGAACCCATTGCGCTTTCATTGCGACCCTTCATCGTCGTTCTCCTGCTGTTGGTCGAGGAACGTGCCCAGCGCATCGAGGCGCTGGTTCCAGAAGCGTTCGTACTGCGAGGTCCATTTGGCGACTTCGCGCAGCGGCGCGGCGCGCAGGCGCAGGTAGTGTTCGCGGCCCTCGCGACGGCGGCGGACCAGGCCCGCGCCCTCCAGCACCTTGACGTGCTTGGACACCGCGTTCAGCGACATCGCGAACGGCTGCGCGAGATCGGTCACCCGCAACTCGCCGCGGGTCAGCCGCGCCACGATGCGGCGACGGGTGGGATCGGCGAGCGCGGCGAAGGCGAGATCGAGGTTCGACATGGCGATATTCATTCAACCTTTTGGTTGAATAATACGCCGATGAAAAGGCGCGTCAAGCGCGCCCTTTCGCGAAGCACGGTTTTGCGCTCAGCCGTGCCAGTCGGCCAGCGCGGCGTCGAACTCGGCCGGCGCGCCGATCGCACGCGCCTCCAGTCCCTTGTCGATGCGCTTGACCAGGCCGGCCAGCACCTTGCCCGGTCCGCATTCGGCAATGCGCGTGGCACCGCCGGCAGCCAGCGTCTGCACGCATTCCGTCCAGCGCACCGGCAGGTAGAGCTGGCGCTGCAGCGCACCGCGAATCTCGTCCAGCGAGGCGTAACGCTGCGCCTCGGCGTTCTGGATCACCGGCATCGCCGGCAATTGCCACGTGATCGACGCCATGCGTTCGCCCAGCCTGTCCGCCGCGTCGCGCATCAGCATGCAATGCGAGGGCACCGACACCGCGAGCTTGATCGCCTTCTTCACGCCCAGCTCGGCGAGCTTCGCCAGCGCACGATCCACCGCTTCGGCATTGCCCGCGATCACCAGCTGGCCCGGCGAGTTGTAGTTGGCCGGCGCCACCACCTGGCCTTGGGCGACTTCCTCGCAGACTTGCGCGATCTGCGCATCGTCGCCGCCCAGGATCGCCGCCATCGCGCCCACGCCGGCCGGCACCGCCGCCTGCATCAGCCGGCCGCGCTCGGCCACCAGCGCGGCGGCGTCACGCAGGGACAGGGCTTCCGCGCAGACCAGCGCGCTGTACTCGCCCAGGCTGTGGCCGGCCAGTTGCACGGGCCGCGCGCCGCCGAGCTTGTTCCACACGCGCCACACCGCGACGCTGGCCGCGAGCAGCGCCGGCTGGGTGTTTTCCGTGCGGTTGAGTTGGTCCTCCGGCCCCTGCTGGCTGAGCGCCCACAAGTCGACGCCTGCGCCTTGCGAGGCTTCGTCGAACGTCGCCTGCACTTCACCGTGCGCGGCGGCCAGCTCGGCCAGCATGCCGACCGACTGCGAGCCCTGGCCAGGGAAGACGAAGGCAAGGCTGGAATGGGTGGTGCTCATGCGAATCTCTTCTCCAACGAAAGCAACGGGCAGAAGCCTCCCATCACCCCAAACCTCTCCTCCCGCTGCGCCGGGGAGAGGGAATGTGTGTGGCGCGGCCTCTCGATTCTCTGATTTCCGATTCCCGGCTCTCAGTACCGCAGCAGCGCCGAGGCCCAGGTGAAGCCGCCGCCGAAGGCTTCCAGCAGCAGGTTCTGGCCGCGTTGCACCTTGCCCGAGCGCACCGCGTAGTCCAGCGCCAGCGGCACCGAGCCGGACGAGGTGTTGGCGTGCTGGTCGACGGTGACGATGACGCGCTCCATCGGCATGTCCAGCCGCTTCGCGGTGGCCTCGATGATGCGCAGGTTGGCCTGGTGCGGGATCAGCCAGTCGATCTGCGAGGCCTGCATGCCGGCGGCCTGCAGCGTTTCTTCGACCAGTGCGTCCAGCGTCTTCACCGCCACCTTGAACACCTCGCGGCCAGCCATCTTGATGCGCACGCCGTGGTTGGGCTCGTCCTTGAAGCCGACGGACACGCCGACCGGGTTCCACAGCAGCTCCTTGTAGCCACCGTCGGCGTGCATGCAGGTGGCGTAAACGCCGGGCTCGCCGGAGGCCTCCAGCACCACCGCACCGGCGCCGTCGCCGAACAGCACGCAGGTCTCGCGTTCGTTCCAGTCGATCATGCGGGTCAGCGTCTCGGCGCCGATCACCAGCACCTTCTTCGACTGGCCGCTCTTGATGAACTTGTCGGCGATGCCGAGCGCATACATGAAGCCCGAGCAGGCGGCGTTGACGTCGAACGCCGCGCAGCCGTTCGCACCGAGCCGGTGCTGCACCAGGCAGGCGGTGGACGGGAAGATGATGTCGGGCGTGGTGGTGCCCAGCACGATCAGGTCCAGCTCCGACGCCTTGACGCCGGCCGCCTCCAGCGCGCGCTGCGCGGCGAGGAAGGCGAGATCGCCGGTGGTCTCGCCATCGGCGGCGATGTGACGCTGGCGGATGCCGGTGCGGGTGCGGATCCATTCGTCGCTGGTGTCGACGATCTTCTCCAGATCGACATTGCTGACGGCGCGTTCGGGCAAGGCACTGCCGGTGGCGATGATGCGGGAGTAGATCGGGGCCATTCCGTTTTCCGTCAAACGTAAACCGTGGATTGAACGCCCTGGACGGCGCATGCGCAACCGTCCGGACGCCCATAACGCGAAACGGCGCGTCGCCGCGCCGTTTCGGATGATTCGGTCACGCGGATCCCGCAGGGGAATCCGCCGCGTCGGTCAATCCTCGACCGACACCGCGCCCTTGGTCTCGACGACCTTCTTGCCGCGGTAGTAGCCGTCGGCGGTGACGTGATGGCGCAGGTGCACCTCGCCGCTGGTCGGGTCGGTGGACAGCTGCACGGTCTTCAGCTTGTCGTGCGCGCGACGCATGCCGCGGGTGGACGGGGTACGGCGGCTCTTGGCAACGGCCATGGTAGTTCTCCAACTGAACCTGATTTCGGTATCTGGATGATCGAGGTCAAGGACCCCGACCGGCTTGCTTCTTCAGTTCGCGCAACACCGCGAACGGGTTGTTCTCTTGTCCCGCGGCATCGTCCTGCCCGGTCGCGTCGTGATCGACGGCCGCATCGGGCAGGCTGCTGTCCGGGTTCACCGGCACCAGCGGCAAGGCCAGCAGCAGCTCGTCCTCGATCACGTCCGCCGGACGCAGGCGACCGTCCTCGGCCACCAGCAGCGGCTCGCAACCTGGCGGCAAACCCGCCTCGTCGCGCTCCCGCCGGATCAGCCCGAGCCGGCTGTCCACCGTCACCGGCAACACGAACGGCTCCAGCGTGCGCTGGCAGATCATCGTCAGCGACACCTGCGCATGGACATCCACGTAGTCCGTGCCCAACTGCTCGTCGCGACCGAAATCCAGCCGGAAGCCCACCTCGCCCTCGTCGCCGGCCAGCGCGCCGCACAGGCGCTCCAACGCGGCCACGGGCATCGATCCCTCGAACGAACGCCGCGCCGAGACCATGCGCCAAGCGTCCACGGACTCTGGCAGTGTCACGGACATAATCGGCGAATGGTAAGCACGTGAACGATCGAAGTCAACCGACAATCAAGCGCTTGCGTCATCCATTCCGCCCATTTTGCCTGATGCGCCCCGCTTGCGGCAGACTGCACGCCCACTCCATGGGGGCGTTGCCGCGTGAACCTTTCCCTGACGCTGGGCGTGTTCGCCTTGCTGGTGCTGGTCGTCGCGGCGGCTTGGGCGCTGTCCTCGCGCCGCTGGCAGAACCGGCGCGCCGCGGACCTGCAGCAATTGCTCGACCTGGCCGACCGGCTGGAAACCGACCTGAAAAGCTGCCGCGCCGGCCTGGCACAGGCGCACGCGGTGATGGCGATCAACCCCGACCTGCCCGGCGCCAGCGAACAGGGCGCCCGCCAGGCGGTCGACGCCGGGCTGCAGGCGCTGCTGCGCCAGCGCATCTGGATCCGCGACCACGCCGCCCGCGCCAACCAGCATGAACTGGACGAGACCGCCGCCGCGATGCGCGCCAGCCGCGACCGCCTGCAACCGCTGCTGCAGGCGCTGAACGCCGCCCAGCGCGACCTGGACAGCGCGATGCGCGAACACATCCATCGCGACGCGGAATGAACTCCACGCCCCGCATCGTGCTGGCCTCCACCTCGCGCTACCGCGCCGAACTGCTGCGCCGGCTGCTGCCGGCATTCGAGCAGCGCGCGCCCGGCACCGACGAGACCACCCTGCCTGGCGAAGCGCCGGACGCCCGCGCGGCGCGGCTCGCCCTCGCCAAGGCTGCGGCGGTTGCCGACGGCCTGCGCGATACGCTGGTGATCGGCTCCGACCAGGTCGCCGAACTGGACGGCGAAGTGCTGGACAAGCCCGGCAGCGTGGCGAACGCCCGCGCCCAGCTCGCCGCCAGCTCCGGTCGCGTGGTGCATTTCCACACCGCGCTGTGCCTGTTCGACACGCGCAGCGGCCAACACCAGCTGCTTATCGACCACACCCGCGCTCACTTCCGCGCGTTGAGCGCCACGGAAATCGAACGCTACGTGGCGCGCGAACAGCCGCTGGACTGCGCCGGCAGCTTCAAGTGCGAAGGCCTGGGCATCAGCCTGTTCGAGCGCATCGACAGCGAGGACCCCAGCGCGCTGATCGGTCTGCCGCTGATCGCGCTGGCCAGACTGCTGCGCGCGACGGGTGTCGCCGTACCCTGAAGCAAACCGGGGTACGCTGGCCGCAACCCCGTCGAACCGCTTCCCACCCACGCACGCCGCGAGCCCGACCGATGAGCCAGCCCCTGCCCGTTCCCCCGCCCGCCGACGAACTGCGCCAGCGTCTCGCCGCCGCCGAGGCGCAGCTCAACCGCGTGGTGCTGGGCAAGGCACGGCAGGTGAAGCTGGCGCTGGCCTGCCTGGTCGCCGGCGGCCACTTGCTGCTGGAGGACGTGCCCGGCGTGGGCAAGACCACGCTGGCGCATGCGCTCGCCGCCAGCTTCGCGCTGGAATTCCAGCGCGTGCAGTTCACCAGCGACCTGCTGCCTTCGGACATCCTCGGCGTCAGCGTGTACGAACGCGAGACCGGGCAATTCCGCTTCCATCCCGGCCCGATCTTCGGCGGCCTGCTGCTGGCCGACGAGATCAACCGCGCCACGCCGAAGACGCAGAGCGCGTTGCTGGAGGCGATGGCCGAGGGCCAGGTCACCGTGGACGGCCAGACCCATGCGCTGCCGCAGCCGTTCTTCGTGGTCGCCACGCAGAACCCGCTGGATCTCGCCGGCACCTTCCCGCTGCCCGATTCCCAGCTCGACCGCTTCATGCTGCGGCTGTCGCTGGACTACCCCGATCCCGCCGCCGAACGCGAGCTGCTCACCGGCATCGACCGCCGCGACCTGCTGACCCGGCTGATGCCGCAACTGGACGGCGCCGCCTTGCTCGCGCTGCGTCGGCAGGCGCAGGCGATCACCGCCAGCCCCGCCCTGCTCGACTACCTGCAGGCGCTGCTCGCCGCCAGTCGCCGGCATGCCGAGATCCGCACCGGGCTGTCGCCGCGCGCCGGCCTGTCGCTGCTCGCCGCGGCCCGCGCCTGGGCGCTGCTGGACGGCCGCACCTACGTGCTGCCGGAAGACCTGCAGGTGCTGTTCGTGCCGCTGGCCGCGCACCGGCTGGTGACCGCGCGCGGCATCGGCGGCGAGGCGCTGGCGCGCCAGCTGCTCGCCGAGGTGGCGGTGGACTGATGCGCTCCAACCTGCGCCGGCTCGCGCAACGCGCCAGAGTCTGGGCCGAACGCCGCCTGCCCGCGCTCACCCGCCTGCGCCAGCCGGAACCGCTGCCGATCGAACTGGGCCGGCGCCGCATCTACATCGTGCCCACCGCGTTCGGGCTCGGCTTCGGCGTGTTGCTGCTGGTGATGCTGGTCGGCGCGCTGAACTACGCCAACAACGCGGCGCTGCTGCTGACCTGCATGCTGGGCGCGGCAACCGCCGCGAGCATGCTGCTCGCGTTCCGCACGCTGGATGGCCTGTCGTTGCGCGGCATCCGCGCCGGCCATGCCGTCGCCGGCGAGCCGCTGGAACTGGTGCTGGATTTCGCGGCGCAGCGTCCGCGCGAGTCGGTACGACTGGACTGTGCCGGCGAGTCGCTGGCCTTCGCCGTGCAGGGCACCACGGAACTGCGCCTGCGCCTGGCCACCACCCGGCGGGGCTGGCTGGCCCTGCCGCGGTTCAAGCTCTGGAGCACCTGGCCGCTGGGCCTGTTCCGCGCCTGGAGCTGGCTGCATCCGCAGCAATCCGTGCTGGTCTGGCCGCGACCGGAAGCCGCCGGTCCGCCGCCGGTGCTGCCGGGCGACGCGCGCGAACGCCTGCGTCCGCAGGCAGGCGAGGAACTGGCCGCGCTGCGCGACTACCGCCGCGGCGACGCGCCCCGGCACATCGCATGGAAAGCCAGCGCCCGCCACCACGACCTGCTGGTCAAGGATTTCGACCGCCCGGAGCCGCGCGAGACCTGGCGCCTGGAGTGGGACGCGCTGCGCACGCTGGATCGCGAGGCGCGCATCGCCCGGCTGGCGCGCTGGCTGGGCGATGCGGAGGCGCAAGGCCGGCGCTACAGCCTGCAGCTGCCGAACGAGCGCATCGACATCGGCAGCGGCCCGGCCCACTACGCGCGCTGCATGAGCGCGCTGGCGGTGTTGCCGTGACCAGTCCCGCCGCCACGCCGCTGGACCCACGCAGCTTCGACCTGGTCGCGTTCGGCCTCGCCGCCGTGCTGGCGCTGCACGCACCGCACCTGCCGTGGTGGCTGGGCATCACGCTGGCGAGCATCCTCGGCCTGCGCTGGTGGCAACGCCGCCGCCAGCGCGCACGCACGCCGGCCTGGCTGAAGTTGCCGCTGCTGGCCGCGCTGCTGCTGTCCATCGTGAGCTGGTACGGCAACCTGTTCGGCCAGGCGCCGGGCGCCGCGCTGGCGGTGGGCCTGCTGGTGCTGAAGCTGCTGGAAACCGAGACCGCGCGCGACGCCCGCGTGGGCATGAGCTTCGCCTGCTTCACCCTGATGGCCGCGCTGCTGTTCGACCAGAGCCTCACTGCCACCACCACGGTGGCGCTGGGCCTGCTGCCGCCGCTGGCCGCGCTGCGTTCGCTGGAGCCGGGCCGGCGCGCGCCCCCGGCACTGTGGCGCGAACTGCTGCCCGGCCTCGGCCTGCTGGCCGCCGCGTTGCCGCTGGCCCTGCTCGCCTTCCTGCTGTTGCCGCGGCTCAACTCGCCGTTGTGGGGGGCCCCGAACACCGGCGAACAACGCACCGGCCTCAGCGACCGCATGACGCCGGCCGGCTTCACCCAGTTGCTGGTCGACGACAGCCCCGCGCTGCGGGTGAGCTTCGAAGGCCCACCGCCACCGCCCGACCTGCGCTATTTCCGTGCCTACGTGATGGGCCATTACGACGGCAGCAGCTGGACCTACCGCGACACGGCCAACCAGCCGCCGGTACCGGTCGAGGCCGCGCAAACCATCCGCTACCACGTCAGCCTGGAACCGACCCGGCGACGCGTGCTGCCCACGCTGGACGTGCCGCTGGCCGCGCCGCCCGGCACCAGCCTGCGCCGCGATCACGAGGTGATCGCCGACAAGCCGGTGGACAGCTTGCGCGACTACACGCTGGAATCCGCCACCCGCTACCGGCTGGAGCCGCAGCTCGGCCGCCACCGCGCCCGCTGGCTGCAACTGCCCGCCGGCTTCGACCCGCGCACGCTGGCGCTGGGTCGCTCATGGCGGGTGCGTTACGGCAGCGACGATGCCGCCATCGTGCAGGCCGCGCTGGCGCTGTTCCACGACGGCGGCTTCCGCTACACGCTGGCGCCCGCGCCGCTGGGCCGCGACGCGATGGACGATTTCCTGTTCGACACCCGCGAAGGTTTCTGCGAGCACTACTCGTCCGCGTTCACCGTGCTGATGCGCGCCGCCGGCATTCCCGCCCGCGTGGTCACCGGCTACCAGGGCGGCTACTGGAACGCGATGGGCGGTTACCTGCTGGTGCGCAATTCCGACGCGCACGCCTGGAGTGAGGTCTGGCTGGACGGTCGCGGCTGGGCACGGGTCGACCCCACCGCCGCTGTGCGCCCGCAGCGCATCAGCCAGGGTGCCGCCGCCGCGGCGCCCGGCCAGCTGCCTTGGTACCAGAGCGGCTGGCTGCAGTCGATGCGCAACCGCTGGGACATCGTCAACCGCTGGTGGAACCTGGGCGTTAACGGTTTCGACGCACTGCGCCAGCGCGGGCTGCTGAAGCCGTTCGGCATCCGCGACGCGGATCCTTCCACGCTGGCGCTGCTGCTGGCCGTGGCCTGCGTGCTGGCGATGGCCGCCGGCTTGGCGTGGGTGTGGCGGCGGCGCGAACCGGAAGACCCCGCGCGCATCGCGCTGCGCCAACTGGAACGCAAGCTGGCGCGGCAGGGCGTGGCACGGCAGGCTGGCGAAGGACCGCGGGACTACCTGCAACGCGCCGCCCGCATGTTGCCGGCGCAACACGACAGGCTGACCGAACTGATGCACCGTTATCTCGAACTGCGCTATGCCCATCCCGAGCCGACGTCTGAATCCCTCCGCGCACTGCAACGCGCGGTACGGGATTTTCCTGTCGTCCGCATGGTCAAATGAGCGTTGATAGGGTTGTGCACACAAACATCCATGATGGAGATACCGCCATGTCCCTCTACCGTCCCCTCGCGCTAGTCGCGGCCGCTGCCCTGCTGGGCGGCTGCGCGACCATTCCGCAACCGCTGCAAGGCAACTACACCGCCATCTCCAGTGCCGCCGCCCAGCAGGGCGGCGCCGGCGGCACCCAGGTGCGCTGGGGTGGCGAGATCATCAAGACCGAGCCGGGCCCGCAGCAGACCTGCTTCTACATCCTGGCGCGGCCGCTCGACAGCCAGGCGCGGCCGGAGCTGGGCCGTTCGGGCGGCGACCAAGGCCGCTTCGTGGCCTGCCACAGCGGTTTCTACGATCCGGAAGTGTTCAGCCGCGGCCGCGAGCTGACCGTGACCGGCACCATCCACGGCACGGTGACGCAGAAGGTGGGCGACTACGACTACCCCTATCCGCGCGTGGAAGCGAACGTGGTGTACCTGTGGCCGAAGCGCCCGGTGTACGTGAACACACCCTACCCGCCCGGCTTCTACGACCCGTTCTGGGGCCCGGGTTGGGGTCCGTGGGGTGGCTACGGTTACGGTTATCCGTACTACTGGAATCGCCCGCGCGTGATCGTGGTGCGCCCCGCACCGCCTCCGCCGCCACCGCCGGGCAAGTGACCGCAGCAACGGAAACGCCGGCCATTGGCCGGCGTTTCCGTTGCTGCCCATGTAAAGATCGCTCAGCCCGGTGGCCAATGCATGTGCCGGCCGCCCAGCAGGTGCACGTGCAGGTGGAACACGGTCTGGCCACCGTATTCGTTGCAGTTGATCACGGTGCGATAGCCCTGCGCGGCAAAACCTTCGCGCTTCGCGTAATCGGCGGCGGCCAGCAGCAGGCGACCCAGCAGCGCCGCATCCTCCGGCGTGGCGTCGTCCAGCGTGGCGACCGGTTTCTTCGGGATGAACAGCACGTGCACCGGCGCCTGCGGGTTCACGTCGCGGAAGGCCAGCAGTTCGTCGTTCTCCCAGACGATGTCGGCCGGGATCTCGCGCCGGATGATCTTGC
>Ga0209455_1000309_pt1 | contig 49845 bp, 42 predicted proteins | sample AraplaCol_mCL_r2_FD_184275 | JGI IMG/M metagenome (GOLD analysis project Ga0209455, IMG submission 184275) | Arabidopsis root microbial communities from North Carolina, USA - plate scrape CL_Col_mCL_r2 (SPAdes) (version 2) | ecosystem: Host-associated > Plants > Roots > Endosphere | place: USA... | reverse complement strand
GCCTCGGGCTTGCCCCTGCCGCGCTTGCGCTAGAAGCGGCGCAGGCTCGCAGCCTGCGCCCGTGCTTTACGCGGCGACCGTCTTCTGCGTCTGCTCGCCCAGGCCGTCGATGCCCAGGCGCACGGTCTGGCCCGGCTTCAGATACACCGGATCGGGTTTGACGCCCATGCCCACGCCCGGCGGCGTGCCGGTGGAAATGACGTCGCCCGGCTGCAGGCTCATGCACTGCGACAGGTAGGACACCAGCTTGGCGACCGTGAAGACCATGGTGCGGGTGCTGCCGTTCTGGTAGCGGTGGCCGTCGACTTCGAGCCACATGCCCAGGTCCTGCGGATCGGGCACTTCGTCGGCGGTGACCAGCCAGGGGCCGATGGGGCCGAAGGTGTCGAAGCCCTTGCCCTTGTCCCAGGTGCCGCCGCGCTCGATCTGCCACTCGCGCTCGGACACGTCGTTGATGACGCAATAGCCGGCCACGTGGTCCAGCGCCTGGGCTTCGGTGATGTACTTGGCCGGCTTGCCGATCACCACGCCCAGCTCGACTTCCCAGTCGGTCTTTTTCGAACCGCGCGGGATTTCGATATTGTCGTTGGGGCCGCTGATGGCGCTGTTCCATTTGTTGAAGACCACAGGCTCGGCCGGCACGGGCAGGTTCGATTCGGCGGCATGGTCGGCGTAGTTCAGGCCGATGCAGATGAATTTGCCGATGCTGCCCACGCAGGGGCCGATGCGCGGATTGCCCTCGACCAGCGGCAGCGAAGCCGGATCGATCGCGCGCAGGCGCGCCAGGCCGGCGCTGTCCAGCACGGACCCGTTGATGTCGGCCACCACGCCCGACAGATCGCGGATGCGGCCCTGAGCATCGAGCAGACCCGGTTTTTCTTGGCCTTTGGGCCCGTAGCGCATCAGTTTCATTTCGCTTTTCCTTCTTGCAGACTATGAGATGCGGGCGAACGCGCGGTTCGCCCGATTCGGGATCAATTGGCCCAGCCGCCGTCGATGACGTGCGCCTGGCCGGTCGTGAACGACGATTCGTCGCTGGCCAGGTACAAGGCCAGCGCGGCGATCTCCTGCGGCTCGCCCAGCCGGCCCATGGGCTGGCGGGCGACGAACGCGGCGCGGGCGGCCTCGACGCTGGTGCCCTGCGCCGCGGCTTGCTCGACGATGCGCTGCTCCAGCGAGGGCGAGACGACCGTGCCCGGGCAGATGGCGTTGCAGCGCACCTTCTGCGCCACGAAATCGGCGGCGACCGACTTGGTCAGGCCGATCACGGCGGCCTTGGAGGCACTGTACACGAACCGGTTGGGCACGCCCTTCACGCTGGATGCCGCCGAGGACATGTTGATGATGGAGCCGCCCCCCTTGGCCAGCATGCCCGGCAGGAAGGCGCGTATGGTGCGGTACATCGCCTTGACGTTCAGGTCGAAGGCGAAGTCCCAGTCGTCGTCGCTGGCCTGCAGGATGGAGCCGGCATGCACGAAGCCGGCGCAATTGAACAGCACGTCGACCGGCCCCAGCTCGGCGGCCAGCGCCTTGATGGCGCCGTCGTCGCGCACATCCAGCTTGCGCGCCTGGAGCGGCAGGCCGGCGAGCGAGTCGATGCGCAGGTCCGTGGCGATGACTCGGGCGCCTTCGCTGGCGAACCGCTCGGCGCAGGCCCGGCCTATGCCTTGCCCGGCCGCGGTGATCACGGCCGTCTTGCCGGCTAATCGTTGCGACATGATGCTTTCTTCCTGTGTTGTGTTGATCGAGGACGGAAACGCGCTTCAGTGATGCGCGATCGCCGGAGTGATCGTGGCCATGTCTTCCTGCGGCGGCTGGTAGTTGCCGAACCGGCGCGCCCACATGGCGGTGAGGATGGGCACGAGGATCGCGGTGATCAGGCAGGAGGTGGCGACCAGGGCCGTGGCGGCGGGCACCAGGGGTTTGAACTTGGGGATCATCTCGCCGATGATCGCCGGATTGGCGACCGCCGCGCCGGCCGTGGACGAAGCCGCCAGGCCCGCCGCCCCGTTGCCTCCCCCGATCCACTTGTCGGCCAGGATGAGCGGGATGCCGGTGACGACGATCACCGCCAGGCCCAGGATCACGCCGGGCAGGCCGCTCTTGAACACCACGGCCAGGTCGATGCCGCAGCCCAGCGCGAAACCGAAGAACGGAATCAGCGCCACCACGCAGCTGCCGAACAGCTCGCGCAGCTGCTTGTCCAGGTTGCCGAGCACGAAGCCGATGACGAACGGCAGCACCGCGCCGATGAACAGGCGGCCGTCGAAGCTGGCCACGCCCGCGGCGCCGAGGATGAGCATGCTGACGAGCGGCCCGGACTCGATCGAGGTCAGCACGAAGGCGCCCGCTTCTTCCTTGGTGCCGTATTGCTGCATCACGGCGGCGTAGAGGCCGCCGTTGGTCATGTCCATGGCCGCGGTGATGGCCAGGATGGACATGCCGGCGAACAGGCCGGTTCTGACGCCTTCGTCCGGGATGAAATGGGTGCAGGCCAGCGTGACCAGCCAGGCGACCAGCGCCTTGGTGACCACGATGGTGCCCGACTTGCGCAGCACCGTACCCGTGGCCCGCAGGTCGATGGTGGCGCCCATGCAGAAGAACCAGACCGACAGGATGGGGACGGTGCCCGTGATCAGGCCGTTAGTGAAAGAGCCGAAATACGCCCCGGCCTTGGGCGCGAACGTATGCACGACGGCGCCCAGCAGCAGCGGGACCAGCATCAGCCCTCCGGGAATGCGGTCCACGGCCTTTTTGATGTTCATGAATCTGTCTCCTCGAGGGACGGCGAAAGTCCCGATGTATGGGGGTGGCACGTCTTTGCCGCGTGCTTGTGCCGGGCAATTTATCACATAATCGGAACGTCGTTCCAATAATTTATCGGGCCAGGCGGCTTGCTGTTTAATCATGTTTTATCGAATTAATTTCTTTTCTTCGAGAATTCGGGTCTGATTCTTTCTACATTTCGGACTATCGTTCCGAAAATAAGCGATGCATGATCTAATCGCCGCGATGCAGAGGCCCGGAGCCGGCGCGCATCGACACATACCCACAAAGGAGCAGGCGCATGGACGTCCGACAGAACATTCATCCCGAGCACGTAAAAACGCCGGATGCCGCAGGCATGCACGAGCATTTCCTGTCCGGCGAAGGCCAGGCCTGCGGCGCCGAGCACGCGCCATGAATGCAAGCATGTTCGATCTGGGTGGCAAGGTCGCCGTGGTCACCGGCTGCAACACCGGCCTGGGCGCTGCCATCGCCCAGGCGCTGGCGCGGGCCGGCTGCGACATCGCCGGCGTCAACCGCAGTTCGCCGGAGCAGACCGCCGCGGACGTGCGCGCCGCCGGCCGGCGCTACCTCGACCTGCGCGCCGACCTCTCGAGCACCGCGCCCATTCCCGGCATCGTGCGCGACACCGTGCAGGCCTACGGGCGCATCGACATCCTGGTCAACAACGCCGGCATCATCCGCCGCAACGACGCCCTGGACTTCACCGAGGAGGACTGGGACGCGGTGCTGGAGGTCAATCTCAAGAGCGTGTTTTTCCTCTCGCAGGCCGTGGCGCGCCAGTTCATCGCCCAGGACGGCCCGGGCAAGATCATCAACATCGCCTCGATGCTGTCGTTCCAGGGCGGCATCCGCGTGCCGTCCTACACCGCCGCGAAAAGCGGCGTACTCGGCCTGACACGCCTGTTGGCCAACGAATGGGCCGCGCGATGCATCAACGTCAACGCCATCGCGCCGGGCTATATCGAGACGAACAATACCGCCGCGCTGCGCGGCGACGCCCGCCGCAGCCAGGAAATCCTCGAACGCATTCCCGCGGGCCGCTGGGGCGTGCCGGAAGATCTGGCCGGGCCAGCCGTGTTCCTCGCCTCGGCAGCGTCCGACTATCTGCACGGCCACACGCTGGCGGTGGACGGCGGCTGGCTGGCCAGGTGACCCTGCCCATACAATGCGCGTCATGCATACGCCTTCGAAAAATCCGGACCCGGCCGTCGTGAGCACCGAATCCGTCGCCTCGGTGGGCAAGACTTTTGCCATTCTGGATGCGATAGGCCAGTACGGTCCGGTCGGCATCAGCGCCCTGGCGCAGCGGCTGGACATGTCCAAGACCACGGTGCACCGGCTGCTGCAGACCTTGCGCGGGCTGGGCTACGTGGAGCAGGAAAGCGATACCGAGCGCTATCGCCTGACGATCAGGCTGTTCCAGCTCGGCGCCCAGGCGCTGGAAAACGTCGACCTGGTGCGCGAGGCGGACAAAGAGATGCGGCAGATCGCGCAGCAGACCCGCGAAACCGTGCACCTGGGCGCCTTCGACGAAGACAGCATCATCTACATCCACAAGATCGATGCCGACTACGGCCTGCGCATGCAGTCGCGCATAGGCCGGCGCAATCCACTCTACAGCACGGCGATCGGCAAGGTGTTGCTGGCCTGGCGCAGCCCCGAGGAAGCGCGCGAAATCCTCACGCGCGTCGAATTCAAGAAACTGACCGCAAGAACGCTGACTTCGGCCGAGGCAGTGCTGAACATCCTGCCCAGCGTGCGCCGGCAAGGCTACGGCGAGGACGACGAGGAGCAGGAAGAAGGCCTGCGCTGCCTGGCGGTGCCTATTTTCGATCGCCTGGGTTTCGTGGCCGCGGGACTGTCGATCTCGTTTCCGTCGATACGCTGCAGCGCGGACACCAGGACGCACTATATCGAGATGCTCAAGCAGGCCGGCGCCGCCGCGTCGGCCCGGCTGGGCTATCGAGCCGGGTAGGCCCCGACGCGCATACAATAGGCGCACTTCTACAAGAACGGCATTGCCGCCTGCCAGGCGGCCTCTTCCACCGAAGCGAAAGACTCATGGGATTTGAACAACTCGCCGCCCTGCGCGATCAGCTTGCGGCCGAGCGCGCCGCGCGCGAAGGCCACGGCAAGAATACGCAAGACAAGCCGGCCAAAACCGGCAAGAGCGACGCGGACAAGCCGCGCGCCGCCAAGCCGGCCCAAGCCCGCAAGGACGAGCGGCCCGAAGGCAAGCCGCGCCGCGCGCAGGACTCGGAGCGCAGAAAGCCGCAAGGCCAGAAGCGCCCCGCCCCGCAAGGCAAACCGCAGCAGCCGGAAACGCCGCGCGATCCTCTGCTGGTGGCCATCGGCCGCCTGCAGCACGCGTTTCCCAAGGCTTTCCCCAAGAAGCCGGCTCCGCGCGTGGCGCTCAAGCTGGGCATCGTGGAAGATCTTTACGCGCACACCGCCAAGCTGCGCTTGAGCGAAGAAGAGATCAAGGCCGCCATCGCCGCCTGGTGCAGCGTGGGCCGCTATTGGGCCGCGCTGAGCAAGGAGGCGGTGCGGGTCGACCTGAACGGCGAACCCGCCGGCACGGTGACCGCGGCCGAAGCCGGCCATGCCAGCTTCCTGGCGCGCCAGCAGCGCAAGAAGGCGCAGGCCGCAGCCAAGGCTGGGGCGCCGGCTGCGCAAGACGCTGATGCTGCACCTGTCGCCGCATCCGATTCGGAACAAGCGGTCGTTGCATCGGAACAGGCGCCTGCTGCAGCCGAGACGACGGTTGTCTCTCCTTCTGCCGCTCAAACCGACGACGCTGCCACCGATTCGGGTTCTTAAGCCGCCGAGGCTGCCCTGCGCAATCCCGATGCTCGCCGCTTCCGCGGCTGCGGATGGCCGCCCCGCGCTTCGGATTGCTCCGGGGTCCTCGGCCAAGACCTCGACATGCGACGGTTTTAACGATTTCGCATGGGCTGAAACGACAAGCCGTCGATAGGACGGAGGGAGTCCGAAGCGGGGGCCGGCCAACCGGAGCCCATCGGGCGAGCATCGGAACTCCCGCAGTCCTGTCGACGGCGGCTTAATAACTCAAACAGCCAGCACAGCAAAAAACCAAATCAACCGAAACGACCCGTGATGTAGTCTTCGGTTTCCTTGCGCTTGGGCTTGACGAAGATCTGGTCGGTCGCGCCGAACTCCATCAATTCACCCATGTACATGTAGGCCGTGTAGTCCGAGCAACGCGCGGCCTGCTGCATGTTGTGGGTCACGATGACCACGGTGTACTCGCCCTTGAGCTCGGCGATGAGCTCTTCGATCTTGGCGGTGGAGATCGGATCCAGCGCCGAGCAGGGTTCGTCCAGCAGCAGCACTTCGGGCTTGATCGCCACGCCGCGGGCGATGCACAGGCGCTGCTGTTGGCCGCCCGACAGCCCGCTGCCGCTCTGGTGCAGCTTGTCCTTCACTTCGTTCCACAACGCGGCCTTGGTGAGCGCCCATTCGACGCGCTCTTGCATCTCGCCCTTGCTGAGCTTCTCGAACAAGCGCACGCCGAAGGCGATGTTGTCGTAGATGCTCATGGGGAAAGGCGTGGGCTTCTGGAACACCATGCCGACCTTGGCGCGGATCAGCGCGATGTCGGTGTTGGTGGTGAGCAGGTTTTCGCCGTCCAGCATGATCTCGCCCTCGGCGCGCTGGCCGGGGTAGAGCTCGAACATGCGATTGAAGGTGCGCAGCAGCGTCGACTTGCCGCAGCCCGACGGACCGATGAAGGCCGTGACCTTGTTCTCGCGGATCGACATGTTCACATTGCGGATCGCGTGGAAATTGCCGTAGAAGAAGTTCAGATTCTTGACTTCCAGCTTGGCGGGGGCTTGGCTTGAACTGGGATGTTCCATTTCGGTTCCGGGAAAGATGGGCGGCAGGCCATGGCGGCCGGATGCCTCAGACGTTGGGCCTGCTGAACAAGGCGCGGGCCACGATGTTGACCACCAGCACCACCAGCGTGATCAACAGGGCGCCGGCCCAGGCCAGGTGCTGCCAATCGTCGTAGGGACTCATTGCGTATTGATAGATGGTCATGGGCAGGTTGGCCATGGGCGCGTTCATGTTCCAGGTCATGAACTGGCTGTTGAGCGCGGTGAACACCAGCGGCGCGGTTTCGCCGACGATGCGGGCGATGGCCAGCAGCACGCCGGTCACGATGCCCGAGCGGGCCGCGCGATAGCAAACCAGGGTGATCATCTTCCACTCGGGGCAGCCCAGTGCCGCGCAGGCTTCGCGCAGGCTGTTGGGCACGAGCTTGAGCATGTCGTCGGTGGTGCGCACCACCACCGGGACCACCAGCACCGACAGCACGATCGCCCCGGCCCAGCCGGAGAAGTGCTTGGCCTGGGCCACGTAGACGGTGTAGATGAACAGGCCCACGACGATGGAAGGCGCCGACAGCAGCACGTCGTTGATGAAGCGCGTGGCCGGGGCGAGCCAGCCGCGCCGGCCGTATTCGGCCAGGTAGGTGCCCGCCATGATGCCCACCGGCGTGCCGATGAGCGTGCCCACGCCCGCCATCAGGCCGCTGCCGACGATGGCGTTGATGAGGCCGCCCGGCGAACCCGGCGGCGGCGTGACCTGCGTGAACAGCGTGAAGGTGAACTGGGCGCCGCCCTTGTACAGCAGCGTGGCGATGATCCAGAACAGCCAGAACAGGCCGAACACCACCGCCAGGAACGACAAGGCCAGCATCGCCTTGTTGACCCGGCTGCGGCGCCGGTAGATGGGATTATTCATGCCGAGGGTGGACATGCTCAGCTCCGTGCGCCTTCGCTCTTGGCCAGGCGCAGCAGCAGCAGCTTGGACAGGGCCAGGACGATGGTGGTGATGAGGAACAGGATCAGGCCGAGCTCGATCAGCGCCGACCGGTGGGTGGCGTCGCTGGCTTCGGCGAACTGGTTGGCCAGCGCCGAGGCGATCGAGTTGCCGGGCTGGAACAGGGAGCCGAGCCGGAAGGCGTTGCCGATGACGAACGTGACCGCCATGGTTTCGCCCAGGGCGCGGCCCAGGCCCAGCATGATGCCGCCGATCACGCCGATGCGCGTGTAGGGCAGCACCACCTTGCACATGACTTCCCAGGTCGTGCCTCCCAGGCCGTAGGCAGACTCTTTCAGCAGGGAGGGCACGAGCTCGAACACGTCGCGCATGACGGCCGTGATGAAGGGGATGATCATCACCGCGAGAATGCCGCCGGCCGTGAACACGCCGATGCCGAAGGCCGGGCCCTTGAACATGAAGCCGATGCCGGGAATGGGGCTCAGGGCGTGGATGAGATAGGGCTCGACGTAGTGCTGGAACAGCGGGGCGAAGATGAACAGGCCCCACATGCCGTAGATGATGGAAGGAATGGCGGCCAGCATCTCGATCGCGATACCCAGCGGGCGGCGCAGCCAGGCCGGCGACAGTTCGGTGAGGAACATGGCGATGCCGAACGAGACGGGCACGGCGATGACGAGCGCGACGATGGAGGTGGCCAGGGTGCCGAAGATGGGCACCAGGGCGCCGAACTGGCTGTTCACCGGATCCCAGTCATTGGTCCAGAGAAAAGACAGGCCGTATTTGTGCAGCGTGGTCGTGCTGCCGAAGGCCAGCGAGATCAGGATCGCCAGCAACAGGCAGAAGACGGCAAAGGCGAAGAAGCGTGTCGCGTTGCGAAACAACATGTCCGCGAACGCATGCTTGGGCTTTTTCATGGGGGGAATTTTCCCGACGGTAACATCCGCGGGAAGATTTACCCGCGTTCCGCCCGGCATATTATCAAGTACCGCACTCATCAGCTTCCCTTTGCTCTAGACGACACAAGGGCGGACCCATGGCCCGCCCCTGCGCCGTTTACTCAAGACATGCCACGATCCGCAATTACTTGGCGGCGTAGACGGGCTTGCCCGAGGTGTCCTTGATCGTTTCCCACGACTTGTGGATCTTGGCGACGACGTTGTCGGGCAGCGGCACGTAGATCAGCGATTCGGCGTCCTTCTTGCCCTTGGTGTAGCCATAATCGAAGAACTTCAGGACTTCGGCGCCGTTGGCGGGCTTGTCCTGCACCTTCTGCACCAGCACATAGGTGGCCACGGTCAGGGGCCACGAGTTGTCGCCGGGCTCGTCGACCAGCACCACGCCCATGCCGGGCTGGGCGTCCCAGTTGGCGTTCGCGGCAGCGGCCGTGAAGGTCTCCAGGGAGGGTTGGACGTACTTGCCGGCCTTGTTCGCGACCAGGCCGTAGGTCAGGTGGTTGGTGGTCGAGTAGGCGATTTCGACGTAGCCGATCGCGCCCTGGAACTGCTTGACCAGGTTGGCCACGCCTTCATTGCCCTTGCCGCCCTGGCCCACGGGCCACTTCACGTCGGTGCCGAAGCCGATCTTGCTCTTCCAGTCGGCCGAGACGTCGGTCAGGTAGGTCGTGTAGTTGAACGAGGTGCCCGAAGCGTCGGAACGGTAGATGGGCAGAATGTCCTGGTGGGGCAGCTTGACGCCGGGGTTCAGCGCGGCGATCGCCTTGTCGTCCCACGAGGTGATCTTGCCCATGTAGATGTCGGCCAGCACGGCGCCGGTGAACTTCAGCTCGCCGGCCTTGATGCCGGGCAGGTTGACCACGGGCACGATGCCGCCGACCACGCCCGGGAACTGCACCAGGCCGTTCTTGTCGAGGTCGGCGCTGCTCAGGGCCATGTCGGTGGCGCCGAAGTCGACGGTCTTGGATTCGATCTGCTTGATGCCGGCGCCCGAACCGATCGACTGATAGTTCACGGCGGAACCGGTAGCGGCCTTGAAACCGACGGCCCACTTGGCGTAGACGGGGAAAGCGAAGGAGGAGCCGGCGCCGGTGACATCGGTGGCCTGGGCCGAGAAAACAGCGGCGCTCAGGGCGACGCCAAGGGTGACTTGCTTGAAAACACGCGTGAACATCGTGGATTCCTTATGGGTTGGAGGATGCGGGCAGTTCGATTCCGCTGAAAGCCCAGGCATCTTAGAAGCCCCGAGTGACAAGAATATGACAGTCACAAAAGTAGAAACCCGGGGAAAACCCCCGGGCTTTCTTCATTAAATCATTGAAATATAAGGAATTCTCAAGTCTTTATCTGTCCCAGTTTTTCCATCAGGCAGTCATGCAAGCCAAAGGACTGGCGCTGGTTGACCGCCCGGACGTAGGTGCCGTCCGGCTGCAGCCGCCAGGCCCGCTGGTTGTCGCGCAGGCCATAGGTGAAAGCCTCGGCGATGACCCGCCGCTTGAGCGTCTTGTCGTACACGGGAAAGGCCACTTCGACCCGGCGGAAGAAGTTGCGGTCCATCCAGTCGGCCGAGGACAGGTAGACCGTTTCCTCGCCGTCGGCATGGAAGTAGAAGACCCGGGAGTGCTCCAGGAAGCGCCCCACGATGGAGCGGACCTTGATGTTCTCGGACAGGCCCTTGACCCCCGCGCGCAGGGCGCATACGCCGCGCACGATGAGGTCGATCGTCACGCCCGCCTGGCTGGCCAGGTAGAGCTCTTCGATGATCTGCTCTTCGAGCAGGGAGTTCATCTTGGCCATGATGTGGGCCTTGCGGCCGGCCCGCGCGGCCTGGGCTTCCGCGCGGATCAGGTCGAGCATGCCGGCATGCAGGGTGAAAGGCGATTGCAGCAGGGACTTGAGCTCGCGCCGCGCGCCCAGGCCGGTGAGCTGGCCGAACACCTTGTCCATGTCTTCGCACAGGCGCGGATCGGCCGTCAGCAGGCCGAAGTCGGTGTACAGGCGCGCCGTGCGGGGGTGGTAGTTGCCGGTGCCCAGGTGCGCGTAGCGGCGCAGCCGATCGCCCTCGCGGCGCAGCACCAGGGCCATCTTGGCGTGGGTCTTGTGCGCGACCACGCCGTAGACCACGTGCGCCCCCACCTCTTCCAGGCGCGCCGCCCAGTTCATGTTGGTCTGCTCGTCGAAGCGCGCCATCAGTTCCACCACCACCGTCACTTCCTTGCCGGCGCGGGCCGCGGCCAGCAGGATCTGCATCAGCTCGGAATCCTCGCCGGTGCGGTAGATGGTCTGCTTGACGGCCATGACGTCGGGGTCGACCGCCGCCGCCGTGAGAAAGTCGATGACCGGCTGGAAGGATTGGTAGGGATGGTGCAGCAGGCGGTCGCGCTCGGCGATGGCGGCGAAGAGCTCGGCCGGCTTGCCCTGCGTCTTGTCGAAGGGCGCGGGCACCGGCGCGTGATAAGGCGGAAACAGAAGATCGGGCCGCGTGTTGGTATTGCACAGCTGCATCAGGCGCGACAGGTTCACCGGGCCCGGCATGTGATAGGTGTCGGCCTGCGTCAGCGAGAACTCGCGCTGCAGATACAGCTCGAGCTCGGCCGGCATGACCCAATCCAGCTCCAGCCGCACGGCCGCGCCGAAATTGCGCTGCGACAGTTCGCCCTGCAGGGCCAGCCGCAGGTTGGTGACTTCTTCCTCGTCGACGAACAGGTCGCTGTTGCGCGTCACGCGCCACTGGTAGCAGCCGTGGATCGTCAAGCCGGGGAAGAGATCGCCCACGAAGGCGCGCAGGAACGAGGTCAGCAGGATGTAGCCTTCGGGGTGGCCCGAGAGCTCGGGCGGCATGCGGATGAGCCGCGGCAGCGCGCGCGGCGCCTGCACCACGGCAATCGAGGCCGCCCGCCCGAACGCATCGTCCCCCGAGAGGGACACGATGAAGTTCAGGCTTTTGTTGTAGACGCGGGGAAAAGGATGCGCCGGGTCGAGCCCGATGGGCGTGAGCAGCGGCATGACTTCGCGCGTGAACACCTCGTGCGCCCACTGCTGCTGCGCCTCGTTCCACTCGGAAGCATGGTGCAGGACGATGCCCTCGGCCTGCAGGCCCGGCAGGATCTGCTCGTTGAGCACCCGGTACTGGTGCTCGACCAGGGAATGGGCCTTGGCCTGCACCCGATCGAAGGCCTCGTCGGGAGTCATGCCGTCCGGGCCGACAACGCCCGGCGTCAGGCGCTGCTGCTCCTTGAGGCTGGAGATGCGGATCTCGAAGAATTCGTCCAGGTTGGCGCTGACGATGCAGACATAGCGCAGGCGTTCCAGGAGCGGCACCTCGCGGTGCTCGGCCATGGAAAGGACCCGCTCGTTGAACTTGAGCAACGACAGTTCGCGGTTGAACAACCGGGGTTCGACCCCGATCCGCGCAGTGGTTGCGGATTCTTGAGTGGTTTTTTCGAGTTCGCGTTGTTTCATGATTTATGAGGATAACCAAGCGCGCACCAAGCCGCCAGTCAGAACCTGATCTCTATAATCGCCGCTCCGATACTCAACATCGCCGATACGCCACATGGATCATCTTCTGGCAGCCGTGGACCTGGGGTCCAACAGCTTTCGCCTCTCTATCGGACGCGTCGTCCAGCAAAACGGCGTAGCGCAGATCTATCAGATCGACCGGCTCAAGGAGACCGTGCGGCTGGCCGCGGGCCTGCTGCCGGACAAGCAGCTCGACGGCCCCGCCATCGAGCGCGCCATCGCCGTGCTCGAGCGCTTCGGCGAACGGCTGCGCAGCTTCGCGCCCGATCGGGTGCGGGCCGTGGCCACCAATACCTTCCGCGTGGCGCGCAACACTTCCGACTTCCTGCCCGATGCCGAGGCGGCCCTGGGCTTTCCCATCGACGTGATCGCCGGCCGCGAAGAGGCGCGCCTGATCTACCTGGGCGTGATGCACAGCCTGCCGCCGTCGGACGATCGCCGGCTGGTGATCGACATCGGCGGCGGCTCCACCGAGGTCATCATCGGCCGCGGCTTCGAACCCAGCCTGCTGAACTCGCTCTACATGGGCTGCGTGAGCTACAGCCGGCAGTTCTTCGGCGACGGCATGGTGGATGCCCATCGCATGAAGCAGGCCGAGATGGCCGCGCGCCGCGAGATCGAAGTGATCTCCAAACAATACCGCAAGACGGGCTGGAAGGCCGCCTACGGCTCTTCCGGCACGGCCAAGGCGCTTTACGCCATTCTCGGCGAATGCGCGTTTTCTTCCGGCGGCATCACCCGCGCCGGCATGAGCAAGCTCAAAGAGCGCATCATCCGGACGGGCCGCGTGGTGCCCGAGGAACTGCCCGGCATCAAGCCCGACCGGTCCGACGTGCTGCCGGGCGGCCTGGCCATCATGCTCGCGCTCTTCGACGAGCTGAGCATCGACGTCATGCAGACGGGCGACGGCGCCCTGCGCCTGGGCGTGCTCTACGACCTCCTGGGCCGCCACGACAAGCACGACAAGCGCGACGAGTCGGTGCGGCAGTTCATGAAGCGCTATCACGTCGACGTGCGCCAGGCGCGCCGCGTGCGCGAAACCACGCTGGCCTTCTTCGACGCCGTCCTGTCCGGCGACAAGGAAGACCACGCCGACCTGCGCCGCGCGCTGGGCTGGGCGGCCGATCTGCACGAGGTGGGCCTGACCATCACCCACAACGGCTATCACCGCCACACGGCCTATGTGCTGGAGAACGCCGACATGCCCGGCTTCTCGCGCGCCGACCAGCAGTTGATCGCCCTGCTGACGCTCGCCCACCAGGGCAAGCTGGGCAAGGTCGAGGGGCTGGTGCGCGACCGCGCGCAATGGCTGGCCATCCTGAGCCTGCGCCTGGCCGTGCTGCTGTTCCGCCGGCGCCAGGACATGGCGCAATTGCCGCTCTCGGTGTCGGTCAAGGGCACGTCCATCGTGGTGAAGGTGCATGCCAGGTGGCTGGCCGGTCACCCGCTGAGCGATTTCACGCTGCGCGCCGAAGACACGGAATGGCGCAAGGTCGGCTTCGCGTTCGACCTGATCGAGAACTGACCGCGCGGCGCCTATGCGCGCTCCAGGCCGAAGTGACGGCGATAGCGGCTGTCCATGCGGTCGGTCGACAGCAGCACGGGAAAATCCGCCGCGTTGAAGTCGGGGTCCCAGGCCGGTTCGCCGCACACCCTCGCCCCCAGCTTGAGATAGCCCTTGATGAGCGGCGGCACGCGCGCGGGCAGCGTGCTGTCCAGGTGCTCGACCGGATAACGATGCAGCGGCTGGACGCGCGGCACGCTCGGATCCAGCAGGTGCTTGGACACCGTGCGCCAGACCTCGGCCGCGGTCACGCCGCCGTCGCGCAGGCTCACGCTGGCGCAGCCCAGCAAGTGGCGATAGCCGCCGCGGCGCAGGAACTCGGCCAGGCCCGACCACAGCAGCATGATGGCCGCGCCGCTGCGGTAGTCGGCGTGCGTGCACGAGCGCCCCACTTCGACCAGCTGGTCGCGCAGGCCGCCGAGAGCGGAAAGATCGAATTCCGACTCGGAGTAATAGCCGCCCGCCTTGCGCGCATTTTCGGGCGTGAGGATGCGGTAGGTGCCGACCACGCGCCTGGTGTCCAGCTCGCGCACCATCAGGTGCTCGCACCACGGATCGAAGCGATCCTGGTCCAGGTCGTCTTCCGCGCCGGGGAAGACCACGCCCATGTCCTCGGTGAACACGCTGTAGCGCAAGCGCTGGATCTGTTCGACTTCTTCCTGGGTAAGCGCCAGGCCTACCGCCAGACCGCGCGTATTGGCGCCGGACCAGGCTTGATTGCCTTCGGCCGGGGTATCGATGCGAGCAAACTCGAGCATTGGTCAGAACTCCTGTCATGCACGCAAGTTTGCAAGTGCGTCATGTCAGTCATCTGACCGATTCATTACATGGCGGTGAATTCTATGCCCGCTGCCCGGAGTCTTCCCCTGCTTTTAGGCCGACAGGGCGTCCGCCAATCGGCGCGCGCTGGATTGGGCCACGGTTTCGTCCTGGGCCTCGACCATGAGGCGCAGCTTGGGCTCGGTGCCCGAGGCGCGGATCAGCACCCGCCCCTTGCCGGCCAGCTCGGCTTCGACCGCGTCGCGGGCCGCGGCCAGCCCGGCGTGCGACTGCCAGTCCTGGCCGGGCTTGAGCGGCACGTTGATCATGACCTGCGGAAACATGCGCAGATCGCCCACCCACTGGGCCAGCGGCATGCCGCCGCGGCGCAGGGCCGTCAGCACCTGCAGCGCGGCGATGGTGCCGTCGCCCGTGGTGTGCTGGTCCAGGCACAGCAGGTGGCCGGAATTCTCGCCGCCGTAGAGCCAGCCGCGCTCGTTCAGCAATTCGAGCACGTAGCGGTCGCCCACCTTGGCGCGCGCGAAGGGAATGCCCAGTTCTTTCAGGCGCAGCTCCAGGCCGTAGTTGGTCATCAGGGTGCCGGCCACGCCGGCCACCGGGCCCGCCGCCATGCGCGAGCGCACGATGGCGTAGAGCAGCTCGTCGCCGTCGTACACGCGGCCGGTGCCGTCGACCATCAACAGGCGGTCGGCATCGCCGTCCAGGGCGATGCCCAGGTCGGTGTGCTGCTTGGCGACCTCTTGCGCCAGCGCCTGCGGATGCATCGCGCCCACATCCTTGTTGATGTTGAAGCCGTCGGGCGAAGCGCCGATGACGTGCACCTCGGCGCCCAACTCGCGAAACACGTGGGGCGCGGTGTTGTAGGCCGCGCCGTGGGCAGCGTCGATCACCAGGCGCATGCCGGACAGATCGAGGTCGTTGGGGAAGGTGCTCTTGCAGAATTCGATGTAGCGGCCCTGGGCATCGTCCAGCCGCCGCGCGCGGCCCAGTTCGCCGGAACTCACGCAGCCCAGCGGGTTGTCGAGCTCGGCTTCGATGCGCAGCTCGACCTGGTCGGGCAGCTTCATGCCTTCGGCCGAGAAGAACTTGATACCGTTGTCGTGATACGGGTTGTGCGAGGCGCTGATGACGATGCCCGCCGTCAGGCGCAGGGCGCGGGTCAGATAGGCCACCGCGGGCGTGGGGATGGGGCCGGCCAGCACGATGTCCACCCCGGCGGCGGCCAGGCCCGCTTCCAGCGCGGACTCGATCATGTAGCCGGAGATGCGCGTGTCCTTGCCGATGAGCACCTTCGCGCGCCCGGCGCGATTGCCGTGCGCGCTGGCCAGCGCGCGGCCGGCGGCATAGCCCAGGCGCAGCGCGAAGCCGGCGTTGATGACCGGGCCGCCGACTTCGCCGCGCACGCCGTCCGTACCGAAATATTTGCGTTGTTGACTCATGGGAGTAATCCTTTTTCCACCGCGCGCCATACCTTGAACGCGTCGACCGTTGCCGCCACGTCGTGCACCCGCACGATGGCGGCGCCGCGCGCCACGCAGGCCAGCGCTCCCGCCAGGCTGCCCGCCAGGCGTTCCTGCACCGGCCGGCCCGTGGCCGCGCCTATCATGGACTTGCGCGACAGGCCGACGAGCAAAGGATACCCATGGGCATCCAGTTCGTGCAGCCCGCGCAATAGTTCGTAATTTTGCGATTGTGTCTTGCCGAAACCGAAGCCCGGATCGAGCACGATGCGGCGCGCGTCCACGCCCGCCTCGCGCAGGCGCCGGGCCTGCCCGTTCAGAAAACCGCCCACTTCGCCCAGCAGGTCGTCGTAATGCGGCGCGTCCTGCATGGTGCGCGGTTCGCCCTGCATGTGCATCACGCACAGGCCGCAGTTCGACCCGGCCACGGCCTCGATGGTTTGCGGCTGGGTGAAGCCGTGGATGTCGTTGATCATGTCCGCGCCGGCATCGAGCACGGCCTGCATGACTTCGGCCTTGCAGGTATCGATCGACAAGGGCGCGCCGCAATCGCGCAGCGCCTCGATCACCGGCAGCAGGCGGCGCAGCTCTTCTTCGGCATCGACGGCGCGCGAGCCGGGGCGCGTGGATTCGCCGCCCAGGTCGAGGATGTCGGCTCCTTCGGCCAGCAAGCGGCGCGCGTGGGCGATTGCCGTATCCGGCGCGTCATGTTCTCCGCCGTCGGAAAAGGAATCCGGCGTGACGTTGACGACACCCATGACAAACGGGCGCTCGAGCATCAGCTCGAAGCGCCCGCAAAGAAAGGACGGATATGCGGCCAATCAGGCGACGGCGGTGGTACCGCCCGCGGTCAGGCCCGACGAAGCCGAGGTGTCGGACGAATCGGCGGGGCCTTGCGGCGTCTTGGGAGGACGCGGCGGACGGCCGTCGACGATGTCGTCGATCTGGTCGGCGTCGATGGTTTCCCATTCGAGCAGCGCGGCCGCCATGGCCTCGACCTTGTCGCGGTTGTCTTCGAGGATCTTGCGCGCCACGCCGTACTGATCGTCGATGATGCTGCGGATCTCGGCGTCGACCTTCTGCATCGTCGCCTCGGACATGTGCGTGGTCTTGGTGACGCTGCGGCCCAGGAAGACCTCGCCTTCGTTCTCGGCGTAGACCATGGGGCCGAGCGAGTCGGTCATGCCGTAGCGCGTGACGATGTCGCGGGCGATGGCCGTGGCGCGTTCGAAGTCGTTCGAGGCGCCCGTGGTCATCTGGTCCATGAAGAGCTCTTCGGCGATGCGGCCGCCGAACAGCACCGCGATGGTGGACAGCAGGCGCAGCTTGTCCATGCTGTAGCGGTCGGTCTCGGGCAACTGCATGGTCACGCCCAGCGCGCGGCCGCGCGGGATGATGGTGACCTTGTGCACCGGATCGGTCTTGGGCAGCATGCGCGCCACGATGGCGTGGCCGGACTCGTGGTAGGCCGTGTTCTTGCGCTCTTCCTCGGGCATGACGATGGAGCGGCGCTCGGCGCCCATGATGATCTTGTCCTTGGCCTTCTCGAAGTCGGACATATCGACCGTGCGGCCGTTGCGGCGCGCCGCGAAGAGCGCGGCTTCGTTGACCAGGTTGGCCAGGTCCGCGCCCGAGAAGCCGGGCGTGCCGCGCGCCAGGATGGAGGCGTCGACGTTGGTGGACAGCGGCACCTTGCGCATGTGCACCTTGAGGATCTGCTCGCGGCCGCGGATGTCGGGCAGCGGCACCACGACCTGGCGGTCGAAGCGGCCCGGTCGCAGCAGCGCCGGGTCGAGCACGTCGGGACGGTTGGTGGCGGCGATGACGATCACGCCCTGGCCGGACTCGAAGCCGTCCATTTCCACCAGCATCTGGTTCAGGGTCTGCTCGCGTTCGTCGTTGCCGCCGCCCAGGCCGGCGCCGCGCTGGCGGCCGACCGCGTCGATTTCGTCGATGAAGATGATGCAGGGCGCGTGCTTCTTGGCGTTTTCGAACATGTCGCGCACACGGGCCGCGCCCACGCCGACGAACATTTCGACGAAGTCCGAACCCGAGATGCTGAAGAACGGCACCTTGGCTTCGCCGGCAATGGCCTTGGCCAGGAGCGTCTTGCCGGTACCGGGCGAGCCCACCATCAGCACGCCGCGCGGAATGCGACCGCCCAGCTTCTGGAACTTGCTGGGATCGCGCAGGAAGTCGACGAGCTCTTGCACGTCTTCCTTGGCCTCGTCGCAGCCGGCGACGTCGACGAAGGTGACCTGGTTGGTGTTTTCATCGAGCATGCGCGCGCGCGACTTGCCGAAGCTGAACGCGCCGCCGCGCCCTCCGCCCTGCATCTGCCGCATGAAGAAGATCCACACGCCGATCAGCAGCAGCATGGGGAACCACGACACGAAAATGCTCATCAGCAGCGAGGGCTCTTCGCGGGCCTTGCCCGACACCTGCACGCCGTACTTGAGCAGGTCGGAGACCATCCACAGGTCGCCCGGCGAGGTGATCGTATAGGGCCGGCCTCCGTCGGGCGAGACGTAAAGCACGTCGCCCTGCACGTCGACCTTGCGGATGCGGCCGGCCTTGGCGTCGTCCATGAACTGGGTATAGGAGACGTTGCTCTGCGTCTGTGCATGGCCGTCGAACTGCTTGAAGACCGTGAACAGGACCAGGGCGATCACCATCCAGATCGCGACTTTGGAAAACGAATTGTTCAAGGCCTATCTCCTGCGCGGCCCGCCCCGGATGCGATGCGAGCCCAGCTATTATCGTTGTACCGATCGGTCGTTGCGCCGTTCAGCTTAACAACGACTTAAATGATGTATTGAATCAATCCATTCTACTCTGTCGGAACGGATCGCGTTTCTTCTTGCCGCAGGCCCGGATTGCTGCCTGTTACTTCAAGTTCCGGCCCACGAGGAAGGTTTCCGCCGACCGGTCGCGCGAGGCCTTGGGCTTGCGTTCCACCACCCGGCGGAAACGCTGCTTGAAGGACTCGACGATCTGCGAGAACCCGCTGCCGTGGAAGGCCTTGACGATCAGGGCGCCTTCGGGCTTCAAATGGGTGCAGGAAAATTCCAGGGCCAGATCACAAACGTGCTGGATCCGGGCGGAATCGGCCACTCCCACACCTGACAGGTTGGGGGCCATGTCGGAAATTACAAGGTCCACCGCCTGGGAACCGACGATTTCTTCGAGCTGGCGCAGCACTTCGTCTTCGCGAAAGTCGCCCTGGATGAATTCGACGCCCGCCACGGGCTCCATGGGCAGGATGTCCAGGGCGATGATGCGGCCGTCCACCACGCCGCCCGGTCCGGCCAGGCGCTCGCGCGCCACCTGCGACCAGCTGCCGGGCGCCGAGCCCAGGTCGACCACCACGTCGCCGCGGCGCATCAGTTTTTCGGTGTCGAGGATCTCGATCAGCTTGAAGGCCGCCCGCGCCCGATAGCCCTTCTGCTGGGCCATCTTCACGTAGGGGTCGTTGATGTGCTGCTGGATCCACTCTTTGGAGAATTTATTCTTGGCCATTATGCGTACAATTCGGCAATGCCTATATTAGAACTCACCTCTCGCGAACGCAGCGACCTGCGTTCGGCGGCGCACCCCCTCAAACCCGTCGTGCTGATCGGCGACAAGGGGCTGTCGAGCGCCGTGCTCAAGGAAATCGACCTGGCGCTCACCGCCCACGGCCTGATCAAGGTGCGAGCCAGCGGCGAAGACCGCGAAACCCGTGAAACCCTGCTGGCCGACATCTGCGAGGCGCTGTCCTGCGCCCCGGTGCATCACCTGGGCAAGCTCTTCATTCTTTACCGCCCTTCGGCGAACAAGCCCGTGCCCACGGCGCGCGCGGACCAGGCCGCCAAGCCCGCCAAGCGCAAGGCGTCGGAACCGCACACGCCCAAGAAAATGGCCGCCGAAGGCAAGAAGCTCGTCAAGACGCCGCGCCGCAAGCCCGCCGAACCCGAGGCGCAAGAGGCAGGGCGTCCTTCCCGCACCTTGCAGCAGGCGGGCAAGCCGCCGCGGCCCGGCACGCGCACGACGACTGCTTCCGCCGCGCACGGCGTTCCGCGCCGCTCGGGCAGCGCGCTGAGCCTTCGGGCCGGCACTCGCCGCGGACCGTCCGCCGGCCAGAAAACGGTGCGGGCGTTCAAGAAATCTTGAGGGGCTTGCCTTGATGGGCTGAAACCCGATTTGAATTCTTGCAAAGGGCGCGCCCGCCCACGGCGCCTTCTTTGCAAACCTGAGCGAGGGCCATGCCCTCGCTTTTTTTATACGTAGCGAATGCCGATGACCTCGTATTCGCGCACGCCGGAGGGCGCGCGGACTTCGACCACGTCGCCTTCGGACTTGCCGATCAGGGCGCGGGCCACGGGGCTGGAGACGGAGATCAGGTTGGCCTTGATGTCGGACTCGGCGTCGCCCACGATCTGGTAGGCAAGACGGTCGCCCGATTCGAGGTCTTCGATCTCGACCGTGGCGCCGAAGACGACGCGGCCGTCGGTATTGAGCGCGGTGGGGTCGATGACCTGGGCGTTGGACAGCGTGCCTTCCAGTTCGGCGATGCGGCCTTCGATGAAGCCCTGGCGCTCGCGGGCGGCTTCGTATTCGGCGTTTTCCGACAGGTCGCCCTGGGCGCGCGCCTCGGCGATGGCGTTGATGACCGAGGGACGCTCGACGGTCTTGAGCCGATGCAATTCTTGGTTCAGGCGCGCTACGCCGCGCGAGGTCAAAGGAATGGCAGCCATGATGATGGTTCCGGACTTTCGATGATCAATTTGGGGGGTTGGCGCCTGCTTGCCACTCGATGGCACGGCAAAAGCGCGGACAAAAATAAAACCCCGGCTCAGGCATGAGCCGGGGCATTGATTAGGCGTATTGTGGTCAAAAACGCCGGGAATTGCAAGGACTTAGGCTTTTCTGCCCCGCAGGAAAGCGTGGAGCAGGATGGCGCCGAAAGTCGCGGTGCCGATGCCGCCCAGCACGAAGCTGCCCAGCTTGACCGTGAAATCGCCCGCGCCGAACACCAGCGTGACCGCGGCCACCATGAGGTTGCGGTTGTCGGAAAAATCGACGCGGTTGACCACCCAGATGCGCGCGCCCGTGACGGCGATCAGCCCGAACACCACCACCGACATGCCGCCCAGCACCGGGCCGGGTATGGCCTGGATCAAGGCGCCGAACTTGGGCGAGAAGCCCAGCACCACGGCGATCAGCGCCGCCACGACGAATATCAGGGAAGAATAGATGCGGGTGGCCGCCATGACGCCGATGTTCTCGGCGTAGGTGGTGACGCCCGTGCCGCCCATCGCGGCCGACACGATGGTGGCCACGCCGTCGCCCACGAAGGCCCGGCCCAGGTAGGGATCGAGGTTCTGCCCGGTCATGGCGCTGACCGCCTTCACGTGGCCGAGGTTTTCCGCCACCAGGATGACGACCACCGGCACGATCAGGCCGATGGCGCTGGCATGGAATACCGGCGTGGCGAACACGGGCAGGCCGAACCAGGCCGCGCCGGCCACATGGGAGAAGTCCATGGGCTGGCCCAGCCCCATGATATTGGCGCACACCACGTAGATGACGCAGGCCAGGATCAGCCCGAGCAGGATCAAGAGGCGCTGCGCCATGCCGCGGGTGAACACGGCCACCCCGCCCACGCAGAGTATGGTGACCAGCGCCATGGCCGTGTCGAAGCCGCCGTGCCCCATGGCGTTCCTGGCCGCGAGCGGCGCGAGGTTCAGGCCGATCACGGCCACCACGGCGCCCGTCACCACGGGCGGCATCAGGGTCTCGATCCAGCCGGAGCCGTTGTTCGAGCGCGCGTCGGCGGCCCAGACGATCAGGCCGATCAGCACATACGCCAGGCCGCAGACCATGATGGCCCCCAGCGCCACGCCGATATTGGGGTTGGGTCCGCTGCCCGTGTAGCCCGTGACGACGATGACCCCGCCGATGAAACCGAAGCTCGACCCCAGGTAGCTGGGCACGCGCCCGCCGACGAAGAGAAAGAAGATCAGCGTGCCCACGCCCGACATGAGTATGCACAGGCTCGGGTCGAAGCCCATGAGCAGCGGCGCCAGCACCGTGGAGCCGAACATGGCGACCACGTGCTGGGCGCCCATGACCAGGGTGCGGCCGCCCGACAGCTTCTCGTCAGGCGCGACGACGGCGTCCGAAGCGACGGCCTCGACGCGGCGCCAGGTGGGGAAATACGTGGCACGGTTCGACATACAACTCACTCGAATGAAATAATTATTTCAAGTGTAGACGTGGCCTAAAACCGGGGCAACAATACGGTTATCTTGCGCCCGGCCGCATCCGGCCCATGGGCGCAGGTCGTTGCGTGCCTACGGAGTCCTCATCATGTCCCTGCCCATCTCGCCAATCTCCGCCGCTGTGTCCATGTTGTCCAGCGTCGCGGGTCTGTTCGACAGCTCGCAAAAGAAAGGCGGCGCGCTCGAATCGGCCGGACAGGCGACCGCGGCGTCCGCCGTGCCTGTGCAGCAGGGCATCCAGCTGAGCAGCGATGCCTTGGCCGGCGGCGCATCGAGCACCAGCGCGGTGCCCGGCACGACCGACAGCGCGTCCAGCGGCAGCAGCACCGCCAAGACTGCCCAGAACGGCGGCGGCTCTTCGAGCGGCACCAGCACCGAACTGCAGCAGCTCGAAGCCGAGTTGCAGGCCATCATGACCCAGGTCCAGGCCTTGCAATCGGGCAACGGCACCTCGACCAGCAGCAGTTCCGCGGCCGGCCAGGTCGCCGCGCTCTCCTCGCAGGAAACCGCGCTCGAATCCCAGATCCAGGCGCTGCAATCGCAATCGGGCACGAGCTCGGCCACCGCCTGATGACCGCCTGTATTGCCGATGTCTGAATTCTGGTTCATCCGCCACGGCGAAACCGACTGGAATCTCGCGCGGCGCCTGCAAGGCTGGCAAGACATTCCCTTGAACGACACGGGCCTGGGCCAGGCCACCCGCCTGGCCCAGCGCCTGCGCGACGACGCAGCCGATACGCCCTTCGCCGCGCTCTACAGCAGCGACCTGCGGCGCGCGCGCGCCACGGCGCAGGCCGTGGGCGCAGCCATCGGCCTGCCCGTGCACATCGAGCACGGCATACGCGAGCGCAACTTCGGCGTGCTCGAAGGCCTGCAATACGACACCCTGGACGAGACCGCCCCCGAAGCCGCGGCCGCCTGGCGCAGCCGCGATCCCGATCGTCTGTTGAAGGGCGGCGAAACGCTGGGCGGGTTCAATATCCGCGTCCTCCATACCATCGAGGAACTGGCCCGCCGCCACGCCAGCCATCGCGTCCTGGTGGTGACCCACGGCGGCGTGCTCGACCTAATCTGGCGCCGGGCCAACGGCATTGCATTGAGCGAGCCGCGCCACACCAAAATGCTCAACGCCGCCATCAACCGCGTACGCATCGACGACCAGGGCTGGCACATGCTGGACTGGAGCGACGACCGCCATATTGCCGAGCCGGCGCGCGACGACGTCGTCTGAGAAAAGATCCGAAGAAGTCGCGGAATTTGAAGGTGCCGCGAGCCCAGGACTATTGAGTTCTTGAGCCGCCGTCGACAGGACTGCGGGAGTTCCGATGCTCGCCCGGTGGGCTGCGGATGGCCGCCCCGTGTTTCGGACTCCCTCCGCCCTATCGACGGCTCACAGCATCAGCCCATGCGAGGTTTTAAAATCATCGCATGAGGCTGCTGCGAGCCGAGGACCCCGGAGCAATCCGAAGCGGGGGCCGGCCAACCGGAGCCCACCGGACGAGCATCGGAATTGCGCAGGGCAGCCTCGGCGTCTTAAGAACGCAATCGGTTTTCCGCGGAGCAGCCTCCGCGCGAATCAAGACCCCATCGACCGAGGCTTGCGCGGCGCATTGCGCGCCACCCGGTCGTAAACCGCATCGGGCAGCAGCCGCATGATCTTGGCCACCACTCCCATCTGCCAGGGAATCACCGTATAAGACACGCCGCGCTCGATCGCCGCATGCGCCTTTTCGGCAAAATCATCGACCGGCATCAGGAAAGGCATGCGATAGGGATTGTGCTGCGTCATCGGCGTATCGATGTAGCCGGGCGCGATCGTCACCACGCGCACGCCGCTTTCCGCGAGCTCCAGCCGCAGGCTTTCGCAATAGACCGCCACCGCCGCCTTGGAAGCGCTGTAGGCTCCCGCGCCGGGCAGGCCGCGCACGCCCGCCACGCTGCCCAGCCCCACCAGCCGCCCTGCCCCGGCCGCGCGCATGGGCGCGACGAAGGGTTCGAAAGTGGCGACCGTGGCCAGCAGATTGGTCTCGACGATGGACTGGAACACCGCGTAGTCGCTGGTTTCGCCAGTGACCGTGCCGGTGCTGATGCCGGCGCTGGCGATCACCGCGTCGACGCTGCCTTCGCCATGAGCGATGAAGTCATGCGCCGCCGCATGCAGGATCTCCCGGTCGCGCACGTCCAAGGCATAGCAGCGATGCTGCCCGGGGAGGGAGCCGGCCAGTTCGCGCAGCACGTGGCCGCGGCGCCCGACCAGCCCCAGGCTTGCGCCGTCGGCCGCATAGCGCTTGGCCAGGGCCAGGCCAAGACCGCTGCTGGCCCCGGTGATAAAGACACGCTTCATGGAACAACCTGCCTCGAGAAAGCCGGGTACCGGCCGTGTGTTGCGCCAGGTACCGGCTTACAGGAAGATCCAGGCCAGGATGGCCACGACGATGGCCCACTTGACGATGTAATAGAGCGTCTTGTTGTATTGCTTGAGACGCTTGCCGAGCTTGCGCACGGCATAGACCGTGCCGAAGATGCGATTGATGCCGCCGGTGCGGTCGCCCGCCTCGTTGGGCGAAGCGGCCGAGCGCAGCAGCAAGCCGCCGAAGAAGCGATTGACCGCCTGCGCCCAGCGGTACTTCATGGGCCGTTCGATGTCCGCGAACAGAATGATGCGGTTCTGCTCGGTGGTGTTTTCGGCGTAGTGGATGAAGGTCTCGTCGAACATCACCGCCTCGCCGTCGCGCCAGTGGTAGCGCTCGCCGTCCACCTCGATGAAGCAGGCCGGATCGTTGGGCGTGATGAGGCCCATGTGCAAACGCAGCGAGCCGCTGTAGGGGTCGCGATGGCGCGGCAGGCGCGCGCCGGGCGGCAAGGAGGCGAACAATACCGCCTTCACGCCGGGAATGTCTTTCACCAGCTGCGTGGTATAGGGGCAGAACTGGAGCGCCGAAGGCTGCGGTTCGTCATACCACTTCAGGTAGAAGCGCCCCCAACCCGTCTTGAAGAACGAGTTGAAGCCCGCGTCGTTGTACTGCGCCGAAGGCTTGATCTTGCCGTCGCCGAACAGCGCGACGGCTTCGGCGCGGATTTCTTGCCAGTGGTCTTTCAGCACCTGCAGCTGCGGGAACTGCGCCATGTCGATGTAGGGCGTGTTCGGCACGGTCGAAAACGCATACATGAAGGTGTTGAGCGGCGCGAAGAAGGTGGAGTGGTCCAGGGCCTGCCGGAAGAACTTGTGGCGCACGCGGCCGCGATAGTGCACATACGCGGCCGTGACGACGAACAGGGCAAGGATGAACCACTTGATCATGACTCGATAACCTTCGATGCTAGGCGTGCAGTTCCTGCAGGGAGTAGACCTTCAGGCCGTGGCCCTGGCGCAGGTATTGCATGCCTTCGACCGCGGCGCGGGCGCCGGCGATCGTGGTGAATAGCGTAACGCGGTTCATCAGCGACTGGGTGCGGATGGCGCGCGAGTCGGCGATGGCGTTGCGGCGCTCTTCGACCGTGTTGATGACCAGCGCGACCTCGCCGTTCTTGACCATGTCGACGATGTTGGGCCGGCCTTCGGCCACCTTGTTCACCACCAGCACGGGAATGCCGGCCGCCTCGATCTGGGCCGCGGTGCCGCGCGTGGCGGTCAGCTTGAAGCCCAGCTGGTGCAGGCCGCGGGCCACTTCGACGGCCTTGGCTTTGTCCTGGTTCTTCACGCTGATGAACGCGGTGCCGGATTCGGGCAGGCGCACGCCGGCGGCCAGCTGCGATTTGACGAAGGCTTCGCCGAAACTCTGGCCCACGCCCATGACCTCGCCGGTGGACTTCATCTCGGGTCCGAGGATGGTGTCCACGCCCGGGAACTTGACGAAGGGGAACACGGCTTCCTTCACCGAGAAGTACGAGGGCACGACCTCGGCGGTGACGCCCTGCTGGGCCAGGGTGCGGCCGGCCATGGCGCGCGCGGCGATCTTGGCCAGCTGCAGGCCGGTGGCCTTGGAGACGTAGGGCACGGTGCGCGAGGCGCGCGGGTTGACTTCGAGCACGTAGACGTCGCCGCTCTGGATGGCGAACTGCACGTTCATCAGGCCGCTGACGTTCAGCGCGCGGGCCATGACGGCCGTCTGGCGCTTGATTTCGGCGATGGCCTCGGCCGAGAGCGAATACGGCGGCAGGCTGCAGGCCGAGTCGCCCGAGTGCACGCCGGCCTGCTCGATGTGCTCCATCACGCCGCCGATGAAGACGGTCTGGCCGTCGGCCAGGCAGTCGACGTCGACTTCGATGGCGTCGTTCAGGAAGCGGTCGAGCAGCACCGGGGAGTCGTTGCTGACCTTCACGGCTTCGCGCATATAGCGTTCGAGATCCTGCTGCTCGTGCACGATTTCCATCGCGCGGCCGCCCAGCACATAGCTGGGGCGCACCACCAGCGGGTAGCCGATCTCGGCGGCATGGGCCAGGGCCTCGCTCTCGGTGCGCGCCGTGCGGTTGGGCGGCTGGCGCAGGCCGAGCTTGGTCAGGAGCTTCTGGAAGCGCTCGCGGTCTTCGGCCACGTCGATGGATTCGGGGCTGGTGCCGATGATGGGCACGCCGTTGGCCTCGAGCGCGCGCGCGAGCTTGAGCGGCGTCTGGCCGCCGTACTGCACGATCATGCCGACCGGCTTTTCCTTGTGCACGATCTCGAGCACGTCTTCGAGCGTGAGCGGCTCGAAGTACAGGCGGTCGGAGGTGTCGTAGTCGGTGGAGACGGTTTCGGGATTGCAGTTGACCATGATGGTCTCGAAACCGTCTTCGCGCAGGGCCAGCGCGGCATGCACGCAGCAGTAGTCGAATTCGATGCCCTGGCCGATGCGGTTGGGACCGCCGCCCAGAACGATGATCTTCTTGCGGTCGGTGGGCGCGGCTTCGCACTCTTCTTCATAAGTCGAGTACATATAGGCCGTGCGCGTGGCGAACTCGGCCGCGCAGGTGTCCACGCGCTTGTAGACCGGACGCACGTTGAGCTGGTGGCGCAGCTTGCGCACCTCGGCTTCGGACGAATCGAGCAGGTAGGCCAGGCGCCGGTCGGAGAAGCCGCGGCGCTTCAGTTCCCACACCGTGGCCTGGTCCAGGTCGGCCAGCGTCTTTTGCTCGAGCGCGAGCTCGATGTCGACGATTTCCTTGATCTGAGCCAGGAACCAGGGGTCGATCTTGGTGAGCGAGAACACCTCGTCGAGCGTGAAGCCCTGCGCGAAGGCGTCGCCCACGTACCAGATGCGCTCGGGGCCGGGCTCGCCCAGCTCGAGCTGCAGCTTCTCGCGGTCGGTGGTCTTTTGATTGAGGCCGTCCACGCCCACTTCCAGGCCGCGCAGGGCTTTCTGGAAAGACTCCTGGAAGGTGCGGCCGATGGCCATGACTTCGCCCACCGACTTCATCTGGGTGGTCAGGCGCGCGTCGGCCTGCGGGAATTTCTCGAAGGCGAAACGCGGCACCTTGGTGACCACGTAGTCGATGGTGGGCTCGAACGAGGCGGGCGTGGCGCCGCCGGTGATTTCGTTGCGCAGCTCGTCGAGCGTGTAGCCCACGGCCAGGCGCGCCGCGACCTTGGCGATGGGAAAGCCCGTGGCCTTGGAGGCCAGCGCCGAAGAACGCGACACGCGCGGGTTCATCTCGATGACGATCATGCGGCCGTTGTCGGGGTTGACCGCGAACTGCACGTTCGAGCCGCCCGTATCCACGCCGATCTCGCGCAGCACCGCGATGGATGCGTCGCGCATGATCTGGTATTCCTTGTCCGTCAGGGTCTGCGCCGGCGCGACGGTGATGGAGTCGCCGGTGTGCACGCCCATGGGATCGAGGTTCTCGATCGAGCAGACGATGATGCAGTTGTCCGCGCGGTCGCGGACCACTTCCATTTCGAATTCTTTCCAGCCCAGGAGCGACTCTTCGATGAGCAGCTCGCTGGTGGGCGAGGCTTCCAGGCCGCGGCGGCAGATGGTTTCGAACTCTTCGGGGTTGTAGGCGATGCCGCCGCCCGAGCCGCCCATGGTGAAGCTGGGGCGGATCACGGCGGGAAAGCCCGACGTGCCGGTATCCGAAGCGATGCGCTTTTGCACTTCCCACGCTTCGTCCATGCTGTGGGCCACGCCCGACTTGGCCGACTCCAGGCCGATGTCGGTCATGGCCTGCTTGAACTTCTGGCGGTCTTCGGCCTTTTCGATGGCCTGCTCGTTGGCGCCGATGAGCTCGACCTCGTGCTTGGCCAGCACGCCGTGGCGGGCCAGGTCGAGAGCGCAGTTCAGCGCCGTCTGGCCGCCCATGGTGGGCAGCAGCGCGTCGGGCTTCTCGCGCTCGATGATCTTCTCGACCGCCTGCCAGGTGATGGGCTCGATGTAGGTGACGTCGGCCGTTTCCGGGTCGGTCATGATCGTGGCGGGGTTGCTGTTGACCAGGATGGTGCGGTAACCCTCGGCCTTGAGCGCCTTGCACGCTTGCGCGCCGGAATAGTCGAACTCGCAGGCCTGCCCGATGATGATGGGGCCGGCGCCGATGATCAGAATGGTTTTTAGGTCTGTACGCTTGGGCATGATGAATTCTTCTTACTTGCGGGCCGCTTGCATCAGGCCGATGAATTTGTCGAACAGCACGATGATGTCGTGCGGGCCGGGGCTGGCTTCGGGGTGGCCCTGGAAGCAGAATGCCGGCCGGTCGGTGAGCTCGAAGCCCTGCAGGGTGCCGTCGAACAGCGACACGTGCGTGACGCGCACGTTCGCGGGCAGCGAGCCGGCGTCGACCTCGAAGCCGTGGTTCTGGCTGGTGATGAAGACGCGCTTGCTTTGCAGGTCCTGCACCGGATGGTTGGCGCCGTGGTGGCCGGTCTTCATCTTGATGGTCCGGCCGCCCACGGCCAGGCCCATGATCTGGTGGCCCAGGCAGATGCCGAAGACGGGCAGCTTGCGTTCGAGGAACGCGCGCGTGGCCGCGATGGCGTAGTCGCAGGGCTCCGGGTCGCCGGGGCCGTTGGACAGGAACACGCCGTCGGGATTGAGCTTGAAGACTTCGTCCGCGCCGGTTTGCGCGGGCACAAGCGTGACGCGGCAACCGCGGTCGGCCAGGAGGCGCAGGATGTTGCTCTTGACGCCGAAGTCGTAGGCGACCACGTGGAAGGCGTCCTGCCTGGGCGCGGTAAAGCCTTCGCCCAGTTGCCAGGTGCCTTGCGTCCAGTTGGACTGCCCGGTGTCGGACACGACCTTGGCCAGGTCCTGGCCGGACATGCCGGGGAAGGTCCTGGCCAACTCGACGGCCTTGTCGGCGTGGGCCTGGTCAACCCCGCCCACCAGGATGCATGCGCCCTGCGCGCCCTTGTCGCGCAGGATGCGCGTGAGCTTGCGGGTGTCGATGCCGGAGATGGCGACCACGCCCTGCGCGGCCAGGTATTCGGGCAGCGACTGCGTGGCGCGGAAGTTGGACACGCGGGCCGGGCAGTCGCGCACCACGAGACCGGCGGCGAACACCTTGCGCGATTCGACGTCTTCGGCGTTGACGCCGGTGTTGCCGATATGCGGGTACGTCAGCGTGACGATCTGGCCGCTATAGCTGGGGTCGGTGAGGATCTCCTGGTAGCCGGTCATCGCGGTGTTGAACACCACCTCGGCCACCGAGTGCCCCGGGGCGCCGATCGACATGCCTCGAAAGACCGTGCCATCCGCCAGGGCCAATATCGCGGGAGGGAATTTGCCGTGATTCGGCCCCTCGGGAAAAAGTAGCGGCAGCACAATAAGACCCCAGTTTAAAAATCAGTAATCAAACCTTCAAATTGTAGCTCAAACGCGAGTTTTCCCCGAAGAACCGCGCCAGATAAGGCTGAAACGGCTGTTTTTGCTGTTGTGACAGCCTGCAAGGCGAATCTCCGGACCAGCGCTCTCGGACCAGCGCTCTAGTGCTAGGCTAGAGGCATGCGCGAACGACACCGTTCCCGAATTCACCCGCTTCACCGACGCTTATGACCAGCCTGCTCGACTCCCTGCGCCAACACACCACCGTCGTCGCCGACACCGGCGATTTCGAGGCCATGCGCGCGCTGCGCCCCACCGACGCCACCACCAACCCGTCCTTGATCCTCAAGGCCGTGCAGCTCGATGCCTACAAGCCGCTCTTGCAGCAGACCGTGCGCGCCCATCGCGGCGCAACCGCGCCGGAACTGGCCGACCGCCTGCTGGTGGCTTTCGGCCGGGAAATCCTGAACATCGTGCCGGGCCGGGTATCGACCGAGGTGGACGCGCGCCTGTCCTTCGACACGCGCGCCACGATCGAACGCGCCCGCGGCCTGATCGCGCTGTACGAAGAAGCCGGCGTGCCGCGCGAGCGCGTGCTGATCAAGATCGCCTCGACCTGGGAAGGCATCCAGGCCGCGCGCGTGCTGCAGCAGGAAGGCGTGCGCTGCAATCTGACGCTGCTCTTCGCCCTGCCCCAGGCCGTGGCCTGCGCCGAGGCCGGCGCGCAACTGATCTCGCCCTTCGTGGGCCGCATCTACGATTGGCACAAGAAGGCCGCCGGCGCACTATGGGTGGAAGCCGAGCGCGCGGGCGCGCAGGACCCGGGCGTGCAATCCGTGACGCGCATCTACTGTTATTACAAGCATTTCGGGATCAAGACCGAGGTCATGGGCGCGAGCTTTCGCAACTCGGGGCAGATCCTGGCCCTGGCAGGCTGCGACCTGCTGACGATCAGCCCGGAACTGCTGGCGGAACTGGCGGGCGAGGAAGGCAGCGTGGCGCCGGCGCTGTCCGCCGAGCGGGCCTTCAATCAGGCCATCGAGCGCATGCCGGTCGACGAGGTGAGCTTTCGCACGCTGATGAACGAAGACGCGATGGCCAGCGATAAGCTCTCGGAAGGCATACGCGCCTTCGTGGCGGACGGACGCAAGCTCGATGCCTTGATCGCGTCCGCATGACGCGCGGCGGCGCTCAAAGCCGCTCCGTCTCTCCCGCCTTGGGCTGCCACTTCATCAACGGCTTCTCGGCCAGGGTCACCGCATAGTCGAGCAGCAGCGAGAAGACCGTCAGCACGACGATGCCGGCAAACACCGTGTTCACGTCCAGCGTGCCCTCGGCCTGCAGGATCAGGTAGCCCACGCCCTGCGCGGATCCCAGGTATTCGCCCACCACCGTGCCCACGAAGGCCAGGCCCACCGAGGTATGCAGGCTGGAGAACACCCAGCTCGTCGCCGAAGGCAGGTAGACGCTGCGCAGCAGCTGCCTGCGGTTGGCGCCCAGCATGCGGGCGTTGTCCAGCAGCACCGCCGGCACTTCGCGCACGCCCTGGTAGACGTTGAAGAACACGATGAAGAACACCAGCGTCACCGCCAGCGCCACCTTGGACCAGATGCCCAGGCCGAACCACATGGCGAAGATGGGCGCCAGGATGACGCGCGGCATGGAGTTGGCGGCCTTGATGTAAGGGTCCAGGATCGCCGCGGCCCGCGGCGACAGGCCCAGCCACAGGCCGCAGCCCAGGCCGGTGGCGGTGCCGATGAAGAAGGACAGCAAGGTCTCGATCAGCGTCACCCACAGGTGCACGTAGATCTCGCCGCCGACGAACCAGTCCCAGATGTGCACGCAGACCTGGACGGGGTCGCCGAAGAAAAAGGCCAGCTTGGGGTTCTTCGCGATGTACCACCATGCCGCCAGCAGCACGGCCAGCAGCAGGAGCTGCCACAGACGCAGATAGGCGCGCCCTTGCTTGAATGACTTGGACATGATGGCGTCAGGCTCGCTTCTGCTGGGCATAGCCCTTGAGGACCTCGTCGCGCAGCACGGCCCAGATGGCGCTGTGCAGTTCGACGAAGCGCGGGTGCGCGCGCACTTCGGCCACGTCGCGCGGACGCGGCAGGTCGATGTTGAATTCACCGATGGGATGCGTGCCCGGCCCGGCCGACAGCACCACCACGCGGTCGCTCATGGCGATGGCTTCGTCCAGGTCGTGCGTGATGAAGAGCACGGCCTTGCGCTTGGCCATCCAGAGGTCGAGCACCTCGTTTTCCATCAGCTGGCGGGTCTGGATGTCGAGCGCCGAGAAAGGCTCGTCCATGAGAATGATGTCGGGATCGCGGATGAGGGTCTGCGCCAGCATCGCGCGCTTGCGCATGCCGCCCGACATCTGGTGCGGATAACGGTCTTCGGCGCCGCCCAGGCCCACGCGGCGCAGCCAGTCGCGCGCGGCTTCGCGCGCCTGCGCCTTGGGCGTGCCCGAGAACTCCAGGCCGGCGACGACGTTGTCCAGGGCGCTGCGCCAGGGCAGCAGCGACTCGCCCTGGAACATGTAGCCGGCCCGCTTGTTGATGCCCGACAGGGGCTGGCCGAAAACGCGGACCTGGCCCGAGGACGGGATCATGAGGCCCGCCCCCACGTTGAGCAGCGTGGATTTGCCGCAGCCCGTGGGGCCGACCACGGATACGAATTCGCCCGAGGCGATGGACAGGTCGACGTCCTGCACGGCCGTGTAGCGCCGGCCGTCGCCTGTGCGCGATACGAACGTGCAGGTGACGCCTTCCAGGGATAGCGCCGCGTCAACCATTGGGATATTTCTGGTTGGAGCGTTCGGCGTAGGCGTTGGTCCAGATCTTGGACAGGTCGATCTTGCTGGCGTCGAAATGCGGCAGATAGGCCGCCTGGGCGGCCAGCGAGGTCTTGGGGCCGTCGGGCGGCACCAGGCCGTCGGGCGACAGGCCTTCCATGCTCTTTTTGAGCGAGGCCTTGTAGACGTCGGGCTGGCCCAGCAGGTAGGCGGCCGGCACCGTCTTGGCGATCTCGTCCACGCTGGCTTTCTGGATCCACTTGTCGGCGCGCACGATGGCGTTGGAGAGGGCCTGTGCCGTGTTGGGATTGGCCGCGAGGAAGTCCAGCGAGGCATACAGGCAGCCGGCGGGCATGTTGCCGCCGAACACTTCCTTGGTGTCCTTGATGGTGCGGGTATCGACGATGATTTCCACGTCGCCGGAAGTCTCGAGCGTGGAGATCACCGGGTCGACGTTGCAGATGGCGTCGATCTGGCCGTTGCGCAGCGCCGAGATGGCGCCCGCGCCGGCGCCCACGCCGATGAAGGACACGTCGCTGCTCTTCAAGCCGTGCTTGGCCAGGAAGAAGCTGACCAGCATGCTGGTCGACGAGCCCGGCGCCGTGACGCCGATCTTCTTGCCCTTGAAATCGGCCGGGCTCTTGTAGCCCATCTTCTTGCTGGCGCAGAAAACCATCATGGGCGCGCGGCCCTGCAGCACGAAAGTGCTGAAGAACTGTTGCTTGGCCTGCAGCAGGATGGTGTGCTCGAAGGCGCCCGAACAGACGTCGGCGCTGCCGCCCACCACGGCTTCCAGGGCCTTGGAGCCGCCGGCGAAGTCGGAGATCTTCGCGTCCAGCCCTTCGGCCTTGAAGTAGCCGAGCTGTTCCGCGATGGTCAGGGGCAGGTAGTAGACCAGGGCCTTGCCGCCGACGGCGATGTGCACGCTGGTTTTTTCGAGCTTCGCGGCGCGGGCGAAACCCGGCACGGAAATCATGGCGCCGACACCGGCGGCGCCGGCGATCTTGAACAGGTCACGACGAGTGACTGACATAAGGTGTCTCCTGGGCTGTTGGAGCCGGTCTGCGCCGGCACTGCGCCAGATAATACCTTAGAGATAACTGAAATCCGCGAGGGCCGCGGCCCTCGCGCGCAAGCGGCGCAACGCGCCGTCGGCGCTATTTCGCAGAGCGGACCAAGGCGCTTGCCGCGCCAGCGAGCCGGGTGATCTGCGCCCAGTCCTGCGCCGCCACGGCAGCCTGGGGCGTCAACCACGAACCGCCGACGCAGACCACGTTGGGCAGCGCGAGAAAGCTCGGCGCATTGTCCACGTTGACGCCGCCGGTGGGGCAGAACTTGAGCCCCGGAAACGGCCCATGCAGGGCCTTGAGCATGGGCACGCCGCCGGCCTGCTGCGCCGGGAAAAACTTGACGATCTCATAGCCCAGCTCGAGCGCCAGCAGAATATCGCTGGGCGTCATCACGCCCGGCAGCAGCGGCAGCCCTTCGTCCTGCGCGGCCTGATGCAGATCGCGCGTCAGCCCCGGCGACACGCCGAAACGCGCGCCCGCCTTCTTGGCCATCGCGCACTGGCGCGGCGAAGTCAGCGTGCCCACGCCCACCACGATATCCGGCGCCAGCCGCGCCGCGCGCTCGATGGCGGCAAGCCCGGCCGCAGTACGCAAGGTGATCTCCAGCACCTTGACCCCACCCGCATGCAAAGCCCGCGAAACCCCCTCGCCCTGCTCCGCGGATTCAAACGCCAACACCGGAATGACCGGCCCGATACGAACGATATCGGCGACCGAAGTAGTCATGGGAAAACTCCTGGAATCAAGCCGCACACAACAGGCAGCGACAAAAAGAAGAAGGGATGATCACGGCAAAAGTATATCGACCGCCCCCAATTACTCCCAAAAAAACGCCCCCTCCCCCAGCAAGCGCCCTACCCCCTCCCTGAGGGAGGGCTGGGAAGGGGGAGCCCTATACGGGTGGGTCCCCAGGACCCACCAAGACGAATTCAAGCAAGCGGGCTCCGCCCGCTCTGCTAGAATTCGTCTTGGTGGGTCCCTTCGCATGGTGCGGCGGTGAACCTGGTCAGGTCGGGAACGAAGCAGCCATAGTCGTTTAGCGCCAGTGCCGAAGTAAGGCTCACCTCTTCATACCTAAAGGGCGCCGATGGCGCCCTTTTTCATTTCCCCGGGCCGAGCCTAAGCCGGCCGCGCCTAGATCTTGTGCGTGGACAGCAGGATGCTGGTTTCCGTGTTGGCGACGCCCGGAACGCTGCGGATCACGTTCAGCACGCGATCGAACGACTCCAGCGTGTCGGTGCGCAGCTCGGCGATCAGGTCCCAGCGCCCATTGGTGGTGTGCAGGGCCACCACGTTCGGATTGCCGCGCAGCACGCGCCGCACTTCTTCTTCCTGATTGCCCTCGACCTTGATGGACATGAAGGCGCGGATGCGGTGCCCTTCGGCTTCGGGCCGCAGCCGGACCGTATACCCGACGATCATGCCGTCGGCCTGCAGCTTGGCCATGCGGTTCTGCACGGTGGCGCGCGCGATCCGCAATTTCTTGGCCAGCATGACGACCGGCGTCCTGGCATCGGCGCGCAATAGAGAGATCAGCTCGCGATCGACATCGTCCATGAAATCGCTCCATTTGTCACTTTGGAACCTTATATGGGCAAATTGTAAGTATTAGAGAATATTTTGCCAACTTGAGCCATTCAAATTGGCACCGCTTTGAGCAAATAATCTCCTATACATACAAGCCAAGAGCACGATTCAAGGAGGTCCCATGACCCGCTTCATAGACGTTTCGACCATGTCCCGCCTGGTGCACGACCTGGGCGCACCCCGCTTCATCGGGGAACTAGCCGACGCCATCCGGGAGGACTTCATTCATTGGCCGGAGTTCGACAAATCGGCGCGCGTCTCCAACCACGCGGACAACGGCGTGGTCGAACTCATGCCCGTATCCAATGCGCAGCGCTATGCCTTCAAGTACGTCAACGGCCATCCGGGCAATACCCAGAACGGGCTGTACACGGTGATGGGCTTCGGGGTGCTGGCCGAGATGAGCACCGGTTATCCCGTGCTGCTGTCCGAGCTGACGCTTGCGACCGCGCTGCGCACCAGCGCGACCTCGCTGATGGCGGCGCGCGCGCTGGCGCGGCCTGGCTCGCGCCGCATGGCGCTGATCGGCAACGGCGCGCAAAGCGAGTTCCAGGCGCTGGCTTTCCACAGCCACCTGGGCATCGAGGAGATCGTCGTCTACGACGTGGATCCGCGCGCAACCGAAAAGCTGATCCGCAATCTGTCGGCCTACCCCAATCTGAAGATCACGCGGGCGGCCTCGACGGCCGAGGCGGTACGCGGCGCGGACATCGTCACGACGGTGACCGCCGCCAAGGCGCACGCCACCGTTCTGACGCCGGACATGATCGAGCCGGGCATGCACATCAATGCCGTGGGGGGCGACTGCCCGGGCAAGACCGAACTCGATGCCGACATCTTGCGCATGGCGCGCGTGTTCGTCGAATACGAACCGCAGACGCGCGTCGAAGGCGAGATCCAGCAAGCGCCGCGGGACTTCCCCGTGGTGGACCTCTGGCGCGTGCTTGCCGGCACCGAGACAGGCCGCCAGAGCGCCGAACAGGTGACCCTGTTCGACTCCGTCGGCTTCGCCCTGGAAGACTATTCCACCTTGCGCTATGTGTTCGAGCAGGCGCAGAAGCGCAACCTGGGCCAGAACGTGGAACTGGTGCCCGAGGCCGACGACCCGAAGGATCTGTTCCGCTACACGCGACCGGATTCCTCGCGCGTTGCGATGCGGCGCGTCGCCTGACGCGCCGCATGCGGGGTCGTGCGCCGGCGTAGCGTCATCGCGATGCGCTATGCCGGCCGCGCCTATGCCGGCCGCGCAAATACACGCCGGGTCAGGTCGAAGGCGACGACGTTGCCCAGCAGCACCAGCAGCAGGCCGACGAAGGTCAGCAGCGACCAGCGGTAGCCTTCGAAGAACGTCGAGACCACCAGCGCCACGATCGGAAACAAGACCGTGGAATAGGCGGCACGCTCGGGACCGATGCGCCCGACCAGCATCAGGTAGGCGGTAAAGCCTATTACCGAACCCGCCACGGCCAGATAGGCCAGCGCGCCGAGATAGCGCGCGTCCATCTCCACCCGCAGCGGCAGGCCGGCCGCCACGCTGCCGATCAACAGCACCACGGTGCCTATCAGCATGGCCCAGCCGTTGGTGGCGAAGGGATGCAGGCCCATGGACTGCATGCGGCTGGACAGCAGATTGCCGATCGAAAAGCACAGCGTGCCCAGAAACGCTGCGAGCAGACCCAGCCAGGTGGCCGGATCGGCGAGGTGGCCCGTCATCTGCTGCAGGAAGAGGCAGACGATGCCGATCAGGCCCAGCATCGCCCCGCCTATCGTGCTCGCCTGCAGCGGCCGCCCCATGAAGAGGCGTCCGTTGATCGAATTGAGCAGCGGCGCGGTCGAGAACACCACGGCGACCAGGCCGCTGGGCACGATGTTCTCGGCATAGTAGAAGCACAGGAAGTTCAGGCAGAAGAGCGCCAGCCCCTGGGCGAACAGATAGCGCCACGCCGCGCGCGGCGGCCACAGGGGCCGGCGCATGGCGCACAGCAGGACAAACATCATGAGCGCGGCCAGGCCGAAGCGCCAGGCGATCGAGACGGGCGCCGCCACGACGCCGAGCTGCCACTTGATCGCAATCCAGGTGGTCCCCCAGATCAGGACCGTGGTGATGTAGAGCAGGAAGTTCATGGCTGAAAAGAAGAAGAGGCCGATGCATCCACTATGGCGCGCAACGAGGGCGCGCGATTGTCCAGGATTGCGCATTTCTCGCCGCGGGCGGGCATGCGCGGCGATCGAGGCATAAACTCCTGACGACCGCCCTTTGCGCCGCCCACTCGCTCCCGATGACCGCCCAGCCATCCCCACCCGCGCCCGATGCCGCCGCCCCTCCTTTCGGCCTGCATTCGGTGTGCCGCACGCTGAGCGAGGCCAATGCGACGCTCCAGCGCTTCGCCTGGCTGGGCGACCATCTCGCGGTCGCGGTCTGGACGCGATACACGCGCGAAGCCGAGACCGTCTACCAGCAGCCGGGCCACCATACCCTGTCGTGCTATCTCGACGGCGGCTACCGCACGGAACGGCAGCGGATGCCGGGCATCTACGGCGCTCCCCAACGGCTGTGCGCCTTGCCGGGCGATCACGAATCGCGCTGGTGGGTGCGGGGCCACATGCATTTCATGCACGTTTATTTTCTGCCCGAGCACTTCACGCGCGACGCCGTGCGCGAGCTCGACCGCGAGCCGCGCGAGATCACGCTGGCCGACCGCACCTATTTCGAGGACGAGCGCATCGCCGCGCTGTGCCGCTCGCTGGCCAACGAAGACTGGACCGATCCGACGGGCTTGCTTCGCAGCAACGAGACCGCGCATGAAGTGCTGAGCCAGCTGCTGCGCAGCCAGGGCGTGCTGCGCGCGGGCGCAAAGCCCAAGGGCGGTCTGTCGGTGGCGACGCGGCGGCGCCTGCGCGATTACATCGACGCGCATCTGGACACCTCCCTGACGCTGGGCGAACTGGCCGACGTCGCCTGCCTGTCCGAATACCATCTGGCCCGCATGTTCCGCGCCTCGTTCGGCAAGCCGCCCCATGCCTGGATCGCCGCCCAGCGGCTCGACCGGGCCCGCGTCCTGCTGCGGGACACCGCCCTGCCGCTGGCCCGGGTCGCGGCACAATGCGGCTACGCCGACGCCAGCCATTTCAACCACCGTTTTCGCGACGCGTTCGGCGCGGCGCCCAATATGTATCGGCAGGCGCTGCGGCAATAGCCGCCCGGCTACAATCGGGCCATGACATATCTGGTACTGGCCCGCAAATGGCGCCCGCGATCCTTCGACACCCTGATAGGGCAGGATCACGTGGTGCGCGCCCTGACGCACGCGCTGCAAACCCAGCGCCTGCATCACGCCTGGCTCTTCACCGGCACGCGCGGGGTCGGCAAGACCACGCTGTCGCGCATCCTGGCCAAATCGCTCAACTGCGAAACCGGCATCACGCCCACGCCTTGCGGCCAATGCCGCGCGTGCACCGAGATCGACGCCGGCCGCTTCGTCGATTACCTCGAGCTCGACGCGGCCTCGAACCGCGGCGTCGAGGAAATGACGCAACTGCTCGAGCAAGCGGTCTACGCGCCGGGCGCGGGGCGCTTCAAGGTCTACATGATCGACGAAGTGCACATGCTCACCGGGCATGCGTTCAACGCCATGCTCAAGACGCTGGAAGAGCCGCCGCCGCACGTCAAGTTCATCCTGGCCACGACCGATCCGCAGAAGATCCCGGTGACGGTGCTGTCGCGCTGCCTGCAGTTCAACCTCAAGCAGATGCCGCCCGACGCCATCGTGGGCCATCTGCAGAGCGTGCTGGGCCACGAAAGCATCCCCTTCGAAGTGCCGGCCCTGCGCCTGATCGGCCAGGCCGCCGCCGGGTCGATGCGCGACGCGCTGTCGCTCACCGACCAGGCCATCGCCTACAGCGCCGGCGACCTCACCGAGGAAGCGGTGCGCGGCATGCTCGGCACCATAGACCAGCGCCATCTGGCGCGGCTGCTCGACGCGCTGTGCGACGGCGATGCGACGGGCGTGCTGGCCGTGGCCGACGAACTGTCCACGCGCGGCCTGTCGTATGCCGGCGCGCTGGCCGACCTGGCCGTGCTGCTGTCCAAGATCGCCATCGTCCAGCGCGTGCCGGGCGCCCTGCCTGCCGACGACCCCATGACGGCCGACATCGTGCGGCTGGCCGGGCGCATGCATGCCGATGCCGTGCAGCTGTTCTACTCCGTGGCCGTGCACAGCCGCGGCGAGCTGACGCTGGCGCCCGACGAATACGCCGGCTTCATCATGACCTGCCTGCGCATGCTGGCGCTCAATGGCGACGCGGGCCCCGCCACGGTTGCGCAGGCGCCTGGCGCGTCGACCGCGGCCAGCGCGCCGGCGGCCGCGGCGGCAGCCCCTGTCGCGGCTCCCGTCGCGGCCCCCGTCGCCGCGCCCGAACCCAAACCGGCCGCGGCCCCCTTGCTGGCTCCCACGCGCCCCGAGGCTGTGCGTGCCACGGCCGCCGTCGAGCCGCCCAAGACGCAACGCGTCGCCGAGCCGCCCTCGGCGCCTGCTCCGCAGCCCGCCGGCGCACCGCCCTGGGAAGACGCGCCCGCTGCGGCCAAGGCGGCGCCGGCTGCACCCGCGGCAGCGGAACCCGTGGCCCCGTCCGCGCCGCGCGAGCCGGAGCCGCAGCGCAGGTCTTCCGAGCTGCCTGCCGACAACGGCCCGCCGTCCTGGGTCGATGAAGACATCCCCGACGATGCCTGCGGCTATGACGCGAGCGCCGCCTTCACGGCGAACCCGGACGACGACGAATTCGAAACCCTGGCCGGCGCCTCGGCGCCCCAAGCCGACGCGCCCCGCCCCGCGCCGCCCGTGCGCACCGCGCGCGCGCCCATGTCGCCGCGCGCCAAGCCTGCCGAGATGACGCCGGCCGCCTGGCCCGAGCTGGCGGCCCGCCTGCCCGTGAGCGGCCTGGCCGCCGAGCTGGCACGCCAGAGCGCCTGGGTCGGCCTGCAAGGCGATACGGTCACGCTGCGGGTGGCGGTCAAGACCCTGGCCGAAAGCGAGAGCCGCACGCGGCTGCAGACCGTGTTGTGCGAACATTACGGCCAGAGCCTGCGGCTCGAGATCGCCGTCGGCGCGACCGGCGAGGCCACGGCCCACGCGGTGGCGCAGCAGGAGCGCGCCGCGCGCCAGCAGGCCGCCGAGGACGCCACGGCCGCCGATCCTTTCGTGCAGGCCCTGATCAGCAATTTCGGCGCGCGCGTGGTGCCCGGCTCGATCCGGCCCGTCGATCCCGCCTGATCGACCCCAGCGCAGCGTCAACGAAAAACCGGACGGCCCGGCCGTCTTCTTTGCCACCCCTATCCAAGGAAGCTTCCGACATGATGAAAGGACAACTCGCCGGCCTGATGCAGAAGGCGCAGCAGATGCAGGAAAACATGAAGAAGGCCCAGGAAGCCCTGGCCGAGATCATGGTCGAAGGCGCTGCCGGCGGCGGCATGGTCAAGGTGTCCATGAACTGCCGCAACGACGTCAAGCGCGTGTCCATCGACCCCAGCCTGCTGGGCGACGACAAGGACATGCTCGAGGACCTGGTGGCCGCGGCCTTCAACGACGCGCTGCGCAAGGCCGAGGCGACCTCGCAGGAAAAGATGGCGGGCGTCACCGCCGGCCTGCCCCTGCCTCCGGGAATGAAGTTCCCGTTCTGAGATGGATCCGCAGCTCCCCGAGCCCGAACCCCTGCGTGCCCTGATCGAAGCGCTGCGGCGTCTGCCGGGCGTCGGGGTGCGCTCGGCCCGGCGCATGGCCTATCACCTGCTGCAGCACGATGTGCAGGGCGCCGACATCCTGGGGCGGGCGCTGTCGGACGCGGTGGGCAATCTGCGCCATTGCGCACGCTGCAACAGCTTCACCGAAGACGAGCTGTGCGCCACCTGCAGCAGCCCCCGGCGCGACCCCAGCCTGCTGTGCGTGGTGGAGACGCCGGCGGACCAGAACATGATCGAGTCCAGCCACGGCTACCGCGGGTTGTATTACGTGCTCATGGGCCGCATCGCGCCGCTGGAAGGCATCGGTCCCAGCGAACTGGGCTTTCAGCGCTTGCTGGACCGGGCCGGCGACGGCGTGGTGCAGGAGGTGATCCTGGCCACCAACTTCACGGCCGAAGGCGAGACCACGGCGCATTTCATCGGCGAGGCGCTGGCGTCGCGCGGACTGAAGGTCACGCGCCTTGCGCGCGGCGTTCCGGCAGGCAGCGAACTGGAATACGTCGACGCCGGGACGATCGCCTGGGCCCTGATGGAACGGCGGGCTCGCTGATTACTTCGATTTGTTCATCGCGTTGAACTGCTGGGTCAGGTAGGTGCTGGTGGCGTTCATCGTCGAGAGCAGCGTGCTCAGATGCGAGAACTGGCTGCGGTACCGGTTCATGTCGCCCGTGACACGGCTGATCAGGCTGTCCTGCTGAGTCTGCAGCGCGGTGATGGTCTGCTGCAGCCCGCTCGTGGCGCTGGCGATCATGCCCTTGACCCCGGTCTTGCCCAGAATGTTGTCGGTCGCGCTCTGGATGTTGGCGGCCAGGCCGTTGGTGCCCGTGAACAGCGCGGCCACGTCGGCCGGATTGTTGGTGATCGCCTTGTCGAGCTTGGAGCCGTCCATGCTGAGCTTGCCGGTCAACGGATTGGTGGTCAGGCCCAGATCGGCCAGCGAATGCACCCCGCCGGAACTCGAAAAAACCCGCAGCGCCTGCGCCAGCGCAGTCTGCACGCGGTGCGTGGCATTGTCGCCGGTGAGCGGGCCGCGCGTGCCGGCGGTGTTGTCGAACTTGGTCAGGTTGGCGATGCTGCTCTGCAGCGCGTTGTAGGCGCCGACGAAGGCGCTCACGGCCCCCTGGGTGACGCTGGGATCGTTGACGACGTTCAGGGTATTGCTGCCGCCGGACGCCGTCACGCCGTTGAGCGTGAACGTGACGCCGTTGATGGCGTCCTGGATGGTGTTGCCGGCGCTGGTGATGGCGATGCCGTTGATCGTGGCGGCGGCGTTCTGGGCCGATTGCGACTGGCTCAGGCTGTTGCCGGCAGCGGCGCCCGCAGTGTAGTTCAGCGCGCCGGCCAGCGTGGCGTTGCCGTTGACGCCGATGCTCGAGATGGCGTTGGCCGTGCCGGTCTGCGAGCCGGTGAGCATCAGGTATTCGCCGCCGCTGCCGTCGCTGACCGCGGTGGCGTTCACGCCGGCCTTGGGATTGTTGTTGATGGCGTTGATCACGCCCTGCAGGCTGGTGTCGGCGGCGGTGCTCAGGTCGATGGTCTGGCTCGAGCCGTTGGCCAGCGTGATGGTGATCGAGCCGCCGTTGCCGAAGCTCTGGCTTTTGGCGGTCGCGGTGGAAATGGCGACGGACGACTGGAGCTGGTCGGCCTGCGCGAGCGCAGTGACCACGACCTTGTACGAGCCCGCGATGGCGCCCGTGTCGGTGGTGGCGGTGATGTCGCTGCCCGTGACCGTGGATTTGACGGCGTTGAACGTGCTGGCCTTGCCCAGGGTCGCCGCGGCGTTCAGGACGGCCTGCACCCCGCTCTGCAGGGTGCCGTAGGCGGAAATCTTGGTCTGGACGCTGTTGATGCGGTTCTGCAGGATCGTCGTGGGCGAGAGCTCGGCCTTTTGAAGCTGATCCAGCAGGCCCGAAAGATCCAGGCTGGTGCCCACACCCAGGGAGGTGATCAGGCCTGCATGGGCGGAGTTGGAAATCGTATTGGCCATCGCGCGCTCGTCCTTTTGGGCTTATCTCTAAGCGTTTGATACAAAGCCCGCCCCGGTAGGCGCGGATTCTGAATGAAAGCTTATCGTAATCTGACGATGCGTTGACGACAAAGATGCCGGAAAATTAAGCGGTTTTTAAGTTTCCTTACGTTGAAGAGGCATGCAGGAGACCCGGCGCGGGCAAAACCTCAGAATTCGATCCAGGCCCGGGCCCTCGGGAAATACAGCGCGGCCCGGGCCGGGCGGCCGTCCATCGACGCCACGGAACGGCAATAGCGCTCCATCTGGTCGCCGTGGCGGCGGCGCATGCGCTGGGCGAAATCGGCCGGCGCTTCGCCGGGGTGGGCCAGGCCCGTCTTGTAGTCGACGATCAGCCAGCCGCCTTCGGTGCTGACGGCCAGGTCGATCACCGAGACCTTGCCGCTGGCGTCGATCAGCGGCCATTCGCGGCGTGCGCCGGACTGCGACAGGAGCCAGCGGCCACGTTCGTCGTCCAGGGTGGCCAGCAGCGTTTCGAGCACGATGCCGGCGGCCGGGCCGGCCTGCGATAGCGGCACGCCGGCGCGCGTGAGCTGGCGGCTCATCAGGGGCAGGCGATCGCGCAAGGCGTCGGGCGGCCAGGCCTGCAGGCCGTCCGCGCCCAGGCGCGCAAGCCAGGCATGGGCCAGCGTGCCGATGGCTGCGTCATAGGCTTCTTCCTGCTGCCAGGCCGGTTGCCCGCTGTCCTGCCACCAGGGCCGGCTGCCCGGGGCCGGCACACCGAAGCCCGGGTTGCCCGGCCGCCAGGCCTGTCCGCCCAGTTGCGCCACGGCCTCGGGCGCCAGGCGCCTCAAAAGCTGGCTGCTCGCGAGCGGCGCTTCTTCGGCCGCATCCTGCGCATCGCCGGGCGCGGGCTGCTTCTGCCCGGGCGGCACCGCGTCCCACAGGCGCGCGAGCAGGCTGCCTGCTGCAGGCATCTTGGCCTGCCCCGTCTTCGGGTCGGCCGAGACATTGGCCACCAGATGCAGGGCATGCCGGGCGCGCGTGGCGGCCACGTATAGCAAGCGGTCGACTTCGTAGTCGGAGCGGCGCTGCTCGCGCAAGGCCAGGTAGCGCGAGATCGGGTCCGCGTCTTTTTCGGCGCGCGGCTTGACCGGGCCGAACAGCACGCGATCGCCGCTTTGCTCGATGCGCACCAGCGGCGCCCTGTCGCCGGCCGGCTTGCGATGCAGGCCGTACAGGATCACCGTGTCGAACTGCAGGCCCTTGGATTTGTGCATGGTCATGATCTCGACCGCGCGCGCCGGCGCGTCGGGATCGTCCTGCGCGGCCTCGGACGCGGGGGCCGCGAAGAGGCGCTCCAACGCGGCATCGAGCCGGGCCGGGTCCAGGCCGCCATGCGGAGCCAGGCGCTCGATCAGCGCGAACAGGCTTTCGGCGTCGTCGGCCGAGCCTTCGGCGTAGAGCGCCGCGCCGCCCAGGCGCTGCCATAGCGATTCGATCCAGGCAGCCCAGGGCAAGGCGCCGCTGTCGTTGCCAGCATCGAGCAGAATGTCCGCGACGCGCCGCAGGCGCAGCCATTCGTCCGGTTCCAGCGCCTGCTCGGCGCGGCAAGGTTCGGGCGCGGCATCCCACAGGCCGCGCTGCGCCTGCCGCGTCGAGGCTTGGGCTTGCTGCGCTTGGTTGCGCGGCGCGCGCAAGGCGGCCGCGAGCAGCGCCGGCACGGGCGTGCGCAGATCGTGGCCGAAGAGCGCGTGCAGCGCATCCAGCTTGAGTCCGCACCAGGGCGCGCGCAGCACCGACAGCCAGGCCAGGCGATCCGCGGGATGCGCCAGGGCGCGCATCAGCTGCACCAGATCGGCCACCACTTCGCGCCGCGCCAAGGGAACCAGGTCCACGGCGCGGCAGGCGATGCCCTCGTCCGCCAGGCGCCGCGCCAGCTTGCCCAGGTGTCCGCGCGCGCGCACCAGGATGGCCACGGGATGGCGGCTTTCCGGCTTGGCCTGCGCCAGGGCCTGGCGCACCAGCGCGACGGCCGTGTCCTCGGCTTGCGCGTCCGCGTCCGAAGGCCCATTTGCGCCGAAGGCGACGTGAAACTGCACTGCCGGCCCGTCCATGGCCGGGTTGAAGGCCTCGGACGGGGTATAGCGTATGGCGCCGGCCGCGGCATCGTTCTCGCGCGGGAACAGCCCTTGGAAAGTCGCGTTCACCCAATCGACGACGCCGGCCTGCGAGCGGAAGTTGTCGGTGAGCGTGAGGCGCTGCAGCGATATCTCGCCGATGCCGCGCTCGGCCGCGTTCAAGAACAGGCCCACCTCGGCCTTGCGAAAGCGATAGATGGACTGCATGGGGTCGCCCACCAGGAACAGCGTGCGGCCGTCGCCGGCCTGCCATCCCGCGGTGAGCGTGTCCAGCAGATGGATCTGCGTCAGGCTGGTGTCCTGGAATTCGTCGACCAGCAAGTGGCGGATGGACGCATCGAGCTTGAGCAGCAGCTCGCCCGGGTCGTCGGCCGAGCCCAGGGCTTGCTGCGCGCGCTGGGCGATCTCGATGAAATCGACTTCGCCGGATTCGGCGAAGCATTTGTGCAATTCCGTCACGGCCAGCTGCAGCGTCAAAAGCTGCGCGCTGAGTATCCGCCATTGCTCGTCGGTGAAATGCGCGGGCGGCGCGCTGCGCAGGGCATGCAGGCGGCCGGTCCAGCGCGAGGCATCGAGCTCGGCGCCTTCCAGCCATTGCGCGAACGGCGCCTTGTGCGCGCAGCCCGGGGGAAAGCCCAGGTTTTTGTTGGCACTCTTGCGCAAGCTGCCTTCCTTGGTCAGCAGCAGATGGGCCAACGCCAGCCACTGCGCCAACTCTCCCGCTTCTCCCGCCAGGTCGCCATGCCAATCGCGCAGCGCGGCCAGCGGGTTCGAATCCGCGCTGTCCAGTTCGGCGGCGGCCAGGCGCGCGATCTCACGCAATGCATCCTGCCAGCCCATGGGCATGGCGCGCGCCACCGCGCGCATGTCCTCGCTCACCGCGTCGGCCAGCATGCGCTCGAGGGTCTCGCGGTCGACGTGGCGCTCCTTCAGCAAGGGCATCCACTGGTCGCGCTGCGCCAGCATGCCCACGATGGCTTCGCAAGCGGCGTTGACGTCGACGTCCATGTGCTCGATCAGCGCCCGCACCTGGTCGGACACTTCGGCATAGGCCAGCGTGGCGCGCGCCGCGGCGGCGTAGTGGATCTCGGGGTCGCCCGCGAGCTCGGGCATGCCGCCCAGGCCGGACAGGCACGGCATGCCGCGCACCAGCGAGGCGCAGAACGAATCGATGGTGCGTATGGCCAGGCGCGCCGGATGATGCAGCAACCGCCAACCCAGCTCGGCGTCGCGCGCCAGCGCCGCACGCGCCAATTCCCAGCTGCGGCGAGCGTGCTCGCTCTCCGGCGCGGGGCCCAGCGCTTCATCGAGCTTGCCCAGCACGCGCGCGTGCATTTCGGAAGCGGCCTTGCGCGTGAACGTGATGGCCACGATTTCTTCGGGCCGCGACACGGTGGCCAGAAGCGCGAGGATGCGGTCGGTCAGGAGCTCGGTCTTGCCCGAACCGGCCGGGGCCTGCACCAGGAAGGACTCGGCGGGATTCAACGCACGCAGGCGCGCGGCGTGATCCGAGGGCTGGCGGGATGCGTTCATCGAATGCTCCCGCGCATCGTGCTCTTGGGAAAAAACATGCGGGAAGAATGGAGCGCGATCATGCGTCCTCCCCTTCTTCGTCGGCATCGTCCCATTGCGCGCCTTCGAGATTCCAGCGCAGGAAAGGCATGGCGTCGCAGTATTCCAGATCCTTGGGGCTGACGACGATATTGGCGGCATAGCCCGCGGCATATTCATCGGCCAGGCCTTCGATGGCCGAACGCCAGCCGGCCAGCACTTCGCGCCATGCGCGGCCGGCGAAGTCCCTGCTGTCGGCAATGGCCTTCACGCCTTTCATGCCGAGTTCGGCGTCATCGTCGGCCAGGCCCTGCACGCCGACCTGGCGGGCGTGTATCTGCGCCAGCATCAGGGCGGCCACGTCCAGGCCCGGGTCCTCGCCCGCCAGCACCGCCGCGTAAAAAGGCAGCTGCAGATTGATGGGCCGCACGCGCGACCAATCCGATTCGGGCCGGCCGGGCGACATGCCGGTCTTGTAGTCGACGATGACGGCGCGATTGTCCGCGAGCAGCCTGTCCATGCGGTCCAGCCGCACGTGCAGGCGCAGGGCGCCGCGCGTCCAGGGATGCTTGCGCTCGACCTGGTCGACGACAAAAGGCGTGCGCTGCGCTTCCAGGTCGAACCATCCTTGCAGCACCTTGCGGGCGCGCTCGCACTCCAATTCGCGCAGGGTCGCGTCGTAGCCGGCCAGGTGCGCGTCGGCCGCCTGCGCGATGGCGGCATCCAGCAAGGCGCCCAGGCGCCCCTCGGCGATCGCCTCGTGCAGCTGTTCCTGGTCGGGCAGCATGCGCCACGCCTGTTCGAGCGCGCCGTGCAGGAACTGGCCGCGCTGGCTGGCCGAGGCCGACAAGGCGTAGTCGTCGAGCAGGCGCGCGCCCAGGCGATGGCGCGCGAAGGCCCATAGCGGATTGCGCGCCTGCGTATCGAGCACGTCCAGGCCGCCCGTGGAACCCGACGCGGCCTCATCGGCCATGGGGTCGAACGGCGGCAGGGGCGGACCGCGGTCATCGTCGATGCGCTGCTGCGGCCACGCCGCGGCGGGCGCGGCGGCGGGCGGCTGCCATGCCGTGCGCGGCAAAGCGGCGATGAGCGGCGAAGGCCGCAGCTCGCTCTCGCCCTCGTGCTGTGCATGACTGGCGATGATTTCCGCAGCGCAGGTGCACAGGGCCGCGAACATCGCTTCGGCCCATTGCCGCTCGCGCTCGGGCGTGGCGCGCGGCGCGCCGGCGGCGCGCAGCACCATCAGCGGCAGCAGCGGGTTGGGCTTGGGCGAAGCCGGCAGCACGTCGTCGGTCAGGCCCAGCATCCACATGCCGTCCCAGGCGCCGCCCTCGGCTTCGAGCAGGCCCAGCACATCCAGGCGCGCGGAAGGGTCGCGCTGCGGCTGAAAGGCCGTGGCCCGCGCAATGCGCGCCAGCAGGCGCACCGCGGCCGGGCCGTCCAGCAGACCCGCCACCGGCGCCAGCGCGCCGAAGCGGCCGAACAATTCGCCCCAGGCGCTCACGACCTGGTAGGCCACGCTGTCGAGCATGCCCTCGCCCGGAAAACCCAGGGCGCCCAAGGCGCTTCGCATCGCCGGCACCCAGGCATCGGCCGGTTGCGGACCTTTTGCATCGACGTCCTGCCAGACTTGCATAGCCTGCGTCCAGGCCTGGAGCAAAGTGTTGTCCTGAAGATCGCGCAGCCACTGCTGCGATGTGCGGCGCAGCGTGCCGTTGCGGCGCCAGCGCGCGTCCAGCATCGCATGGCGCGCGGCATCCCTTTCATCGCCCGCGCAATGCCCGGACAGCAAGGCCGCGCCCAGCACGGCGACGTCGACATGGCCATCCCGGGCCATGCGCGCCAGCGCGTCCAGCCAGGCCAGCGCCGCACGCGCCGCGGGCCATTCGGACAGGGGCCGGCCCACCGCCACGTTATAGGCATGGCCGCCCGCGGCCAGGGCGCGGCCCAGCACGCGGCGGGCATGCGGCGCCTCGTCTTCGAGCTGGGCCGAGACGATGGCGTAGCGGCCCGCCGGATTTTCCGCCAGGCGCTGCGCCGCCCAGGCCGCGGCCGCGCGCCATTCGTCGGCGCGATCGTGCGCCGCATGGCGTCCCGGCACGGCCGCGCCGCGCTGCTCTCCGGCCAGCTGCATGAGCGCCGCGCCCTGTTCCCGCAGTGCGCGCAGCAACAGGGCAAAGCGCGGCGACTCGTCGGAAAAGCCTGCCAGCACGATGTGGCGAGGCACAACCAGCCGACCCGCGCGGGCAGCATCCAGCACCCGCTCGTACAGGCGGTTGGCGTCTTCGGCGTCGATGCGATGCAGGGCATCGCGATAGCGGGCGCGCCAGTGCGCGAAGCTGCGGTATTCCTCGGTGTCGGCGCCTGAGGGAATTTCAATACGCCACTCGGCCATCAACGCATCGGCATCGGCCGCCAGGCGCGCCGCCTGCGCCACGTCGAGCAAGGCGCCGCCGCTCTCTTCGTCGGCGATGACGCGCGTCCAGAGCCATTGCGCGGCGAAGGCATCCAGGCGATACGCGGGCAAGACATCAGCCTGGTCGGCGCCCGGCGCAGCGACGCCCGACGTATCGACGCCCGAGACGAAAGCCAGCTCGTCCGCCGCCGCGCCCAGCCAGGCCGACAGCGGCAGCACGCGCGGCAGTTCGCTGACCTGGCGCTCGCGGCGCAGATGCGTCGCCAGTTCCTGCACCAGCCGGCGTGCAAGGCGGTTATTGACGGTGAGAACGAGCGTGTCCGCCGCCGGCAGCGCCGCGATCTGCGCCAGCGTCGCCGTGCGGCGGTCCAGGGGTTCGTGAATTTCGGACATGGCAGCAGGATAACCTTTCCTTTAGCTGCCTATGCGTCGCCTCGGCAGCTAAAGGCGCGCCTGGCCATGCCTTCGAATCGGACCGAAATCCGGCCTGCCCAGAGCGTACGATTAGCGCCCCTGCAATAGCGCGCCGGCGCCCGGCACCACGGGTTCGAGATCGAGGTGGTCCAGCATGCGGCGCACCGTGCAGACCGCGGTGGACACGGTCGGGATCCCGGTCGCGTCCTGGATGCGCTGCACCGCCGCCAGCGACTGCATCTGCACGCAGGCCGAGGCCACGATCACGTCCGCGCCCTGGGTGTTC
>Ga0209455_1000305_pt1 | contig 50363 bp, 42 predicted proteins | sample AraplaCol_mCL_r2_FD_184275 | JGI IMG/M metagenome (GOLD analysis project Ga0209455, IMG submission 184275) | Arabidopsis root microbial communities from North Carolina, USA - plate scrape CL_Col_mCL_r2 (SPAdes) (version 2) | ecosystem: Host-associated > Plants > Roots > Endosphere | place: USA... | reverse complement strand
CCCCATCAAGCCGGGCACGCTCGCTTCGCACATCTACGGCGCCGAGGTCAACGAGCGCCACCGCCACCGCTACGAAGTCAACAACACCTATGTGCCGCGCCTGGAAGCGGCAGGCATGACGATCAGCTCGCTCACGCCCACCGAGAACCTGCCCGAGATGATGGAGCTGCCCTCGCACCCCTGGTTCGTGGGCGTGCAGTTCCACCCCGAGTTCACCTCCACGCCGCGCGACGGCCACCCGCTGTTCTCCAGCTTCATCCGCGCCGCGCTCGAGCACAAAGAGCAGCGCACCAAGGGAGACTGAGCATGAATCTCTGCGGTTTCGACGTCGGCCTGGACAAGCCCTTCTTCCTGATCGCCGGCCCCTGCGTGATCGAGTCGCGCCAGATGGCGTTCGACACCGCGGGCCTGCTCAAGGAAATCACCGGCAAGCTGGGCATTCCCTTCATCTACAAGAGCTCCTTTGACAAGGCCAACCGCAGCTCGGGCAAGTCGTATCGCGGCCCCGGCATCGACGAAGGCCTGAAGATCCTGGCCGACGTGAAAAAGGACCTGGGCGTGCCGGTGCTCACCGACGTGCACGACACGCCACAGATCGAGGCCGTGGCCTCGGTCGTCGACGTGATGCAGACGCCGGCCTTCCTGTGCCGCCAGACCGACTTCATCCGCGCCTGCGCGGCCACCAAGAAGCCCGTCAACATCAAGAAGGGCCAGTTCCTCGCGCCGCACGACATGGTGCAGGTGGTCAACAAGGCGCGCGACGCGGCGATCGAGGCGGGCGGCGACGGCAGCAACATCATGGTGTGCGAGCGCGGCGCTTCGTTCGGCTATAACAACCTGGTGTCCGACATGCGCTCGCTGGCCATCATGCGCGAGACCGGCTGCCCGGTCGTGTTCGACGCCACCCATTCGGTGCAGCTGCCCGGCGGGCAGGGCACGTCGTCGGGCGGCCAGCGCGAGTTCGTGCCGGTGCTGGCGCGCGCGGCCGTGGCCGTGGGCGTGTCGGGCCTGTTCATGGAAACGCACCCCGATCCGGCGCACGCTTTGTCCGACGGGCCCAACGCCGTGCCCCTGAACCACATGGCGGCGCTGCTGGAAACCCTCATCGCGCTCGACGCCGTCACCAAGCGCAACGGCTTCATCGAAAGCCGCGCCGACTGGGCCTGCGCGGGCTGACAACCGGGCTAATCGGATTTTCATCATTTCAGGAAAGTGAACTCATGAGTGCTATCGTCGACATCATCGGCCGCGAAATCCTCGATTCGCGCGGCAATCCCACCGTCGAATGCGACGTGCTGCTGGAGTCCGGCTCCATGGGCCGCGCCGCGGTTCCCTCGGGCGCATCCACCGGCACGCGCGAAGCCATCGAGCTGCGCGACAACGACAAGGGCCGCTACCTGGGCAAGGGCGTGCTGCGCGCCGTCGAGAACGTCAACACCGAGATCTCCGAAGCCCTCATGGGCCTGGACGCGCAAGAGCAGACCTTCATCGACCGCACCCTGATCGAGCTGGACGGCACCGACTCCAAGGAACGCCTGGGCGCCAACGCCATCCTGGCCGCCTCCATGGCCGTGGCCCGCGCCGCCGCCGACGAATCCGGCCTGTCGCTGTACCGCTACTTCGGCGGCAGCGGCCCGCTTTCCATGCCCGTGCCGATGATGAACGTCATCAACGGCGGCGCGCACGCCAACAACACGCTCGACATGCAGGAGTTCATGATCCTGCCGGTGGGCGCAAGCAGCTTTCGCGAAGCCCTGCGCTGGGGCGCCGAGGTCTTCCACAACCTCAAGAAGCTGATCAGCAAGCAGGGCATGTCCACCGCCGTGGGCGACGAGGGCGGTTTCGCGCCCAACGTGGCCAACCACGAAGCGGCCATCCAGCTCATCCTCAACGCCATCGACGCGGCCGGCTACGAGCCCGGCAAGCAGATCGCCCTGGGCCTGGACTGCGCCAGCTCCGAGTTCTACAAGAACGGCAAGTACGTGCTCGAAGGCGAGGGCGGCGCGTCGCTGTCGTCGCAAGAGCTCGCCAACCTGCTGGCCACCTGGTGCGACAAGTACCCCATCATCTCCATCGAGGACGGCATGGCCGAAAACGATTGGGACGGCTGGAAGCTCCTGACCGACCAGCTGGGCAAGAAGGTGCAGCTGGTGGGCGACGACATCTTCGTCACCAACACCCGCATCCTGCGCGAAGGCATCCAGAAGGGCGTGGCCAACTCGATCCTCATCAAGATCAACCAGATCGGCACGCTCACCGAAACCTTCGCCGCCATCGAGATGGCCAAGCGCGCCGGCTACACCGCCGTGGTGTCGCATCGCTCGGGCGAAACCGAAGACTCGACCATCGCCGACATCGCGGTGGCCACCAACGCCATGCAGATCAAGACCGGCTCGCTGTCGCGCTCGGACCGCATGGCCAAGTACAACCAGTTGCTGCGCATCGAAGAAGAACTGGCCGAAGTGGCTTCCTACCCGGGTATCGAGGCTTTCTACAACCTGCGCTAGAGGAGTAGAGGTGCTACCCGAACTGACCAAAGGCGCCGCCCGAGCGAGCCGCCGGGCCGCCCCAAGGCAAGCGACGCCATCCCCCTCGGGGGCGCGCGCACTGGCCCGAGGTCTTGCCCGAGCGAGCCGCCGGGCCGCCCCAAGGCGAGCGACACTATCCCCCTCGGGGGAACGCGCACTGGCCCGAGGTCTTGCCCGAGCGAGCCGCCGGGCCGCCCCAAGGCGAGCGACACTATCCCCCTCGGGGGGACGCGAACACGAAGTGTGAGCGGGGGGCACCAATATGCGTCTGTTGTTCCTGCTGCTGTTCGTGCTTACTGCATTGATCCAGTACCCGCTCTGGCTTGGCAAGGGCGGCTGGCGCAATGTATGGGACATGCAGAAGCAGGTCGCCCAGCAGCGCGCTGCCAACGACAGCATGCGGGCCCGCAACGCGGCCATGGAGGCCGAAGTGCAGAGCCTGCAGAGCGGCACCGACGCGATCGAAGAGCGCGCCCGCACCGAACTGGGCATGATGCGCCCGGGCGAGGTGTTCGTGGAAATGCTGCCGCCCGGAACCCCCGCGCCCAACACGGCGACGTCGGCGGTGGCCAACGTCACCGCGGCGCAGGAAGCCGACGCCAAGGCCGCGCATGCCAAGCCGGCCGCCAAACCCGCATCCGGCAAATCCAAGCCACGGCACCGCTGAGCCGCCGGCGCGGCGCGATGTAATCACATGACCGACCAGCTCAAAAAATATTTATTCGAAAACCGCTCCGTCCGGGTGCAGGCCGTGCGGCTCGAAGACACCTGGCGCGACGCGCTGGTTCATCATTCGCATACGCCCGCCGTGCGCAAGCTGCTGGGCGAGCTGATTGCGGCGTCGACCTTGCTCGCGGCCAACATCAAGTTCGACGGTTCGCTGCTGCTGCAGATCCAGGGCGACGGCCCGATTGCCCTGGTGGTGGTGGAGTGCAAGATGGAGCCCCCGCGCTCGCCGAGCCCGCTGCCCCCCGAGGGCGTTGCCGGCGGCATGGGGCGGCCCGGCTCCGCTGTCGACCTGAGCCTGCGCGCCACCGTCAAGGTGCGCGAAGGCCACGTCGTGCCCGAGGACGGCACGCTGCAGTCGCTGCTCAACGCACACGGCGAAGGGCGCTTCATGGTGCTGCTCGACCCCAGGCGCAAGACGCCGGGCCAGCAGACCTACCAGGGCATCGTGCCGCTGGAAGGCGAGACCGTGGCCCAGGTGCTGGAGCACTACATGAAGTCGTCCGAGCAGCTCGACACCCGTTTGTGGCTGGCGGCCGACGACCAACACGCGGCGGGCCTGCTGGTGCAGCGCCTGCCCGATCACGGCGGGCGTCCGGGCGAAGCGCCGGAAGAGGCCTGGAACCGTGCCACGCAGCTGGCCTCGACCCTGGGCGCCGACGAGCTGCTGGCCGTCGACACCGACACGCTGATACACCGCCTGTACTGGGAAGAAACGCTGCTCACCTTCGAGCCGCAGAACGTGCGCTGGCACTGCCCTTGCGGGCGCGAGCGCGTGGCCGAGATGCTGCGCATGCTGGGCCGCGACGAGGTCGACTCCATCCTGGCCGAGCAGGGGCAAGTGGAGGTCTTGTGCGATTTTTGCGGCAAGCCCTATCTGTTCGACGCGGTGGATTGCGCCGGCCTGTTCGCGGCGCGCGCGCCGATGGCCGGCACGCCGCATCCGCCCACGGTGCATTGACGCCGGCGGCGTGCCCGCCGCATGACGATCCGGTCGCAGCGTAGTTTCCCGAACGTAGTTTCCACAACGTAGTTTCCACAATCGACGCGGCAGCGCGCGGCTTGCACACTGCCGCGTCATGCATCGTCTTTCCCTACGTCAACGCGGCAGCGCGCTGGTCGAATCGACCGTGGCGCTTGCGCTCGTCCTGTTCGCCGGCCTGGCGGCGCTGGAGTTCGCCCATTGGCAGTTGACGCGTCACCTGGCCCTGGTGGCGCTGACCGAGGCGGCGCGGGCCGGGGCCGCGGGGCATCTGCGCCCCGGCCCGATGGCGCAAGCTTTCGAGGCCGGCATGGCGCCGCGCCATGCCGCGCCGGAAGGCGGCTCGAGGCAGCGGCTGCGCGCCGCCTGGGGCCGCGTGCAAGCGCGCACCGGCCTGCCCGCCTGGCGCATCTGGGTGCTGCGGCCGGACCAGGCGGCCTACGCCGATTTCGGGCAGCGCGGCCTGCCGCTGCCCGGCGACGCGCGCGGGCGTGCGGCCATCCGCAACGACTACCAGGCCGAACAGCACGCGGACCATGCGGCGCGATGGCCGCAAGGCCGCGGCCCCCGCTCCGGGCTGACAATCTACGAGGCCAATATGCTGCGCTTGCGCCTGGTCTACGTGGTCGAACCTTTGGTGCCGGCCTTGCGGCCGCTGCTGCGCGGGCTGGCGGCGGGGGCCGCCGACATCTGCTCGCGCCGGATCCTGGCCGCCGGCGCCTTGCCCTTGAAGCTGGAAATGATCATGGACATGCAGTCCCACGCCTTGTCCTGGCCGGCGGATCATGGGGTTTTACCGGCTAACCATACGTGTTGAATCCAGGTCATATATCATTCAGATCCAGTTACGTTGGACGCCGACCTCCATCCGTCTGCCTATATGCCGCTTAGGACCGATCCGTCCGAAACGCCTGCGATGCAAGATGAACCTTCTGCTGCAATAGCCATTGTCACGTCGCAGGACGAGGCGAAGCTATATGGCCCGGCCTGCGAAGCGGCTCCGTCCGCGCTTTTGCGGGACATCGCGCCATTGGCAGACGGCATCATCGAGGCCTACCACCGCGGCCTGGCGGACATGCCCAGGTCGCGCAACCTCTTGAATGCTTTGTCGGGCGACGAACTCGACGCGCTCAAGCGCTGGCAGGTCGGCAATCTGCTCGCCCTGCTGCAGCCGGGGTTGACCGCGCAGGCCCACGAAACCCTGGCCCGCACCGTGGGGCACCGGCTCGCGCTGTCGTGCGTCAGCCGGGAAGAACTGGCTTTTGCCAAGGACCTGCTCTACACCCTGATCATCGAGCGCGTGGGCCGCGACAAGCACGAGCTGGCCCTGTCCATCCTGTCGGCCCGCATGATGCGCGACCTGGCCTGGCATCTGACGGTCTATCAGGAAATCTACGCCCAGCGCACCCGGCTGCTGCTCAGCATCACGCGCCTGGCCTGGGAGGCCGGCAGCTATATCGACCTCATCGCCAAGACCGCCGAGCTTCTGGCAAACCATCCCGGCATCTGCGCCTGCCTGGTTGCCCGGCCCGGCGGGTTGGAGTCTCTTTGCTTCGAAGCGATGGAAGGCGGCGGGCTCGAAACCTATCTCGCGCGCGTCAGGGCGATCCGTTCGTCCAATATCGCAGCCGGCAAGCCGTGGGCGGGAGGGGCTCCCGCGGACAAGGCCTGGCGCAGCAACCGCATCGAGCATTGCATCAACGTCGCCACCGATCCCGATATGGCGCTGCGGCGCGATGCGGCGCTGGAACAGGGCTTTCGCTCCATCGCGGCTGTGCCGCTGGCCAGCCAGCCGGGCATCGGGCCCACCGTCATGCTGGGCTTGTACAGCAACTATTCCGGCGGGTTCAGCTCGGACGACCAGATCGCCTTTCTCAAGCAGCTGCAGTCGCTGCTGACCTACGCCATCCTGCGCCTGGATGCCCAGGAGGGCGTCATCCATCCGGTGCCCTACATGCAGCGCCTCCATTGGGCGGAACTGATCAAGACCGATGCGCTGCGCATGCACTACCAGCCGCTGCTCGACCTGAAGACGCGCCGCATCGTCAAGGTCGAGGCCCTGGCCCGCTTGCGCGACGGCGATCGGCTGCTGTCTCCCGGCGAATTCTTTCCGGCCCTGACCACGGAAGATTTCCTGGTGCTGTATGCCCGGGGCCTGGACCAGGCCCTGGGCCAATGGATCGCCTGGCAAAAGGGCGGGCTGAATCTGGATCTGGCCGTCTCTGTCAACATGCCCGCAGACGCGCTGGGCGACAGCCGTTACTACTATGCCACCGTGCAGGCCTTGACGGCGAACGACTGCCCCGCGTCCGTCCTCACGCTCGAAATCCTCGAAACCGACGACATGTCGGTGGGCATCGACGTCGTCGCCGCGCTGGAACGCTATCGGGAGCTGGGCGTCAGCCTGGCCGAGGACGACCTGGGCTCGGGGCACAGCAGCTTGAAGCGCATGCGCGAGCTGCCTTTCGATGAGGTCAAGATCGACCGCAGCCTGGTGATGATCGGCGACGAAAACTCCGCCGACGTGCTGCATTTCATCTACCAGCTCACGCGCCTGGGCCATTCCCTGGGCAAGTCCGTGATCGTGGAGGGCGTCGAGGACGAAGACCTGCTCGAGGCCGTGACGATCCTGGGCGCCGATGCCATCCAGGGCTATGTGCTGACGCCGCCCCTGCCGGCCGACGAAATCACCGCCTGGCTGTCGGCGCATCCGACCTATCCCGAGCCGCCCCACAAGCACGGCGTCCTGGGGCAGATGGCGCGGCTGCTCATCTGGGAAGAGTGCCTCTATCTGCTGCGCGACGAGGCTTCGGTCGCGGACCACGCTACCGACGTCACGCCGCCGGCGCTGCCTTTCGACATCATCGATCCGGGGCTTGCGCGCGTGTTCATGCTGGCGGCCATCAACCAGGGGCCCAGCAGCCCCGAGTATCGCGAGATCCGCGACAAACTCATGCAGGCCTTGTCCGACCGGACGATCTAGACGGACGATATAAATAGAAAAGCGCGCGGAAAGATCCGCGCGCTTTTCGTTTCAGGCCGCTTTATCCGATGCGCTTGAGCGCGGTCTTGTACTGCTGGCCGCGTTCGACGTAGTGCTGCGTATTGGCGTGCATGGTGGCGATTTCCTCGGGCGTGAGTTCGCGCACCACCTTGCCGATGCCGATCACCAGGGAATTGTCGGGGATGATGCGCCCTTCGGGCACGATGGCGCCCGCGCCCACCAGGCAGTTGCGGCCGACGACGGCCCGGTTCAGGACGATGGCCTGCATGCCGATCAGCGCGCCGTCCTGGATGGTGCAGCCGTGCAGCATGGCCTGGTGGCCGACGGTGACGTTCTCGCCCACGATCAGCGGGCAGCCCGCGTCCACGTGCAGCACGCTCGATTCCTGCACGTTGCTGCCGCGGCCGATGGTGATGGGCTCGTTGTCGCCGCGGATCGCCACGTGCGACCAGATGCTGACGAATTCGCGCAATACGACCTGGCCGATGATGTCGGCGCTGTCGGCGATGTAGGCGCTGGGATCGATGTCGGGGGTGAGGTTGTCCAATTGGTAGAGAGCCATGCGATCTATCTCGAAATATCGGGGTGTTGCGGGAGTGGTTCCGGAGGCTCGCAGGCCGCCTGGGCGACGTCCTGGGCGCGCCCCGCGTGCCACAGGTAGCCGTCGGCATCGATGCTGGCGAGCTCGCCCGTGCGGCACCAGTCGCCGCTGAACTTGTCGCGCGTGGCGGCCTCGTTGCTCCAATAGCCCAAGAATAGCGCCGGATCGGGTTGGCCATGGATGTCGTAGCGGTTGACGGCCACTTCGCCGACCTGGCCCGCGGGGCAGGCCTGGCCTTGTTCGTCGATCACCGCCACGCGGTGGCCGGGGTAGGGGCGGCCCATGCTGCCGGGCCTGGCGGGCCAGCGCTTGCCGCTGTCGCCGATGACGTAATTGGTCTCGGCCTGGCCGAACATTTCATTGGGCGCGAAGCCCAGGGCCGTTTCGCACCAGGCTCGCGCGGCTTCGTCCAGGCGCTCGCCCGTGCTCATGACGGCGCGCAGCGCCAGCTTGTAGTGCTCGCGCGCGTTGGGCGAGCATTGCATCAGCGCCTTGAGCTCGGTCGAGGCGAGGCAGGCGTTGGTGATCTGATAGCGCTGCAGGAGGTCGAAGGCGCGTTCGGGCGAGAAGGGGCCGCGCGTGCCGACGATGGGATGGCCGAAATAGAGCGCGGGCAGCAAGGCATTCATCAGGCCATCGGCCTGGGCCCAGTCGGCCGGCGACCAGAACACGTCGCCGTGCTTGGGAAACCAGTCCTGCGAGGCGACGAAGCCGGGCAGGCAGCCTATCAGCGCGCTATGCGGCAGCAGCACGCCCCTGGACGCGTCCGCGGCGCCGGCGGGATAGAGCAGGATGGCCGGGTCGCCGGCGCGGGTGGCGACAGGCTTGAAGCTGGCGGGCTGGCGCGCCAGCAGGCTGCGCCAGGGCAGGATGCGCTCGTTGGCCAGGTCGACGCCGATGATCAATTGCAGGTGCGGGCAGCGGTCCGCCGCGGCGAGCAGGGCCGGGCCGGAGCTCGGGTCGATGATCGCGACCTGGGCGCCCGAATCCCGCAGGCGGGTTTCCATGGCGTCGGATCCGAGCTGCGCGGACAGGGGCAGGGACACGGCGCCCACGGTGTAGATGGCCATGTAGGCCACCACGGTTTCCGGCCGCTGGCCCATTGCCACGGCGACGCGGTCGCCTGGGGTCACGCCCAGCTTGACCAGCCCGTTGGCCAGTTGATTGACGGCTTCGGCCAGGCGGCCGTAGGTCCAGACCTCGCGCTGGCTGTCCTCGTCTTCGTAGAAGATGGCGATGCTGCGCGCGTGCGCGGGAGTGGCGGCCCATTGATGGCAGCATGACTGCGCAATGTTGAATTGAGCGGGAACCAGCCAGCGGAAGGTTTGGTAGAGCGCCTGGTATTGGTCGTTCATGGCCCTAGGGTGTGTAGCGCACACGGCTTCAGCAACCGGCCCGACTATTCGCGGCGGGGTGCCGGGTGGGCCAGATGTCAAGCATGACCTAGCGTGACCGGGACTGCAATATGTTCCATGCTCCTATTAGGGACATACAAGGGTTATTACGCAGAAAAAATGGGGTATCCCGACGCCGCGCCGGAGACAAAAAAACCCGCCTGGAAGGCGGGTTTGAAAGGGGCTAGAAAAAGCCCCCAAGGGGAACTGTTGCAGTTTTACATGCCGGCGCGGGCCAGTTGAGGGCGGCTGGAACCGCGGCGCAGGGCGTGCATCAGCTTGCCGGCCCAGGCTTGCAGCGCGCGCAGCGGGTGCGGGCGAAACTGCTCTTCGATCGCGATCAGCACCAGCTGGCGCTCGAGTTCGTCGGACATGTAGTTCAGATCGTCGGTCAGGCGATCGTTGGAGAAATTGTAGGGGGCCATTGCGGTACTCCGGAAAGCTTGTGAACCGGTTTACTGTCCGGTTCGTTCAGGGTTAACCCTATTTTAGGGTAAACCCTGGCTCGATGCAAGCCTGGAGTTGCAAGGACGCTACGCGTCGCGGTAGCTGCTGGCCACCAGCTCGAAGCCGAACAGGCGGCAGTCCAGCGCTCCGTTGTGGATGGGCGTGCGGCGCTGCGGCTTGAGGCGCAACTGCTGGGGCAGCGCCATGTCGCTGCTGATGGCGTGCAGGCGCCAGCCGGCGTAGTGCTTCTTCAGATTGGAGGCCCAGTCGCGCCAGAGGCCTTCGTCGATCTGGTCCATCCGGTCGCCGTAGGGCGGATTGGTCACGATCCAGCCGGGCTCGCAGGGCGGTTCCACCGTGCGGGCGTCGCCCACTTCGAAGCGGATGGTGTCCGGCGTGAGCCAGGCGCGCTCGGCGTTGGCGTGCGCGTATTCCACGGCTTGAGGGTCCAGGTCGTAGCCGAAGAGCGGCGTGTCGAGCCGAGTGCGGATATGGGCGCGGGCGTCGTCCTTGAGGTCGCGCCAGTGGCGGTTGTCGAAGCCGCGCATGCGTTCGAAGCCGAAGGGGCGCCAGATGCCGGCCGGCACTCCCAGGGCGATGCCGGCGGCTTCGATGAGAATGGTGCCGCTGCCGCAGAAGGGATCGATCAGAGGAGCTGCCGGGTCCCAGCCGGCCAGGGCCAGCAGGCCCGCGGCCAGGTTTTCGCGCAGGGGGGCTTCGCCCTTGTCCAGGCGCCAGCCGCGCTTGAAGAGCGATTCGCCGGAGGTGTCCAGATAGAGAGTGGCCAGGGTGCCGTGGATGAACAGGTGCACGCGCGCGTCGGGGCGCACGGTGTCGATGTCGGGGCGGGCGCCTTCGCGGTCGCGCAGGCGGTCGCAGATGCCGTCCTTGGCGCGCAGGTTGCAGTATTGCAGGCTGCGCACGGGGCTCTTGATGGCGGAGGTGTCCACGCGCAGGGTCTGCTCGGCGCCGAACCAGCGCTCCCAGGGCACGCTGTAGGCCAGGTCGAGGATGTCGTCTTCGTGGCCGATTTCTTCCTGGGCGACCTGGGCGAGGATGCGGGTGGCCAGGCGCGAGTACAGGTTGGCGCGCTGGATGCCGCTCCAGTCGGCGGTGAAGCCGCAGCCGGCGCGGCCGGGCTGGGCGTCTTCGAAGCCCAGGGCCTGCATTTCGGCGGCAAGGGCTTCTTCCAGGCCCTGGGGGCAGGGGGCGAAGACGTTGAAGACTTCGGCCTGCTTGGCGTTCAGGGGGCGCTTGCGTTTTTCTATGCGGGGTTCGTTGATGAACTCTATGGCCTCTTCGCCGCCGCCGTCGTCGAACTCATTGAGTTCGTTGAGTTCGTCGAGTTCGTTGTGTTCATTGCGTTCGTTGAGTTCTTGAGCCGCCGGAGCCGTGCCTTCGCCGTGCATGCGCTCCGGTTTTTGCGGCCTGCCTGGGCGCGCATCGCCTGGCGCTTGCCGGTGGCCGGCTTTCTCTTTGCTGCGCTCCCTCTGCGCGGCGTTTTTCGCGCGGGCGCCGCTGCGCTTGCGGCGCGAGTGCTCGTCTTCGGCGGGGCGGCTGGGGCGGGTGATGGTCAGCGTCTTGCGCGGACGGTCGGCGTCGTCGGACATGGGGGCGGGGAGAGCCGGGGCGGCTTCAGAAAGGTTTGACGACTACCAGCGCCACCACGATGAGCAGCAGCACGATGGGAATTTCGTTGAACCAGCGGTAAAAGGTGTGCGAGCGGGTGTTGCGGCCCTGCTCGAATTTGCGCAGCATGACGCCGCAGGCGTGATGGTAGCCGATGACGAGCACCACCATCAGCAGCTTGGCGTGCATCCAGCCGTTGCCCGGCCCCATGCCGATGCCGTAGCCGAGGAACAGCCACAGGCCCAGCAGCACGGCGGGGAAGGCCAGGATGGTGGTGAAGCGGTACAGGCGGCGCGCCATGCCCAGCAGGCATGCCTGGGCGCCGAGGTCGGTCTGCTGGGCCAGGTTGACGTAGATGCGGGGCAGGTAGAACAACCCGGCGAACCACGAGGTGACGAAGACGATGTGCAGGGCCTTGACCCAGAGCATGAGCATGACGCGCGACCCTAGAAATGGACTTGCGCAATTGTAGGCGGATTGGTTTTCGGAAAATCGTCGACGATCTTGCAAAAAACTCAATGTTGTTCTATTGTTTTTCCATAAAAAACAAAGAATCGTCGACAAAGTGAGCAAGGTAGTGAGCAAGGTACTCAAACTGCCGGTTCCTCCGGCGCCCGAAGGCGAGACCTTGTCGGACCACGCGTTCCGGCAGATCCAGTCGGCCATCGTCAAGGGCGAGATTCCGCCGGGCAGCCGGATTTCCGAGCCCGAGCTGGTGCGCGCCTACGGCATCAGCCGCGGGCCGCTGCGCGAGGCGCTGCATCGGCTCGAAGGCCAGCGGCTGCTGGTGCGCGTGCCGCATGCGGGCGTGCGGGTGGTGGCGCTCAGCCGCCAGGAGCTCAACGAGCTCTACCAGATCCGCGAATCGCTCGAGGGCATGGCCTGCCGGCTGGCCGCGCAGAACATGACGCCCCAGGCCATCGACGAATTGCGCCAGGTGCTCCTGGCCCACGAGCGCGACGAGAATTTCCAGGCCGGGCGCGGCTATTACCAACAGGAGGGCGGCTACGATTTCCACTACCGCATCGTGCAGGGCAGCGGCAACCAGATGCTGTTCCGTCTGCTGTGCGAAGACCTCTATCAATTGGCGCGCATGTACCGCATCCAGTATTCGAGCACGCCCAACCGGCCGCCCCAGGTCTACGCCGAGCATCACCGCATACTCGACGCCATCGCCGACGGCGACGGCGAGCTTGCGCAGCTTCTGATGCGCCGGCATATCCGTGCGTCCTATCTCAACATCGAACGTGAAATCGCGCAGGCCGACCTGCAGCGTACCGAGGCATGATGAACACTCAATATCGCAAGCCCCTGCCGGGCACCAAGCTGGACTATTTCGACGCGCGCGAAGCCGTGGACGAGATCTCGCCGGGGGCCTACGACGGCCTGCCCTACACCTCGCGCGTGCTGGCCGAGAACCTGGTGCGCCGCTGCGATCCCGCGCTGTTGCGCGCTGCGCTCGGGCAGCTCGTCGAGCGCAGGCGCGACCTGGACTTTCCCTGGTTTCCGACCCGCGTGGTGTGCCACGACATCCTCGGCCAGACGGCGCTGGTGGACCTGGCCGGCCTGCGCGACGCCATCGCGGACCAAGGGGGCGACCCGTCGCTGGTCAATCCGGCGGTGCCGGTGCAGCTGATCGTCGACCATTCGCTGGCCGTGGAATACGGCGGCTTCGATCCCGACGCCTTCGCCAAGAACCGCGCGGTGGAAGACCGCCGCAACGAAGACCGCTTCCACTTCATCGACTGGTCCAAGCAGGCCTTTCGCAATATCGACGTGGTGCCGCCGGGCAACGGCATCATGCACCAGATCAACCTCGAACGCATGTCGCCGGTGGTTCACGCGCAGGACGGCGTGGCCTACCCCGACACGCTGGTCGGCACCGACAGCCACACGCCGCACGTGGATGCGCTGGGCGTGATCGCCGTGGGCGTGGGCGGCCTGGAAGCCGAGAGCGTCATGCTCGGCCGCGCGTCGTGGATGCGCCTGCCCGACATCGTCGGCGTGGAGCTCGCCGGCCGCCGCCAGCCCGGCATCACGGCCACCGACATCGTACTCACGCTGACCGAATTCCTGCGCAAAGAAAAGGTCGTGGGCGCCTATCTCGAGTTCTACGGCGAAGGCGCGTCCAGCCTCACGCTGGGCGACCGCGCCACCATCTCGAACATGGCGCCGGAATACGGCGCCACGGCGGCCATGTTCGCCATCGACCCGCAGACCATCGAGTACCTCAAGCTCACCGGCCGCGAAGACGCGCAGGTCAAGCTGGTCGAGACCTATGCCAGGACGGCGGGCCTGTGGGCCGACACGCTCAAGAACGCGCAGTACGAGCGCGTGCTGCGCTTCGACCTGTCGACGGTGGTGCGCACGCTGGCCGGCCCGTCCAATCCGCATCGCCGTTTGCCGGTGGCCGACCTGGCGGAACGCGGCATCAGCGGCAAGGTCGAGAACGTGCCGGGCCAGATGCCCGACGGCGCGGTCATCATCGCCGCCATCACCAGCTGCACCAACACCAGCAACCCGCGCAACGTGATCGCCGCGGGCCTCTTGGCGCGCAACGCCAATCGCGTGGGCCTGACGCGCAAGCCCTGGGTCAAGAGCTCGCTCGCGCCCGGCTCCCGCGCGGTCGCGCTGTATCTCGATGAGGCCGGCCTGACGAAAGAGCTGGAGCAACTGGGCTTTGGCGTAGTGGCCTTCGCCTGCACGACCTGCAACGGCATGTCGGGCGCGCTCGACCCCAAGATCCAGAAAGAAATCGTCGACCGCGATCTCTACGCCACCGCCGTGCTCTCGGGCAACCGCAATTTCGACGGCCGCATCCACCCCTACGCCAAGCAGGCCTTCCTGGCTTCGCCGCCGCTGGTGGTGGCCTACGCCATCGCCGGCACCGTCCGCTTCGACATCGAGCAGGACGTGCTGGGCAAGGACGCCTCGGGCAGGGAGATCCGCCTGAAGGACATCTGGCCCACCGACGAAGAGATCGACGCCGTGGTGGCCAAGTCGGTCAAGCCCGAACATTTCCGCAAGGTCTACGAGCCCATGTTCGCCGTGCAGGACCAGCGCGGCCCGGCGGCCGATCCGCTATATGCCTGGCGCCCGCAAAGCACCTATATCCGCCGCCCGCCGTATTGGGAAGGCGCATTGGCCGCCGAGCGCACGATGCGCGGCATGCGGCCTTTGGCGGTGCTGGGCGACAACATCACCACCGACCACCTCTCGCCGTCCAACGCCATCATGGCCAATAGCGCCGCCGGCGAATACCTGGCCAGGATGGGCCTGCCGGAAGAGGACTTCAACTCCTACGCCACGCACCGCGGCGACCACCTCACGGCGCAGCGCGCCACGTTCGCCAACCCGACGCTCATCAACGAGATGGCGGTCGATGCCGACGGCAACGTGAAGAAGGGTTCGCTCGCCCGCGTCGAGCCCGAAGGCAAGGTGATGCGGATGTGGGAAGCGATCGAAACCTATATGAGCCGCAAGCAGCCGCTCATCATCGTGGCCGGCGCCGACTACGGACAGGGTTCGTCGCGCGACTGGGCCGCCAAGGGCGTGCGCCTGGCCGGCGTGGAAGCGATCGTGGCCGAGGGTTTCGAACGCATCCACCGCACCAATCTGCTCGGCATGGGTGTGTTGCCTTTGGAGTTCAAGCCTGGGGTCAATCGCAAGACGCTGGGGTTGGACGGCACCGAAACGTATGACGTCGTAGGCGAGCCGCAGCCGCGTGCGGATCTGACGCTGATCGTGCATCGGCGCGATGGCGAGACGGTGCAGGTGCCTGTTATCTGTCGTCTCGATACGGCGGAGGAGGTTTCGATTTATGAGGCGGGTGGGGTTTTGCAGCGTTTCGCTCAGGACTTTATCGAGGCTGCTCGCGGATAGTTTTTTGTTTGTTAGGTCGATTGTTTGAGTTCGTTCGTTTGAGTTCTTTAGGCGCCGAGGCTGCCCTGCGGAATTCCGATGCTCGCCCGATGGGCTCCGGTTGGCCGGCCCCCGCTTCGGATTCCTCCGGGGTCCTCGGCTCGCAGCAGCCTCATGTGGCGGTTTTAAAACCTCGCATGTGCTGATGCTGTGAGCCGTCGGCAGGGCGGAGGGAGTCCGAAGCGCGGGGCGGCCATCCGCAGCCCACCGGGCGAGCATCGGAACTCCCGCAGTCCTGTCGACGGCGGCTCAAGAACTCAGCAAACCCCGGTTCAAGAACTCGAACACAGCTAAAGAACGCAAATACGCAAATCAGGAATCTCCATGTCGAATCACGCTCCCCAGATCAAAATCCCCGCTACCTACATGCGCGGCGGCACCAGCAAAGGCGTCTTCTTCAAGCTCGCCGACCTGCCCGAAGCCGCGCGCGTGCCGGGCCCCGTGCGCGACGCCCTGCTGATGCGCGTGATCGGCAGCCCCGATCCCTACGGCAAGCAGACCGACGGCATGGGGGCGGCCACCTCCAGCACCAGCAAGACAGTCATCATCAGCAAGAGCACGCGCCCCGACCACGACGTCGACTATCTGTTCGGCCAGGTCGCCATCGACAAGGCCTTCGTCGACTGGAGCGGCAACTGCGGCAACCTCACCGCAGCGGTCGGGCCGTTCGCCATCAGCAACGGCCTGGTCGATAGCGCGCGCGTGCCCAAGAACGGCGTGGCCGTCATTCGCATCTGGCAGGCCAACATCGGCAAGACCATCATTTCGCACGTGCCCATCACCGACGGCATGGTGCAGGAGACCGGCGACTTCGAGCTGGACGGCGTGACTTTCCCGGCCGCCGAAGTGCCGCTCGAATTCATGGACCCGGCCGACGAGGGCGAGGACGGCGGCGCCATGTTCCCCACCGGCAATCTGGTGGACGACCTGGAAGTGCCCGGCGTGGGCACCTTCAAGGCCACCATGATCAACTCCGGCATTCCCACCATTTTCCTGAACGCCAAGGACCTGGGCTACGCCGGCACCGAACTGCAGGGCGACATCAACGGCGATCCCGCGGCGCTCGAGCGCTTCGAGACCATTCGCGCCCACGGCGCATTGAAGATGGGCCTGATCAAGTCGCTGGACGAAATCGCCGGCCGCCAGCACACGCCCAAGATCGCCTTCGTCGCGCCGCCGGCCGACTACACCGCTTCCAGCGGCAAGAAGATCGCGGCCAAGGACATCGACGTGCTCGCGCGCGCCATGTCCATGGGCATGCTGCATCACGCGATGATGGGCACGGCGTCGGTCGCCATCGCCACGGCCGCCGCGATTCCCGGCACGCTGGTCAACCTGGCGGCGGGCGGCGGCGAGCGCAATGCCGTGCGCTTCGGCCATCCCTCGGGCGCGCTGCGCGTGGGCGCCGAGGCCAGGCTGGTCGACGGGCAGTGGGCGGTCAGCAAGGCCTTGATGAGCCGCAGCGCGCGCGTGCTGATGGAAGGGTGGGTGCGGGTGCCGCTGGAGACGCTGCTCTGATTTCTGTAGGAGCGCGCGCCGCCGGCTAGTAGGCCTGGGCGAAGGCTTCGACGATCACGTCGGCCACGGCGCGCACGCGCGCCGAGCGGTGCAGGTCGGCATGCATGACCAGCCAGACGTCGTAGCCTTCTTCCTGCTTGGGCCAGATGCGCACGAGCTGGGGTATCTCCTGCGCCATATGGATGGGCAGTTCGCCGATGCCCAGGCCGTTGACCACGGCCTCCACGATCATCAGGCCCGAATTGGCCTCGACGGCGACCGTCGCGTTGCGGATCGGTTCGCCGCACAGCGCCTCGACCCGGTACGACAGCGCGCCGCTTGTGTAGGTGACGACGCGGTGTCCCGTGAAAGCCTCGCCCTGGCGAGGCTCGCCGTGGCGCTGCAGATAATCGTGCGAGGCATACAGGCCTACCGCGCGGCGCGACAGATGCCGCACGATCAGGTCGGGATTGTCCGGCCGCACGGAGCGCACGGCCAGGTCGGCCTCGCGGCGCGTCAGATTGGTGACGTGCGTGGACGTGGCCAGCACGATGCGGATGCCGGGGTGCTGCGAATGGAGCCGCCCGATCGCGCTCATCAGGAAATGCCGGCCTATGGTGTCCGAGGTGGCCACGCGCACGGTGCCGCTCAGGCGACGGTCCAGCCCCTGCATCTGGCGTTCCAGCTGATCGGCGGCCTGCTCCATGCGCTCGGCCGCGGCATAGGCCAGCTCGCCCGCCGTGGTCGGCACGTAGCCGCGCGGCGTGCGCAGGAAAAGCCGCGCCTCCAGCGAGGTCTCCAGCGCCGCCAGTCGGCGGCCGACCGTGGCCTGGTCCACTTCCAGCGCGGCAGCCGCGGACCTCAGCGTGCCGCTGCGATACAGCGCAAGAAAAGTACGGGCGTTGTCCCAATCCACAGGTCGGTGCGCATTGACGGCCGCATGGCGCGGCAAGTGATGCATTTTTGCATTAGATGTAGGCAATTCTACCGCTTTATTGCATCACTCGGCGCCCATACGATGAAGGCCTCGGCATTCCTGCCCGCCTTTTTCGGATCGCGCCATCATGACTACCTCCTGCCCCTCCATGCCGGCCTACGTCGCGCAACCCACCGACAACTCCAGCAGCGCCGCCGGCCCCAGCCTGCTGCCCCTGGCCACGCTCGCCATCGGCTTCGTCATGGCCATGCTCGACGTCACGGTCGTCAACGTGGCGCTGCCCAGCATCGCCCAGCAATTCCATACGCCCCTGAGCTCCCTGGTCTGGATCGTCGACGGCTACACGCTGACCTTCGCCGCGCTGCTGCTCCTGGCCGGCGCGCTGGCCGATCGCTTCGGCGCCAAGCGCGTCTACCTGGCCGGGTTGGCAATCTTCACGCTGGCCTCGCTGCTGTGCGGCGTGTCGGTCAGCGCCGGCATGCTGATCGCAGCCCGTCTGGTCCAGGGCTTCGGCGCCGCGCTCTTCATGCCCAGTTCGCTCAGCCTGCTGACGCACGCCTATAAAGACGATGGGGTGCGGGCCCGCATGCTGGCGCACTGGTCGGCCATCGTGTCGATCGCCGGCGCGTCCGGGCCGCTCGTCGGCGGCATGCTGATCGACAGCTTCGGCTGGCGCAGCGTCTTCCTGATCAACCTGCCCGTGGGCCTGGCGGGCCTGTGGCTGGCCCGCGTCAACATTGCCTCGGCCAGGCGCCATGCGCGCGAGCTCAGCCCCATCAGCCACGTCCTGGGCGTGCTGTTCCTGAGTTCGGTCAGCTACGCCTTGATCGAGGGCAATGTCCGCGGCTGGATCAGCCATTCCATCTTGATCGCGGCGGCCGTGGCCGTCGCCAGCGCCGCGCTGCTGGTCGCGCGCGAACGCACGCATCCGCACCCGGTGCTGCCCAGGAGCCTGTACCGGATGCGCGGCTTCGGCGCGTCCAATGCCATCGGCTTTTTGATCAACTTCGGCGCGTATGCCCAGTTCTTTCTGATCAGCCTCTATCTGCAGCAGGCGCAAAAAGCCAGCGCCCTGGACGCGGGCCTGATGTTGCTGCCCATGATGTGCGTCTTCACCCTGGGCAGCCTGCTGTCGGCGCGCGTCAGCGCTCGCCTGGGCTTGCAGGCCACGCTGCTGGTCGGCTTGGCGATAGGGACGAGCATGGGCGCCCTGGCCGCGTTTTCCGGCGCTTGCACCTATGGCAGCTTCATCGCTTTCGTCGCGCTCTGCAATCTGGGCATAGGCATGGCGGTTCCCGCCATGACGGCCGTCACCATGCAGATCGCCGGCCATGCCTACGCCAACGGCGCCGCCGCCGCGCTCAATGCCAACCGCCAGTCGGGCGCGCTGGTCGGCGTCGCCGTGATGGGCATGCTGATGCATGGGCTGTCCGACTGGCCGCAGCGCCTGGTCGTGGCCTTCACCATCGGCGCGGTCGGCTATGGCCTTAGCGCGCTGCTGGCATGGCGGCGGCTGGGCGCCGGAGCCAAGGCGGGCGCAGCCTCGGCCGCTTGAGTTTCAGGTTTCGGCCCGGCCTGCGCATTGCCGCTTTTCAAGCCGGATCGTCGCGTCGCTGGCGCTGTATCCGCATCCGCGCCGCCTCGAGTCCGGCGCCTGCGTCGAGCACCGCTTCCCGCGCAAGGGCGCCCCGCGCAAAGACTTCATGCGCCAGGCGCGTCAAGGTCCCGCCGCCGGGCACCTCCACCGCCAGGCGCGCGCCGCGCTCGAAGGCATGCCGCATCGTATCGTGCCACAGCACGGGCCGCGCCATGTTCCAGGCCAGGTCGTGGACGATGAGGTCCGCGCGCAGCAAGGCGCGCGCCCGGCTGCTGCTGACGTACATGAGGCGCGGCGCACGCCGCTCGGCTTTTTCCGCTGCCTGCGCCAGTTCCGCCGCTTGTGCTTCGAGCAGCGGACAGTGCGACGGCACCGCCATGCGCAGCCGGGTCGCCGCCGAGGCGCCATGGGCCTGCGCGAGCGCCATGACGCGGGCGAGCGCCGCATCGCTGCCCGCCACGACGATCTGCCGTTCGGCGTTCAGGTTGGCGATGTAGGCGGGGCTCGCCGCCGTATGGACCTGCGCGACGAGGGCGCTCACTTGCGGCTCGTCCAGGCCGACGACGGCGACCATGCCGTAGCCGTCGGGATAGGCGTCCTGCATGAGCTGCCCGCGCAGGCGGACCAGGCGCAGCGCGTCGCCCAGGTCCATCACGCCCGCCACCACGGCCGCGGGCCACGCGCCGATCGACAGGCCGGCCACGATGTCCGGCGCGGCGTCCTGCCGGATCAGCGTGCGCGCCACCGCCACGCCGGCAATTGCCAGGCAGAGTTGCGTGGCGACGGTCGAACTCAGGGCTTGTTCCGTGTCGAGTTCGAGCGGATCGGCATTCAGCGCGTCACTCGCCTCATCCAGGGTCTGCGCCACCGCTGGGTCCCGCGGCAGCGCATGCAGCATGCCTGCGTGCTGGCTGCCTTGGCCGGGGAACATGAACAGGATGCTCATGCCGGATCGTTCCAGGGGTCCGCGACCAGTCTCGGGCCGAGGTCGGTCTTGAGCAGGGTTTGGCGAGGCGACGCCAGCCAGTCGCGCAGCGCGAAGCCGCCGCGCCCGGTGTCGATCTGCAGATCGACGCGGCATTCGGTCCGGTCCAGCAGGCGGGCAAGGCGTTCGCGCTGCATGGCGGACGGCGCGCAGGCCATGCGCACGACCAGATCCAGGTCGCTGTCGCCGCGCAGCACGGGCAGGCCGCTGGCGAGCATGAATCCGGCGCCGCCGGTCGGCCCCCAGGCCCAGCCTAGCGCGTCGAGCTCGGGGGCGAGCGCGCGCAGCGTGCGCAGCGCGGCGAACGGCGCATCATGGGGCAGGGCGCTCGCCTTGGCGGCCAGCATTTCGGGGCTTGTCACGCGTGTGATCGCGTCGCTTGCGATGAGGACTGCCAGGCGCTCATGCCGCGCCTGGCCGCGCAGGCCCGCCGGCACGGCGCCGTCGGCGCCGCGCGGCGCCCGTCGCACCACCATGGGCGCCGCGCGCCGGCATGCCGCAAGCGCCCAATCCGGCAGGGGAGCGCCGTCCAGCGTTTGCGGCATCCTGGATGCGACCAGCAAATCGTGCGCGCGCAGCGGCCCGTGTGTCATCGCGACTGCGTCCTTTGCCGCATGCTTGCTGTGCAGTAAGGGATGCGCGAGCGGCTATTGCGCCGGCGCGTTCCATTGCGCGCGCAGACGCTCGCGCACTTGCGACGACGCCTTGCGCAGCGGCGAGCCCAGCCTGCTTTCCAGGCCGCGCGACGGATCCGCGGCGATATCGGCCAACGCGGCCGCGAGCGCGGATTGCACGATATCGACGTCGCCCGTATCGGGCGCATCGGCCGAGCGCACCTTCAGCAGCCGCCAAAGCAGCCCGAGCGAGGCAAAGCTGGCGATGTCGTAGGCCATGGGCGGAATATCCTTGGCGAGCCGTTCAAGATCGGCCACCGAGCGCAGCGTCACGCGCGCCGCCGCGGCCTTGCCCATCGCATGCACCATCACTTGCTCGTCGTCGAGCGCGAGCAGCCGATTGGCCTGGTAGCCGTGGGCCAGCAGCGCGCCCGACATCGCGCGCCCGACGATCAGTCCGATCACCGGATGCCCGGCCAGGCGCGCGGTGGCATAGGCATCGGCCGCGGCGGCCAGCGCGAGATGGATGCCGTAGGCCTCCTCGCGGCGCCCATAGGCCTGGCTGGCCACGTCGATGACGGCGACGATGGCGCGCTTGACCTCGCGGCCTGCATCTTCGGCGACGGCATCGCGCACGGCGCCCGCGAGCTGCCAGCCTTCGACCAGGCCGACCTCGCCGCTGCGCGCGCGCGGAAAACGATTGTGGGCGTCGGGCACGACGGCGATATAGCGCGCCGGCCGTCCGGCCAGCCCGGCGTCCGCGACTTGCAGCGTGGCGCCATAGTCGGCGCGGGGCGCGCCGGCGGCCAAGGCCCGCATCCAGGTCGCGCCGCGGTTGGAAAGTTCGGTCTGGCTCATGCGGGTTTCCTCGCCGTATAGAGTGCGCGCGCGTCCTCTGCCGTGGCCTGGCGCGCGGCGTCGACGGCAGCGAGCCGTTCAAGATAGTGTTTGACCTGTTCGCTGCGCGGCTGCCTGGTGACTTCGGCCCGCAGCCATGCCAGCACCTGCTCGCGGATGGCGACGGAGTCGTCTTCGATGCAGAGATCGGCCAGCCCGGTGGCGGCGCGCTGCTCGCCGCCGCTCAAGCTCCAGATGAAAGGACGGTTGCCCGAGTCGTACTCCTCGATGCCGGCTTCCTGTTCGATGACTTGCGGGCCGTTCAGGCCCAGGCGCGCTTCGCGCGTCATCAGGAGATAGCTGCACAGGCCTGCCGCGATGCTCATGCCGCCGAAGCAGCCGACCGTGCCCGCCGTGATGCCGATGACGGGCCCGTATTCGCGCAGCGCGTGTATGGCCGCATGGATCTCGGCGATCGCGGCCAGGCCCAGATTGGCTTCCTGAAGCCGCACGCCGCCCGTCTCGAAGACGATGACGGCGCGCGTCGGGATGCCGGCGCGGTTGTCTTGCACCGCCAGTTCCAGCGCGCCGGCGATTTTCGCGCCGGACACCTCGCCCATGCTGCCGCCCTGGAACGCGCCTTCGATGGCGAGCACCACGGCGGATCTGCCGTCGAGCGTGCCGCGCGCCACCACCGCGCCGTCATCGGCCTGCGGGACGATGCCCTGAAGCGGCAGCCACGGCGAGGTCAATTGCTCGAAGGGGTCGAGCAGCTCGCGAAAGCTGCCCGGATCGAGCAGGGCGACGGCCCGCCGCCGGGCATCGCGCTCGATGAAGCTGTCTCGTTCTATCGGATTGCGCGGCATGTCTTTTCCTCTCACGCTTGCGCGGCTGTTTCGAACGCCTGCTCCAGCCGCAGGCCCACCACCGCGGGCGTGGCGCCGAAATCGTTGATGACGATCCGGGCGGCCGGCCAGGTGCGCGAGCCGAACAGGCGCGCAAGCTGCGCCTGCCACGTGGCCGCCATGCCCTGCACGGAGGTGGTGATGTCCACCTCGATGCGGCCGGAGGCGCCGGGGGCGAGCAGCACTTCCAGGTCGCCCGAGCCGACCACGCCGGCATGGGCGCGCCGGCTGGCCGGCGCGCCGCCGTCGAACTGAAACTCAAGCTTCTCCATATGCGTTTTCCTTGTGAGCGAATTCGGAGCCGTCGGCTTGCTTCGCGTAGACGGGCAGGCGGTCGAGGAACAGCGTCGCGGCCAGCAGATCGGCCGCGCCGCCGGACGAGACACGCCCTGCCAGCATGGTTTTTTCGAGCAGGCGGAAAGCGCGGCGGCCCGCCTGCGTCGCCAGGCCGCCCGCGGCGCGCACGCAAGCGGCGCCGGTCTGCACGGCATGCAGGGCCTGGGCGCCGCCGCGCGCGAGCACGCAGGTGTCGTCGAGCGTGGCCATGATGGCGAGCAGCGCGTCGATGCGCGCATGGTCTTCGCGCATGCCTGCCGCGCGTGCATGGCGCAATGCAGGCAGCGCCGCCTTGACGACGTGCGGGAAGCCGGCGCGGGCCTGGCCCTTGGCGCCGCCGACGCCATAATCGTTGCAAGCGCGCTCGCCCTTGTGGCCGGTACGGACGGGAGCATGGCGATCGGCAAGCCCGGCAAGCCGCGCCGCGCGCGCGGCGACCGCCGCCGCATCCAGCGTGTGCGGCTCCTGCGCTGCGGCAGTCACCAAAAGACCCATGGCCCAGATGGCGCCGCGATGCGTATTGACGCCGCCCGTGGCTTGCAGCATGGCCGCCTCGCCTTCGCGGCCCAGCAGGCCGATGCGCTCGCGCAGCGCCAAGGGCGTTTCGATCCGCGCGCCGGCCAGCGCCATGGCTTCGAACGCCGGACGCAGCGTCTGCGCCGAATGCGTCATCAGCGCCCAGTTCAAATCGTGATGAGCACCGCTGCCGCGCATGTCCACCAGGCCGGGCTTGGGCGAGAGCGTCGCTTCGTCGATCAGGGCCGATTCCACCAGCGCCGCGAGCCCGCGCGCGAGCGCCGCGGCAGCGACTGGCTGGAGCCGGCGTGACGGTTCTGCCGGATTCGATGAGGCTTGCATCACCAGCTCCGGAAACGCGCAGGTGGGTCGTACAGGCCGCCGGACCATTCCACCAGGTCGGCGATGCTCTTGGCGGCGAGCAGCTCGCGGCTGGCGTCGCTGCGCCGCACGTCCAGGTCTTCGGGCAGGGCGATCAGGCCTTCGCGCCGCATCTGGCCGGTCCGGGCCGGGTCGTGCCGCAGACCGACGCTCGTCACGCCCGCTACCGCCGAGATCATGGCGCGCCGCTCTTGCAGCGAGCGCGCCTTGTAGAGATAGGCGATCCCGTCCTCGGTCAGCAGGTGAGTGACATCGTCGCCGTAGATCATGATCGGGGCGAGCGGCATGCCGCTCTGCCTGGCCACGGACACCGCATCCAGGGTATCGACGAAGGTGGGCTTGCCGCCTTCCTGGAAGGTTTCGACCATTTGCACGACCAGCTTCTTGCCGCGTTCGAGCATCGTCACGGGCTCGGTCATGTCGAGCCAGGCGGGCGTGGCGTGCCGGCGGCCGCGCGGATCGTGACCCATATTGGGCGCGCCGCCGAAGCCCGCCAGGCGGCCGCGCGTGACGGTGGACGAGTGCCCGTCGCCGTCCACCTGCAGCGTCGCGCCGATGAAAAGGTCCACCGCATATTGGCCGGCAAGCTGGCACAGCATGCGGTTCGAGCGCAGCGAGCCGTCGTGGCCGGTGAAGAACACGTCCGGGCGGGCGGCCATATAGCGCTCCATGCCCAGTTCGGTGCCGAAGCAGTGCACGCTTTGCACCCAGCCCGATTCGATGGCGGGAATCAGCGTCGGATGCGGGTTGAGCGTCCAGTTGCGGCAGATCTTGCCCTTCAGGCCCAGGCGCTCGCCATAGGTCGGCAGGATCAATTCGATGGCCGCGGTGTTGAAGCCGATGCCGTGATTGAGCGACTGCACGTTGTGCCGCTGGTAGATGCCGCGTATGGCCATCATCGCCATCAGCACGTGCACCGGCTTGATCAGGCGCGGATCGCGGGTGAACAGCGGTTCGATGTAGAAGGGCCTGTCGGCCTGCACGATGAAATCGACCCACGAGCCGGGGATGTCGACGCGCGGCAGGTCGGACGGGTCGTCGACGATCTCGTTGACCTGCGCGATGACGATGCCGTTGGAAAACGCGGCCGGTTCCACCAGGGCGGGCGTGTCCTCGGTGCTGGGTCCGGTGTAGAGGTTGCCCTCGCGGTCGGCCTTGAAGCCGGCCACCAGCGCGACGTTGGGGATGAGATCCACCACCAGCCGCGCGTAGAGCTCGATATAGGTGTGGATGGCGCCCACTTCCAGCAGGCCGTCGGCCAGCAGCTGGCTGATGCGCAGGCTTTGCGGCCCGGCGAAAGAGAAGTCGAGCTTGCGCGCGATGCCGGCTTCGAACAGATCCAGGTGCTCGGCGCGGCTGACGCTGGGCATGATCATGTGCAGGTCGTGCAGCCGGTCGGGGCTGGCCTTGGCCAGCGAGCGCGACAGGAAATCGGCCTGCTTCTGGTTGTTGCCTTCCAGCGCGACGCGGTCGCCCGGGGCGATCAGCGTTTCCAGCGCGGCGACGATGTCGTCGGTCGCAATGACCTTGCCGCTGGCGATCTTGCGGGCCGCGGCCAGGCGGCGCTCCTTCTCGTCGCGCCGCCGACGCCATTGGGCCGGAATGGCTGGGTGGGTAGACATCGCTTGCATGGATGGGCGGCTCCAGCCGTGAGTGATTCGATGTTTTCACTTTATGCCTGCAAGGTCGGCGCTTCAATCAAGCTGGTCGTGGTTTTATTAATCCCAGGTTAATGAAACAATGCGCGGACGAATCGGCGCGGCAAGAGAACGCAGCCAGCGCGCCCGCGGAGACGACAGTCATGGCAATCGACGAAGAAATCACGCTCAAGAAACTGGAGGTGTTCCAATCCTTCATGATGCTGGGCAATCTTGCGCGCGTCTCGGAAGCGATGGGGCAGAGCACGGTCAGCGTGCACCGCGCGCTGCACACGCTGGAAGAGGGGCTGCGCTGCGCTTTGTTCAAGCGCGACGGCCGCAAGCTGATTCCGCTGCCCGCCGCCTATGTGTTCGCCGAGCACGTGGAACGCATCCTGGACGAATGCGAAACCGGCGTGCGCCGCACCCGCGAAGCGGCGGGCTTCTCGTCGACGGTGCTCAAGATAGGCTGCCTCTATTCGATGACGGTGGGCACGCTGCCGCACGTGCTCGTGGGCTTGAAGACGCGCCGCTCCGCGCTCGACATCGAACTCACGCTGGGCTCGAACGGAAGCCTCCTGTCCAAGCTGGAGGACGGCCAGCTCGACGCCATCATCGTCGCCCTGGGCGAGCCGCTGCGCAATCCGGACCTGCTGACAGTGCCGATGTTCGACGACCGGATTTTCTTCGCCGCGCCGCTCGATTCGCCCTATGCGGCGTCGGCCGAGATCGATCTGCAGGCGGTGCGCGGCGAGAAATTCGTCGCGCTCGGCGACGATTTCGCGACCTATCACGACTTCATGGTCGCCTTCGGCAAGGCCGGCTTCGCGCCCGAGATCGCGCTGCGCGTGGGCGACATCTTCTCGCTCATGAACCTGGTGAGCGGCGGCGTGGGCTATGCGCTGCTGCCGCGCCGCGTGGCGGACTTCAGCCCCAAGGTACAGCTGATTCCCCTGGCCGAGCGCTATGCCATCGACCAGCACATCGTGCTGGTCATGCAGCGCAACCGCGAGCGCGACCCCAATCTGCTGGCGCTCTCGGCCGAATGCCGCCTGCTCGGATCATTAACCTGATAGTAATGTACGCATGCCGCGCTTGATTGATGCGCGGTCCGCAGGTTCGTAAATTCTCCCCATGCCACGGTGCTGCGCGCCCTGGCCACGACTCGCGCGCACGACAACGCATCGGCGCATTCGAACGATTCCCCAAGGAGGAATGATGGAGACACTAAATAACGCGGGCACGCTAGGCGTGCGTCCCAAGCGCACGCCGCTCACCCGGGCCCAGATCACCGGTTTCTGGGGGGCTTGGGCGGGGTGGACGCTCGACGGCATGGATTCGGTGATCTATGCGCTGGTGATGGCGCCTGCGCTGGCCGAACTGCTGCCCAATTCGGGCTACCAGGCGACTCCCGCCATGATCGGCCTCGTGGGATCGATTTTGTTCGCCCTGTTCCTCGTCGGCTGGGGCCTGTCGTTCATATGGGGGCCGCTCGCAGACCGGTTCGGGCGCACCAAGGTGCTCGCGGGCACGATTTTCATGTTCGCGATTTTCACGGGCCTCGCTGCCACTTCGCACACGATCTGGGAGCTTGGCCTCTATCGCTTCCTGGCGGGCGTGGGCATCGGCGGCGAATGGGCGCTGGCCGGCACTTATGTCGCCGAGGCCTGGCCGGAAGACCGCCGCAAGATGGGCGCGGGCTATCTGCAGACCGGCTACTACGCGGGCTTCTTTATTGCCGCCGCGCTCAATTACACGATCGGCGCGCATTACGGCTGGCGCGCCATGTTCCTGACGGGCGCGGTGCCGGTCATCGTCTCCATCATCGTCCTGCTGCGCGTCAAGGAGACCGATAAATGGCAGCAGGCCGAGAGCCGCATCGCCGCTGCCGCTGCGCGGAGCAAGGGGCCTCTGGCCGAAATCTTCAGCCCGCGCTACGCCAAGCGCACGGTGGTCGCCGCGGTGTTGCTGACGGTCGCCATCATCGGGCTGTGGGCCGGCGCGGTCTACGAGCCGGCGGCGGTCATCCAGCTCGCGCTCAAGAGCGGCATGAGCAGGCCCGATGCGGTGCGCATGGCGTCGATCGCGACGGGCGTGCTCTCGATCGGCACGATCCTGGGCTGCCTGGCCTTGCCGCCCATGGCCGAGATGATGGGGCGGCGCAAGACGCTCGCCATCTATTTCGCGGGCATGGCCATTGCGATCGCCGCATCGTTCGGCTGGGCCTTCTACCTGCCCAACGGGCTGGTGCCGTTCATCGCGCTGCTGTTCGTGCTGGGCTTTTTCGGCGGCAATTTCACGATGTTCAGCCTCTGGCTGCCGGAGCAGTTCGAGACCCGGGTGCGCGCCACGGCATTCGCCTTCTGCACGTCGATCGGCCGCTTCGTCGGCGCCGGCGTCAATTTCGTGCTCGGCGGCGCGGTGCTGCACATGGGCACGCTGGGCGTGCCGGTCGCCTTAACCGCCCTGGTGTTCGTCGCGGGCCTGTTCGTCATCCCGCTCGCGCCCGAGACGCGCGGCGAGATACTGCCTCAGTAAGCGCATGCCCACCGCCGGGCGCGGCGGGTAGCCGCATCGCCGGCCCGCGCAAAACAAAACGCCCGCATGCGGGCGTTTTTCCTGGGCGCTACCTCGCGCTTACTTGCGCTTGGCCAGGTCGACCCACTTCTGGTCTTCCGGACCCACGTAGTTCGCGGTGGGGCGGATGATCTTGTTGTCGACGCGCTGCTCGATGATGTGCGCCGACCAGCCCGCGGTGCGGGCGATCACGAACAGGGGCGTGAACATTTCGGTCGGCACGCCCATCATGTGATAGCTCACCGCCGAGAACCAGTCCAGGTTGGGGAACATCTTCTTGATTTCCCACATCACCGTTTCCAGGCGCTCGGCGATGTCGAACATCTTGGTGCTGCCGGCCTGCTTGGACAGCTTGCGGGCGACTTCCTTGATGACCTTGTTGCGCGGGTCGGAGATGGTGTAGACCGGGTGGCCGAAGCCGATGATGACTTCCTTGTTCTCCACGCGCCGGCGGATGTCGGCCTCGGCCTCGTCGGGCGTGTCGTAGCGCTTCTGGATTTCGAAGGCGACTTCGTTGGCGCCGCCGTGCTTGGGGCCGCGCAGCGCGCCGATGCCGCCGGTGATGGCCGAATACATGTCCGAGCCCGTGCCGGCCACGACGCGGCAGGTGAAGGTCGAGGCGTTGAACTCATGTTCGGCGTAGAGGATGAGCGAGGTGTGCATGGCGCGCACCCAGTCGTCGGAAGGCTTCTTGCCGTGCAGCAGGTGCAGGAAGTGGCCGCCGATGCTGTCGTCGTCGGTCTGCACGTCGATCACGCGGCCGTTGTGGCTGTAGTGGTACCAGTACAGCAGGGCCGAGCCCAGGTTGGCCATGAGGCGGTCGGCGATGTCGCGCGCGCCGGGCAGGTTGTGGTCGTCTTTCTCGGGCAGCACGCAGCCCAGCACGGACACGGCGGTGCGCATCACGTCCATGGGGTGGCTGGAGGCGGGCAGGGTTTCCAGCGCGGCTTGCAGGTCGGTGGGCAGGCCGCGCAGGGCGCGCAGCTTTTCCTTGTAGGCCTTCAATTCGGCCTTGGTGGGCAGCTTGCCGTGGACCAGCAGGTGGGCGATTTCCTCGAATTCGGCGACGTCGGCGAAGTCGAGGATGTCATAGCCGCGGTAGTGCAGGTCGTTGCCGGTGCGGCCGACGGTGCACAGCGCCGTGTTGCCGGCCACGATGCCGGACAGGGCGACCGATTTCTTGGGCTTGAAGCCGGGTGTGGCTTCGGAGGCGGGGGCCGCGGCGGCGGTTTTCTTTTTGGGAGCCGTGCTCATGGTCTGTCTACTCCTTGCTGCTTTGGGGGGTTGAGTTCTTGATGCGTGGCGCAATAAAAAAGGCCAGGGATCTCCTGGCCTTTTTCGGTCTGCTTACTTCAGCAGGTCTTTCACGCCTTCGCGCTCTTCGAGCAGTTCCTTCAACGTGAAGTCCATCTTCTCGCGCGAGAAGGCGTCGATTTCCAGGCCTTCGACGCGCTTGTATTCGCCGTTGGCGGTGGTCACGGGCACGCCGTAGACGATGCCTTCGGGGATGCCGTAGGAGCCGTCCGAGGGCACGCCCATGGTGACCCACTTGCCATTGCTGCCCAGGACCCAGTCATGCACGTGGTCGATGGCGGCATTGGCGGCCGAGGCGGCCGAGGACAGGCCGCGCGCTTCGATGATGGCGGCGCCGCGCTTGCCCACGGTGGGGATGAACACTTCGCGGTTCCAGGCCTGGTCGTTGATGATCTGGTCGATCTTCTGGCCCTTGACGGTGGTGTAGCGGGTGTCGGGGTACATCGTGGGCGAGTGGTTGCCCCACACGACCAGGTTCTCGATGTCGGCCACGGGCTTGCCGGACTTGGCGGCCAGCTGCGACAGGGCGCGGTTGTGGTCCAGGCGCAGCATGGCGGTGAAGTTCTTGGCGGGCAGGTCCGGCGCCGACTTCATGGCGATGTAGGCGTTGGTGTTGGCGGGGTTGCCCACGACCAGCACCTTGACGTCGCGCTTGGCCACGGCGTTCAGGGCCTTGCCCTGGGCCGTGAAGATCTGGGCGTTGGCGCTCAGGAGATCCTTGCGTTCCATGCCGGGGCCGCGGGGACGGGCGCCGACCAGCAGGGCGACGTCGATGTCCTTGAAAGCGGTCATGGGGTCGCTGTGCGCGGTCATTTCCTGCAGCAGCGGGAAGGCGCAGTCATCCAGTTCCATCATGACGCCCTTGAGGGCCTTCTGCGCTTTTTCGTCGGGAATTTCGAGCAGTTGCAGGATCACCGGCTGGTCTTTGCCGAGCATTTCGCCGGAGGCGATGCGGAACAGCAGGGCGTAACCGATCTGGCCGGCGGCGCCGGTGACGGCGACGCGCATGGCGGGCTTGGACATGAACATTTCTCCGTAAAGAAAGCAGAAAGAAAGGGTTGGAAAGGCTGGGGGCTTTCCAGTGTAATCGGCGCGTCCGGCCTCGATCTGGCATGCCTGGCGAAAACTGCAGCGTGGCGTTTCGCGCCGGCTTTGCCGGCCTGGACCCGTGCCCGAATCCTAGATCGAATTGGTGCTTTGCGTCAATTCATCTTATATCTTATATAAGACATAAGATATTGGACAGCGCTTCGGCCTGCGTGCGACAATGCCCCCAACCTACGCAGCCCGTTTTCTCGTATTGCCAACGGGCCTTCCGCCGACGCGCACACCTCCGAATCCATGACTGCTGAAGCCCGCCCCGATCCCTTGGCGCGCGCCGCCGGGCCTGCCGACGAGACTGCTCCCACCGCCTCCGGCAAACCAGCAGGGCGAGGCGAGGGCGCCGCGTTCAGCCCGCTCTACCGGCAGATCAAGGCGCTCCTGGTGCAGAGCCTGGAGCGCGCAGAATGGAAGCCCGGCGAACTCATTCCCAGCGAAATCGACCTGGCGGCCCGCTTCCAGGTGAGCCAGGGCACGGTGCGCAAGGCCATCGACGAGCTCGCCGCCGAGCACATGCTGCTGCGCCGCCAGGGCAAGGGCACCTTCGTCGCCACGCACCACGAAGCGCGCGTGCGCTACCGCTTTCTGCGCCTGGCGCCCGACGAAGGGGGCGAGGGCGTGCGCACCGAAAGCCGCATCCTCGAATGCCGCCGCGCGCGCCCGTCCGCCGAGATCGCCCGCATCCTGGAGCTTCGCGCCGGCGAGACCGCGGTCACGATACGCCGCGTGCTGTCGTTCGACGGCGTTGCCACGGTGGTCGACGACATCTGGCTGCCCGGCTCGGTCTTTCGCGGCCTCACCCTGGACGTGCTGGCCGCCAACCGCGGGCCGCTCTACGGCCTGTTCGAGACCCAGTTCGGCGTGAGCATGGTGCACGCGGACGAAAAACTGCGCGCCGTGGCGGCCGGCAGCGAGATCGCCGGCCTCCTGGGCATCGCCGCCGGCGCGCCGCTGCTGCAGGTCGATCGCGTTTCCTACACTTACGGCGGCCGTCCCATGGAAGTGCGGCGGGGCACCTACCTCACCAATCACTTCCACTATCGCAATAGCTTGAATTGATGGAAATTTTTATCGCCGTTTGAAACGGACTGCTACCTGAGGGACAATACCGAGGTTTCCCTTGCGGGAAGCAGGCGTCAACGCCACGAAATTTGCTTTACCCAAAAACCTAGCCATAAACCCAGAAATACCGAGGTCGTCATGCCCGACACAGCTGCTCAGAACGTCAAGCCAGCGCGTCCCGAATTTCGCAATATCGGCTTGTCCGATATCAGCAAATACCGCCTGCCCCTACCGGGGCGGCTGTCCATCCTGCATCGCATCAGCGGCATCCTGCTGTTCCTGTGCCTGCCCCTGGTCCTGCTGCCGCTGTGGGGCGCCAGCCTGAGTTCGCCCGAAGGCTATGCCAGCGTGGCCAAGTGCGTGGGCTACTTCCCTGTCAAGATCGTTCTGCTGGTCCTGATCTGGGGCTTTCTGCATCACTTCTGCGCGGGCATCCGTTTCCTCATCCTGGACTTGCACTACGGCACGGACAAGGCCACGGCGCGCAAGACCGCCGGCGTGGTGTTCGTCGTCAGCCTGCTGCTCACGCTGATTTTCGCCCTCAAACTGTTCGGAGCCCTGTAAATGGCAGCCAGCAACAACTACGGCTATAAGCGCCTCGTCGTCGGCGCGCATTACGGCACCGCCGACTTCATCGCCCAGCGCGCCACCGCCGTCATCATGGCGGTGTACACGGTGATCCTGGCCATCGGCCTGCTGGTCGAGCCCCTCACGTACGAAGGCTGGAAGTCGATCTTCACCTTCCATGTGTACACCCTTCCCGTGGGCCAGCTCCTGGCCACTCTCGCCTTTCTTTCGCTGGCCTGGCATGCCTGGATCGGCGTGCGCGACGTCTGGATGGACTACGTCAAGTCCGTGGCGCTGCGCCTGGCCCTGCAGGTCCTGACCCTGCTGTGGCTGGTCGGCACGTTCGTCTATTTCGCGCAATACCTCTGGAGAATCTAAGCCGTGGTCGCTGTCATGAATTCCTTGCCGCGCCGCCAGTTTGATGTGGTGGTCGTCGGCGCCGGCGGTGCCGGCATGCGTTGTTCCCTGCAATTGGCCCAGGCGGGCCTGTCGGTCGCAGTGCTGTCCAAAGTGTTTCCCACCCGCTCGCACACAGTGGCGGCGCAGGGCGGCGTGAGCGCCTCGCTGGGCAATATGAGCGAAGACAACTGGTATTGGCACATGTACGACACCGTCAAGGGGTCGGATTGGCTGGGCGACCAGGACGCCATCGAGTTCATGTGCCGCGAAGCACCGAGCGCCGTGTACGAAATGGAGCATTTCGGCATGCCGTTCGACCGCAACCCCGACGGCACCATCTATCAGCGTCCGTTCGGCGGCCACACCGCCAACTTCGGCGAGAAGCCCGTGCAGCGCGCCTGCGCCGCGGCCGACCGCACCGGCCATGCGCTCCTGCATACGCTCTACCAGCGCAACGTCGCGGCCCGCACCCAGTTCTTCGTCGAATGGATGGCGCTGGACCTGCTGCGCAACGACGCCGGCGACGTGCTCGGCGTGACCGCGCTCGAAATGGAAACGGGCGAGATCTACATCCTCGAAGCCAAGACCACCGTGCTGGCCACGGGCGGCGCCGGCCGCATCTGGGCCGCGTCCACCAACGCCTTCATCAACACGGGCGACGGCCTGGGCATGGCGGCGCGCGCCGGCATCCCGCTGCAAGACATGGAGTTCTGGCAGTTCCACCCCACCGGCGTGGCCGGCGCGGGCGTGCTGATCACCGAAGGCGTGCGCGGCGAAGGCGGCATCCTGCTCAACAAGGACGGCGAGCGCTTCATGGAGCGCTATGCGCCCACGCTGAAGGACCTGGCCCCGCGCGACTTCGTCTCGCGCTCGATGGACCAGGAAATCAAGGAAGGCCGCGGCTGCGGTCCCGACGGCAGCTACGTGGTGCTCAAGCTCGACCACCTGGGCGCCGAGACCATCAACAAGCGCCTGCCCTCGATCCGCGAAATCGCCATCAAGTTCGGCAACGTCGACCCGATCAAGGAGCCGATCCCGGTCGTGCCCACCATCCACTACATGATGGGTGGCATTCCGGCCAACTACAACGGCCAGGTCCTGACGTGGGCCAACGGCGAAAGCAAGGTCGTCAGCGGCCTGTACGCCATCGGCGAATGCGCGGCCGTTTCCGTGCACGGCGCCAACCGCCTGGGCACCAACTCGCTGCTGGACCTCATCGTGTTCGGCCGCGCCGCGGGCAACCACATCGTCAATTCGCATCCCGAGCGCCAGCACCAGCACCAGCCGGTGCCCAAGGAGGCGGTCGACTACTCGGTCAACCGCGTCAGCGCGCTGGAGTCGCGCACTTCGGGCGTGAAGCCCCAGGACCTGGGCAATAGCATCCGCGCGGCCATGCAGGCGCACTGCGGCGTGTTCCGCACGCTCGATCTGCTGCGCAAGGGCGAGAGCAAGATCAACGAGTTGGCCGAAATGGGCGACAGCCTTTACTTCAAGGACAAGTCCAAGGTGTTCAACACCGCGCGCATCGAGGCGCTGGAACTGTCCAACATGATCGAAGTGGCCCGCGCCACGGTCAAGTCGGCAGTCAACCGCACCGAAAGCCGCGGTGCCCACGCCCTGGACGACCATCCGCACCGCGACGACGAGAACTGGCTCAAGCACACCCTGTGGTACTCGGCGGGCGGCCGCCTGGAATACAAGCCCGTCCATATGAAGCCCCTCACGGTTGAGTCCTTCCCGCCCAAGGCCCGTACTTTCTAAGCAGGATGCACGCAATGACCAAGCGCATAGTCAAGTTCGAAATCTACCGCTACGACCCGGACAAGGACGAGCGGCCCTACATGCAGAAGCTGGAGGTCGAACTCCAGCCGCACGACAAGATGCTGCTGGACGCCATCCTGCGCATCAAGAACGACATGGACGACAGCCTGGCGATCCGCCGTTCCTGCCGCGAAGGCGTGTGCGGCTCGGACGCCATGAACATCAACGGCAAGAACGGCCTGGCCTGCACCACCAACCTGAACGAACTGACCCAGCCCATCGTGCTGCGTCCGCTGCCCGGCCTGCCCGTGATCCGCGACCTGATCGTGGACATGACGCAGTTCTACAACCAGTATCACTCGATCCGCCCGTACCTCATCAACGACACGCCGCCGCCCGAACGCGAGCGCCTGCAGTCGCCCGAGGCCCGCGAAGAGCTCAACGGCCTGTACGAGTGCATCCTGTGCGCCTGCTGCTCGACGGCCTGCCCGTCGTTCTGGTGGAATCCGGACAAGTTCGTCGGCCCGGCCGGCCTGCTGCAAGCCTACCGCTTCATCGCCGACAGTCGCGACGAAGCCACCGGCGCGCGCCTGGACAACCTGGAAGATCCTTATCGTCTCTTCCGCTGCCACACCATCATGAACTGCGTCGACGTCTGTCCCAAGGGTCTGAATCCCAGCAGGGCCATCGGCAAGATCAAAGAAATGATGGTTCGCCGTACCGTGTGACGGTTGGTCCCGGTGTGACCGGGGCTTGAGCTTTTTTGTTGTATTCGTTTGAAAGGGTTTCTGCTTATGAGCAGACTAACCGAGTTGGAACGTGCGCGTCTGCGCTGGCGCGCGCGCCGAGGCTTGCTCGAAAATGACCTTATCATTACGCGGTATCTTGATGCTTGCGAGCATCAGCTTACCGATGAGGATGTAAGCGCGTTGACCCAGCTTTTCGAGCTGGGCGACAACGAACTGCTGGACATATTGCTGGCGCGTGCCGAACTCCACGGCGCGCTCGATACTCCCAGGCTGCGTGATATCGTCGGCCAGATGCGAGCGCTCTGATATTTACGAGGAATTGATCATGAAATTGTCCGACAACAAAGCCACCCTATCTTTCTCCGACGGCAGCCCCACCATCGAATTGCCGATCTACAAGGGCACCATCGGTCCCGACGTGATCGACATCCGCAAGCTGTACGGCCAGACGGGCATGTTCACGTACGACCCCGGCTTTCTGTCGACCGCCGCCACGGCGTCGGGCATCACCTACATCGACGGCGACAAGGGCGAACTGCTGTATCGCGGCTATCCCATCGAGCAGCTCGCGGTCAAGCGCGACTACCTGGACATCTGCTATCTGATCCTGAACGGCGACCTGCCGAACGAAGAGCAGAAGAAGGAATTCGACACCTCGGTCACGCGCCACACGATGGTGAACGAGCAGATGAATTTCTTCCTGCGCGGATTCCGCCGCGACGCGCACCCCATGGCCGTGCTGACCGGCCTGGTGGGCGCGCTGTCGGCCTTCTATCACGATTCGACCGACATCACGAATCCGCAGCACCGCTACATTTCGGCCATCCGCCTGATCGCCAAGATGCCCACCCTGGTCGCCATGGCGTACAAGTATTCGCGCGGCGAGCCCACGATCTATCCGAAGAACGACCTGTCCTACACCGGCAACTTCCTGCGCATGATGTTCGCCAATCCGTGCGAGGACTACCATGTGAACGAAGTCGTCGAGCGCGCGCTCGACCGCATCTTCATCCTGCACGCCGACCACGAGCAAAATGCCTCGACCTCGACCGTGCGCCTGTGCGGTTCGTCGGGCACCAATCCCTTCGCCGCCATCGCCTCCGGCGTGGCCTGCCTGTGGGGCCCGGCCCACGGCGGCGCCAACGAAGCTTGCCTGCACATGCTCGAGCAGATCCAGGCCGACGGCGGCCTGGCCACGGTGGGCAAGTTCATGGAGCAGGTCAAGGACAAGAACTCGGGCGTGCGCCTGATGGGCTTCGGCCACCGCGTGTACAAGAACTACGATCCGCGCGCCAAGCTGATGCAGGAAACCTGCAAGGAAGTGCTGACCGCCCTGGGCCTGGAAAACGATCCGCTGCTCAAGCTGGCCATGGCGCTGGAAAAGATCGCGCTGGAAGACGATTACTTCGTGCAGCGCAAGCTCTATCCGAACGTCGACTTCTACTCGGGCATCGTCCAGCGCGCCATCGGCATCCCGACCTCGCTGTTCACCGGCATCTTCGCGCTGGCCCGCACCACGGGCTGGATCGCGCAGTGGGCCGAAATGATCGCCGATCCCGAATACAAGATCGGCCGTCCGCGCCAGCTGTACACCGGGGAGGCCGTGCGCCAGGTCAAGCGCTAAGCGACGACTCGCATGTGCGGCGGGCTTCTGGTCCGCTGCAGTAAAAAGGGCTGCTCGATGTGAGCAGCCCTTTTTATTTGCTTCGTTTTTTGAGTTCTTGAGACGCCGAGGCTGCCCTGCGCAATTGCGATGCTCGCCGCTTTCGCGGCTGCGGTTGGTCGCCCCGCGCTTCGGATTCCTCCGGGGTCCTCGGCTCAATGCCTCAATTATTCGCCGCGTGCCACTCGACTAGCTTCTTGCGATATGCCTCGATATCCGCGATGGGACGACGAGCCACGCCGGATTCCGCCGCCGCTTGCGCAACGGCCGGCGCAACCGCCGAGATCAGGCGCGGATCGAATGGCGTGGGGATGATGTAGTCGGGACCGAACTCGGCTTCGTCGTGCGTCAACTCCGCGATCGCCTTCACGCTGGCCAGCTTCATCGCTTCGTTGATGGTCGTGGCGCCGCAATCGAGCGCGCCGCGGAAGATGAAGGGGAAGCACAGCACGTTGTTGACCTGGTTGGGGTAGTCCGAGCGGCCGGTGGCGACGATGCAGTCGGGGCGGGCGGCGCGGGCGATCTCGGGCAGGATCTCGGGCGTGGGGTTGGCCAGGGCCAGGATGATGGGCTTGTCGGCCATGGTCTTGACCATCTCGGGCGTGAGCGCGCCGGCAGCCGAGCAGCCCAGGAAGATGTCGGCGCCCTTGACCACGTCGGCCAGGGTGCGGGCATCGGTATGCTGCGCGTAGCGCTGCTTGTTGGGCTCCATCCTGGCGTCGCGGCCTTCCCAGATCACGCCGCGCGAATCGACCACGTAGATGTTCTCGCGCTTGATGCCCAGGTCGACCATCAGGTCCAGGCAGGCGATGGCGGCGGCGCCGGCGCCGGAGACGGCGACCTTGACCTTGCCGATGTCTTTGTCCACGACCCTCAGGCCGTTGAGCACCGCGGCCGAGGAGATGATGGCGGTGCCGTGCTGGTCGTCGTGGAAGACGGGGATCTTCATGCGCTCGCGCAGCTTCTTCTCGATGTAGAAGCACTCGGGAGCCTTGATGTCCTCGAGATTGACGCCGCCCAGGGTGGGTTCGAGCGCGGCGATGATGTCCACCAGTTTTTCGGGATCGGTCTCGGCCAGTTCGATGTCGAAGACGTCGATGCCGGCGAACTTCTGGAACAGGCAGCCTTTGCCTTCCATGACCGGCTTGGAGGCCATGGGGCCGATATTGCCCAGGCCGAGCACGGCGGTGCCGTTGGAGATCACGCCGACCAGGTTGCCGCGCGAGGTGTAGCGCGAGGCGGCTTCTTCGCCTTGTTCGTGGATGGCCATGCAGGCGGCCGCGACACCGGGGGAGTAGGCCAGGGACAGATCGTCCTTGCCGTTCAGGGGTTTGGTGGGTCTGACCGAAATTTTGCCGGGAGTGGGGTACTGGTGATAGTCCAGGGCTTGCTTGATGAAAGTCTGATCCATGAGGAGCTGCTTAGATAAAAGAAAAATAAATCGGTAAAACAAAACCGACCCTGTCGGAAAGCCGCGTCGCAATGGCTCGTGGGCTCCTCGGAGAGGGGTCAGTGTAGCGAAGTGGCGCAGGCGATACATGACGCGGCGCAGCAGCTGACTCGCGGCTTATTTCCGCGCGCTGCCGGCGGTCGATAAAATGCCGAAACCCATCTGGCAAAGGGGTATACTCCCACGCGGTGGCTAAAAAAAGCCCCTTGCATAAGGTTCAAATATCAGTACGGCGCCTTCTGCTCCGCTATCCGCTAAACGGGAAGCCCGTGTCGCGGAAGGTTTTCCTGCATCGTATCGGGTGAAACGCCCGTCTAGGTGAAGCACATATGTCTTCGGAACAAGAATCCCTCTCCAATTCTTATCTTTTTGGGGGCAACGCCCCTTACGTCGAAGAGCTTTACGAAGCCTATCTCGACAATCCTGGTTCGGTGTCCGACAACTGGCGCACCTACTTCGACCAGCTCCAGCACGCGCCGGCCACTGACGGCCAGGCTTCCACCCGCGACCAGGCCCACGGCCCCATCATCCAGTCGTTCGCCGACCGCGCGCGCGCCAACGCGTTCGCAGTGCATACCGCCGAGCCCGACATGTCGGTGGCCAGCAAGCAGGTGGCGGTGCAGTCGCTGATCGGCGCCTACCGCACCCTGGGTTCGCGCTGGGCCGACCTCGATCCGCTCAAGCGCCAGGAACGCCCCAACATTCCCGAGCTCGACCCGGCTTTCTACGGCCTGACCGAAGCCGACCTCGACCAGGAATACGCCGCGACCAACAGCTATTTCACGACCGCCAGCACCATGACGCTGCGCGAGATCATCAAGGCGCTGCGCGACACCTATTGCCGCAGCATCGGCGCCGAGTTCATGTACGTGTCCGATCCCGCCGCCAAGCGCTGGATCCGCGAACGCCTCGAAACCACCCGCGCCACGCCCAACTACACCAAAGAGCAGCAGCGCCGCATCCTGCAGCAGCTGACCGACGCCGAAGGCCTGGAACGCTTCCTGCACACCAAGTACGTCGGCCAGAAGCGCTTCTCGCTCGAGGGCGGCGAAAGCTTCATCGTCGCCATGGACGAAGTCGTCAACCACGGCACCGAAGTCGGCGTGCAGGAGATCGTGGTCGGCATGGCCCACCGCGGCCGCCTGAACCTGCTCGTGAACATCATGGGCAAGATGCCCGGCGACCTCTTCGCCGAGTTCGAAGGCAAGCACGCCGAAGGCCTGACCGATGGCGACGTGAAGTACCACAACGGTTTCTCCAGCGACATCTCGGGCCGCGGCGGCCCGGTGCACCTGTCGCTGGCCTTCAACCCCTCCCACCTGGAAATCGTCAATCCGGTGGTCGAGGGCAGCGTGCGCGCCCGCCAGGAGCGCCGCGGCGACCACGAAGGCAAGCAAGTGCTGCCGGTGCTGGTGCACGGCGATGCGGCCATCGCCGGCCAGGGCGTCGTGATGGAAACGCTCAACCTCGCGCTCACGCGCGGCTACGGCACGGGCGGCACGCTGCACATCGTCATCAACAACCAGATCGGCTTCACCACGTCCGACCCGCGCGATTCGCGTTCCACGCTGTATTGCACCGACGTGGTCAAGATGATCGAAGCCCCGGTGTTCCACGTCAACGCCGACGACCCCGACGCCGTGGTGTTCGCCACCCAGCTGGCGCTGGATTTCCGCACTGAGTTCAAGCGCGACGTCGTGCTCGACATCATCTGCTTTCGCAAGCTGGGCCACAACGAGCAGGACACGCCCGCGCTGACCCAGCCGCTGATGTACAAGAGCATCGGCCACCATCCCGGCACCCGCAAGCTCTACGCCGACAAGCTCACCTCCCAAGGCGTGCTGGTCGAAGGCGAGGGCGACCAGATGGTCAAGGATTATCGCCAGCTGATGGAAGACGGCCAGAAGACGGTCGAGCCCGTGCTCACCGACTACCGCAGCAAGCACGCCATCGACTGGTCGCCCTTCCTGGGCGCCAAGTGGACCGACGCGGCCGACACGGCCGTGCCGCTGGCCGAGCTCAAGCGCATCGGCGAGCGCATCACCACCGTGCCGGAAGGCTTCACGGTGCACCCGCTGGTCAAGAAGCTGCTGGCCGACCGCGCCAACATGGCCAAGGGCGAGCAGAACCTCGACTGGGGCATGGGCGAGCACATGGCCTACGCCACGCTGGTGGCTTCGGGCTATGCCGTGCGCCTCACCGGCCAGGACGCCGGCCGCGGCACGTTCACGCACCGCCACGCCGTGCTGCACGACCAGAACCGCGAGCGCTGGAACGACGGCACCTACATCCCGCTGCAGAACGTCTCGGAAGGCCAGGCGCCTTTCACCGTGATCGACTCGGTGCTGTCCGAAGAAGCGGTGCTCGGCTTCGAATACGGCTATGCCTGCGCCGAACCCAACACGCTGACCCTCTGGGAAGCCCAGTTCGGCGACTTCGCCAACGGCGCCCAGGTCGTCATCGACCAGTTCATCAGTTCCGGCGAAGCCAAGTGGGGCCGCCAGTGCGGCCTGACCCTGCTGCTGCCGCACGGCTACGAAGGCCAAGGCCCCGAGCACTCGTCGGCCCGCATCGAGCGCTACCTGCAGCTGTGCGCCGACAACAACATCCAGGCCGTGCAGCCGACCTCGGGCGCGCAGATCTTCCATCTGCTGCGCCGCCAGATGATCCGCCCCTTCCGCAAGCCGCTGATCGTCTTCACGCCCAAATCGCTGTTGCGCAACAAGGACGCCAGCTCGCCGCTGTCCGACCTGGCCAAGGGCCATTTCTATCCGGTGATCGGCGAGGTGGACGAGTCCATCAAGCACGCATCGGTCAAGCGCGTGCTGGTCTGCTCGGGCAAGATCTACTACGACCTGGTCCACGCCCGCAAAGAGCGCGGCGCCGACCACGTCGCCATCGTCCGCCTCGAGCAGCTCTATCCCTTCGCCCACAAGGCCTTCGAAGCCGAGCTGAAGAAGTACAGTAAGGCCACCGAGGTCGTCTGGGTGCAGGACGAGCCGCAGAACCAAGGCCCCTGGTTCTATGTGCAGCACCACTTGTACGAGAACATGGGCGAAGGCCAGAAGCTGGGCTACGCCGGCCGCCCGGCCTCGGCTTCGCCGGCCGTGGGCTACATGGCCAAGCACCTCGAGCAGCTCAAGGTCCTGCTGGATCAGGCCTACGCGCCCAAGTACAAGGGCTTCATGCTGGCCAAGTAAGAGACGAATCCGGGCGGGCGCCATCAAGTGCCCGCCTGATTTTTTTGCCGCCGGGCCGCCCCAAGGCAAAAGCGGCCCCCTCGGGGGGCAGCAAGCCGAGGGCGCAGCGCGGGGGCTTTATCATCTAGAACATCGAACAATCAAACACACGGGATACCCACCATCATGGCCATTACCGACGTCGTCGTTCCCCAACTGTCCGAGTCCATCTCGGAAGCCACGCTGATGAACTGGAAGAAGAAGGCCGGCGAAGCCGTCACGGCCGACGAGACCCTCATCGAAATCGAGACCGACAAGGTCGTGCTCGAAGTGCCCGCGCCCGCCTCGGGCGTGCTGGCCGAAATCGTCCAGGGCGACGGCGCCACCGTGACCTCGGGCCAGCTGCTGGCCAAGATCGACACCGCCGCCAAGGCCGCCGCCGCGCCGGTTGCCGCCGCTGTTCCGGCTCCTGCCGCCGCCGCTCCGGCCGCTCCTGCCGCCGCCGCGCCCGCGGGCAATGCCGCCGCCGGCATCGCTTCGCCTGCCGCGTCGAAGATCCTGGCCGAGAAGGGCGTGGACGCCGCTTCCGTGGCCGGCTCCGGCCGCGACGGCCGCGTGACCAAGGGCGACGCCCTGGCCGCCGCAGTTGCCACCCCCGCCGCTCCGAAGGCTGCCGCCGCGGCCGCTCCCCAGACCCTGTCGCTGGACGGCCGCCCCGAGCAGCGCGTGCCCATGAGCCGCCTGCGCGCCCGCGTCGCCGAGCGCCTGCTGCAGTCGCAATCCGAAAACGCCATCCTGACGACCTTCAACGAAGTCAACATGAAGGCCGTCATCGACCTGCGCAACAAGTACAAGGAAAAATTCGAGAAGGACCACGGCGTCAAGCTGGGCTTCATGTCCTTCTTCGTCAAGGCCGCCGTGGCCGCGCTCAAGAAGTACCCGGTCATCAACGCCTCGGTCGACGGCAAGGACATCATCTACCACGGCTACTTCGACATCGGCATCGCCGTGGGCAGCCCGCGCGGCCTGGTGGTGCCCATCCTGCGCAACGCCGACCAGCTCTCGATCGCCGACATCGAAAAGGCCATCGGCGACTTCGGCCGCCGCGCGGCCGACGGCAAGCTGGGCATCGAAGAGATGACCGGCGGCACCTTCTCCATCTCCAACGGCGGCGTGTTCGGCTCGATGCTGTCCACCCCCATCATCAACCCGCCGCAATCGGCCATCCTGGGCATCCACGCCACCAAGGACCGCCCCGTGGTCGAGAACGGCCAAGTCGTGATCCGTCCGATCAACTACCTGGCCCTGTCCTACGACCACCGCATCATCGACGGCCGCGAAGCCGTACTGGGCCTGGTGGCCATGAAGGAAGCGCTGGAAGACCCGCAGCGTCTGCTGCTGGACCTGTAATCGGAGCGCATCAACATGGCTAAGCAATTCGACGTAATCGTCATCGGCGCCGGCCCCGGCGGCTACATCGCCGCCATCCGCGCGGCCCAGCTCGGCATGTCCGTGGCCTGCATCGACGCCTGGCAGAACGGCCAGGGCGGCCCGGCTCCCGGCGGCACCTGCACCAATGTGGGCTGCATCCCCTCCAAGGCGCTGCTGCAGTCGTCCGAGCACTACGAGGCCGCCGGCCACCACTTCGCCGAGCACGGCATCGAGGTCAAGGGCCTGGGCCTGAAGCTCGACACCATGATCGGCCGCAAGAACAGCGTGGTCAAACAGAACAACGACGGCATCCTGTACCTGTTCAAGAAGAACAAGATCGCGTTCTTCCACGGCAAGGGCGCCTTCGCCGGCAAGGCCGACGGCGGCTATGCCGTCAAGGTCACCGGCACCGCCAGCGAAGACCTGGTCGGCAAGCACATCGTCGTGGCCACGGGCTCCAGCCCGCGCGAACTGCCCGGCCTGCCTTTCGACGAAAAGGTCGTGCTGTCCAACGACGGCGCCCTGAGCATCGACGCCGTGCCCAAGAAGCTGGGCGTGATCGGCGGCGGCGTGATCGGCCTGGAAATGGGCAGCGTGTGGCGCCGCCTCGGTTCCGAAGTCACCGTCCTGGAAGCCATGCCCGAGTTCCTGGCCGTGGCCGACCAGCAGGTCGCCAAGGAAGCCCAGAAGATCTTCACCAAGCAGGGCCTGATCATCGAAACCGGCATCAAGCTGGGCGACGTCAAGGCGACCGCCAAGAGCGTCGCCGTGCCCTACACCAATGCCAAGGGTGAAGAGCAGAAGCTGGTGGTGGACAAGCTGATCGTCTCGATCGGCCGCATCCCCTACACCGGCGGCCTGAACGCCGAAGCCGTGGGCCTGAAGCTCGACGAGCGCGGCTTCGTCGCCGTGGACGGCGACTGCAAGACCAACCTGCCCAACGTCTGGGCCGTCGGCGACGTCGTGCGCGGCCCCATGCTGGCGCACAAGGCCGAAGAAGAAGGCGTGGCGGTTGCCGAGCGCATCGCCGGGCAGCACGGCCACGTCAACTTCGACACGGTTCCGTCGGTGATCTACACCTCCCCGGAAATCGCCTGGGTGGGCAAGAACGAGCAGCAGCTCAAGCAGGAAGGCCGTGCATACAAGGTCGGCACTTTCCCCTTCCTGGCCAACGGCCGCGCTCGCGCGCTGGGCGACACCAGCGGCTTCGCCAAGGTGATCGCCGACGCCAAGACCGACGAAGTCCTGGGCGTGCACATCATCGGCCCCATGGCCTCCGAGCTGATCGCCGAAGCCGTGACCATCATGGAGTTCAAGGGCGCTTCTGAGGACATCGCCCGCATCTGCCACGCCCACCCCACGCTGTCGGAATCCGTGAAGGAAGCCGCCCTGGCCGTGGACAAGCGCGCGCTGAACTTCTGAGGCCCGCGCGAGGTGGACGAACAACCGTCCACCTCGCGCGCTGCGCACGATGGGTGGTTGAGCCGCACTGCGATCCAGCGAGCCGAGGCCCCCGGAGCAATCCGAAGCGCGGGGCGGCCAACCGCAGCCCACCGGGCGAGCATCGGAATTGCGCAGGGCAGCCTCGGCGCCTTAAGAACTCAACGCAGCGGTTCAATCCGCAACGCGGCAGCGCAAGAACTCAAATATGGGCGGTTCTCCTGAAGCAGGAGACCGCCCATTGCACATCTACACCACGCAATGAACGTCCAGGAATACTACGAGCAGGCCCTAGCCCAACGCGGCTACCAGTCCGACGAGGCCCAGCAGCGCGCCGTCAACCGCCTGCAGCGCTATTACGACGACTGGGTGCACTACAAGGCCCTGCGCAGCAACGCCCTGAAGAAACTGCTCAACCGCCCCGAAGTGCCGCGCGGCGTCTATTTGTGGGGCGGCGTGGGGCGAGGCAAGAGCTTCCTCATGGACGCCTTCTACGCCACGGTGCCCGTGGTGCGCAAGACGCGCCTGCACTTCCATGAATTCATGCGCAGCGTGCATCGCGAGCTGGAAGAAGTCAAAGGCATGCAGGACCCGCTGGACGAAGTCGCGCGCCGCATCTCGCGCCGCTACCGGCTCATCTGCTTCGACGAATTCCACGTGTCGGACGTGGCCGACGCCATGATCCTGTACCGGCTGCTGCTCAAGCTGTTCGAGTACGGCACCTCGTTCATCATGACTTCCAACTACGAGCCGTCCACGCTCTACCCCGACGGCCTGCACCGCGACCGCGTCCTGCCGGCCATCGAGCTGCTGCAGAAGCGCATGGACGTGCTCAACGTGGACGCCGGCGTCGACTACCGGCGCCGCACGCTGGAGCGGGTGCAAAGCTATCACTGCCCGCTCGACGACAAGGCGAACGCGGCCCTGCAGGAAACCTTCGACAAGCTCGCCGATACGCATCCGGAGAAGAATCCGGTGCTGCACATCGAGCACCGCGAGATCAAGGCGCTGGCCCTGGCCGGCACGGCGGTGTGGTTCGATTTCGCCACGCTGTGCGGCGGACCGCGTTCGCAGAACGACTATCTGGAGCTGGCCAGCCGCTTCAACGCGGTGATCCTGTCGGGCGTGCCGCGCATGGGGCCGCGATATCAATCCGAGGCGCGCCGCTTCACCTGGCTGATCGACGTGCTCTACGACCACAAGGTCAAGCTCATCATGTCGGCGGAGTGCCCGCCCGAAGAGCTTTATACCGAGGGGGCGTTCGCCAACGAGTTCCAGCGGACGGTGTCGCGCATCCTGGAAATGCAGTCGAAGGAATACCTGGAATCGGAACGGCGGCATACCGTCGACCTGTAGCCGATCGCGCCGTTGGCGCGGCCTTGCGTGCCGCGTGGCTACTGCACCGTGCGGTTGCGTCCGTCCCGCTTGGCCAGATAGAGGTTCTCGTCGGCGTGAGGGAAGAGGCTCCAGACGGTCTTTTCCAGGTTGGCGCCGGTTTGCTCGGCATGGGCGATGCCGATGCTGATGGTGACCGGGACGTCGCGCCGTTCGTGCGTGAGCGGCGAGTCGGCGATCGCCAGGCGCACCGTATCGGCCAGGGCGTAGAAGACCGGCGGCGCGTAGCCGAAGCAGACCACCATGAATTCCTCGCCGCCGATGCGGCTGACCAGCCGCGGCTCGGGAACGGTGTCGTGGACGATGGCGGCAATGTGCTTCAAGACCTGGTCGCCGCAGACGTGGCCGAAGCTGTCGTTGATTTTCTTGAAGTGGTCGACGTCGATCAGCATCATGTTGATGCTGGCCTGATGGTATTCGTGCAGCAGGGTGTACTTGTTCAAGGCGTCGGCCAGGCCGAAGCGCGACAAGGTGCTGGTCAGGAAGTCGTAGCTGGCCTGCTGCCTGAGCTTGAGGTTGAGCTTGCGTATGGTGCTCATGTTGATGGCGATGAGCAGCGGGCTGAGGATCGCCGCGGCAATGGCCAGGCGCAGCAGCGACAGCAGGTAGGGAACGCTATGGCCCCACATGCCCACGAGGCCGGGTATGTGGGCCGAGGCGATGATCAGCTGCACGCAGCCGGTGCCCAGGGTGATGAGCTGCACCAGCCACAGCGGATAGGAAATGGCGCACCAGGTCAGCGCCGGCAGCACAAGCATCAGGATGAGGAAGGGTCCGATCGACAGGCTCAAGCCTATCGAGACAAGCAGGGACGCGAGCGGCAGCGTGTTGCGCCACGTGAGCCCGATCGGGCGCTCGATGCGGATCGCTCCGCCGAACAGGCTCAGCAGAAAGGGCAGGCACAGTATCGACGTGTAGAACTGCTCGGTGAACCAGCCAAACAAGGCTTGCCCCGCTTGGGCGTAGGCGAAGTGCGTGGCCTGCTGTGACGGTCCGCCTACGGCGGCGCAGGCGGCCGAGGCGACCAGGCAGGCCAGGATCAGTTGAAGAAATGCGGCAAAATCGTTCTGCCCCTGCCTGATGTACTTGACGCGGGACAGCCACGGAGCCAGGACGACGACGAAGGCGATGTTGGCCGCATTGAACATGAAAGTGGGCAGGCTCCAGCCCCAATGCAGGTAGTCCTGCAGGATCAGGCCCGCGTAAGTGGCGATGTAGCTCGTCGGCCTGCGGGCCAGGTCCATGCGGTGGATCAGCGCCGCGGCGGCGACGTTGGCGGGCCAGAACACGGACAGGTTCAAGGCCGAGATGCGTGCTTGGGTGCCCAGCAGACCCAGCGCGAACGCCATGACGAAAAGCAAAAGATAGGGTGTATACCGAGGACTTTCTTTCAGCGGGAGAAAGCGCAGATGCATGTCGGGAGCCGGATCTTGCGGGTTATTCAGGCGCGTACGGACCGAAAGAGGGATCGTCTATCTTAGCGTAATCGGCCCGCAGTTCAGAGGGCATCCGCCGGGGTTAATCCCGGCGCGTTAAACTTGCGCGCATTCTTTCCCCGCATTTTTCTCATTCCGCACGCCTTCATGAATACCCGCGTCCTCACTGGCATCACCACTTCCGGCACGCCCCACCTGGGTAATTACGCCGGCGCCATCCGCCCTGCCGTGCGGGCCAGCACCCAGCCCGGCGTGGATGCCTTCTTTTTCCTGGCCGACTATCACGCGCTCATCAAGTGCGACGATCCCGCCCGCGTGGCGCGCTCGCGGCTGGAGCTGGCGGCGACCTGGCTGGCCTGCGGCCTCGATCCGGAACGCGTGACCTTCTACCGGCAGTCGGACATTCTCGAGATTCCCGAACTGACCTGGCTCCTGACCTGCGTCACGCCCAAGGGCCTGATGAATCGCGCGCACGCCTACAAGGCTTCGGTGGACGCCAATGCGGAAAAGGGCGTCGATCCGGACGATGGCGTCACCATGGGCCTGTTCTCGTATCCCATCCTGATGGCTGCCGACATCGTGATGTTCAACGCGCACAAAGTGCCCGTGGGCCGCGACCAGGTGCAGCACCTGGAAATGGCGCGCGACATCGCGGACCGCTTCAATCGCCTGTACGGCGGCGATTTCTTCGTCTTGCCCGAAGTGCAGATCGAGGAAGAAGTGGCCACGCTGCCGGGCCTGGACGGACGCAAGATGTCCAAGAGCTACAACAACACCATTCCGCTGTTCGAGGGCGGCGCCGCGGCGCTGCGCGCGGCCATCATGCGCATCGTGACGGACTCGAGGCAGCCGGGCGAACCCAAGGACGCGCAAGGCTCGCACCTGTACACGCTCTACCGCGCCTTCGCCGCGACGCACGAGAGCGAGGCCTTCCGCAAGCAGCTCGAAGCCGGCATGGGCTGGGGCGATGCCAAGCAGGCGCTGTACGAGAAGCTGGAAGGCGAACTCGCGCCCATGCGCGAACGCTACGACGCGCTGATCGCCGATCCGGCCAGGCTGGAAGAGATCCTGATGGCGGGCGCGGCCAAGGCGCGCAAGCTCGCCACGCCGGCCATCGAGCGTTTGCGCGAGGCCGTGGGCCTGCGCAATTTGAACGCCGGTTCGATGAAGAAAGCGGCCGGATCCGGCAAACCCGCCGAGAAGGCCGCCAAGGGCGCGCGCTTCGTGAGCTTTCGCGAGAAGGACGGCAGCTTCCGTTTCCGCTTGATGGCGGCCGACGGCAGTGAGCTGCTGACCTCGATTCCTTATGCCGATGCCAAGCAGGCCGGCGCGGTCGTCAAGCGCTTGCCGGCCGATGCGGCATTGCAGGCGCAGGGCGATGGTTTCGTGGCCGTGCTCGATGGCGTGGCGATTGCCCGGTCCGCGGCCGGCGCGGCGTTGGAGCAGGCGCAAGCCGCGTTGACTTCGCTCGCGCAGCAATGACGCGTTATTGAACGCGCCCGCTACGATTTCGGCGGGCGCGGTTGGCGTCTCAAGAACTCGAGGACACGTTCCGCCCCGCTGGAACACCAGCGCGGTGATGCCGCCGGCGGCGAGCGTGGGCAGTGCCCAGGGGCCGTTGCGTAGCGCAGTGCCGGTTTGCATGCCGGGCGGCAAGAACGCGATTGCCGAGTCGGCAGAGGCCTGCGTCAGCGCCTGAGTTTGGCGAGGGCGTCGGCCATTGCGCTGTTCGCCGGGGCGGCTCGACCTGCGTCGGCTTGCGGCCTGCGCTGGCCGCCTTGGCCGCCACGCGCGGAAGCGGGGGCGCCGCCGGCGCCGCGCCGCGCGGGTTCCGCGGGATCGTTCAGGCGCATGGTCAGGGCCACGCGCTGGCGCGCCACGTCGACTTCCTGCACCTTTACGGTCACGGTCTGGCCGACGCGCACCACGTCGCGCGGGTCTTTGACGAATTTCTCGGACAGGGCGGAAATGTGCACCAGGCCGTCCTGGTGCACGCCCACGTCGACGAAGGCGCCGAAGTTGGCCACGTTGGTCACCACGCCTTCGAGCACCATGCCGGGCACGAGGTCCTTGAGCGTTTCGACGCCTTCCTTGAACTGCGCGGTCTTGAACTCGGGGCGCGGGTCGCGGCCGGGTTTTTCCAGCTCGCCGAAGATGTCGCGCACGGTGGGCAGGCCGAAGCGCTCGTCGGTGAAGTCGGCCGGCGAAACGCCCTTGAGCGCTTCGCGCTGGCCGATGATCTGCTTCATGTCCTTTTGCACGCGGGCCAGGATGCGCTCGACCACCGGATAGGCTTCGGGATGCACGGACGAGGCGTCCAGCGGATTGGCGCCGTCGGGAATGCGCAGGAAACCCGCGGCCTGCTCGAAGGCCTTGTCGCCGAAGCGCGGCACCTCGCGCAGCGCCGCGCGCGTGGGGAAAGCGCCGCGCTCGTCGCGCCAGGCCACGATGTTCTTGGCCAGCAGCGTATTCAGGCCCGACACGCGTGCCAGCAGGGCGGCCGAGGCGGTGTTCACGTCCACGCCCACGGCGTTCACGCAGTCTTCGACCACGGCGTCCAGCGAGCGGGCGAGCTCGCGTTGATTCAGATCGTGCTGGTATTGCCCCACGCCGATGGCCTTGGGGTCGATCTTGACCAGTTCGGCCAGCGGGTCCTGCAGGCGGCGGGCGATGGACACGGCGCCGCGCAGGGTCACGTCCAGGTCGGGGAATTCGGCGGCGGCGATTTCCGAAGCCGAGTACACCGAGGCCCCGGCTTCGGACACGACCACGCGCGTGAGCGTGAGGTCTTTGAAGCGCGCCATCATTTCGCCCACGAGCTTTTCGCTTTCGCGCGAGGCGGTGCCGTTGCCGATGGCGACCAGGTCCACTTTGTGGCGGGCGCACAGCGCGGCCAGGGTGTGGATGGCGCCTTCGACGTCGCGGCGCGGTTCGAAGGGATAGACGGTGGCGGTGTCGACCACCTTGCCGGTGGGATCGATGACGGCGATCTTGCAGCCGGTGCGTATGCCCGGGTCCAGGCCCAGCACGGCCTTGGGGCCGGCGGGCGCGGCCAGCAGCAGATCCTTGAGGTTGGCGGCGAAGACGCGGATGGCCTCGGCTTCGGCCTCGTCGCGCAGCTTGCCGAAGAACTCGCTCTCGAAGGCGGTGAGGAGCTTCACTCGCCAGGTCCAGCGGCAGACTTCGCCCAGCCAGAGCGCGCGCGGCGAGGCGTCCAGCGCGAACAGCTTGCCTAGTTTGAGGAACGAAGCGATGCGCGCCACGCAGGGGTGGGGCTTCTCGGCTTCGAGCTCGGCCTGCAGGCCCACGCGCAGTTCCAGCACGCCTTGCTGACGGCCGCGCAGCAGCGCCAGCACGCGGTGCGA
>Ga0209455_1000304_pt1 | contig 50376 bp, 53 predicted proteins | sample AraplaCol_mCL_r2_FD_184275 | JGI IMG/M metagenome (GOLD analysis project Ga0209455, IMG submission 184275) | Arabidopsis root microbial communities from North Carolina, USA - plate scrape CL_Col_mCL_r2 (SPAdes) (version 2) | ecosystem: Host-associated > Plants > Roots > Endosphere | place: USA... | reverse complement strand
CAGACCAACAGCCAGCAGATGGACATGCTGCGCCTGCAGAGCCTGTCGAACAAGCGCAACGAGTCGTTCGACGTGATGACCAACTTTGTCAAGAAGATGCAGGACAGCCGTTCGAGCATCATCGGCAACATGCGCTGAGCGCGCTTGCTCGACAAGGGCAGAGGGGAACGACATGAAGATCGACGGCGGGATGTCCGTAAACGGCATGGATCTGTCCAGCATGGACCTCGAAACGGCAATGATGGCGGTGCAGTCGCAGCGCACGCAATTGCTGGATTCGCAACTGGCGGATCAGATCAAGGCGGTGCAGGCGCGCAACGACCAGATTGCCAACCTGAACAACGTCCTGAGCGGCTTGACCAAGGCGCAGGGCGCGTTTTCCGGGAACTCGGCCACCGACACGATCAAGGATTGGGGCAAGGAAAAGGTCGCGAACATCGAAATCCCGCTCAACGATGCGATCCAGAAGGCGGGCATCACCGACTTGGGCTTCACCCCGCGCAAGGGCCGCATATCGACCGACGCTAATCACCCCAAAACGGACGATTACCCCGGCCACGTCCTGAAAGAGGCGCCCAATATTTTCCAAGGCGCCACGACCAAGGGCGAGGTCGATGCGGCGATCACCAAGATCAAGGGCATGATCGACACGCAGACCAACAGCCAGCAGATGGACATGCTGCGCCTGCAGAGCCTGTCGAACAAGCGCAACGAGTCGTTCGACGTGATGACCAACTTTGTCAAGAAGATGCAGGACAGCCGTTCGAGCATCGTCGGCAACATGCGCTGAGCGGACAGCCGCTCGGCCGGAACAAGGAAACAGAATGAGCACGATATCGATAGGCGGCGCCTCCACCGTGAACGGCATGGATCTGGCCAGCATGGACATCGAGACGGCGTTGATGGCGGTGCAATCGCAGCGCACGCAATTGCTCGATGCGCAGCTGGCCGACCAGATCAAGGCGGTGCAGGCTCGCAACGACCAGATCGCCAAGCTCAATGACGTGCTGGGCAAGCTGAGCGGCATGGAGCAGTACTACGGCAATAGCGCGACCGACGGCTTCAAGGGCGACGGCACGGCCTGGGGCGGCAACACGGGCCGCACCTACGACGACTTCGTCAAGCAGGTCGAAGGCCCGCTGAACACGGCGATCAAGAACGCCGGCATCACCGACCTGGGTTTCGGCAACAGCACGGGCCAGATGACCCGGGGCGAGTTCGCCACCGGCGGCGCCGTCTGGGGCGGCGGCCTGAACCACGGCGCCATCACCGCGGCGATCACCAAGATCAAGGGCGCGATCGACACGCAGACCAACAGCCAGCAGATGGACATGCTGCGCCTGCAGAGCCTGTCGAACAAGCGCAACGAGTCGTTCGACGTGATGACCAACTTCGTCAAGAAGATGCAGGACAGCCGTTCGAGCATCATCGGCAACATGCGCTGAGCGTGCCGGCCAGCCGGCCGAGCGTCACCGGCAACATGCACTGACAGAAAGACCGTTCTTTTCATTCAATCCAGCCATTCCATCACCACAGGATCCCATCATGTCCAAGACTCCCGAACAAATCGTGAAAGAAGCCGAAACCCTGGTGCAGCAGGCGCAGCAAAGCCTGGAGGCGAGCGACGCGTTCTATCGCTCGCAAGGGTTGGATCCGGCCAAGGTCAAGTCGGTGCTGGAAGCCCAGGCCACCGACAAGGACCGCGCCGAAGCCCAGGCCATGTTCCAGAAAGACATCGACGCCGTCGAGCGCGAGGTCGCGGAAGAGGCCGCCCGCCTGAGCTTCGCGCAGGCGCCCGCTTCGTCCGGCGCGCGCAAGCCGCGCAACATGGTGTAAGTAGGCCGAACTTTTTTGGCGCATCGGTCACTCAACACTCAAGCAAGACAACACAAGGCGAAAGAAATGAACGCGACTTCGGAAAACCGCGACGAGTTTTCGGCCCAGGACGCAGTCCGGGCCGCCGAGAACCTGGCTGTCCTGTGGCGCTCGGGCGGCACCCTGGGCGACGCCATGGACATTACGGCCGACGAGTGCGAGGCCTTGTATGCCTTCGGCCATGCGCAATACCAGCAGGGCAAGTACTCCGACGCCTTCAAGGCGTTTGCGCAGGCCACCATCTACAACCACATGGAACACCGCTACCAGGCGGCGGCGGGCGCGGCGGCGCAGATGCTGGGCCGCTACGAAGACGCCCTGCGCCACTATCTGGCGGTGACGGTGATGAAGCTGGACGACCCGGCGCCCGTCTACCACTGCGCCGAGTGCCTGCTCGCGATGGGCAAGCTGCCCGAGGCGGCCGAGACGCTGGAGATGGTCGCCGACATGTGCAAAGACGCGGAGCACGCGGGGCTGAAGTCGCGCGCCCAGGCCCTGTTGAAGGCGCTCAAGACCAAGATGGCGGCCAAATAGGCCGCGGTTGAAAGCGGGAAACTCGAAAAACCATCGTTCGCCGGCATGCCGGCGGGCACCCGGAGAGAATCATGACCAGCATTACTTCCTTGCCGCCCAACCTGCAGAGCTTGTTGAACGAAGCCAGCCAGCCCGGCGCCGATCTCGACAAGATCAAGGGCAAGCTCCTCAAAGAGATCAATGAGCTTCCCGCCGACCAGGTCGGGTCTGTCCTCAAGCTGCTTGCCACGCAGAGCGAGGGCCAGGATGTCAATCTGCTGGACGTTCCCGGTGCCAACGGCAGGAAAGACGCTGGCGGCGCGAACGACGTCATGAAAAATCTGAACAACGAGACCGTGTCCACGGATATGTATTCCGTCATGGCCCTGATCCAGAAGCTCGCCCAGGAGCAGCGCAACTCGGCCCGGGCGATCCGCGACTCGAACCTGGAGCAGCAGGTCACCCAGCTCAAGAGCGCTGCCGATGAAATCCGCAATGCGGCGCAAGACCGCTTCGTCGGCGCCGTCGTGGCCGGCGCCATGCAGATCGCCGGCGGCGTCGTGCAGATGGGTTCGGCCGTCGCGTCCGGGATCAAGTCCGCGCAGGCGGCCAGCAAGTTCTCGGAAGCGAATCAGGCGTCCAAGAGCGCGGCCGCGGCGCAGAACGAGATCGCCGATCTGAACCGGAGCGCCAAGGGGCTTGTCGATAAAGACCTGAAGGGTGAATTCAACCAGGCGATCGACAAATTCCAGAATCAGAGCAGGCTGGACAAGCTGAACGCCAAGTTCCTGGAGAGCCAGGCCAGCGATCTGTCGTCGCAGGCGGGCAATCGGCAAGCGTTCGGGCAGGGCGCGTCGGGCCTTCTGGGCGGCATCGGCGGCATCGTCAACGCCTCGCAGGAGCGCAAGGCCGCCGAGCACGACGCCAAGAAAAGCGAGCTGGAAACCAGCGCCAAGATTGCCGACACCAATATGCAGCAGGCCAACGATTTCATGCAGCAGATGATGGACATGATCCGCGACGTGCGCGACAAGCTCAGCGCCATCGAGCAGTCCAACGTCGAGACCAACCGCGGCATCGCCCGCAATATCTGAGGAGCCGGCCATGACCAGCGTCAATCCCTACGGCGGCGCGCCGTTGACGACCACGACCGACGCGCAGTCCGCTACGGTAGCCACCCAAAACCTGGGCTCGGCCCAGACCGTCGATTCCGAGAAGATGCTCGCCGAACTGCTCAAGATGCTGGAGAACACTCCGGAATCGCAGCAGGGCGGCTCCAGCGTGACCGACTCGCGCGGCGCGCCGGCCATCGATGCGCCTGCCAAAGAATTCAACGCGTCCGACATGGTCGACCTGCTGCGCAGCCTGCGCAGCAAGAACGAGGATGCCCAGATGCAGACGGCCCAGCATGGCCTGGAAAGCGCGCGCGTCAAGGCGGAAAAGAACACCGAGCAGCAGCTCGAGAAAATCAAGGAATGGATAGACAAGTGCAAGGAAGCGGACAGCCAGAGCGGCCTGTCCAAGATCTTCGGCTGGATAGGCAAGATCGTCGCCGTGATCGCGGCCGCCGTGGCGGTGGCGGTGGCGGCGGTGGCCACCGTGGCCTCCGGCGGGGCGGCCGCGCCGCTGCTGGCCTTTGCCATCGTCGGCGCCATCGGGGCGACCATGTCGCTGGCCGACCAGATATCCAAGGAGTGCGGCGGCCCCGAGATCAGCATAGGCAATCTGCTGAACGTCACGGTGGGCAAGTTCCTCGAGGCGGTGGGCGTGCCCAAGGAGAAGGCCGAGCAGATCACCAAGATCATCGGCGGCGCCATGGGCCTCATGATGCCGGTGATGCTGATGGTCGAGCCGCAGCTGCTGGGCAGCATGGCGCAGACCATCGCCAAGATGGCCGGCGCCGATGACGCGACGGCGGGCTACATCGGCATGGCGATCGGCATCGCCGCGGCCGTGGGCGTCGGCATCGCCATGGCTGTGATGAGCGGCGGTTCCAGCCTGGGCACCACGAGCCTGAAGATCGCCAACGGCATAGCCAACGCGGGCGGGCAGCTCGTCCAGGGCGCGACGGCGGCCACCCAGGGCGGCCTGGGCATCGCCGCGGCCGGCAATCGTAAGGACGCCGAGAACCTGATGGCCGACAAGAAAACCCTCGAGGCCATGATGCTCAAGCTGCAGAAGCAGATGGAAGAAGGCCGGGAAGAGCTGAAGAAGGTCATCCAGCAAATCGAGGAAAGCATGCAGATGGTCTCCAAGATGCTGGCCGGCGCGACCGACAGCATGGCGCAGATCACGGCCAATATCGGCAAGCGCTCGACCGTCTAGTCTTCAGCAAATAGGAGCAAGTCATGTCTCAAGCGATGACCGCCGCGCGCAGCGAATTCGGCGAACAGCTTTTCCAGGGCTTGGCGGCCTTGCCTTCCAGCGGCCGCATGACCGGCGAACAGCTCGAGGTGATCTACGCCCTGGCCTATGCCCACGTCACGCAGGGCCAGTACGCGCAGGCCCTGCCCATCTTTTTCATCCTGGCTCACTACGGCCCCACCCGCAAGCATTACCTGCTGGGGCTGGCCCTGTGCCTGCAGCGCTGCCAGCGCTACGCTGAAGCCATCCACATCTATTCGATGGCCGACGTGCTGTTCCCGGGCAGCCCCGAACTGGCCTTGCGCGTGGCCGAGTGCCAGCTGATGCAGGGCGATCGCGCCGAGGCGCGCGAAGAGCTGGGCCGGGTGCAGCGCTTCATCGCGCAGGCGGGCGGCAAGTACGACGAATGGAAGCCGCGCGCCGAAGTGCTGATGGATCTGGCGCAGCGCGAAAGCGCCTGAACGCGAGGAGCACCGCGTAGCCATTATGCAGGCAGCAGCAGTCGCCCAGGCATCGGGCGTTGAAGAAGAAACGGCCGTTCCGCAAGGAACGGCTTTCGTGCTTGATGCGCGGGACGCGCGCCTGCTCACCGAGATCGGCATGCTGGCCGCCGAGGCGGGCGACGTGGCGCGCGCCGACGCGATATTCGGCGCCCTGCGCCGGGTGCGGCCGGATCGGGCTTACCCCTATATAGGCCTGGTGCTGGCGCGCATGGCCGCGGGCCGCGCCGGCGAGGCGGTGCGCCTGCTCGAGGACGCCGAAGTCGGCGACCCGCTGGAACGCGGCGTCCTGCATGCCTGGCGCGGGCTGGCCCTGCAACTGGTGGGGCGGTCGGCGGAAAGCCGCAAGGTGCTGACCGAGGCCGCGGCCATGTCCGGCGAGGGCGCGCACATGGCGCGGCGCCTGTTGGGGCTGGAAGAAGAGGAAGCTAGAATGCCTGCCAGACTTGAAACAATTGCTATCAATCAGTAGACGAGGGGAACATGGAAATAGCCGCTGCTACCCAAGCCTTGCTTGCCGCCGCCATGCCGCCGACCACCGCGGCGCCCACGGCGCCCACGGCGCCGGCCGCTCCCTCGGCGCTGGTGACCGAACGCTTCAACGCCATGATGAACGCGCCCGACACGACCCAGGCGGCGCAGACGACCCCGGAGTCGACGCTGCAGCAGGCGTTCGCGGCGCAGCCGTCCGACCAGGCCCAGGGCGGGTCGCTGGGCAGCCAGATCCTCGCCGGCCTGCAATCGTCGGCCGCGCAGGTTTCGCAGCAATGGCAAACCCTGGCGGGCAGCATCGATCGCGTGGCCGCCAAGCCTTCCGTCGGCGACCTGCTGCAGGTGCAGGCCCAGATCGTGCAGGCGGAGGTGCAATACGACCTGGTCAGCAAGACCGTGTCGAAGGCGACTTCCAATATCGATACGCTGGTCAGGATGTCTTGATGTACGAAACGCGCGCTTCACTTTTGCGTTGCCTGCGCCTGGCCCTGGCCGCCGGCCTGTTCGCCTTGCTCGCGGCCTGCGGCTCGAACGTGACCTTGTTCGCGGGCACCACGCAGACCGAGGCCAACCAGCTGTTGTCGGTCCTGCTCGATTCGGGCATCCATGCCGAGAAGACCACGCTCAAGGAAGGCATTTCCATTTCGGTCGAGAGCGGGCAGGTGGCCCGCGCCTTGAACATCCTGCGTTCGCGCGGCCTGCCGCACGAGCAGTTCGACGGCATGGGCCAGATCTTCAAGAAAGAAGGGCTGGTTTCCTCGCCGGTCGAAGAGCGCGCGCGCTATATCTACGCGCTGTCGCAGGAACTGGAAAACACCTTGTCGCAGATCGACGGCGTGCTGGCCGCGCGCGTGCACGTGGTGCTGCCCGAGCGCGGCGGCGTGGGCGAAGCCGCCACGCCTTCGACCGCGGCGGTCTTCATCAAGCATCAGGCGGGCATGAACCTCGATGCGCTCAAGCCCCAGGTGCGCCGCCTGGTGACGCACGCCATTCCCGGGCTGACCGAAGACCGCGTCTCCATCATCATGGTGGCGGCCCAGCCGCTGCCCGGCGTGGACGCGAACAATGCGCCGGCCCAGTCGTCGGTGCTGGGCTTTCGGGTCGACAGCGGCTCGGCCATGGGCCTGGGCGTGACGCTGGGCCTGCTGGTGCTGCTGGTCTTGCTGCTGGCCGCCGGCCTGGGCTACGTGCTGTGGCGCTATGTGCTGCAGGATGCTCCGCACTCGCGCCGCGAACCGTCCGCCGGAGGCCATGCCTCATGATGGACGCGCGAGCGCTGTTCGGCGCGCGGCTGGTCGAATTCAATCTGCTGCCCAGCCGCACCCTGCATCCCACCCGGTACGCCGAATACGGTGCGCCCGCCGAACCCGTGCCTGCCGCGCTCGCGCCGGCCTGGCACCGGCATTGGTCGCAGGCCATTCTGCGCAAGCTGGGCCTGCAGGACAGCCCCGTGCGCGACTGCGCTCGCCCCGAATTGGCCTTGGCCTTGCTGCCGGGTGATCGCCTGGCCCGCTGCGCGCGCCTGCTCGGCGCCACGCTCTGCGCGCCGCGCCTGCGCCGCGTGATCGCCGGCGTCGAAGTGCGCCGCCTGCTCGAAGGCCTGGGCCCCGACGCGCTCGATTTCGCGCGGCAGTCCGATGCCGCCCTGCCTGCCGGCGTCAAGGCCGGCGATGCGCTGGACGCGCAGGGCGTGGACAGCCTGGGCCGCGCCGTGATGCTCGAAGCCCTGCGCGGCGGCGGCCCCGAGCTGGCCCTGCGCGCCGAGCTGCGGCTTGCGGCCGGCCCGGCCCCAAAGTCTCCCTGTTCCCCGGCCCAGGCGTTGGACCTGGCCCTGGGCGTTTTGAAGATCAGCGAACCGACATGGCATTCCTCGTTCCTCGCGACGCATTGACGCCGCGCCGCCTGGCGGCCAGCCTCGACCCCGCCGCCCGGGTGCTGCGCGGCGAGGACCATGCCGTCCTGGCCGAAGCCCAGGCGCTGCTCGACAATGCCCACGCGCAGGCCCAGGCCATCCTGGCGGGTGCGCAGGAAGCCTTCGAGGCCGAGCGCAAGCGCGGCTACGCCGATGGCAAGCAGGAGGCCCTGCTCGACCAGGCCGAGAAGATGATCGAGACCGTGGGCCGCACGGTCGAATACTTCGCCGGCGTCGAAAACGAAATGGTCGACCTGGTGATGGCCGCGGTGCGCAAGGTGGTCGACGGGTTCGACGACGAAGAAAAAGTCATGGTCGTGGTGCGCAACGCGCTGGCCGTGGTGCGCAACCAGAAGCACATGACGCTGCGCCTGCATCCGGACGATCTCGAAACCGTGCGCAGCCGCATCAACGACATCCTGGCCGCCTATCCGGGCGTGGGCTACCTCGACCTGCTGGCCGACGGCCGGCTGGAGCACGGCGCCTGCATCCTGGAGAGCGAGATCGGCATGGTCGAGGCCAGCCTCGAAGGGCAGATCGCGGCGCTGCGCGGCGCTTTCCAACGCACCCTGGGCAGCCGCGTGTGATGGACATCGAGACCCAGCCGCCGCAAGCGAGCGATCCCTCTCCGAGTGACGGCGCGCCGCCGCGCTTCAAGCAGTTCGACTACATCACCGAGATGATGGAGGTCGCGCTGCAGGACACGCCCACGCTGCGCATCAAGGGCCGGGTCACGCAAGTCATCGGCACCATCATCAAGGCCGTGGTGCCCACCGTGAAGGTGGGCGAGGTCTGCATCCTGCGCAACCCCGGCGAAGATTTCGAGATGAAGGGCGAGGTGGTGGGCTTCGCGCGCGACGCCGCGCTGCTGACCCCCATCGGCGACATGTACGGCATTTCCTCGGCCACCGAGGTCATCCCCACGGGGCGCGCGCACATGGTGCCCGTGGGCGACGGGCTGCTGGGCCGCGTGCTCGACGGCCTGGGCAGGCCGCTGGACGAAGGGGAGAACGGTCCGATCGAAGCCAGCAAGTTCTATCCGGTGTTCGCCGAAGCGCCCGATCCGCTCACCCGCCGCATCATCACCGAGCCGCTGGAACTGGGCGTGCGCGCGCTCGACGGCGTGCTCACCTGCGGCGAGGGCCAGCGCATGGGCATCTTCGCCGCGGCCGGCGGCGGCAAGTCCACGCTGATGGGCATGCTGGTCAAGGGCGCCGACGTGGACGTGACCGTGGTGGCCCTGATCGGCGAGCGCGGCCGCGAGGTGCGCGAATTCCTCGAGCACGAGCTCGGCCCCGACGGCCGCAGAAAGAGCGTGATCGTCTGCGCCACCAGCGACAAATCCTCGATGGAGCGGGCCAAGGCCGCCTACGTGGCCACCGCCATCGCCGAATACTTCCGCGACCAGGGCAAGCGCGTGCTGTTTCTCATGGACTCGGTCACGCGTTTCGCGCGGGCGCAGCGCGAGATCGGCCTGGCCGCGGGCGAGCCGCCCACGCGGCGCGGCTATCCGCCTTCGGTCTTCGCCACCCTGCCCAAGCTGATGGAGCGGGTGGGCATGAACCAGCACGGTTCGATTACGGCGCTGTACACGGTGCTGGTCGAAGGCGACGACATGACCGAGCCCATCGCCGACGAAACGCGTTCGATCCTGGACGGCCACATCGTGCTGTCGCGCAAGCTGGCGGCATCCAACCACTATCCCGCCATCGACGTGCTGGCCTCGGCCAGCCGCGTCATGAACGCGGTCATCACGCCGGAACACAAGAAGCTGTCCGGCCGCATCCGCGAGCTCATGGCCAAGTACCAGGAAGTCGAGCTGCTGGTGAAAATCGGCGAATACAAGCGCGGCGGCGACGCCGTCACCGACGAAGCCATCGACAAGATCGATTCCATCAACACCTTCCTCAAGCAACGCACCGACGAGCGCACCACGCTCGCGCAGGCGTTGGAGGGGATGACGAAGATCGTTGGTAAATGATGAGCACGCCGAGCCGCCTCAAGTGCTCATCGTCCCCCTTCGGGGGGACGGCGCGTAGCGCCAGGGGGGCAACATAATGGCCAGCATGTTCGACGATCTGCTTGCCATCAAGCGCTTTCGCGAAAGCCAGGCCGAGCTCGCCGTTGCCAAGCAGCGCCAGGCTCTGGTCGAGGCCGAGCATGCGCAGGAAGAAGCCATCCGCCTGCTCGCCGAATACCGCGACTGGTCCGAGCGGCGCGAACACGAGATGTACGACGATCTGTGCAGCCGCATCGTGCGCGTGCGCGAGATCGAGAACGTGCTGCAGGGCGTGGCCGAGCTGCGCAGCGGCGAGCGGCGCCACGAAGAAGGCGTGCAGTCGGCCGAAAAGCAGACCGAGGTCGAAACGCACACCCTGGCCGAGCGGCGCGAGAACCACCAGGTCGCCACCCGCATGACCGAGAAGTTCATCGAGCTTGCCCGCCTGCACCTGGCGGCCTTCATGCTCGAGCAGGAACGCAAGGAAGACCTCGAAATGGAAGAGGCCGCTTCGGTGCGGCGCGACCGCGAGGACTGGGAAGAGCACGAGGAGTACGAGCCATCATGACGGATCGGCGCATCGGCCTCGATACGGCCGTGCCGCAAGGCATGCCGGGTTCTTCCGCGCGGTTCGGCGCCGGCGGCGCGGACGTGCGCGGCCAGGCCTCGAAAGACGACCGCCAGGCTTTCGAGCAGGCGCTCTCGAGCGAGCGCGAGCAAGCGCCGGCCGAGACGCCGCCGCCCGCCGACGTGCCGCGTCCCTTTGCCTTGTTCGGCGCCTTCGCGGCGCCCGCTTCCGCACCTGCCGCCGGCGGCGCATCTGCGCCCGGCGAGTTGTCGCAAGGCCTGCGGCAAGCGGCCGAGCGCCTCCTGGTCGGCGACGGCAGCTCGGGCCGCCGCGAGGTGCGCATCGAGCTCAAAGACGAAGTGCTGCCCGGCGTGACGGTCTGCGTGTACGAAGACCAGGGCCTGCTCGTGGCGGCCTTCGTCTGCGCCAGCGAGCCTTCGCGCGAAAAACTCTGCGCCTGCGCGGCCGCGCTGGCCGGCGAGCTGGCCGGTTCGCTGAACCGCGCCGTGCTGGTGCGCGTCAGCACCGACGATCCCGAAGACCCTTGCCCGTTCGAGGCGGCCGCCGATCCGGCGGCGCCGTGATGTTCCTGCCACGATGGACCTGATGACTTATCTCCCGGCCCGGCCCGCCGCCTTGCTCCGCCTGACCGCCAACGAAGCCCAGGCGCTTTCCCTGGTCGCGCGGCACGGCGCGGATTTCACCGTCGAATTGCCGCCGGCCGGCGGCGCCGCGGCCGAGGCCCAGCCCGCCGCATGGCGCGTCGGTTTCACGCCCGGCGTGGCCGACGCTTTGCGCCAGGCCATGACGCGGCAGGTCGCGTTCGAATGGTCGGGCGCGCTATTCCGCCTGAGCCTGCCCGATGCCGTGCTGTCGCTCTGGCTGGCCGCGCGCCTGCCGGATCTCGCGCCCGGCCCGCTGCCCGAGGCCCTGCAGGCCGCCGCGCTCGAAGCCTTGCTGGGCGAAGCCGCCGCGGCCCTGTCGGGCCTGTCTCCCGGCGGTCCGGCCCGCGTGCTCGACGAACCGATCGACGCGCACCTGCCCAATACCTGGACCCTGACCCTGGCCGCGCACGACGGCGCCAACTGCCGCGCCGTTCTCGAATGCGATTCGCTCGGCCTGATGCTGTTGGCCGGCCTGCTGTCCGCCCGCGTCGCGCCGGCGGACAATGCGCTGCAGACTGATGCGCTGCCGGTGCGGCTGCGCGTCGAGATCGGCACGGCCCGGTTGCCTTTGGGCCTGCTGCAATCTTTGCGCGAGCGCGACGTGGTGCTGCTCGACGAATACTTTGTCGGCCCGCAAGGCGAGCTGTGGCTGGGCATTCCCCAAGGCCAGGGCCTGCGCGTGCGCGCCGAACAATCTTCCTACCTCGTTACCCAAGGCTGGACCTCTCTCATGACAGAAACCCCCACCCCAGCCGAACACGATGCGGGCCAGGCCCAGCCCGCGGAACCGCTGGACCTGGACGCGATTCCCGTGCGGCTGACTTTCGACCTGGGCGAACGCAGCCTGACGCTGGCCGAGCTGCGCCGCCTGCAGCCGGGCGAGACCTTCGATCTGCAGCGGCCGCTGGCAGGCGGCCCGGTGATGATCCGCGCCAACGGCGCGCTGCTGGGCACCGGCAGCCTGGTCGAGGTGGACGGCCGCGTGGGCGTCACCATTGCCACGCTGGGCAAGCCCGCGCCATGACGCATTTCGATCCGATCACCCTCGTCGTCGTCCTGGCGCTGCTGTCGCTGGTGCCGCTGGCCGCGGTGATGATGACGTCGTTCCTGAAGATCGCTATTGTGCTGTCGCTGGTGCGCAACGCGCTGGGCGTGCAGCAGGTGCCGCCCAACATGGCCCTGTACGGCCTGGCGCTGATCCTGTCGGCCTATGTGATGGCCCCGGTGATCATGCAGGCCGGCCACGAGATGCAGGCGGTCATCGCGCCCGCGGCGCAGACGAGCGGGTCGACCGCGATGCGGCCGGGCGTGCCGTCCATGCCCGCCATGCCGTCGCTCACGCCGCCGCCGGACCGCATGGAGCTGCTGCTGGGCGGCGTCGCCCGCGCCGCAGAACCCCTGCGGGCCTTCATGCTCAAGAACAGCCGGGCGTCGCAGCGCGACTTCTTCGTGCGCACCGCCCATCAGTTGTGGGGCCCGCAGTTGTCCAGCGACGTGAAAGAGACCGACTTCCTGGTGCTGATCCCCTCGTTCCTGGTGTCCGAGCTCACGTCCGCGTTCCAGATCGGCTTTCTGCTGTACCTGCCTTTCGTCGTCATCGACATCATCGTGTCCAACATCCTCTTGGCCATGGGCATGATGATGGTGTCGCCGGTGACGATTTCCATGCCCCTCAAGCTGTTCCTGTTCGTCATGGTCGACGGCTGGACCCGCCTGATCCAGGGCCTCGTGCTTTCGTATCGCTAGGGGCTCGCATGGGAAGCGTAGACATCGTCTCGTACATGACCCAGGCGCTCTACCTGACGCTCTGGCTGTCGCTGCCGCCCATCGCGGTGGCGGCCATCGTGGGGACGCTGTTCTCGCTGTTCCAGGCGCTGACGCAGATCCAGGAGCAGACGCTGTCGTTCGCCATCAAGCTGATCGCCGTGTTCGCCACCATTCTGCTCACCGCCCGCTGGCTGAGCGGCGAGCTCTACAACTTCACGCTTTCGATCTTCGACCTTCTGTACAAGATACGCTAGGGAACGAAAATGTCCTCGGGGGTTACGTACGCAGAGGCGCACATATTCATCGGCACGCTGGCCATGGCCATGCCGCGTGTGCTGGCCATGTGCTCCATATTGCCCCTGCTGAGCAGCCAGATGCTGCCGCGCCTGATCCGCTACGGCTTGTCCGCGGGCCTGGCGCTGGTGCTGGTGCCGATGCTGGAGCCCGGTTACGTGACGATGGATTTCAACGGAGTCCAGATCGCGCTGATCGTGGTCAAGGAAGTGTTCGTGGGCATGACGATGGGTTTTCTCGTCGCCATTCCCTTCTGGATCTTCGAGGCCGTGGGCTTCGTGGTCGACAACCAGCGCGGCGCGAGCATGGGCGCCGTACTCAACCCGGCAACGGGCAACGATTCGTCGCCGTTGGGCATTTTGTTCAATCAGGCGTTCCTGGTGTTCTTCCTGGTGGGGGGCGGTTTCACCCTGATGCTGACCATGATGTACGACAGTTTCCGGATATGGAGCCTGTGGCACTGGTTCCCGACGCTGCGCATGTCCAGCGTCCCCTTGATGCTGGACCAGCTCAGCCGGCTGGCCCGGCTGGTGCTGCTGTTCGCCGCGCCCGCCATGGTGGCGATGTTCCTGGCCGAACTGGGCCTGGCGCTGGCCAGCCGCTTCGCGCCGCAGCTGCAGGTGTTCTTCCTGGCCATGCCGATCAAGAGCGCGCTGGCCCTGTTCGTGCTGGTGCTCTACATGAGCACGCTCTTTGACTACGCGGACGAAACCGTGCGCGGCATTCCCGGGATCCTGCCGTTCCTCAATTCTCAATGGGGTGCGGGATGATGAGCACGCCGAGCCGCCTCAAGTGCTCATCGCTCCCCCTTGGGGGGAAGGCGCGTAGCGCCAAGGGGGCCCCATGAGCGGCGAAAAGACAGAACAGCCAACCAGCAAGCGCCTGCGCGAATCGCGCCAGAAAGGCGACGTCGCGCACAGCAAGGACTTCACCCAGACCCTGCTGATCCTGGCGTTGTTCGGCTACATGCTGGGCAACGCCAACAATCTCATCCTGGCGCTGGGCCGCCTGGTGCTGATTCCGTCAGGCCTGATCGGGCTGCCTTTCGAAGACGCGCTCAAGACCGCGCTTTCCGAGGCCTTGCGCCAGTCCATCGACATCCTGATGCCGTTCCTGCTCATCGTCCTCCTGGTGGGCATGTTCGCCGAGTTCCTGCAGGTCGGCGTCGTGCTGGCTTTCGAAAAGCTCAAGCCTTCCGCCAAGAAGCTCAACTTCATCGAGAACCTCAAGAACATGTTCGCCAAGAAGAACTTGGTCGAAATGCTCAAGTCCATCATCAAGATCACTTTTCTCTCCGTGCTGGTGACGCTGGTGATACGCGACGCGCTGCCACAGCTCATCGAGGTGCCGCATTCGGGACTGGCGGGCCTGCGCAGGGGCGTGGGCGGCATGCTTCTCGAGCTGATCCTGAACGTGGCCCTGGCCTACGTCATCATCTCGCTGGCCGACTTCGTCTGGCAGCGCATGCAGTATCGCAAGCAGCTCATGATGAGCAAGGAAGAGATCAAGCAGGAATACAAAGAGATGGAAGGCGACCCTCACATCAAGCACAAGCGCAAGCACCTGCACCAGGAGATGGTCATGGGCGGCGCCGTGGAAAGCGCGCGCAAGGCGTCGGTGGTGGTGACCAACCCCACCCATTACGCCGTGGCCTTGTATTACGAGCCCGACGAAACGCCGCTGCCCGTGGTGCTGGCCAAGGGCGAGGGCGCGTTGGCCGAACGAATGATGAAGGCCGCCCGCGAAGCCGGCGTGCCGGTCATGCAGAATATCCCGCTGGCGCATGCGCTCATGGCCGATGCCTTGCCCGACCACTACATACCCAGCGAATTGATCGAACCCGTGGCCGAAGTGCTGCGCCTGGTGCGCAAGCTGGCCGACACGCAGGAGTGATATCCATGTCCGTTTCCGTGCCCCCCCTGATCTCGCGCTACGCGGCGCGGCATGGCGTCGCCGATGCCGTGCGCGCCGACGGCCGCGCCATCCTGGTCATCGACGACAAATACCGCGTGCGTTTCGCGCCCGCCCGCAACGGCTGGGTCGCGCTGAGCGCGCGTTTGTGCGCGTTGCCGCCGGCCGGCGCCGCGCGCGAGAATTTCCTCGCCGGCCTGGGCAGGCAGGCGGTCGGCATGCTCAATAAATACGCCAGCGGCTGCACCATAGACCCCGATGAAGAAGCCCTGTGGCTGGAACAGATGCTGCGGCCCGATACCGTCGACACCGAAGTGGACGAAGCGGTGGGGCAGTTCGCCAATGCCCTGTCGTTCTGGACGTCCGCCGTGCGCCGCGCGGCCTGATTGATATGCAAGGAGAAAACCCGTTGAAGCGAATCATCCTGTCGGGCGCGCTGTCGCTATGCCTCGCGGCCGCCTGGCCGGCGCAGGCGGCCCCCAACTGGCCGAATGCCCCGTATAGTTTTTATGCCAAGAGCGAAGACCTGAAAGACGTGCTGCAGGAATTCGCCAGCGGCTTCAGCCTCTCTTTGCAGATGGGGCCGGGCATCAGGGGCACGGTCAACGGCCGGTTCAACGCCAACACGCCCACCGAGTTCATGGACAAGCTGGGAGGGGTGTATGGCTTTAGCTGGTTCGTCTACGGCGGCACGCTCTTCGTGAGCAACGCGAGCGACATCACCGCGAAATCGATCAGCGCGATGGGCGGTTCGATCACCGCGATGCACGACGCGCTGCTGCAGATGGGCGTGGTGGATCCGCGCTTCGGCTGGGGCGAGCTGCCCGATCAAGGCATCGCCCTGGTGTCGGGGCCGCCGGCCTACGTCAAGCTCGTGCAGCGCATGGTGTCGGCGCTGCCGCTGGGCGCCGGCGGCCAGCAGGTGCAGGTGTTCCGCTTGAAGTACGCCTCGGTCCAGGACCGCGTCATCAGCTATCGCGGCCAGCAGATCACGATGCCCGGCGTGACCACGATCCTGCGCAGCCTCATCCAGGGCTCGGGCAGCGGCAACAACAACCAGGTCCTGTCGGCCATCGCCGCGCCGCTGCGCCAGCATCCGCCTGCGTTCAACAGCTACACCGCGAACAATGCCGGCGATGCCAATATGCCGGGCGGCGTCGCCGCCAGCAACGTGGGCGCGCAGGCGCCGGACGTCGCGGCCGCCGGCTCGGGGCAGCCGCTGAACCGCGCCGGCGGCCTGCGCCTGCAGGAGCCCAGCGTGCAGGCCGATCCGCGCCAGAACGCGATCATCGTGCAGGACATCCCCGACCGCATCCCGATCTATCGCCAACTGATCGAAGAGCTCGACAAGCCCAGCACGCTCATCCAGATCGAAGCGATGATCGTTGACGTAGACACCAACCTGGTCAACCAGCTGGGCGTGACCTGGGGCGGGCTGGCCGGCAAGGCTTCGTTCGGCTACGGCGATCTTTCGCTGGCGCCCAGCGGGGGGCTGCCGGTCGCCAGCGTCGCCTCGCCGTCGCCTGGCACTTTGGGCGTGAGCGTGGGCAATATGCTGGTGGCCCGCCTTAACGCCCTGCAGGCTTCCGGCCAGGCGCACATCCTGTCGCAGCCGTCGATCCTGACGGTCGACAACATGGGCGCCGTGATCGACCTGTCCACTACGTTCTATATCCAGACGGTGGGGCAGACCGTGGCGACGGTGACGCCGGAAACCGTGGGCACTTCGCTGCGCGTCACGCCGCGCTATATCGACGACCGCGGCGATCGCAAGGTCGAGCTCACCGTCGACATCGAGGACGGCGGAATCGATCAGAGCACGACGGTTGGAACGCTGCCCACGGTGAGCTCGAGCACGATCAGCACGCTGGCCGTGGTCGGCGACGACCAGACCCTGCTGATCGGCGGCTACGATCACGCCCAGTATTCCTCGCAGACCAACAAGGTGCCGATCCTGGGCGACATTCCCATCATCGGCGCGCTGTTCTCCAGCCGCGGCAAGACGGGCCAGCAGCAAGAGCGCCTGTTCCTGCTGCGTCCGCGCGTGGTGGCGATCGCCGGCAAGATGATCTCGATGCCGCGCGGGCAGGACGGCTCGGGCCTGGCCTTGAGCGCGACCTGGGGACAGGCGGTGGCGGGGCATTCCCTGAATCTGGTGGGCGGGCAGCAGACCCGCGTGATGCCGGGCATGCAGCAAGCCGGCGGCAACGCGCCGCTGACGGTCTCGCCCGACTACGTCGCGCCGGACTCGGTGGGCACGTCGATGGAGCCGTTCACGCAAGGCGGCCGCGGCACCGCGCGGCATAGTTCGTTTACGAACGTGATGCCCTGACCCGGGCGGGGCAAGGGCCTGTCAGCCGTTGAGCGTCAGGCCCTTGCGCTGCAGCTTCTCGCGCAGGGCGCTGCGCGCCCGCGAAAGGCGGCTGCGCACGGTCCCGACGGGCACGCTCAAGAGAGCGGAGGCTTCTTCGTAAGTGAGGTCGTCCATGCCCACGAGCAGAAGTATGTCGCGCATGCTTTCAGGCAGTTCGTCGAGCGATTCCTGCAATAGGCGCATGGACTGCGCCTGCACGGCGGCCTGCTCCGGCGTGGCGCCGGACGCGGCATGGTCGTACAAGGCTTCTTCGCCGACGAAATCGTAGCGGCGCTCCGGCGCGCGCGACAGATAGTTGCGCACCAGATTCAAGGCGATGCCGTAGAGCCAGGTGGAAAGCTGGGATTCGCCGCGAAAGCTCTGGTAGGAGCGCGCGGCTTCGATGAAGGCTTGCTGCGCCAGGTCTTCGGCTTCGGCGATGTTGCCGATGTGCTTGATTATGAAACGCTGCAGGCGGGAGCCGTGTTCCCGCACCAGGTCGCGCAGCAATTGATCGTCCGGCGTTTCGTCGGCCATGGGCAGCGCGACGCATGGAGGAGTCGTTTCCTCATGCGGTACAGCTACGCTGGGATTCGACGAATCGATCATGGAACGACGGCGACCTGGGATTGAAGAAGCACTGTTTTAATTGCCACAAAATACTACAGACCATGCCAATATCGCAATATTGGTCAGTTTCTGACAACTTTTGCCAGATATTCGTAATTTTTGGTTAGATCGCGATTCTAAGGGGCGGCAGATGACAGGCTTAACCGCCTGTCTCAAACGGCGCGACTTCTTGGCCAGTTTTGCGAGGCTACGCGGAAATCGCGGGGCGCCATGTCGTAGGCGCGCCGGAACGCCCGGGCAAAATCGGGCGCGCTGCCAAAGCCGCACAGGTAGGCGATCTCGATAATGGGCTTGTCCGGAAAGCGCAGCAGCTCGTTGGCCGCCGCCCGCAGCCGGCAATTGCGGATGTAGGCGTGCAGGCCGCCTTCGTGCTGGAACAGGCGGTACAGGGTGGCGCGGGCCAGGCCCGAGGCCCTGCGCACGCTGTCCGGCGTCAGGTCCGGGTCGTACAGGTGCGCTTCGATATAGCGCCGCGCCCGCGCGAACGAAGCTGCCTTTTGCGCGGTCTCGATGTTGCCGCTCAGGCGGTAGCGCTGGGCGAAGGCCGCGGCGATCAATTGGCCGCTGTCGACGAGGCTTTGCCGCGCATCGGCGGCGCTCATCGCGCCCAGGCGGCGCAGGCGGGCCAGCGCTTGGGGAATGGCGCTCGCCAGCGCCGAATTTCCTGAAGGCGCGTCCAATTCGAGCACGCGCCCGTGCAGCGTCTGCGCTTGCGGCAGCACCGACTCGACGACGGCGCGCGGCAGGAACAGGGCGCGCACCTGGCTCGCGCAGCGGCTCATGCTCATCGGCTGGCCCATGTCCAGGGCCAGGATGCCGGGCCCGGACTGATGCGCCGACCGGCGCGGATAGGCGCCCGTCGAGGTTTCCGCGCAGCCGTCCGCAAGCACGTGGAAGCAGTAGGACTGCATCTTGTCGACCGAGATCTGCGCGATCGACCGGGTCTGCGTGTAGGCGTCCGTGCGGGCATCGATGTACATCGTGTCGTCGGCGCGGTAGCGATCGATCGTGGCGCGAAAATCCGCCGGCCGCCCCGAGCGCGAAACCGGCACGGTGACGACCGTCAACTGGTCGCAATAGGTGGGTAGCTGGTCCCTGGGCGCGAGGCCGGCCGTGGTGAAGCGGGAATGCTCGACCTGTCCGGCAACGCCGTGCGTCACACCCGTCACGCCCCGGTCACCGCGGCTGGGCCAGCAGTTCGCGCAGCCAGCCGCGCGCCGTGGCGGGGTCGACCGGCTGGGAGTCGGACTGGTGGGCCTGGTCGAATTTCTGCTGCATGGCCGCGTCGATGCGCTGGCGCGCTGCGGTGTCCAGGCTGCCGGAAGACACGCCCGCCTGGCGGCAGACGTCCAGGAAATCCGCTCCTTTGCTATGGGCCGAGAAGCCCAGCTGGGTCACGAAATCGACGCCGTCCATGACGGAGCGCTTGGTCTGCGCCAGGTCGACGGCGAGTTCGATAGTGTGCGCCGACAGCGGTTTGCCGGCGCCGGGCGTCAGGCTCAGCTCCTTGGCGACGAGGGCGGCGACGCCGTGGCCGTAGGTCTGCCCCAGGGCCTGGGTGAACAGGCTGGCGGTATCGGCATCGGGGGCCACCCAGGCGACGCTGCGCCCGCCGGGCGTCGCGCCGGTGCCCAGCACTTGCAGGGAGCGCCCGTCGACGGAGACCTGGACGGAGTCGCCAGCGCGCGCCGCTTCGCTGAACGCATCGAGCGACAGGCCGGAAACGTCAGGCGACTGGGCGATTCGATTGATCGTCATACAGCGGGAAGGAACGGTCGGGCCAAGTTGGGTACTAAGACAGGGACGATGCGGTGCCGGCTTTCGCCAGCGGTTGCTATACGTGGCAACAGGGTCGGATTCAGTTCCCTGCCCGAGGGTAAAAAAATAAAAGGGTCAAATGCAATCGACCCTGGTTCATCATATTGGAACCGATGCTAGGGTTTTTTCGGGGACCACTTCAGACTAAGGGTAACGGATCGCCAAAAGGTGATTCCACTGCGAACATGGGGATAGAAGAAGCGGGCTGCAAGCTTGGCCTGGAAATGGAAATGCCGGTCGTGCGCCGGGATGACGGACGCAGCCACCCGGTGGGCGACCGCTATTTCGAGGCGCTGGCCGCGTGCAAGCGCGGCCGCGGGGAAGACGTGGCTTTCGATTTCCTGGCCGAGCGCGTCATGGGGGTGGTCGGCTCCCACGGCGAGAGCAGCCTGGACAACGGTTACAACTTGCTGGAGACCTCCTTCGCCCCGGTATCGGGCAGGGCGGGCGGGCTGGACAGGCTGGCCGAGCGCATCGCCCGCGAACTGCAGGACGTGCGCCAGGCCCTGGACGCCGAAGGGGCGGCTCTGCTCAATGCGTCCGAACATCCCGATTGCTCGCTGGAGCCGGACTGGTACGCGGCGGTGCGGGTCCAGCGGCCCATCTACCGCGAGCTGGTCGATTACCGCGGCTGGATGCATCGCCTGGGCATCGACGCCAAGGCGCAGAACGGGCCTTGCACGTCCGTGCCCGTGGCGCAGGCGGCGCGCGCGCTCAATGCGGTGTTGGCGCTGGGGCCGGCCAGCATTGCCCTGTTCGCCAACAGCCCGCTCGAGTCCGGGCAGGCGACAGGCCTGAAAGAAAACCGCCTGACGCTGTGGGAGCGGGTCTTTCGCCCCGGGCGCTTCGCCGGCGACTATGCCCTGCAGCAACTGCCCGAGCGACCCTTCGAAGACCTCGGCCATTATTTCCGCTGGATGTTCGGCCCGGGCACGGCCAGCCGGGCGCTGCCGCTGCGGCTCGGCGCAGGCTACAAGTCGGTCGCCTCGGTGCTGCTGCAGGACGATCCGCCGCTGGATCAATTTCTGCGTTCGGCCTCCTGGCCCGGACGGCGCATCGACACCGGCGAAGCCGTCGAGCTGCATCCGCAGGGCGGGTATTTCGAATATTCGCAGTTCGCGCATTTTCTCGACGCGCGCTGGCGCTATCGCTTGACCGAGGCGCCGCCGCTGGACGAGCTGCTCGAAGTCTGGAGCCGGCCGCAAGGCATCGAGACCCTGTATGAGCGCTGCGGCGCGGACGGCTACATCGAAGGGCGGGCGCCGGGCGCGGTGTTCGCCGATGCGCAGCTGCTGGACGAGGCCGGGGCGGACGTCGCGCGCACCGCGGTCGTGGCGCCTTCGGCGCTGCAGCTGGGCTTGATGCGCAATCTGGACCAGGCCGAGCAGCTATGGCGCGACTGGGGCTGGGCGCGCCTGCGCGAGATGCGGGTCGACGCCATCCGCCACGCGCTCGACGACGACGTGGTGCAGGCGCTGGCGCGCGACGTGCTCGAGGTGGCGCGGGCCGGCCTGCCGGCGGCCGAGCGGCACTGGCTGGCCTATGCCGACCACGCGCTGCAAACCCGCCGCACCGGCGCCGATCGTCTGCTGGCGCTATGGCGCGAGCACGAAGGCCGCGGCGATCGCCTGGCACGGGTGCGCGAGCGCCGCGAGGTGATCGCGCCCTAGGCCGGCGCGAAAACGCGCAAGGCCGTCGCCGCGTGAAGCGCCGGCGGCGTCCAGCGCGCCTGCTTGTCGGCTATTGATAGACCTCGTCGGCCGCGAGCAGGATGTCCACCGGCGGATCGAAGCCGATGGCGCGCGCCGTGGCGAGGTTGATCGCGATCTTGGCGGGGTCGACCCAGATCTGGCTGATCTGGCGCGGCTTGGCGCCGTTGAAGATGCGCGCGATGGTCTCGGCGTAGAACAGGCCCACATAGGAATAGCTCGCCTGGGCCAGGCTCATCAACAGGCCGGCGCGCACCTGGTCCGAACCCAGCATGGCGAAGCTCGGCACCTTGGCCTGGCGCAGGATGTCGGCCACTTGCGTGACCGCGTCGGGCGTCAGGCCGCGCTGCGCGGTGATGTACATGGCGTCGACCTGCGTGCTCAGCTTGCGGTAGCAATCGACCGCGTTGAGCGTGGCCTGCGTGGCGTCGATATTGGTGGCGGGCGCGTTGCACGACACGATCTTGAAGTTGTCTTCCTTGGCCACCTGCTCGACGGCGGAGACGGCCGCATACGTGCGGCCTTCGGGACTGTCTTCGTAGACCAGGCCCAGCGTCTTGAAGGGCACGATCTCATGGAACAGCCGCACCTGGCGCTGATAGCGGTCGGGCTGCACGCGCGCGAACAGATTGTCCATGCCGCTGTCCTGATCGCTCTTGATGATGCCCGAGCCCACCGGGTCGCTGGTCGAGCCGACGATGGTGGGCACCGGGGCGCCCAGCGCGGCCATGTCCTGGCCGGCCCAGGTGCCCATGGCGATGATGAGATCGATGTCGTGCTTGTCCTTGATTCTTTGCTCGATGGCCGCGCGCATGACGGGGCGCTGGGCCGCGTCGAAGTTGCCCGCCTGCCACCACGCGTCGTCGACGAACTGCAGCGTGCTGCTCTTGGCGTTGGCGGCGATGAACTGCCACATCTGATGCGAGTCCAGGTCCGCGGGAATGGCCGGCAGGGTCAGCCAGCCCAGCTTCTGCAGGCCTTCGACGACGGCGCGCAGCGTGCGCGGGTATTCCGAATAATTGCCGCCGTCGTAATAGCCCAGGCGCCACTTGCGGCCGTCGGGCCTGGCATGCGGCGTGGTGGGAAAGACGCGGGTCTCGAGGGCCGGCGGCGCCGTGGCGGCGGCGCCGGTCGCGGCGGCCTGCGCCAGGGAACCGGCCAGCAGCATGGCGGCCGGCAGCAGGATGCGTAGCAGGAATTTCATAGGCGTCGTATCACCACCAGCGTGATGTCATCGGATTGTTCGGCCTCGCCGGCATAGGCGTCCACGTCGGCGACCAGCCGCTTGGCCAGGCTGGCCGCCTCGCCGGGGGCGGCCGCGAGCAGTTCCAGCATGCGCGCGTCGCCGTATTGTTCGTTGCGCACGTTCATGGCTTCGGTGATGCCGTCGGTATAGCCCACCAGCGTCTCGCCCGGGGCCAGCTGCGCGTCCAGGCGGCGATAGGGCAGATCTTCCTGAACGCCGCAAGCCGGGCCGCTGCGGCCTTCGAGCAGGCGCACCGCGCCGTCGGCGCCGATGACGGCCGGCGGCGGGTGGCCCGCGTTGGCCCACGACAGGGCGCCGGTGGAGAGGTCCAGCACGCCCAGGAGCAGCGTGACGAACATCATGTTGGGATTGTTGGCCGACAGGCGGTTGTTGACCCGTTGCACGATGACGGCCGGATCGGTCTCGTCTTCCGCCGTGGCGCGGATCAAGGTGCGGGTGATCGCCATGAACAGCGCGGCCGGCACGCCCTTGCCCGACACGTCGCCGATGGCCCAGCACAGCCGCCCGTCGGGCAGCTCGAAATAATCGTAGAGATCGCCGCCCACTTCCTTGGCCGGGCGCATCACGGCCTGCAGGTCCACGTGCAGGCGGATCTCGCCGGCCAGCGGCACCGGCAGCAGGCCCAGCTGGATTTCATGGGCGATGTTCAGTTCGCTTTCGATGCGCTGGCGCGAAGAGGTCTCGCTCATCAGGCGCGCGACGTTCTCGCCCAGCTTGTCCTGCATGAAAAGAAACGAGGCCGCGAGCCGTCCGACTTCGTCGCGGTATTGCCTGGGCAGGGCCGCGATCTGCGCCGGCGTTTCGGCGGGCGCGGTCAGGTCCTGCTCGGGCAGTTGGCGGGCATAGCCGGTGAGCAGGTTCAACGGCCGCGTGATGCGCGCGGCCATCAGCCAGGCGCCCGCCAAGGCCAGCGCGAGCAGGCCGGCGAAGAACAGGGCCAGCCGGTTGATCAGCCGATGCGCGGGCTCGGTCAAGTCGCTGCGCGGCACGGCTGCGACCAGCGTCCAGCCCAGGGGCTTGTGATAGACCGCTTCGATTTCCCAGGCGTCGCCGTTCGCGTCCAGCCTGAATTGCAGCCGGCCGGCGGCGCGCCGGGCCTGGGTCAGCATGGCCGATAGCGGCTTGCCCGTGCTTTTGTCGATGGCATGGAGCAGGCCGGCTCGAGCGGCGGGCGGCGGCGCGATCAGCCGGCCGTTGTCGTCCATGATGAAGACAAAGCCCGATTTGGCCAGGGTCAGGCGCGCCAGCGAGGCGCGCACGGCGGCTTCCATGTTCTGGCGCTGGGCCTGCGTCAGGGTGAGCAGCTGGCGCGCATCGTCGGAAATGGCGAAGACCCAGTTCCAGGGCTGGAAATAGCCGAAGTAGGCGTAGCGGGTTTCCATGCCGCCCTGGCTGCCGGGAATCGGCCAGCGGAACAGTGCGAAGCCGTGCCCCGACAGGCGGCTTTCGTCGAACATGGACTTGGCCAGCGGCTGGCCCTTGATGTCGCGGATGTCGGAAAGATCGAAACCGGCCAGGCCCGGCGCGCCGCCCGCCAGCACCTTGTCGTGGGCGTCATAGACGAAGGCGTAGCGCAGCGAGCTGAACTTCAGGTCGCCGATCCAGGCCAGGGCCTGCTGCTGCGCCGCCGGCGTCGACAGGCGGCCCGTGTCGGCCAGGGTCGCATAGCGCGACAGCACCGAGTTCAGCATATTGCCCAGCTCGATGAGGTCGTTGCGGTCCTGGCGCACCACAGTGATCTTGTCGTCGAGCAGCGCGCCCCAGCGCGCGTCGGTGTCGCTCAGCACCAGGTTCAGGGTGTTGTCGACGGCATGCTCTTCGCGGGCCACCACGGTCTGGGTAACGTCGCGCTGGGTGATCAGCATGACGACGGCCGCCACCACGAGCAGGATCGCGAAGACCAGGAGAAATACCTTGCCGCGGAGGGAGCGCGTGAGCATGGAGGGAAAGGCGTGTATGTGGTAAGACTGCGCGTATTTGATTTACCGATTGTAAAATGCGGACCAGCCTTCGGGGTGGATTTGCCGCATTTCTCTTTTGGATGGCGCCTTGACTATCGCGCGTGACTCGATTTTGCGGAAGTTGTTGAACGGCCTGCACCGCCGCCCCGTGCTGGAGCTGACTTGCGCCTGCCTGGGCGTGCTGCTCCTGGCGCAGGCGCTGATCGGCGCCTTGAGCCTTTCGGCCCTGAACCGGCTGGCCACTGACACCGTGGCCGACCGCGCCGAGGTCGCCGCCCAGCGCATCGTGGGCAATATCCAGAACGGCTTGCGGCTGGGCAAGCCGCTGGGGCAGTTCTTCGGCCTGGACGACATCCTGCGCGACGGCATGGCCGACGTGAGCGGCGCGCGCGGCGTGGCGGTGGTGCTGGCCGATGGCCGCGTGCTCGATTCCGTGGGCCAGGCCGTGCCGCAGGCGGGCGAGCTGGGCCGCGCGCTGGCGGACGTGTCCAGCGCCCAGATGCCCGCCGGCATGATGCGCCGGGGCAATGACGAGGTGTCGGGCCGCGCCCAGGGCGAAGTCGTGCTCGCCGTGCCGCTGATCGAAAACAAGACCGTGGCCGGCGCCGTCGTGCTGGCCATCGCGCAGGACGCGGCGGCCAGCCGCGCGCTGATCGTCCACAACCTGCTCGTGCTGTTCCTGGCCACCGCGCTCGTGGGCTTCGCGCTGGCGGTGGTTTTCAAATGGATCGTGCCGCCGGCGCAACTGACCGAGGGCGGCAGGGCTCGGTTCGCCGTGCCGCTGGCCGCGCTGCTGCTGGCCCAGGGCATTTACGCGGCCTCGACCATCGCCACCTTTCGCGATACCTCGCTGCAAGTGGCGCACGACAGCGTGGCCGCCGCCGCCGCGGGCCTGCAGCGCGACCTCAATCGCGTGCTGGGCTACGGCATCGCGCCGGACCGCCTGCGCGGCGTGCAAGTGCCTTTTCGGCGGCTGGCCGGCTATTTTCCCAACATCACGGCGATAGACCTGGTCGATGCCTCGGGCCGCGTGCTCGACCGGGCCGATGCGCATGGCGCGCAGCCCGTCGAAGGCCTGGCGCGGATCCTGCCTGTCGCCGATGCGCTCACGCTGGTGCTGCCCTTGAGCGGCGCGTCGTCGCACGCCCGCCTGGTGGTGCATCTGGACGATCGCGGGATCGCGGCCCAGGTGCGCAGCCGCATGCTCGACGCGGCGACCGTCGTCGTTGTGTCGGTGGTGGCCGCCATCGAGATGCTGCTTCTCCTGTCCTTGCTGATGAGCCGCGCCTATGCCGTGCGTGCGCTCGGCCGCGACGATGCGCCGCACCCGCAAGACATGTCCGACGTGGGCCGCATCGCCCGGCCGGTGATGTTCGGTTTTCTCTTCGCCTGGGCCTTGCCGCTGGGGTTCCTGCCTTTGTTCGCGCGCAGCCTGCCCGCGGCGGGCTTGCATCTGCGGCCCGCCATGCTGATGGCCTTGCCGATTTCGGTCGAGATGGCGTGCGGCCTGATCGCCTCGTTGCTGGCGGGCAGCCTGACCGACCGCAAGGGATGGCAGGTGCCGGTGTTGACGGGCCTGGGCATCTCCCTGGCCGGCTTCGTAGCCTGCGCCCTGGCATCCAACCTGCCTTGGTTCGTGGCGGCGCGCGGCCTGGTGGGGCTGGGCTACGGGCTCACCTGGATGGGTCTGCAAGGCTTCGTGGTGACGGGCAGCCCGGCCGCTTCTCGCGGCCGCAACATGACGGGCCTGATCGCGGGCCTGTTCGCGGGGCACATGGCCGGCGCCGCTGTGGGCGCGATGCTGATGGAGCAGCTGGGATTCCGCTCGGTGTTCGTGGTGGGGGCGGCGATGCTGATCCTGCCTTGCGCGGGCGTTCTGGTGCTGATGCGGCCTTATATGGCCCGCGTGCGGACGCATGTGGAGCGCGTCGCTCCGCCGGCGCGCGAGCGTTTGTCGGCCACGCTCAAGCTCTTGGCCACGCGCGATTTCGGCTTGCTGCTGCTGGGCAGCGTGATCCCCTTCTCCATCGCGCAGGTGGGCCTGCTGTCCTTCGCGCTGCCGCTCTACCTCGAGGCCCAGGGCGCGGCCTCGTCCAGCGTCGGCCGCGTGCTGATGATCTATGGCGTTTGCGTGATCTATGTGGGGCCGCTCATGGGCCGGCTGGCCGATCGGTTCGCGGTCAAGAAGCACTGGATCGTGGCCGGCGGCGTGGTGGGCAGCCTGGGCTTGCTGGGACTGTATTTCGACAGCGGCCTGCTGGCCGCGGCCCTGGCGGTGCTGACGCTGGCGCTGGCCAGCTGCTGCACGGGCGCGGCGCAGACGCCCTATATGCTGGCGCTGTCGGATGTGCAGAACTACGGCGTGGCCGGCGCGACCAGCGTGCTGCGCGCCGCCGACAAGCTGGGCCAGATGGCCGGGCCGCTGGTGGTGGGCGCGCTGTTCGGCGCGCACGGGCTGGGCCTGGGGCTGGCGCTGACCGGCGGCATCTATCTCGTGGCCACCGCCTTGTTCCTGTTGTTCGCGCCGGCGCTGCGCGCCCGCACCGCGCTTCCGTCTTCTTCTTCAAACGTCTGACGCATAACGGGCCGGCCTAGTCGCCGAGCATGGCCACGCGCGGCGTCAGGCCCGTGAGCAGCGCGGCGCAAATCGTGCCGGCCGACGCCGCGACCGATTCCACCGTATTGCGCGGATCGCCCCACAGCACCACGACCGCGTCCGGGCCGGGCACATCGATGTCCGTCAGGTCGACCGCCAGGGTGTCCATGGCGGGGCGGCCCAGCAGCCGGGTCGGTTGGCCGTCGACCAGCAGGGGCGTGCCGGTCTGGGCATGACGCGGATAACCGTCGGCATAGCCGCAGCTGACCAGGCCCACGCGCATATCCCTGGGCGCCGTGAACGCCCCGCGATAGCCCAGGCCGGCGCCTTGCCGCAAGGCCTGCGTTGCGAGCAAGCGGGCCGTGAACCGCATGGCGGGCTTGAGGCCCAGGCCCGGCCCGTGGTGCACATCGGGGATGGGGCTCGCGCCGTAGAGCATGAGGCCGGGGCGTATCCAATCGGTTTGCGCGGCATGATCGGGATGCAGCAAAAGCGCGGCGCAATTGCAGGTGGATATGGGCCCGGGACGGCCCTCGATGGCGCCGCGAAAATGCAGGTCGGCCTCGGCGATGCCGTCCGCGTCTTCGGAGCGCGCGTAATGGTTCAAGTGGCCGATGTCCGCGATCCGGCCTTGCTCGCGCAGCTCGGCGCAGCGCCCATAGGCTTGCGCATAGTCTGCGTCGTCGAAGCCGCCCAGGCGCGTGTCGCCGGCATAGCGCAGCCACACCGATGGCGGCTGGGCCGATGGTGCCGCGGCCTGCAGCCAGGCCAGCTGGGCCGGGTGCGAAATCACCAGATGCAGGTCGGACGCGCCCAGCAGCGCCACTTCGTCCGGGCGGTGCAGGCCGCCGTAGACCAGGATGGGGCCGCGCCAGCCGGCCGCGCGGCACGCCTGCGCTTCGGGCAGGTCCCGCACGGCCAGGCCGTCGGCGTCGGTCAGGCCGGGCAGCACGCGCGCGATGCCGTGGCCATAGGCGTCCGCCTTGACCGTGGCCCAGATGCGGGCGCGGCTCGTGCCCAGCCGTTTGCGGATCTGCGCCAGGTTGTGCGCGACCGCGCTGCTGTCGATATGAGCCTGTGCCTGCGCTGTCTGGGTCATGCCATGCGGCATGCCGCTCATGGCGCGGTTTCCATCACCAGAGTCAGGCAGTTCCAGCCGGCCTCGCGCTTGTAGGCCAGGTCGTGCAGATAGTGGCGCATCAGTCGTACCCCATGGCCGCCGATCTCGGCGTCGTCCATGTTGGTAACCAATGGGGCGGCAGGGTTCCCTGTCGGATCGTAGGCCCGGCCGTTGTCGCGCAGCTCGACCTCGACGCGGCTGCCGTCGCGGCGGTATTCCAGGGCGATGGCCGGGGGCGCACCGCCGCCGGGAGGCGGGTCGAAGGCATACGACACGACGTTGGCGAGCGCTTCGTCCAGGCTCAACGTCAGGCCGAAGGCGGTTTTGGGTGGCCAGCCTTCGCGCTCGGCGATGCCTTCCAGCCATTGGAGGGCGCGCGGAATCGCGTCGTCGTCGGGGGACAGTTCGAGCGTATCGGACATGGTCGACAGGTTCGGGTGTGGCCGGCAGGTCGTTGTATTATCGGCGAAATAACAATCGCACAACATCGGACAGCACGGCCACACCATGAATCTCGCGGTAGAAAAAGTCGGCGATGTGCTCGTCGCACAGCTCGAAGGGCAGATCAACAGCGCCAACGCGACCGGCCTGGAAGCCGATCTCATGGGGCATATCGACAAGGGCCAATACAAGATCGTGCTCGATCTTGCCCGGCTCAACTACATCTCCAGCGCGGGCCTGCGCGTGGTGCTGATGCTGGCCAAGCGGCTCAAGCAGGCCGGCGGCGCGCTGTCGCTGTGCAATATCCAGCCCGCCGTGCGCGAAGTCTTCGACATCAGCGGCTTCCTGGCCATCCTGCCCGTGCGCGACACGCGCGAAGACGCGATCAACAGCCTGGCCTGACGCGCAACTCACATATGGATCGCACACAGGCCGACGCCCACATCACCCGGCTCGGCGATGTCCTGGGCGTGGCCGGCCTGGCCCTGGACGACCAGGGACTTTGCCTGCTGGCGCTCGACGGCGGCGCGCTGCTCGTCAAGATAGGCCACCAGCCGCAATCGGGCAGCATCAACCTGATGGTCTGCCTGGACAAGGTCATTCCCACGCCCGTGCAGATGGCCGACCTCCTGGCGGCGCACTTCGGCTGGGCGCACGTCGACACCGGCGTCTTTGCCATCGAGCCCGGCACCGGCGCCCTGGTGCTGCAGCGGCGCTGCGGCGACGACGAGCTGGGGGCGGGGCTCTATTGCATCATCGACGCCATGGTCAACGTGGCCGAGCGTTGGCGCGACCTGCTGTCGACAGGGGCTAGCCCTGCCGCGCAATCGCAGGGCCGCAAGCCGTTTTTCCCTCTCACGGGACGCGTGTAGGCAGTCGATCCGGGGCGGCCCCGAGGGAGCCCCAAGGGAACCTTTTCCTCTTGCCGGGTTACCCAATCAGCATCCAAGGCCCGCGCCCAGGCGCCGGCGACAAGAATGCAAGGAGATGACGCATGGCTACTGGAATCGAGGGTTTTCGGCAGGTCGGCACCGGCATGCTGGACATGGACCGCGAGGTCAAGCGCGACGTCAACAACGGCGGCGTGCGCCAGAGCGGCTCGTCACGCCTGTCGGCCCGCATACAGGGTTTTTTCAACGCTCCTCCTGCCCCGATGCAGCAGCTGCAGCACGTCAGCCGTGTCGGGGTCAAGCGCGAGTTCTACGACCTGCTGGTCAAGACCGAGGGCCGCGAAGGCGCCCAGCGCGCCATGCGCGCCGTGGTCGGAGACGGCCTGGGCAACTGGCTCACGAACGATCGGCCGCTGACCACCCGCACGGTCAGCCTGGTGCTGGACAAGGCCCAGGAGTACCGCATGGGCTGCGTCAAGCACAATGAAAAGCAGCTCGGCGAGGTGATCAAGCACTCGCGTCTGAACGAGCCGGGTTTTCGCGACGCGCGGGCCGAAGTCGCCCGCGCGATCAAGTCCGATCCGCGCTACGGCAGCGAGAAACTGTCCCGGGGCGACGTCGACGACCTGATTGGCCAGGCGCTGACAAAATACGAAAGCGCGCGCGCGGGCGACTGCGAAAAGCGCTTTCCGGGTTTGAGCAGGCTGGCCAAGGAACCCGGCAGCGGCTTCGATAAGGTCGACCTGGAACCCAAGACCCTGCTGGGCGGCATCGCCGTCACCTTCGGCGCCAAGGAGCCCGTGGTGACCAAGGGCCTGGCCGCCATGCAGGAAGCCACCGAACTGCTGGGCAAGAGCGCCTGGAACCAGACCGACCTCAAGAACCTGGGCCAGCAACTGCAGGGCAAGCGCGACGAGATCGGCGACTTGCTCAACCAGGCCATCGAGCGCGACCTCGTCGTGAGCGATCGGCTCAAGGTGCTGGACACGCAGATCGACGGGCTCGAGAAGCAGCTGGACGCGATGCAAAAGAACGACTCGGGCAATATCCGCGGCATCGCCGACCTGATCAACAAGATCGATGCCGCGAAGGGGGAGAAGGCCGCGCTGATCCCGACGCGCGACCTGCTCCTGGCCATGGAAGAAGACCTCGACCATCAGCTGCACCTGATCCACAGCAAGATCGCCTACGTGGACGAGCTGCGCCTGAACGATCCGTTGAGCGACCGTTCGGTCAAGCACAGCAACCTGGTGTGGGCCAATGCCGGCAACGTGCTGCTCGACAAGCTCGACAAAGCCATCGAAGACGGCGAGGTGGCGCTGACCGACACGCAGCGCCTGGCCTTGCAGAAGGCGCGCCTGGATTGGCAGGACAAGATCGGCGAAGTCGGCAAGGCCTACCGCGACAGCGAAAACGGCGATCTGCAGTCCGTCTCGGGCAACAAGAAAGAAACCAACCACCCCATCGTGCAAGGCAAGCAGGACATCCAGAACGAGTTGCGCGCCCTGCTGGAAGGCGTGGACGTGCCCAAGGACGTGCTCAAGGACCTGCTCGGCGACAAATCCTGGAAGCAGGCCGAGCCCAAGGCTTTGTCCACCCTGGAGACCTGGCAGCCGGTGAGCCGCGACATGGTCATCATGCGCGACGGCGTGATGCGCACCTACAAGAGCGAGATCACGCCGGGGCATCTGATCGATCCGCGCCTGGGCGTCACCGATCAGCATGGCAGGGTGGGCGGCACCAGCGCCGGCGTGACCGACAGCCTCGATCACGCGCGCAATCTCAAGGTGAGCAAGCTCATCGGCACCGACGGCCAGCCCATGACCACCATGATCGGCCATGGCGTGCTCGACATGTGGGGCGTGCGGGATCCGCAAGCGCGCCGGCAATCGAACGAGACCGGCGCCAAGGAAGTGCTCGAGCTCGCCCTGTCCAGCAACGAGCGGCTGCGCACCGCGCTGGAAGATCGCGACCCGCTCATTCCCGGCCCCAATCCCAAGCTGGTGCACGTCAGCGTCAACCTGATCTCGCCCGACAGCCTGCGCGACAAGCTCGGCGTGGATGCCTATCAAGAGCGCACCTACACCTTCAACCAGTTCGAGGCCTTCGACGCCAATTCCGGCGCGGGCAAAGACCTGCGCCTGCTGGGCGGCGATCATCAGGACCGCACGGTCACGGTCGACGTGGAAACGATCACCTTCTCCTTCGGCATCAACGCCATCGCCACCGGCACGCGCGAAAAGCTCATGCGCACCTGGAGCAATGTGCACGAGCACAACACCAAGAACATGACCAAGCTGGTGGGCGACCTGGGCCAAGGCGGGTTCGGCGCGCGCGGCGCGCGTCCCGGCGGCTTCATCGGCGATGCCTACGACAAGCTGGAAGAGGCCGTCAACGACGGCAATTTGACGCCGCAGGACGAGCAGAAGGCGCGGGACATGATGGGGCAGCTGCGCGCCCAGACCGACCTGGTCCGCGGCATGTTCACCGAAGAAACCTTCCGCACGGGCAACGGCGACACCGCCAAGATGGGCCGCGAGATCCTGGTGCTGCAAGGCATGGCCGAGCAGGGCCTGCAGCTGATCGGCGCCACCGACCTGGCCGGCACCATGTCCAAGGGCTGCAAGAGCGACAAGGATCGCGGCGGCGTCACCGACGTCGAGGTCAAGTCCAAGCTCATCCTGCGCGACATGGGCGGCGAGATGAACCCCGACGAGAAACTGCAGGGCGACGACCAGGGCGTCTACTACACCGTCAGCTCCAGCTCCGGCCAGCTTGAAAACCAGCGCTGGAACACCGGGCTGCCGGGCAGCAAGGAGGCCGGCCACCTCAAGGATCGACTGCCCGACCCGCAGGTGCGGCAATATCTTTGCGGCCTGGGCGCGTTCGCCAAGGCCTGACGACAATCCGATCACGAGCATCCACAAGGAGTCATCATGTCCCTTACCGCATTCCAGGCGCTGGTCGCCGAACTGGGTCAATCGCTGGGCATGGCCGGCATGTCGGCCGGCGAGGACGGCTACATCGGGCTGACCATCGACAAGCGGGACGTCCACCTCCAGTACGAGGCCGAAGGCGACACCGTGGTGTTGTTCAGCCGCCTGCAGGAAGTCGATCCCGACCGGCGCGACGTCGTCTACGGCATGCTGCTGGCCGCCAACGTCCTATGGCAGGGCGCCAACGGCGCCACGTTCAGCGCCGACCCCGACACCGGCCGCATCTTCCTGGCCGACCGGCGCGCGCGCGCCGCGCTGGACGTGGACTCGCTGAGCACGTGGATCGAGCGCTTCGTCGACACCGCCGGCTACTGGCATGCCCGCATCGAAACGGCCAATGCCGGCGGCCCGCTGCAGGACGACGAAGCGGCGCCCGCCGGCACGTTCGCGCCCAACGGCCTGCCGCCCGGCATGGGCCTGGCCTGAGCTTGTACACTCGCACGATCCGTCCGATACAGAAAGAGAAGGAAGTCCCCCATGCAAAGGACCTCGCGGTCGCTTGCCTTCATCCTGGCTCCCGCCGCGCTGCTGCTGGCCCTGGCGGGCTGCGGCAACGTGCCTTTGAACAACAACGTCAGCGGCCCGCAAGCCGTCGCCGCGCCCGCGGCCGTTGCGGACCCGGTCGACATCTACGTGGCGCAGTCCCAGGCGGCCTCGGGCTTGAACGCCGTGACCGTGCCGGGGGGCGTGATCTACGTGCAGCGCATTCCGGTGCTGACGCGCGCGGACCTGACCGATGCCGCCGCCATGGTCGATCAGCAGGGGCAGCATTTTGTGGGCCTGCGCTTTACCGACGCGGGCGCGCGCAAGCTGGCCGCGGCCAGCTCCAGCAATATGGGGCGCATGCTGGCCCTGGTGGTGAACCGCCAGCTGGTGGCTTCGCCGCGCATCACCGAGCCGCTTAATCGCGGAGTGCTGGCCTTCGGCGTGCCGACGCAGCAGGCGGCCCTGGACATCGCCGCCCGCATCCGGGGCGAGGAGTCCTCGGCCCAGCCGGCCGCGCTGCCTGCCGTGCGGTAGACGGGCCCGGGCGGCCGGCTGATGCGGCCGCCGCAGTCCAAATAACTAGAAATAATTAAAAAAATAGAATTCTGTCGTTCTTCGCTAAATGAGGCTGGGTCATAATTCCAGGCCTCATGATTCACATACAGAATTTAAACAAGACTTATGCCACGCCGCACGGTCGTTTCGAAGCCCTGAAGGGCATCGACCTGCACATCGAGCAAGGCGAAGTTTTCGGCATCATCGGTCCCAGCGGCGCGGGCAAGAGCACCTTGGTGCAATGCATCAACCTGCTCGAACGCCCCGATCAAGGCAGCATCACGCTGGGTGGCCAGCAACTCACGGGTTTGTCCGAATCGCTGCTGCGCGCGCAGCGCCGCCGCATCGGCATGGTGTTCCAGGGTTTCAACCTGCTGGCTCGCCGCACGGTGTACGCCAATGTGGCGTTGCCCCTGGAGATCGCCGGCGTGCCGGCCGCCGAGATCCCCCCGCGCGTCGAGCGCCTGCTGGAACTGGTCGGCCTGTCGCACCTGCGCGACCGTTATCCCGGCCAGATCAGCGGCGGACAGAAGCAGCGCGTGGGCATTGCGCGCGCGCTGGCCAACAAGCCCGACGTGCTGCTCAGTGACGAGGCCACGTCGGCGCTCGACCCCGAAACCACGCACAACATCCTGGCCCTGCTGCGCGACATCAACCGCAAGACCGGCATCACGGTGGTGATGATCACGCACCAGATGGAAGTGGTGCGCGAGATCTGCGACCGCGTGGCCGTGCTCTCGCACGGCGAGGTGGTCGAGGTCGGCTCCACGCATGAAATCTTCGCCACGCCGCGCCACGACGTGACGCGCGCCATGGTGTCGGCCGCCACGGCCTCCGACCTTACCGACGCCACGCTGGACGCAGTGCGCGAGCGCATCGCGGCCTTGCCGCCGGGGCTCGCGGCGCGACTGCTCAAGCTCAGGCTGACGGGCAGTTCGGCCGGCGCGCTGCTGTCGGACCTGGCGCGCGACCATGCGCTCGATCTGAGCCTGGTGCAGGCCCGCGTCGAAGACATCCAGGGCGTCGCGGTCGGCACGGTGTTCGTGCTGGCCCAGGGCGCTCGCCACACTTTGCAAAACGCGCTGGCCATGCTGGCCAAGCGCGGCATCGCCGTAGAAGAACTCGCACATGAACTCGCAACTGATCGAACTGCTGGGCACCTCGCTGCTTGAGACCCTGCTGATGGTGGGCGTGGCGGGCGCCATCGCCATCGTGGCGGGCATCCCCCTGGGCGTGATCCTGGTGGTGACCGAGCGCGGCGCGCTGCTGCAGAACCCGGGCCTGAACCGCGCGCTGGCCCTGGTGATCAACGCCACGCGCTCGGTGCCTTTCATCATCTTGATGGTGGCCATCATCCCGTTCACGCGTTTCATCGCGCAAACCTCCATCGGCACCACGGCGGCCATGGTGCCGCTGTCGGTGGCCGCCATTCCCTTCATGGCCCGCATCGCCGAGAACGCCCTGCGCGAGATCGATCCGGGCCTCATCACCGCCGCGCGCGCCATGGGCGCCTCGCCCCTGCAGATCATCGTCAAGGTGCTGCTGCCCGAATCGCTGCCGGGCCTGGTGGCCGGCGTGATCGTCACCCTGGTGAGCCTGGTCGGCTACTCGGCCATGGCGGGCGCCATCGGCGGCGGCGGCCTGGGCGACATGGGCATCCGCTACGGCTACCAGCGCTTCCTGCCCGAAGTCATGCTGGCCGTGGTGGTGGTGCTGGTCCTGCTGGTGCAGGCCATGCAAAGCCTGGGCGACTGGCTGGTCCGCCGCATCTCGCATCGTTGATTTTTTAGTCCTGTTTTTGGAATCACAGAAATGAGCATCAAGAAGACCCTCCAAGCCCTCGCCGCACTGGCGCTAGGCGCCGCTTTCGCCGCGCAGCCCGCGCTGGCCGCCGACAAGCCCTTCAAGATCGGCGTGACCGCCGGCCCGCACGCCGAGATCATGGAAGTGGTCAAGCAGGAAGCCGCCAAGCAAGGCCTGAACATCCAGATCGTCGAATTCAGCGACTACGTGCAGCCCAACGCCGCGCTGGCTTCGGGCGACTTGAACGCCAACAGCTACCAGCACCAGCCCTATCTGGACAACGTCAACGCCGACCGCCACTACAACCTGGTGAGCGTGGGCAAGACGGTGATCTTCCCCATCGGCATCTACAGCAAGAAGTTCAAGAGCCTGAAGGACCTGCCCGTGGGCGCCAAGATCGGCCTGCCCAACGATCCCACCAACGGCGGCCGCGTGCTGCTCCTGCTGCAGAGCCTGGGCCTGATCAAGGTCGACCCCAAGGCCGGCCTGAAGGCCACGCCGCTGGACGTGACCGGCAATCCCAGGAAGTTCAAGTTCATCGAGCTGGACGCCGCCCAGCTGCCGCGCTCGCTGGACGACACCGCCGCCTCGGCCATCAATACCAACTTCGCCGTCTCGGCCGGCCTGGATCCTAAGAAGGACGCCATCGCCCAGGAGTCGCCCGATTCGCCCTACGCCAACGTGCTGGTGGTGCGCGCGGCCGACAAGGACTCGCCCGAGGTCAAGGCTTTGGTCGCGGCCTATCACAGCCCGGCTGTGAAGCAGTTCATCGAGACCAAGTACAAGGGCTCCGTCGTTCCCGCTTTCTGATCGGTGCTTCAGTGTGAAAAGGCCGCTTCGAGCGGCCTTTTTTATTGCGCTTCGCGGCGCGTCGTCACGCTTCGAGACTGGCGCGCAAGGCCTGCAGGAACGCCTCGCTCGTCGGGTTCAAGTGCGCGTTGGCGCGGCGGATGACGCTCAGCTGGCGCTGGATCATCAGGTGTTCGATGGGAAGCGCTGCCAGCGTGCCCTCGCCCAGCTCCCTGGCGATGCTGATGCGCGGCAGCCATGCGATGCCGCCGCCGTACATCACGGCCTGCTTCAAGGCCTCGGTATTGCCGAACTCCATTACGCTGCCCTGCCGGATGCCGTTGGCCTCGAGCATGTCGGTGATGAGTTCGCGCGTGCCCGAGCCGTGTTCGCGCATCAATAGCGGCTGGCCGTCGAGATCGGTCGCCACGGCCTGCTTCTTCTGCAGCAGTTCGTGATTCGGCGCCACCACGGGCACGAGATCGTCCTGCTGGAACGGCTCGGCCACCAGCCCGCCGACGTGCAAGGGGCCTTCGATAAAACCGAGCGTGAAGCGCATGTCCGCGACCCCTTGGGAGATCTGCTCGGTGTTGCCGACGAACATGGTGATGCGCACGTCCGGATTGCCGCGGCGGAAAACGGCCAGGCGCTGGGGCAGGACATAAGTGCCGTTCGTGTTGCTGGCGCCGATCGACAGATGGCCCATGCGCGCATCGGCGATTTCCTGCATCGCGGACTGGGCCGTGCGCGAGATGTCGAACAGGCGCGCCGCGTACTCCTGCAGCACTTCGCCGGCATGGGTCATGCGCATGCCGCGCGGCATGCGGTCGAACAGCGTGACGCCCAGGCGCGCCTCGAAATCCTTGATCTCGCGGGACAGGGCGGGCTGCGAAATATGCAGCCTCTGCGCCGCGGCGGAGATGCTGCCTGTCTCGGCGATTGCGTTGAAGATGGCCAGGTGGTGGAGGTTCATATGCATTTTTTATATGAGTGCCATCATATAATTGTAATTTATTTATATATAACCGACGGTCATAATTCGTTCCATCTTTAAGCACAGGTGTAGCGCAGGGGCATTGCCCTGTTGTTTTCACGCCGTCGCCGAATTTGAAAAGGATTCCAGCCATGAGCCGTCTACCCCTGCGAGCAAACGCGGCAGGCCTGTTGTTATCCGTGGGCGTGGCCTGCGTCGCGCTCTGGCTCGGGCACATGGAGCCCGTGATCGGCGGCCCGGTATTCGGCATCATCCTGGGCATCCTGGTGCGCGCGTTCTTCGCGCCGAACGAGCACTTCAACCCCGGCATCGGCTTCGCGTCGAAATACGTCCTGCAGTGGTCGATCATCGCGCTGGGCGCGGGCCTGAGCCTCGCGCAGGTCGCGCACACCGGCCTGGATTCGCTGGCCGTCACGGTCGTGACCATATCGGTCGCCGGCCTTTCCGCATGGGGCCTGGGGCGCTTTCTGGGCGTGGGCGGCAAGCTCAAGCTGCTGATCGGCGTGGGCACCGCCATCTGCGGCGGCTCGGCCATCGCCGCGATCACGCCTATCATCAAGCCCGACCAGCACGAAACCGCGTTCTCGATCTCGACGATCTTCCTCTTCAACATCGTCGCCGTGCTGTTGTTCCCCGCGCTGGGCCACATGCTGCACTTGTCCGACGCGGGCTTCGGCATGTGGGCAGGCACCGCCATCAACGACACCTCGTCGGTCGTGGCCGCGGGCTACAGCTACAGCACGGCCGCCGGCGACTTCGCCACCATCGTCAAGCTGACGCGCGCCACGCTCATCATCCCGATCTGCCTGGCGCTGGTCGTCATCGTTGCCTATCGCGAAAAGCGCGAGGGCAAGAACAACTTCAAGCTCGCGCGCGTGTTTCCCTGGTTCATCCTGTGGTTCCTGGTCGCTTCGGCCCTGCGTACCGCGGGGGCGCTTCCGGCCAGCGCGCTGCCCATCATTCACGACGCGGCCGAAGTCATGATCGTCGTCGCGCTGACCGCGATCGGCCTGTCGTCCAACCTGCGGCGCATGGCGCAGACCGGCGTGCGGCCGATCCTGCTCGGCTTGGGCGTCTGGGCCGCAGTATCGGTAAGCAGCCTGCTCGTGCAGGTGGTGATGGGGCAGTTGTAAAACAGGCGCGCGCGATCGGCGGATATACGGGCAGATCGTGAAAGATCGCTTTGACCTGATCCTTCGAGATATGCCATAATCGCCGGCTTCTATGGGGGTCTATAGCTCAGTCGGTAGAGCAGCGGACTTTTAATCCGTTGGTCGCGAGTTCGAGTCTCGCTGGACCCACCACCCGCCTTCAAAGCGGGCTTAGAAAAGAAGTCAAGCACTTACGAGAAAACTCGTTGGTGCTTTTTTTTTACCCCGCGCGTAAGCGGGTACTGCGTCAAAAAGCCGTTTTGACGTAATTCTGGCGCATTCGAAGAATTTGGACCCTGGCGTTTCTCGCAACGCCAGGAGTCCGAATAGCTTATATCCAACAGCGCGGCGACTATTGGCGCGCTCAAGTTCGCAGGTAAACAAGCCTGTCTAAGCACGGGTCATCGTTGAGCATCCAATATTAAGCACTAGGTCGTAGGTCTTAGGCATCAGGCAAATCTCCTAGGGATTAAGTACGGCTAGGCCTAGGAAGTTTGGCTGATATTTAACTTACAAATGCGGACATAAGATTTCTTCCAAGCAACGGGCAGTCAGGCGTTGTTAAGGGAAGAAAGAAATGTTGCGTTTTGCCGTCAAATTTGGAGCGCTCTTACTTGCCGCCGCGGTGGTTCCCTCGGCTGTGGCGGTCAAACTCGCGCCAAAAACGACCGAGTCGAATTCGGCTGTGCCGAATCCTCAAAGCGGCAAGCTCAATGATCAGGGCGACATTAATTCCGAACCCATGGCCGGGTTGATCATCAACCGGACCAAAACAGTATTGGGCTGGGATTTCTACAGCAGTTTCGCGTCTCTCTGGTCGTCGCAGCATCCGGACTCCCGCGACAACCTCACGATCATCGAGCGTCCGACCGCCCAGTTCGGCAGCGAGATCTCGATAACTTTCGCGAACGATACGGTCGTCTATCACATCTTTCTGCCGCCCGCGCGCTCGCGCGTGCAGGAGCAAAGCAGCCAAGCGGTGCAAGTCGTTAGTGACAACATCATCAGAATCGAAGTCCAACGCAAGATCTTCAAGGATTTTGATCTGGGTCCTGAGGAGCTGTGATCATGCGTATGAACCAACAACAATCAAGTAGCAAGAATGGCGCGTACTTGGCTCTTTTGACGGGTGCCGCAATTTTGTCGGTCGCGCCAGGCGCGGCGCTGGCCGGGCAGTTGCTCTATACCCCGGTCAATCCGAGTTTTGGCGGCAATCCGCTCAACGGCCCGAATCTCATGAATAGTGCTCAGGCGCAAAAGCGGTTTCCGTTGCCTACGGCTGGCCTGCCCAGCTTCGACAATGCCGTTATCGCACAGACGAGCAACACCTTGATTTTTCAAAGGGGTGATCAGTATTACGCCTACAACATCGATACCGGGACGCTGAAGCTGATCAATTTCAACCAATTTTCAACGACGGGTACGCAGCCATGAGCGCGCATATGAGATTTCCCGTCCCCGCTTGCGCGGTGCGCATCCGGCGCTTGAGCCTCGCCGTCATGTGTGCGATCGCTTTGTCGGCATGTGGAGCGCTTAGGCAGCCCGCTGATGCATCTGGGCCGGCAAGGCTCACGCCGCCCTCTGCGTCGATGGTTGATCTGATGCAATTGCCGCCGCCGGCACGCAAGATCGTTGCGGCCGTCTACGGTTTTCGCGACGAGACTGGACAATACAAACCCTCGCCGGATAGCTCGTTTTCAACCGCGGTCACCCAGGGCGCGTCTGCTTTTCTGATCAAGGCGCTACGGGACTCCGGCTGGTATACCCCGGTGGAGCGCGAAGGCCTGCAATCATTGCTGACCGAGCGCCGCGTGCTGCGCGCCGTTGAGGTCTCGCCGGGGCCCAGCGGCAAGCCGCCCGCTACGGAGCCGGCCACTGCGATTCCCAACCTGATACCCGCTTCGATCATCTTCGAGGGCGGCATCATCGCGTACGACACCAATACTCGCACCGGCGGCCTGGGCGCCAAATTTCTCGGCATCAGTCTGTCAACGCAGTTCAGCGTGGACCAGGTCACCGTCAATCTGCGCGCCGTCGATGTGAATACCGGCGCTATTTTGGACAGTGTTTCGACCACAAAGACGATTTATTCGTACGAAGTCCATCCCGGCTACTACCGCTTCGTCAATTACTACGATTTGCTGGAAATCGAGGCGGGCTACACCAGCAATGAACCCGCTCAGCTCGCCGTAAAGGGGGCTATCGATGCGGCCGTGTTGCATCTGACCGTGCAGGGTATCGAGAACAACCTTTGGCGTTTGCGCAACCCTGCCGATCTCAACTCGGCGATTATCCAGCGCGTTCTGCATGAAAAGGAAGCTCGAGCCAAAGCGCCAGCTCCCGAGACATCGGGCGCGACCGCTCTGGTTGAGCATTGAGCAACTTGTTCCATCTGATCAACAGCCGAAGGCGTGATCGAGGAGGTGACCATCATGAAATTAGCAATGCACAACGAGGGCCGGTCCGGTTGGCGGCGATCCGTGGGCATGTTGATCTTGGCGCTGGCGGTACCTGGCGTGGTGCAGGCGCAGACCATGGATCTCTATCCTAAATCAGAATTGCCCGCGATTGAATTGGGGCCCGGCTCGACCGCGGCGGTGACGCAGATAGGCATCAACAACGGGTCGAAAATCACCCAGGTAGGCACCAGCAATGTGGGTAGGGTTGCACAATCCGGTGCCAACAACGAGGCCAATCTGCTGCAGGCCGGTGTCGGCGAAATTGGCAACATCCTGCAGATCGGCTATGGCAACGAAGCTTCGCTGAAACAGTACCTCAGCGGCGGTCGTGCCGATCTCACCCAGATCGGGACCAATAACCAACTCAGCGTGGTTCAGCGCTACACCCCTTACGTGCCCGTCAAGCAGATAGGCAACAACCTCCAACTCACGCTGTATCGATAGCCCGCTTCCACAAAACCCGGTACCGAGACCGCTGGGTGGCGTTTTGAATCAAGGTCTTGACAACTCTAGCTAGAGGATTATTACCATGAAAACCAAACTTTGCGCTCTCTCGGTCGGTGTTGCACTGGCCTTGGCTGGTACGGCGGCATTCGCCGGCAGTACCGCTACCACCAACCAGTTCGGCTTCGCCAACGATGCCAATGTCAACCAGAAGTACAACGCCAATGCCGACGCCTATATCGGTCAAACTGGCTCCCTGAACCAGGGTGAGATCACCCAAAATTTCACCCATGGCAACACCGATGCCACCATCAACCAGAACGGCTTCAGCAATAAAGCGACCGCCTACCAGGCGTCCACTTGGGGTGCCAATTCGGACATCTCCCAAACTGGCGCCGGCAACCACGCCAAGACCGACCAGACTTATGGTTTCGGCCAGGACGCCAAAATCGTCCAGGTGGGTTTTGGCAACCACGCGACGGCAACTCAGACGGGCAACACGAATGCCGATGCTTCGATCGCCCAATACGGGACCTCCAACGTAGCGACGTCGACGCAGAAGTATGGCTTTAATCAGGATGCCACGATCTACCAGGTCGGCGCCCTGAACAACGCCATGGTGGCTCAGACGGGTTCGTATCTGACCTCGCACCAGACTCAGGTTGGCACGGCGAACCACTCCGTCGTAACCCAGGTCGGCTTCTAATCGCCGTCTTGGCGACCTACCACGGTCTGCGCACAGTTAGCCCAGACGGGCTATCTGTGCGTTTACGTCTTTCCGGGATCACCAGGAGTTCTCTATGATGGTTGCCGACATGAACTTGCAGGTCTGGCTTGGGACTGTGCCAGATGCTCCGCCCGGCCTTATCGCGACTTATGTAAAAAGCCCTGGGGCGAGGGATTTGCAATACCGACTCAACGTCATTAAGCAAGGCCGATCCGGTTCCTCGACCATCAGTCAAGGCGGCGCAGTACATGTTCAGGCCAACGCTCCGACGGCTTTGACGAGGTTTTCGTTATCGGTTGGTAAAAACGATAGCTGCCGCATTGAACTGATTCTACTGGCTGATGGTGTCAAGTCCGGCGTCTATAAGTTCGAGTGCCCCCGCACCCCTGGACGCTGATTGCGCCGCTTGTGGCGATTGATCCGCTTGGATTTTCTGGGCTGAGGTCGAATGTTAGTGATCGACGCTTGTGAAGTCTTCGGCGTGGTGACGTCGTGATCACAAAATACCGCTACGAGTAACTCTTGTTAACCATTGTCACTCTTTCTGTCGTTAGGATATTGAGCGCAATCAATTAATCGGTATTAATTATTTTTAATAATAGGCCATAGATCCACATTTTCCTACGCGGGGGTGGAAGCGATGGTCACTATTGCAATTGTCGAACCGAATGCGCTGTTACGCATGGGGATCCAACAGGTCCTGAAAAATCTGGCTGATGACGTCATCTGCTTTGAACTGGATTACACGCAACTCTTCAACGGAAGCGGCAATTCGCAAACCGATCTGATGCTGCTTGCGGTGCCTGATACTTTCGAGCTCACGCTCCAGTTGGTGGATGCCGCGCAACGCAGTTATCGACCGCAACACATCGTGCTGCTCTCGGAGACGCCGATTCTGCCTTATTCCCTGTTCGATTTACCTCCGATCTTGAGCGGTTATATCTCAAAGTGCGCGTCGGCCGATATGATGATGGAGTCGATTGCCCTCGTATTAGCTGGAGGGACCTGCGTTCCCGGCTCGTCTGTCAACGCCGGTCAAGATTGCACTCGAGCACTCGATGGTGTCGCGCCCAGGCGCCGTTGGTATGAGCAGTCTACGCCGCCAATACTCAACGGCAGATCCGCGCACTCAAAGCCGGCCCATTTGCTTGCGAAACTGGGTCAGCAGAGCCGCCCCACGATCGCTCTCGCTCCTTCTTCGCAGGCCATGCAGCAGATGCCGCGGGTTGACTCGTCGGTGCCGCTACCGTCTATCGATCTGATCGAAGTCGAAGCGACACTACTGAAGCTAACACCTCGTCAGTACAGTGTGCTTGCGTTGCTGGCCCGAGGCTATCCGATGAAAAAAATTAGCCGTGAACTTAATATCTCGCTCGCCACGGTCAAAACGCATACCGAAGCCATCTACCTGCGTCTTTCCGCTAGCAACCGCAATGGGGCAGTCTATTCAGCTCTGTCGCGCGGGGCGTCGCTGGGTTGGCCTGAGTTGAGGGCCGTCCTCAAGCAGTGATTCGAGGATGGGAAAAGATCAGCGCATCTGAATCGGCCAGACTAGCGGGGCTCACGGCGGGATGCCGCGGCACGAGAGGGTTATGACTCTACGGGGAGGGGCGACCGGGCGCATTCCAGGCATGGAGGCCCCGAACCATGTGTCCGTGTTGTGTCAGAAAGTCCGATATATGGACCTGGTATCTCCACCCATTTGAATGGTCAGCTTTTAATACCTAGAATGCCCGGAGGAAATTAAGGTTTTAACCAAAATAGTGGTCCATATGGCAGACCTTATAGAGACGAAGCAATGCTGTTGCTGGTGAAGGCTATAGGCGTATCGTGAGCGTCGCAAAGGAGAAGAGCGATGCGTCACATTGAACATCCAGGTCCGGTCGCCGCCCAGCGGCGCCGCACGGTGGACTGCGATATCAGGCATGCCGAGATCAAGTTGCCCGCGGGCATGACCTTGCTTGCGGCGCTGGCTTCGGTGCTGGAGGCCAATCGCGCGCAGGGCGCCGTCGCCAGGCTGCGCGGGGGCAACTTCGAACCCTTCGCATACTGCATGCCGGCGCTCTCTTCGACGCCGGAGCACGCGGTGTACTTCAGCGAGCGCTACGAGCTGCAGGGATCCGTCCGCCTGGAAAGCGGGAGCGTGACAGTAGGCCGACGCGATTCCGAGCCGTGGCTCCATTGCCACGGCATCTGGCATGACGCGAACGGCCGGCGCTTGAGCGGACACGTGCTGCCCGACGATGCGGTGATCTCCGAACCGATCGATGCGTCGATATGGTTCCTGGACGGAGCCTTCTTCGAAGTCGTTCCGAGTCCGGAAACGGGGTTCTCCCTGTTCGAGCCGGTTGCGGTGCCTTCCTACGCGCCGAAGAAAAACAGCCCGTTCGCGATGTCGATACGTCCGAACGAAGATTTCTGCACTGCGCTCGAGGCCGAATGCCAGGCACGCGCAATCGCGCAGGCCCGAGTGCATGGCGGCGTCGGGAGCCTGATCGGCGCCACGTTCGACGACGGCGGACAGGTGCTTCCCATCGCGACGGAAGTCTTCATCCGCGAAGGACTCATCTCCCCGGCAGAGGAGGGCGGCCTTGCCGCTCAGATCGACGTGTCTCTGGTCGACCACCTCGGCGGTCTGAGCGAAGGCCGTCTGCGGCGGGGCGCGAATCCGGTTCTTGTGACATTCGAGCTTCTGGTCGAACCCATTTCATTCGCGTAAGCAGGGCGGCGAGGCCGTCGTCGCAAATCAGGAAAACCCGGTCTATATGGAAGCGAATCTTGGGGCTGGCACGCGCGTCTCGGCGGTCTCCGGCGCGGCAGGCGGGATCGGCAGTGCGGTCGCGGTTCGCCTTGCCCGAGCCGGGATGCATGTCGTCGTGACCGATCTGAGCGTGGATGCGGCGCAATCCGTCGCCACCGAAATCACGGATCAGGGCAACGCCGCCACGGCTATGACGCTGGACGTGGGCAGCACCGATGCGATCGCCGGCTTTCTCGGCCGACTCGACTAGCAGCTGGGGCGTTGCGATGTTCTGGTGAACAACGCCGGCATCGCCAGCCTGACGGCTTTCGAAGATTTGCCGATCGACACATGGCGGCGCACGTTCGAGGTCAACGTCACCGGGCGCGCTTGCGCTGGCGCAGCATGCGGTCAAGCGCATGAAGGAACATGGCTGAGGGCGGATCATCGACATCGCCTCGACCAGCGGAATCCGCGCGGGCGTCGGACGCGCAAGCTATGGAACTTCCAAGACGGCGCTCGCGCGCAAGCACTCCGCTTCGGCGCGCGAGGAGTACCTTCGTCTGGTGCCGATGAACTGGTACGGCCTGCCCGATGAGGTCGCCGCGTCGGTTGCGTTTTTCGCAACCGACGATGCCGCGTACGTTACCGGCCAGCGTGCTTCAGGCCTGGCGCGGCGTAAAAATGCCGGACGGTCCCTGCCGTCCATCCAGAGCCCGGTTCCCCGGTCGCTGCTGCCTCGCCTGGCCATGGCGATCCTTCAGGCCGTGAAAATGCGTTCGAGCGTTACGGGCCGATTCCGCAAAACCGGCCTATGTCTCTTGCGATCAAGAGCTCACGGACGACTGCTCTTCGCAGACGGCAGGCGAGGAAGCTGGTGCGACGAGGTCCGCCACCTTCCTGCGCGATAACATCCCCAGGAACTCGTGGCCCTCTCCGGTGACGGCCACGGGTTGATTGCTGTGCACCAGTTGTGCCAGCACCTGGTCCAGGCCCGCGGTAGCCGGCACCGACGCCAGTTCGTCCACCATAGTCGAAACATCCCGCAGACCTTGCTTCCGAGCCTGCCTGGCCGCCTCGACGGTCAGGACGCCGGCCAGACGCTTGCCGTCGAGGACAGGCGCGTACTGATAACCCAGAACCGACATCTGTTCGAGGGCGCGGCCCGGACGCGAACGCATGGTCAACGTCAGGCGAGGCGGGTTGAGCACATGCGTGGCGCTCAGTGCCTTGGTGCGGTTGACGTCCTGCAGGAAGGCCTGGACATAGTCATTGGACGGCCTTAGCAGGATGTCCTCCGGTGTGCCTTCCTGGACCAGTTCGCCGTCCTTGAGGATGGCGATGCGGTTGCCCAGACGCAGCGCCTCGTCCAGATCATGCGTAATGAACACGATGGTCTTGTTGAGCTGCGTCTGCAACTGCAGCAGCTGGTCCTGCATCTCGCGCCGGATCAAAGGATCGAGCGCCGAAAAAGCCTCGTCCATCAGCAGGATCTCGGCGTCGGTGGCCAATGCGCGGGCCAGGCCCACGCGCTGGCGCATGCCGCCCGAGATATGGTGCGGATACTGCCGTTCGAATCCCGACAGCCCCACCTGCTCGAGCCAGTGCTGCGCGCGCCGCTCACATTCGGTGCGGGACACGCCCTGCACCGCCAGGCCGTATGCGGCATTTTCCAGCACTGTGCGATGCGGCAACAGGCCGAAATGCTGGAACACCATGCTCATCTTCCTGCGCCGGAACGTCTCCAGCGCGCGCGCGTCCATGGCGGTGACATCGACGCCGTCCACCAATATCTTGCCTGCGCTGGGTTCGATCAGGCGATTGAAGTGGCGAATCAGCGTGGACTTGCCCGATCCCGACAGACCCATGATGACGTGGATGCTGCCTTCTTCGATGGATAGGTTGATGTCTCGCAAACCCAGTGTGTGGCCGCTCTTGGACAGCAGCGTCTCCTTGCTCATGCCGCCGCGGACGGTTTCGAGCCAACGGTTCGGGCGCGGACCGAAAATCTTGTAGACATTACGGACTTCGATTTTGCTCATCGCTGTCCTCCCTTGCTGACGCGGTGGCCATAGGACTGGGTGATGCGGTCAAATACCACGGCCAGCGCGACGATGCCCAGGCCGGCCAACAGTCCGCGACCTACCTCCAGGCGATTAATGCCCAGGAGCACCTCGTATCCCAGGCCGCGCGCTCCGATCATCGAGGCGATCACCACCATAGACAGGGCCATCATGGTGGTCTGATTGATGCCGGCCATGATGTTGGGCAGGGCCAGAGGTAGCTGCACGCCGAACAACTGCTGGCGGGGGTTGGCCCCGAAGGCGCGGGCCGCCTCCAGCACCTCCCGGTCTACCAGGCGTATGCCCAGATCGGTCAGACGTATCAGTGGCGGCACGGCATAGATCACCGTAGCGATGATTGCCGGGATATTGCCCAGACCGAAGAGCATCACCACTGGGATCAGGTATACGAAGCTGGGCATGGTCTGCATGACGTCGAGCGCGGGCAGAAGTGCGGCGCGCAGCCAGTTGACGCGCGCCATCAGTACGCCCAGCGGAATGCCGATCACCACGGAGATCCCAGTCGCCATGATCATCAGCGCCAACGTCTGCATGGCCGCGTTCCACAGGCCGATGGAACCCACCAGGCACAGCAGCACACCCATCGCCAGGCTCAGGCCGGCTCGCCGGCCCGCAAGCCAGGCGACGAGCATGACCGCCAGTACGACAGCCCACCAGGGGGAGCCGCGCAGCAGCTCCTCCAGCCAGACCTGCGCGTGCAGGAAAGGCAGCGACATGGCCTGAAGCTGGTCGCCGTAGCGGGTGACGATATGCTGGACGAAGACGTCGATGCCGTCGCGTATTCCTCGCGCAGGAATGATTTCAGGAAACATGGACATCCTCGCCGCTTACAGCGCGGCCTGGATGCGCTGGGCTACGTCGGCCGGGACCCATTGCTTCCAGGTCGTGCCCTCGTTCTTCAGGAACCACTTGGCCACTTCCGGTGCTTCGTCGCCCGTTTTCTGCATGTGAGCCAGTGTCGCGTTCAACTCGGGCAACGGAATGGACACCTTGGACAGGAACTCGGTCAGCTTGGGCGCCTGCTTTTCGAAACCCGTGTTGACCGCGGTAAATACGGGGTTCGAAGGGTAGCCGCTGGGCTGGGGATTCTGGCACGAAGGCGAGGTCAGGCAAGCGTGCGTCTTGACGTCGTAGGGAGGCATCTTCAGCTTGACCAGATCCAGCGCGCCCACGAGCGGCGTCGGATACCAGTAGTAGAAGACGATGTTCTGCTTGCGCTGGTAGGCCGACATGATCGCAGCCTTTTGCGCCGCGCCAGTGCCGGGCGAGTACAGCGTGTAACTATTGTCCAGCTTGAATGCGTGGTACAGATTGCCGTTGGTGACTTCGCAGCCCCAGCCAGCGGGACAGGTGTAGAAGCGACCCTTGGTCGGTTCCTCGGGATCCTGGAATTCCTTCTTGTACTTGGGCAGGTCGGCCACCGACTTCAGACCGGGCAGGCGCTTGGCCGTGTAACGCGGAATGAACCAAGCCTCTCCGCCTAGGTACAGTTCGCCGATGCGTGCGACTTTGCCGGTCTTGAGCGCCTTGGCCCAAGGGGCGGCCACGCTGTTGAGCCAGACCTCGGAATTGATATCCAGATCGCCGCGTTCCAGAGCGGCCAGCGCCGGCAGGGTCTCCACGGGCAAGGCTTGGGTCTGGCAGCCGTAGCCCTTTTCCATGATGAAGCGTTCAAGCTCGACCATGACCAGATTGGATGACCAATTCATGCCGCCGAATGTGACGGGGCGGTTGATTTCGCATTGCGCGGCGGCTGTTGGAGCAGCGGCCGCCTGGGCCGTGCCTGCACAGGTAGATAGGATGGCCAGGCCGGCCAGGATCTTGCCGAAGGGGGAACGCATAGGCTTTTGCCTCCATAGGTTCAAGGATATAGGCCGGCAAAGTTGCCGGCCTATGCCGTGTAGCCAAGGGGGTTGTGCGGAAGACGGGCAGAACCGCCAATACAAACCGACACCAGAGATATGGGGCGTCAGCCCGGGAGGGTGGGCCCCATGATGGCAGTCGACGTCATGTTTCCCACGGCGCCATGGGATCGCATCACGTTGACAGAAATTGAAAAAAATTAAGTAAAGATGGCAAAACCTTAACGGAGGATAGGATTTGAATCAAGCCAATGTGAATTTTTTTGATACAAATGACCGACTCAATGACACTTGCCGTTACCCCGGGATAACGTTGATGCCGGTCCGTTCCCCCTCCTTGGATCGAGGCGTTTTGTGGTTTGATTATTTGCGTTTTATTTGGTTACTTATTCGTTGTGACATAGACCGAGATCGATCATGTCCGAGACCAGGGCATGCACGATGCAAGGTATGTCTTCCGTTTGTCCGGTGGGCCGGGTTTTGGAAGGCTGGATTCAGCCCCGCTTTTCTTGTACTTTGGCACTATGATACGAATTATTTCTTTTGCAGCACGTAGTTAGCGTATGTCCATCAGAAGCTGCATTAGAAGTTGGCACTGCTCTAGCTTGCGGGCGACAAGAACCCCGGGCGGCCAAAAACCTCCCTTGACGATTTCTTAACCGGAGAGTGGAGTTTTGAGCGGCGAACACGATTACTCGACCCTCGGCAAGCAGCCCATCAGCGACGCGCTGCCCGCGGGCAGCGACGTTCGCAACGAAGACGATTACGACACGCTGCAGTCCGAGATCGGCAAGATGTCGAACCCTGTCGCCAGCGGTTCGATCGATTGGCAGCAGGTCGTCGTGCTGTCCGAAACGATCCTGTCTGCCAAGAGCAAAGACCTGCTGGTGGCGAGCTACCTGACCGGCGCCCTGCTGCAGACGCGCGATCTGCCTGGCCTGCTGGACGGCCTGCGGGTGGTCGGCGACATGCTCGAAACCTACTGGGACGCGCTTTTTCCGCCGCTGGCGCGCCTGCGCGGACGCCGCAATGCGCTGCAGTGGCTGATCGAGCGCGTCGCCGCGCACAGCGAAGAGCATGACTGGTCGGCCTTGCCGCCGCAGGAACCCGAACTGGTCGACGGCCTGCGCGCCTGCATGCGAGCCATCGATGCCGTCACGGCCGAAAAAGATGGCGAAGCCCCGTCCATGCGGCCCTTGCTCACGCTGGTGGGCAACCTCGCGGTCAAGGAGCCGCCCGCTGCGCCGGCCGCTGCCGCGAGTGCCGCCGGCGTCGCCGCCCCGGCCTCCACCGGTGCCGATGCGGCGAGCGCCGCGCTGCCGGCCAGGCCGCTCGACTCCGCCGAGAACGCCGAGCAGGCCGCCGGCGAAGCACTGCTGCGTCTGGCCGACATTGCCGCCTGGTTCAACGACGCCGGCTCGAACGCGCCGATGGCCTTCCGCCTGAACCGCATGGCCGCCTGGGGCGGCATCGATGCGCTGCCGCCGGCGCAGGACGACCGCACGCCGCTGCCCGCTCCCGTCCAGCCGGTGCAGGATGCCCTGCGCAATCTGGAAAACGCCCAGGCCAACGAAGAGCTGATCCGCTTTGCCGAGACCCAATTGCCGAACTTCCCGTTCTGGCTCGATCTGAACCGCGTGG
>Ga0209455_1000303_pt1 | contig 50385 bp, 34 predicted proteins | sample AraplaCol_mCL_r2_FD_184275 | JGI IMG/M metagenome (GOLD analysis project Ga0209455, IMG submission 184275) | Arabidopsis root microbial communities from North Carolina, USA - plate scrape CL_Col_mCL_r2 (SPAdes) (version 2) | ecosystem: Host-associated > Plants > Roots > Endosphere | place: USA... | reverse complement strand
AGCTGCCAGCCGATAAAGAAATGGTGATGCCAGGCGATAACGTGTCGATCACCGTCAAGCTGATCAGCCCGATCGCGATGGAAGAAGGTCTGCGCTTCGCTATCCGCGAAGGCGGCCGTACCGTTGGCGCCGGCGTGGTTGCCAAGATCATCGCTTAATAAGGCTTGAAGATTGCCACCCGGGTCTTCCGGGTGGTATAATCCGATCCTTTGTGGTTTTATGTAGGGGCGTAGCTCAATTGGCAGAGCGTCGGTCTCCAAAACCGAAGGTTGGGGGTTCGATGCCCTCCGCCCCTGCCACCGAATCTGGTGCAGGGCACCGAAAGTAAAAAAGTAAATGTCTAATCAAAACGTGCAGACCGTCAGCACGTCGAATGACAAGATCAAAGTAGTTCTGGCTGTCGTCGCCGTCATCGCCGGCGTGGTCGGGTTCTACTTCCTGGCAGACAAACCAGCTCTGGTACGCGCAGGCGCACTTGTAGCTGGTTTAGCTTTTGCTGTGTTGATCTTGTGGACTTCGACCACTGGCCGTGAATTCCTGAATTTCGCCAAAGAAGCTGTCCGCGAGACGAAAAAGGTCGTCTGGCCGACCCGTCGCGAAGCGACCCAGATCACCGGCATCGTGTTTGCCTTCGTGCTGGTCATGGCGATCTTCCTGTGGGGCACGGATAAGACATTGGAATTCCTGTTGTACGACGTCATTCTGGGCATACGAAAATAATGAGCGAAAATGTGCAAGACAATGTGCCGGGCGACACCCCGGCACAAGACGCTGGCGCAGCGCCAATCAGCGTACCAGTGAGCAATAAGCGCTGGTACGTTGTACATGCGTATTCCGGCATGGAAAAGAGCGTGGAGCGCGCGCTGCGCGAACGCATCGAGCGCGCCGGCATGCAAGACCAGTTTGGCCAGATCCTGGTGCCGACCGAAGAAGTGGTCGAAGTGCGCAACGGCCAAAAGTCGGTCACCGAACGTCGTTTCTTCCCTGGCTATGTGCTGGTCGAGATGGAAATGACCGACGAAACCTGGCACCTGGTCAAGAACACCTCCAAAGTCACCGGCTTCATCGGCGGCAAATCGAACAAGCCGACCCCGATCCCGGCCCGCGAAATCGACAAGATCATGCAGCAGATGCAGGAAGGCGTCGAGAAGCCACGGCCCAAGGTGCTGTACGAAGTGGGCGAGCAAGTCCGCATCAAGGACGGTCCGTTCACTGACTTCAACGGCAATGTCGAGGAAGTCAACTACGAGAAATCGAAGGTGCGCGTCTCGGTCACCATTTTTGGCCGCGCCACCCCCGTCGAACTCGAATTCGGCCAGGTCGAAAAAGTTTAACGTCGTTCCCGCGCAGGCGGGAGCCCATGCTCGGTATGGAAGCCCGCCTGCGCGGGCGTGACGAAGCGCTTGCCGGAGCGCGCAGTTCTGCGAATCCGGCACCAGAGGAGCCCCGTCATGCAATTCAGCGCATCGCGGGGCGCTACTACTCATCTCCAAGATAGGAGCCATCATGGCAAAGAAAATCATTGGTTTTATCAAGCTGCAAGTGCCGGCTGGTAAAGCAAACCCATCCCCACCGATCGGCCCAGCGCTGGGTCAGCGCGGTCTGAACATCATGGAATTCTGCAAGGCCTTCAACGCGCAGACCCAAGGTATGGAACCAGGCATGCCGATCCCGGTGGTGATCACCGCCTACGCGGACAAGTCCTTCACCTTCCAGATGAAGACCCCGCCAGCGACCTTCCTGATCAAGAAGCATTCGGGCGTGCAAAAAGGTTCGAGCAAGCCGCATACCGACAAGGTCGGCAAGCTGACCCGCGCCCAGGCTGAAGAAATCGCTAAACTGAAAACCCCTGACCTGACCGCTGCCGACCTGGATGCTGCCGTACGCACCATCGCTGGTTCCGCACGTTCGATGGGCATCACCGTGGAAGGTCTGTAATCATGGCAAAACTGTCCAAACGCGCACAGGCCATCAAGGCCAAAGTTGACACCACCAAGAACTACTCGTTCGACAGCGCCGTTGCGCTGATCAAGGAACTGGCCACCGCCAAGTTCAATGAATCGATCGACGTGGCCGTGCAACTGGGCGTCGACCCGAAGAAGTCGGACCAGGTGGTCCGTGGTTCCGTGGTGCTGCCAGCCGGCACCGGCAAGACCGTACGCGTGGCCGTGTTCGCCTCGGGCGACAAGGCTGAAGCGGCCAAGGCCGCCGGCGCCGACGTGGTCGGTATGGAAGACCTGGCCGAGCGCGTCAAAGCCGGCGACATGCCTTTCGATATCGTCATCGCTTCGCCCGACACCATGCGTATCGTCGGTACCCTGGGCCAGATCCTGGGCCCACGTGGCCTGATGCCTAACCCGAAGGTCGGCACCGTGACCCCTGACGTCGCCACCGCTGTGAAGAACGCCAAGGCCGGCCAAGTACAGTACCGTACCGACAAGGCAGGTATCATCCACGCGACCATCGGCCGCAAGTCGTTCTCGGACGCCGATCTGAAGACCAACCTGGTCGCCCTGATCGATGCCCTGAACAAGGCCAAGCCAGCCTCGTCGAAAGGCGTGTACCTGCGCAAGGTTTCCCTGTCGTCGACCATGGGCGCTGGCGTCCGTGTGGACCAGGCTACCCTGGCAGCCTAAGTTTTACCGTATTAAGCCCCTGAGCTGAACAGCTCAGGGCAGTTCTTTGGGATGGCTGCTGTGCAAGCGGCAGCCGCAATCAAAGACCGTTGGGCCAAGTGCAGCAGGCAGGCACGAGGTTAATTGAGCTGTTTCACCCAACGCAGATGGTGTTCCCGATCAAGTTTTGCAGTCCATTGGACTCCTAACCTCGGACGCCGTTGTTCGAACCGATGACCGGCAATTTCGCTGGACATCATTTAAGGAGATTGACCGTGGGTCTCAATCTGAATGACAAAAAGGCCGTCGTCGCCGAAGTTTCCGCAAAAGTAGCAACTGCGCAAACGATCGTCGTGGCCGAGTATCGTGGCATCCAGGTTGCTCACTTGACGCAACTCCGTGCCAAAGCGCGCGCTCAAGGCGTGTACCTGCGAGTGTTGAAAAACACCCTCGCTCGTCGCTCCGTCGAAGGCACGCAGTTCGCCCCGCTGGCAGACAGCATGACCGGTCCGCTGATCTACTCGATCTCGGATGACGCCGTGGCCGCCGCGAAAGTCGTTTCCGACTTCGCCAAGACCAACGACAAACTGGTTATCACTGCCGGTAACTACGCAGGCAAGCAGCTGGATAAAGCTGGTGTTGCCGCGTTGGCGAACATTCCTAGCCGTGAAGTCCTCATCTCGCAGCTGTTGGGCGTTATGCTGGCTCCGGTTTCGGGCTTCGCACGTGGTCTGGCTGCCCTGGCAGCGAAAAAATCCGAAGGCGCTCCTGCAGAAGCAGAAGCCCCAGCAGCCTAAGCTGTTGCCGGGTTTTTTCTCAAGTGACTATCTGATGTATTAACGAATCAAAAAATTATTGGAGTTTCAAATGGCAATTAGCAAAGAAGACATCCTGAACGCAGTGAGCGAAATGTCCGTGATGGACCTGAACGAACTGGTGAAGGCATTCGAAGAGAAGTTCGGCGTTTCGGCCGCGGCAATGGCCGCTCCAGCCGCTGGTGGTGCCGCTGCTGGTGGCGCCGCTGCTGCTGAAGAGCAGACCGAGTTCAACCTGGTGCTGTCGGAAGTCGGCGCGAACAAGGTTGGCGTGATCAAGGCCGTGCGTGAAATCACCGGTCTGGGCCTGAAAGAAGCCAAGGACCTGGTTGACGGCGCACCGAAGACCGTGAAGGAAGCCCTGTCGAAAGCTGACGCTGAAGCCGCTAAGAAGAAGCTGGAAGAAGCTGGCGCCAAGGCCGACCTGAAGTAATACGTCGTACCGGTGGCTGAGTTTTATACTTGGCACGCCACGAGCCAAAGCCGAGACTGTTTCCCCTTTCGCGAGGGGAAACAGTCGGCTTTGGCTCCTTTGTCGTCTGTGTCGTATTTGTAGCGTTGTAACGACGTTGCAGTTTCAATATCATCCGACCGGGGAATGGTAGAAATTTCAGGTTTCGTCTGTGTGACATGGCAGTAGAACAGCAGACGAGCACAGGCAAAACCTGAATTTTTTATCCTTTTCTGTCACTCACGGAGTGTCCATGCACTACTCATTTACTGAGAAGAAGCGTATTCGTAAATCCTTCGCGAAACGCGCCAACGTTCACAACGTTCCGTTCCTGCTGGCTACCCAGCTCGAGTCCTACCACAGCTTCTTGCAGGAAGACGTCGCGCCCTCGACCCGCAAGAACGAGGGCCTGCAGTCGGCCTTTACCTCGATTTTCCCTATCGTGTCGCACAATGGTTTCGCGCGTCTCGAGTTCCTGTCGTATGTGCTGGGTGACCCCGTCTTTGACGTCAAAGAATGCCAACTGCGCGGCCTGACCTTCGCCTCGCCGCTGCGCGCCAAGGTGCGCCTGGTGATCCTGGACAAGGAATCGCCGACCAAGCCGGTCATCAAGGAAATGAAGGAGCAGGAAGTCTACATGGGCGAACTGCCCCTGATGACCACCACCGGCTCGTTCGTCATCAACGGCACCGAGCGCGTGATCGTGTCGCAGCTGCACCGTTCGCCCGGCGTGTTCTTCGAGCACGACCGCGGCAAGACCCACTCGTCCGGCAAGCTGCTGTTCTCGGCCCGCATCATCCCTTACCGCGGCTCGTGGCTGGACTTCGAGTTCGACCCGAAAGACATCCTGTACTTCCGCGTCGACCGCCGCCGCAAGATGCCGGTGTCGATCCTGCTGAAGGCCATCGGCATGACGCCGGAACAGATCCTGGCCAACTTCTTCGTGTTCGATAACTTCCACCTGCGCTCGGAAGGCGCGGAAATGGAATTCGTGGCCGAGCGCCTGCGCGGCGAAGTGGCGCGCTTCGACATCGTCGATCCGAAGACCGGCAAGACCATCGTCATGAAGGACAAGCGCATCAACGCCAAGCATGTGCGCGACATCGACGCCGCTGGCCTGAAGCACATCTCGGTGCCGGAAGACTACCTGGTCGGCCGCGTGCTGGCCAAGAACATCGTCGATCCCGAGACCGGCGAAATCATCGCCAGCGCCAACGACGAGCTGACCGACGAGGTGCTGGGCCGCCTGCGCGAAGCCAATGTGAGCGACATCCAGACCCTGTACACCAACGACCTGGACCAGGGCGCCTACATCTCGCAAACCCTGCGCATCGACGACACCGCCGACCAGACCGCCGCCCGCATCGCCATCTACCGCATGATGCGTCCTGGCGAACCGCCGACCGAAGAGTCGGTGGAAGCCCTGTTCAACGGCCTGTTCTACAGCGCCGACCGCTACGACCTGTCGGCCGTGGGCCGCATGAAGTTCAACCGCCGCATCGGCCGCGACGAACTGACCGGCGCCATGACGCTGTCGAACGAAGACGTGCTGGCCGTGATCAAGATCCTGGTCGAGCTGCGCAATGGCCGCGGCGAAGTGGACGACATCGACCACCTGGGCAACCGCCGCGTGCGTTGCGTGGGCGAGCTGGCCGAGAACCAGTTCCGCGCCGGCCTGGTGCGCGTCGAGCGCGCCGTCAAGGAACGCCTGGGCCAGGCCGAAGCCGACAACCTGATGCCGCACGACCTGATCAACTCCAAGCCGATCTCGGCCGCCATCCGCGAGTTCTTCGGTTCGTCGCAGTTGTCGCAGTTCATGGACCAGACCAACCCGCTGTCGGAAATCACCCACAAGCGCCGCGTCTCGGCCCTGGGCCCTGGCGGTCTGACCCGCGAGCGCGCCGGCTTCGAGGTGCGCGACGTGCACCCGACCCACTACGGCCGCGTCTGCCCGATCGAAACGCCGGAAGGCCCGAACATCGGCCTGATCAACTCGCTGGCACTGTATGCCCGCCTGAACGAATACGGCTTCCTGGAGACCCCGTACCGCAAGGTGGTGGATTCGAAGGTGACCGACCAGATCGACTACCTGTCGGCGATCGAGGAAGGCCGCTACATCATCGCCCAGGCGAACGCCAAGATCGATGAGCAGGGCAAGCTGAGCGACGAACTGGTGTCCTCGCGCGAAGCGGGCGAAACCATCCTGGTGTCGCCGGAGCGCGTGCAGTACATGGACGTGGCGCCGGGCCAGATCGTGTCGGTGGCAGCCTCGCTGATTCCCTTCCTGGAGCACGACGACGCGAACCGCGCGCTGATGGGCGCCAACATGCAGCGCCAGGCCGTGCCTTGCCTGCGTCCTGAAAAGGCGCTGGTCGGCACCGGCATCGAGCGCACCGTGGCGGTCGACTCGGGCACCACCGTGCAAGCCCTGCGCGGCGGCGTGGTGGACTACATCGATGCGGGCCGCGTGGTGATCCGCGTGAACGACGACGAAGCGCAAGCGGGCGAAGTCGGCGTGGACATCTACAACCTGATCAAGTACACCCGTTCCAACCAGAACACCAACATCAACCAGCGTCCGATCGTGCAGCGCGGCGACCGCGTGGCCAAGGGCGACGTCATCGCCGACGGCGCCTCGACCGACCTGGGCGAGCTGGCGCTGGGCCAGAACATGACCGTGGCCTTCATGCCATGGAATGGCCTGAACTTCGAAGACTCGATCCTGATCTCGGAAAACGTGGTGAAGGACGACCGCTACACCTCGATCCACATCGAGGAACTGTCGGTGGTGGCCCGCGACACCAAGCTGGGCGCGGAAGAAATCACCCGCGACATCTCCAACCTGGCCGAGAACCAGCTGGCCCGCCTGGACGAATCCGGCATCGTGTACATCGGCGCCGAAGTGCAGGCCGGCGACACCCTGGTCGGCAAGGTCACCCCGAAAGGCGAGACCCAGCTCACGCCGGAAGAGAAGCTGCTGCGCGCGATCTTCGGCGAAAAGGCCTCGGACGTGAAAGACACCTCGCTGCGCGTGCCGTCGGGCATGGTCGGCACCGTCATCGACGTGCAGGTGTTCACCCGTGAAGGCATCCCGCGCGACAAGCGCGCCCAGCAGATCATCGACGACGAGCTGAAGCGCTACCGCCTGGACTTGAACGACCAGATGCGTATCGTGGAAGGCGACGCCTTCCAGCGCCTGGAAAAGATGCTGATCGGCCAAGTCGTGAACGGCGGTCCGAAGAAGCTGGCCAAGGGCGCCAAGATCACCAAGGAATACCTGGACGATCTGGACAAGTACCACTGGTTCGACATCCGTCCGGCCGACGACGCTGCCGCCACCGCGCTGGAAGCGATCAAGGAATCGATCAACGAGAAGCGCCACCAGTTCGACCTGGCCTTCGAAGAGAAGCGCAAGAAGCTGACCCAGGGCGACGAGCTGCAGCCGGGCGTGCAGAAGATGGTCAAGGTTTACCTGGCCGTCAAGCGCCGCCTGCAGTCGGGCGACAAGATGGCGGGCCGCCACGGTAACAAGGGTGTGGTCTCGCGTATCGTGCCGGTGGAAGACATGCCTTACATGGCGGACGGTACGCCGGCCGACGTGGTGCTGAACCCGCTGGGCGTGCCTTCGCGTATGAACGTCGGCCAGATCCTGGAAACCCACCTGGGCTGGGCCGCCAAGGGCCTGGGCATCCGCATCGGCGAAATGCTGAAGGCGGAGATCAAGGTGGCCGAGATGCGCAAGTACCTGACCACCGTGTACAACGAGTCGGGCCGTCCGGAAAACATCGATGACTTCGACGACGAAGAAATCATGAAGCTGGCGCACAACCTGAAGAAGGGCGTGCCGTTCGCCACGCCGGTGTTCGACGGCGCGCACGAGTCGGAAATCCGCCGCATGCTGGACTTGGCGTATCCGGACGAGATCGCGACCCACCTGGGCATGACCCCGTCCAAGAACCAGGTCACCATGTATGACGGCCGCACCGGCGAAGCCTTCGAACGTAAAGTGACCGTGGGCGTGATGCACATGCTGAAGCTGCACCACCTGGTGGACGACAAGATGCACGCCCGCTCGACCGGTCCATACTCGCTGGTGACGCAGCAGCCGCTGGGCGGTAAAGCCCAGTTCGGCGGCCAGCGCTTCGGTGAGATGGAGGTGTGGGCACTGGAAGCGTACGGCGCCTCGTACGTGCTGCAGGAAATGCTGACCGTGAAGTCCGACGACGTGAACGGCCGTACCAAGGTGTACGAGAACCTCGTCAAGGGCGACCACGTGATCGATGCCGGCATGCCGGAATCGTTCAACGTGCTGGTGAAAGAGATCCGTTCCCTGGGTATCGATATCGACCTGGAACGCAACTAAGACACTGGCCGCCGTCATCCCGGCGAAAGCCGGGATCCATGCTGAGCCGGAGCGGTCGTGACGCACGCTCAGCATGGGTTCCGGCTTCCGCCGGAACGACGCATTAAGAATTTAATCACTACCTGGAGTGATACATGAAAGCCCTGCTCGATCTATTCAAGCAAGTACAGACCAACGAGACCTTCGACGCAATCAAGATCGGTCTCGCGTCGCCCGAGAAAATCCGTTCGTGGTCCTACGGCGAAGTCAAGAAGCCGGAAACCATCAACTACCGTACCTTCAAGCCTGAGCGCGACGGCCTGTTCTGCGCCAAGATCTTTGGCCCGATCAAGGACTACGAGTGCCTGTGCGGCAAGTACAAGCGCCTCAAGCACCGCGGCGTGATCTGCGAAAAGTGCGGCGTCGAAGTCACCCTGGCCAAAGTGCGCCGCGAGCGCATGGGCCACATCGAACTGGCGTCGCCGGTCGCCCACATCTGGTTCCTGAAGTCGCTGCCGTCGCGTCTGGGCATGGTGCTGGACATGACCCTGCGCGATATCGAACGCGTGCTGTACTTCGAAGCCTACGTCGTGACCGATCCCGGCATGACCCCGCTGAAGAAGTGCCAGATCATGTCGGAAGACGATTACGCCGCCAAGTACGAAGAGTACGGCGACGACTTCACGGCCTTCATGGGCGCGGAAGGTATTCGCGAACTGCTGCGCTCGATCGACATCCACCGCGATGCCGAAACCCTGCGCGTGGAACTGAAGGAATCGAAGTCCGAAGCCAAGATCAAGAAATACGCCAAGCGCCTGAAAGTGCTGGAAGCGTTCCAGCGTTCGGGCATCAAGCCCGAGTGGATGATCATGGAAGTGCTGCCGGTGCTGCCGCCGGAACTGCGTCCGCTGGTCCCGCTGGACGGCGGCCGTTTCGCGACCTCCGACCTGAACGACCTGTATCGCCGCGTTATCAACCGTAACAACCGTCTGAAGCGCCTGATGGAGCTGCGTGCGCCAGAGATCATCACGCGCAACGAAAAGCGCATGCTGCAAGAAGCGGTGGACTCGCTGCTGGACAATGGCCGTCGCGGCAAGGCGATGACCGGCGCCAACAAGCGTCCGCTGAAGTCGCTGGCTGAAATGATCAAGGGTAAGGGCGGCCGCTTCCGTCAGAACCTGCTGGGCAAGCGCGTCGACTACTCGGGCCGTTCGGTCATCGTGGTGGGGCCGCAGCTCAAGCTGCACCAGTGCGGCCTGCCGAAACTGATGGCGCTGGAACTGTTCAAGCCCTTCATCTTCAACAAGCTGGAACTGATGGGCCTGGCCACGACCATCAAGGCCGCCAAGAAGCTGGTGGAGATCCAGGAACCGGTGGTGTGGGACATCCTGGAAGAAGTCATCCGCGAACACCCGATCATGCTGAACCGCGCGCCGACCCTGCACCGCCTGGGTATCCAGGCGTTCGAGCCGGTGCTGATCGAAGGTAAAGCGATCCAGTTGCACCCGCTGGTCTGCGCCGCATTCAACGCCGACTTCGACGGTGACCAGATGGCCGTCCACGTGCCGCTGTCGATCGAAGCGCAGATGGAAGCCCGCACCCTGATGCTGGCCTCGAACAACATCCTGTTCCCGTCCAACGGCGAACCGTCGATCGTGCCGTCGCAGGATATCGTGCTGGGTCTGTACTACGCGACCCGCGAGGCGATCAACGCCAAGAACGAGGGCATGCTGTTCCCGGACGTGTCGGAAGTCATCCGCGCCTACGACAACAAGGAAGTGGAACTGACCACCCGCATCACCGTGCGTATCGTCGAGCATCCGAAAGATCCGGCGACCGGCGAGTTCGTGCGCACCCTGACCCGTTATGAAACCACGGTCGGCCGCGCCATCCTGTCGGAGATCCTGCCGAAAGGTCTGCCGTTCTCCGTGCTGAACCGCGCGCTGAAGAAGAAGGAAATCTCCAAGCTGATCAACACCTCGTTCCGCAAGTGCGGCCTGCGTGCGACCGTGGTGTTTGCCGACCAGTTGATGCAGTCGGGCTTCCGCCTGGCGACCCGCGCCGGCATCTCGATCTGCGTGGACGACATGCTGGTGCCGCCGCAGAAGAAGACCCTGATCTCGACCGCCGAATCGGAAGTCAAGCAGATCGAACAGCAGTACGCTTCCGGTCTGGTGACCGCCGGCGAACGCTACAACAAGGTGGTGGACATCTGGGGCAAGACTTCCGACGAAGTCGGCAAGGCCATGATGGACCAACTGAAAGTGGAAGACGTCGTCAAGCGCGACGGCACCAAGTCGACCCAGGAATCGTTCAACGCGATTTACATGATGGCCGACTCGGGCGCCCGCGGTTCGGCGGCGCAGATCCGCCAGTTGGCCGGTATGCGTGGTCTGATGGCGAAACCGGACGGGTCGATCATCGAAACGCCGATTACCGCGAACTTCCGCGAAGGCTTGAACGTGTTGCAGTACTTCATCTCGACCCACGGCGCCCGTAAGGGTCTGGCCGATACGGCGCTGAAGACGGCAAACTCGGGTTACCTGACCCGCCGCCTGGTCGACGTGACCCAGGACCTGGTGGTGATCGAAGACGATTGCGGCACCTCGAACGGCACGCTGATGAAGGCGATGGTCGAGGGCGGTGAAGTGATCGAAGCCCTGCGCGACCGTATCCTGGGCCGCGTGGCGGGCACCGACATCGTCAATCCTGAAACCCAGGAAACGCTGTACGAAGCCGGCACGCTGCTGGACGAGGAAATGGTCGAAGAGATCGAGCGCGTCGGCATCGACGAGGTGAAAGTACGCACCCCGCTGACCTGCGACACCCGCTACGGCCTGTGCGCCAAGTGCTACGGCCGCGACCTGGGCCGCGGCCTGCTGGTCAACGCCGGCGAAGCCGTGGGCGTGGTGGCCGCGCAGTCGATCGGCGAACCGGGCACCCAGCTGACCATGCGTACCTTCCACATCGGTGGTGCGGCATCGCGTGCGGCCGTGGCGTCGTCGGTGGAAGCCAAGTCGAACGGCACCATCCGCTTCACCTCGACCATGCGTTACGTTACCAACGGCAAGGGCGCGCAGATCGTCATTTCCCGTTCGGGCGAAGTGCTGATCACCGACGACCACGGCCGTGAGCGCGAGCGCCACAAGGTGCCGTACGGCGCGACCCTGATCGTCAAGGATGGCATGGCGGTGAAGGCCGGCACCGCGCTGGCGACCTGGGACCCGCTGACCCGTCCGATCATCACCGAGTACGCCGGTACGGTGCGCTTCGAGAACGTCGAGGAAGGCGTGACCGTGGCCCGTCAGGTGGACGAGGTGACCGGCCTGTCGACCCTGGTGGTGATCGACGCCAAGCGCCGCGGCTCGCTGACCAAGACCATGCGTCCGCAGGTGAAGCTGCTGAACGACGACGGCAATGAAGTCAAGATCGCCGGCACCGAGCACGCCGTGTCGATCGGCTTCCAGGTCGGCGCGCTGATCATGGTGAAGGATGGCCAGCAAGTGTCCGTGGGTGAGGTGCTGGCGCGTATCCCGACCGAATCGCAGAAGACCCGCGACATTACCGGTGGTCTGCCGCGCGTGGCCGAGCTGTTCGAAGCCCGTTCGCCGAAAGACGCGGGCATGCTGGCGGAAGTCACCGGTACGGTGGCCTTCGGCAAGGAAACCAAGGGCAAGCAGCGCCTGGAAATCACCGACATGGACGGCAACAAGCACGAGTTCCTGATCACCAAGGACAAGCAAGTGCTGGTGCACGACGGCCAGGTGGTGAACAAGGGCGAGATGATCGTGGACGGCCCGGCCGATCCGCAAGACATCCTGCGCCTGCTGGGTATCGAAGCGCTGGCCCGCTACATCGTTGACGAAGTGCAGGACGTGTACCGTCTGCAGGGTGTGAAGATCAACGACAAGCACATCGAGGTGATCGTACGCCAGATGCTGCGCCGCGTGCAGATCACCAATGCCGGCGACACCAACTACATCGTGGGCGAACAGGTGGAGCGTTCGGAAATGCTGGAAGAAAACGACCGCGTCACGGCGGAAGGCAAGCTGCCGGCATCGTACGAGAACGTGCTGCTGGGTATTACCAAGGCTTCGCTGTCGACCGACTCGTTCATCTCGGCCGCATCGTTCCAGGAAACCACCCGCGTGCTGACCGAAGCGGCGATCATGGGCAAGCGCGACGGTCTGCGCGGCCTGAAGGAAAACGTGATCGTCGGCCGCCTGATCCCTGGCGGCACCGGTCTGGCCTTCCACCGCGCGCGCAAAGAGAAAGAGCAGTGGGAAGTCGAAGAACGCCAGGCCCTGCTGGCTGCCGAGAAGGCAGCGATGGCAGGCGCCGACGTGGAAGCGACCGAAACCGCGCCGCACGACGGCGACGCGTAAGCTGTTACCTCAGCCAGAAACGCCACCTTCGGGTGGCGTTTTTTTTCGGGGTCAGTTCCGACATTCGGACACGGGCTCGGCCGTAGGGCAAGCTACGGCCGAGCCCGTGTCCGAATGTCGGAACTGACCCCGAAGTGTATCCATGCTAAGATTTGGCGCATGATTGCCCAGGCCCTCTTTACTCCCGCCCAGCAGAAACTGCTGGGCTTGCTGTTTGTGCGTGTGAATCAAGGATTCCACTTGAATGAGATCATGCGCCTCACCGGCCTCGGCAGCGCCTCGGCCCAGCGCGAGCTGAAGCGGCTGCACGAATCGGGCGTGATCGTGTCCGAACGCATCGGCAACGTGCGGCGCTTCCGGCCCAACCAGGAATGCATCGTGTACGGCGAGTTGAGCGGGCTGGTGAAGAAGACCTTCGGCCTGGTCAGCGTGCTGAACTCGGCGCTGGCGCCGCTGCAGCATGTGCTCAACGTGGCCTTCGTCTACGGCGCCACCGCCCAGGAGCAGGAGGGCATGAACACGCCGGTGGAGTTGCTGTTGATCGGCGAGAACACCAGCTACGGCGAGCTGCTGTCGCGCCTGCCCGTGGCCGAGCGCCTGTTGCGCCGCAAGATCAATCCCAACCTGTACTCCATCCCCGATTTCCAGCGCCGCCTGCGCGAGCGCCAGCCGTTCATTCTCGACGTTTTGCGCGGCAAGAAGATTTACGTGCTGGGCGATGAACCCGACCTGTCGCAGCTCTGCGGCGAGGAATACGCTCAGCCCACCGCATAATTCGGGAACGACAGGTAAAAGCGCGTGTATTTGCCGGCCTGCGATTCGCACACGATGTTGCCGCCAAACGCGGTCAGCACTTTCTGGCAGAAGGCCAGTCCCATGCCGGTGCCGCCGCCGTGGTGGCGGGTGCTGTAGAACGGCTCGAACACGTGCGGCAGGATGTCGGCCGGGATGCCCGAGCCGGTGTCCGTCACCAGCAACTGCCGGTTGGCCAGGATGATTTCCACCTCGCCGCGCCCGGCCGCCTTGATCGCATGCAGGGCGTTCTTGAACAGGTTGTACAGCACGTAGACCAGCAGCACGTCCGAGCCGAAGAAGGTGAAGTCTTCCGCCGCGCGCAGCTTCACCTTGTCCCGCATGGCGCTTTCGAAGGGGTAGCTGGCCAGCGCCTCGTCCACGCATTTTTTCACCGAGTGATAATCGAAGTCGTCGCGGTTGAGCGTGCCCGCGCGCGCCGAGGCCAGCATCATGTCGACGATGAAGTTGGAGCGGTTGATTTCCGTTTCGATGTGCTGGGCCAGCTCGCCCAGGTAAGCTAGCTGGCCGGTCGACAGCGTGGCGGACACCTGCCCTTGCGCGACCGCGCTGCGGTAGCCGGCCAGCAGTTCGGGCAGGCAGCGCTGCAGCACGCGCGATTGGTTGCGGATGGTGGCCAGCGGCGTGCGCATTTCATGGGCGATGGCGGCCGCCACTTCCAGCGGGTCGGCCAGCAGGTTGTAGCGCACCATGGCCTGCGCGATCAGGCCCAGGCTGGCGGCCACGAACAGCACGCCCGGCGGGTAGAACGCCACGCCGTAGTTGCACAGGTAATCCACCGCGGCGAAAAAATAAATCAGCAGGCTGACCAGGCAGTAGCGCAGCCGGGTTTTCTCGGTCGACACGGCCACCTGCTGGCGCCGGTACAGCAGCCACAGCCCGCGCCCCACCGCCAGCGCCGTGTGCAGCAAATGCAGGGGATGCAGCGGCCCCGCCTTGGGGTAGTAGCCGAAGAAGTAGGGATAGGCGCCGGCGATCAGCCAGTCGCTGCTCAGCAGCACCACGCCCAGCGCGCCGGCCGCCGCATACGACAGCACCACCCAGCGGCGCTCGCCGCGCTGGCCGGTCAGCTCGGCCACGAAGTGGTACAGCGTGGTCGGCAGGAACAGGATCAGCAAATAGCCCAGCTTGATCAGCAACAGCGCTTCGCGCGCATTGGCGGTCTGGAACAGCACGGCCCAGGTGCATTGCCAGCAAAAGGTGATCACGCACAGGCAGAAAAAAGTCAGGCTGATGCGGCTGACCCCGCGCGTATGCAGCACGTAGGTGCCATAGCACAGGAACAGCAGGGCAACGACCGCGGGCGGCAGGGAGTACATGCGCGACTCCAGGAATGGTGGGAGCGCCAGTATTGCGCGTAGCTGAACAGTCCGCTTGTATTTCCTGCCGGGGTTTGCGGCAGATCAAACGTGCAGTGCACAAAGCCTGTTTTCTTGGCGTGCCCGACTGTCGGGTAACTTTTTAAATAGGAGAAATACCATGCTGCTGCACGCTACCGAAATCGAAATGTCCGAAATCAACGCTGTCGCTGCCGCCCAGGCCAAGCAGACGTTCCGCCACACCATCAGCATCTTCCTCAAGGATTCCAATGCTTACGGCAATACCTATTTCGCGCGCTATTTTGAGTGGCAGGGCATCTGCCGCGAGAAGTGGTTTTATGACTGCATCGCCCGCGACATGCTGCAGAACGAGGGCGTGTTCATCACCAAGCACGCCGAGCAGGATTATCTGCAGGAGACTTTCCCCTTCCAGGAAATCGCCTGCGAGCTGAATGCCTACGATGTCAGGAAGTGCTCGTTCTGGCTGGAGTTCCGCTTTTATGCGGATGGCAAGCCGGTGTCGGTGGGACGGCAGCAGATCGTCTTCGCCAACCACGCCAAGCAGATCAGCGCGCTGCCTGAGCTGGTGATCAAGCGCATCCAGCGCTATGTGAAGTAAGCGGCGCCCGTCATTCCCGCGCAAGCGGGAATCCATGCTGAGCTTGCGTGTCCGCTTTGCATGGGTCCCCGCTTGCGCGGGGACGACGGCGATGCGCGGACGACGGCGGTTACTGCTGGGCGGCGATCCAGCGGTCGACCTTGGCTTCCAGCAGGGCCAGCGGCAGGGTGCCGTCGCCCAGCACCACGGCGTGGAAGGCCGGCAGGCTGAACTTGTCGCCCAGCGCCGTCGCCGCGCGCTTGCGCAATTCCTGGATCTTCAGCGCGCCGACCTTGTAGCTGAGCGCCTGCGCCGGCCACGCCATGTAGCGCTCGGTCTCGCTCTTGGCCACCGCATCGTAGCCCAGCGTGTCGTGCATGTACTGGATGCTTTGCTCGCGGGTCCAGCCCTTGGCGTGCATGCCGGTGTCCACCACCAGGCGCACCGCGCGCAGCAGCTCGTCGTTCAGGTGGCCGAAGTACTGGGCCGGATCGTCGAACAGGCCCATCTCCTTGCCCAGCGTTTCAGCGTACAGCGCCCAGCCTTCGGTGAAAGCGGTGTTGCCGCCGTACTTGCGGAAGTTGGGCAGGTTCAGCTCCTGCATCAGCGCGATGTGGAAGTGGTGGCCCGGCTTGCCTTCATGCAGGAACAAGGTGGTCATGCCGGTGCTGCCGTACTTGGCCGGATCGTTGACCACCGACCAGAACACGCCGGGGCGGCTGCCGTCGCCGGCCGGCGCGGTGTAGTGGTCGGAGGCGGTGGCGCGGCTCAGTTCAGGCTCCAGGCGCAGGTCCAGCCTGGCTTTGGGCTGCAGGGTGAACATGGACGGCAGCTTGGTGTCCAGCACCGCGTTGAGCTGGCGGTACACGGCCTGCACTTCGTCTTCCGTCTTGAACGGGTAAAACTTGGGCTGCGCAGCCACCCACACCGGCAGGCCGGCGGCCGGGCCGTCGTAGCCCAGCTTGGGACCCAGCACGGCAAACTGGCCCTGGATGCGCGCCACTTCCTTCAGGCCGATGGCGTGGATCTCGTCGGCCGTCAGGCTGGTGGTGGTGGCGTTGGCGATGCGCGCCTGATACCAGGCGGCGCCGTCCGGCAGCGCGCCCAGGCCGGCCGTGTCGCGGCAGGCCGGGATGTATTCCCGCTCCACGTACGCGGCCAGGCGGGCCAGGGCCGGCATCAGCCTGTCGGCGATGGTCTGGCGGTAGGCGGCGGTCAGGCGCTGCTTGTCGGCGTCGGAAAAGGCCGCCGGCAGCTTGCTGACAGGGGTGTAGAAGATGTTGGCTTCCGGCGTGGCGCTGGTCAGCTTCTGGAACTGCGGCAGCGCGGAAACCATGATGGCCCTGGGCTGGGTCACGCCCTGCTTCACGCCCTGGCGCATGTTGGCGATGGCCTGGTCTATCCAGCTTGGCAGTTGCGACAGGCGGTTCAGATAGGACTCGTAGTCGTGCACGGTGTTGAGCGGCTGCGAGCCTTCGCCGCTGGCGTAGTTGGCCACGGTGACCGGCACGCTGTCCATCTGGCTGAGCGGCAGCAGGTGCTCGGGGAAGCGCTCCATGGCCAGCAGGCCGCGCAGCTCGAATTGCAGGATGTCGTAGTTGATGCGGTCCTTGTCGTCCAGGTGGGCGCGCGGGATGGCTTTCAGCCTGGCCGCATACTGTTGATACAGTTTGAACTGCGCGGCGCGGCGGGCCGGGCTGATGCTCATGCCCAACTGGTCGTCGAAGCGGTTGTCGCCGTTCTCGGTGGCGTTGACCGGATCGAAGCGGGCGACAGCGTCGTAGTACTGGTCGGCGAGCGTCAGCAGGGCCTTGTGGGCGGGCGCGGCGCTCGTTTGCGGGGCGATGGCGGGGGTGGCAGCGCTGCTGCTGCCCAGCGGGGCGTAAGCCAGTGCGCAGGCAGTCGCCAGCGCCGCAAGACGGTAGGAGGGGGTCATGGTTTCCTGGTCGGTAGTGGATCAAGCGGCGCCTATCATAATGCATGGGCGCGGCCCGGCCAGGAATCATTTGTATCAGGCCGCCGCTTCGGCGAACCGGCTTTCGTACAGGGCCGCCACCAGGTCGGACTGGGTGACGATGCCGGCAAAGCGCTCTTCCTCGTCGACGATGGGGATGTGGTGGTGGCCGGAGTCGGCCATCATCGGCACCAGGTCGACGATGGGGGTGTCGACCCGCGCCACGGTCGGGCGCGGGGTCATGATCTGGCCCACCACTTCCGCCTTTTCCGTGTGGCTCAGGCCGCTCCTGCGCAGGAAGCGCTGCAACTGGTGGCGGATGCTGTCGTAGTCGTCCAGGCCGCCGTGTTCCAGGAAGTCGGTCTGGGTGACGATGCCGATGATGCGGCGCGCGCGGTTCAGCACCGGCAGCGCGGTCAGCTTGTGGGCGCGCATGTCTTGCCAAGCCTGGTCCAGGCTGGTGCCGAATTCGGCGCTGACGATGTCGCGCGACATGATGTCGGCGCAGTGGATGATGCCGAAGCGGCGGTTGTAGGCGCGCTGCTCGGTCTGCATGAACAGGGCTTCCAGGTCGTCGCGGCTGATGTCCAGCACCTGGTCGTACTGCTTGAGCACGGCGTCCAGGTCTTCCGGCTTGAAGCCCAGGCGCACGGTGGGCACGGCGTCGCGCGTGGCGTGCGGGTTGGGATGGGCCAGTTGCTGGGTATGCGGGTAGCGGCGGCCGGTCAGGTTGTTGTAGGCCACCGCCATCAGCACCAGCAGGGCGGAATCGACCAGCACCGTGGTCAGCACGAAGCCGAAGCCGGCATCGTGCACGGCGGCGCCGCCGATCACCGTGGTCAGCGCCACCGCGCCGCCGGGCGGGTGCACGCAGCGCATGGCGAACATGCCGAGGATGGCGCCGCCGCAGGCCAGGCCGGCCACCATGGGCATGGGCAGGGTGTGGCCGAACACCTTCACGCACGCCATGCCGACCAGGCCGCTGACCACGTTGCCGCCCACCACGTTCCACGGCTGCGCCAGCGGGCTGGCCGGCACGCCGAACAGCAGCACCGAGGAGGCGCCGATGGGCGCGACCACGAACACGGCCGCGCCCAGGTAGGGCAGCAGCAACTGGCAGAGGATGGCGGTCAGCGCGATGCCGCAAAAGGCGCCGAAGCCGGCGCGCGCCCGTTCACGGCGGCCGACGTTGGTGCGGCTGGGCAGCCAGCTAGTCAGGAAGGCAAGCATTTTTATAAAGCAGTATTTGAGGGGCACTTATTATCCCACGGTTGCACTCTACTGGTGCGAAACCAGGCCCAGCGGTAAGGAAGTGGTAATCTTGATCTGCTCCATCGAGAAGGCCGACGACACGCCGGTCAGTTGCACCGACTTGATCAGTTTCTTGTAAAAGCGGTCATAACCTTCGATATCGCTGGTCACCACCTTCAGCAGGTAATCGATGTCGCCGCTCATGCGGTGGAATTCCTGCACCTCCGGCAGGGCCGCCACGGCCGCCGCGAAACGGGCGAACCATTTTTCATCGTGCTGGGTGATGCGGATGCTGACGAACACCGTCACCGGCAGGCCGACCTTGCGGCGGTTGATGATGGCCACCCGGCTTTCGATATAGCCCTCGTCCTCCAGCCGCCGCAGGCGCTTCCAGCAGGGCGTGGAGGATAAACCTACCTGCTCGCTCAACTGGGCAACGGACAGCGTGCCATCCTTCTGCAGGGCGTCGAGGATGGCGTAATCGTAGCGGTCAAGTGCATTCATTCCAATAATCCGTAAAGACAAGCATAAACATCCTACATCTTATGCTGTGCAAGAGAATTTTGGTACGTATATTTCAGCCGCAATGCGTAAGCTATAGGCATGAACACTGACATCTACCTCGACGGTAACGCCACCAGCGCCGTCCTCCCTGCCGCCATCGCTGCCGCCCTCGACGCCATGCAGGAGCGGTATGGCAATCCCAGCAGCACGCACGCCACCGGCCTCCAGGCCAAGGCGATCCTGGACCAGGCGCGCGCCTGCGCCAGGCGCCTGCTGGGCGCGGGCGAGGGCCGCCTGATGTTCAACAGCGGCGCCACCGAGGGCATACAGACCGCCGTGCTGTCGGCCCTGGTCGCGCTGCGCGAACGGCGCGAGCGGGGCGAGGCCATCGGCAGCCTGCTGGTCTACGGCGCCACCGAGCACAAGGCCGTGCCGGAAAGCCTGGCGCACTGGAACCGCCTGCTGGGCCTGAACCTCACGCTGCACAAGCTGCCGGTGGGGCGCGACGGCACCCACGACCTGTCGGCGCTGCGCGACGTGGCGGCCGATGCGGCCATGCTGTGCACCATGGCCGCCAACAACGAGACCGGGGTGGTCAGCGACATCGCCGGCGTCGAGGCGGTGCTGGCCGCCACCGCCAGCCCGGCCTACTGGATAGTGGACTGCGTGCAGGCGCTGGGCAAGCTGGCGCTGCAACTGGCGTCCACCCGCATCGATTACGCGCCATTCTCCGGCCACAAGCTGTATGCGCCCAAGGGCGTGGGCATGCTGTACGTGCGCGCCGGCGCGCCGTTCACGCCGCTGATCATGGGCGGCGGCCAGGAAGGCGGCCAGCGCTCGGGCACCGAGAACATGGCCGGCATCGCCGCGCTGGGCGCGGTGCTGGCGGCGCTGGAGCAGGGCGGCACCTTCCGTGGCGCGAGCGAGCTGGCCGGCTTCCGCGCGCGCCTGGCGGACAGCCTGCGCGCGGCGCTGCCCGGCGTGGTGTTCAACCATCCGTTCGAGAAGTCGCTGCCGACCACGCTGAATTTCTCCGTGCCCGGCCTGTCCAGCCGCGAGCTGATGGACGTGTTCGACGCGGCCGGCGTGCGCGTCAGCGCCGGCAGCGCCTGTTCCTCGTCCAAGGCCGCGCCCAGCTACGTGCTGGACGCCATGGGCGTGCCGCTGTGGCGCAGCGCCGGCGCGATCCGCATGTCCTTCGGCCCGCTGGCCGACCAGGCCATGATAGACGCCGCCTGCGCCCGCATCGAGCGCTGCGGCGCCGCCCTGCGCGCCAGTTGCCTGATCCCGTCCGAGCGCAGCGCCGTGCCGCACGACGGCCTGCTGCAACTGGGCGTGGAGGGCGCCTGCAGTTGGCTGGTGCTGGATGCCGCCAGCCGTAGCTGCATCGTCATCGACCCGCTGCCGGAGATGACGGGCCGTATCGAAGCCTATGTGCGCTGCCAGAATTACGCGGTGCAGGCCATCGTCAGCACCCTGCCCAACGCCGGCCGCGCCATGCTGGCCGAAGCGCTGGGCCGCCACTTCGACAACGGCGTCGCGGCCGACGAATACGGCTGGCCGGTCCACAGCGCGCCGGTCGCGCTGGCCGGCGGCGTGCAAGCGCCAGGCCTGCGCTGCGGCGCGCAGGTGCTGGCCGCGGTGGCGTGCGGCGCCGGCGGCGAGCTGCGCGCCTACCTGCTGGGCCAGGACGAGGGCGGCCGCCTGGATGCGGCGGCGGTGCGTTTCGCCTTCAGCGCGCGCCCGGTGCAGCAGATGCTGGCGCCGTTGTGCGGCCCGCACACGCTGCTGTGTCCGACGCGCGATGAAAGCAACCAGTTCTGTGTCGCCATGCGGGCGCACGCGGCGCCCGTTATGGCGGGCGACGCGCAACTCGACGGCGAGGCGCTGGCCCGCTTGCTGCAAACCCATCCCGAGGCGCGCCTGATCGACGTGCGCGAGCCGTACGAATTTGCCGCCGCCGCGGCGCCGGCGCTGGCCGGCCGCGCGCTGCACAGCGTGCCGCTGAGCCGCCTGGCCGAGCACGCGAGCGACTGGCTGCGCGGCGACCAGGCGCCGCTGGTGTTCGTCTGCCGCAGCGGCAATCGCAGCCTGAAGGCCGCGCAATGCCTGCGCCGCTTGGGCCATCGCCAGGCCTACAGCGTCAACGGCGGCTTCGCGCTGGCGCCAGCCGCCGCCTTGCCGCGGGCCGCTTGACAGTCTCCTGAGGTTCGCCTCGTTTTCCGGGCCGCGCTTGCGGCCCTTTTTTATCCTCCGCGATGTGGCAAAAAAAACCCGCTCGGGAGAGCGGGTAAAAACCATTTCCGGAGAGCCAGAAATAGCGTGGGACTTGCAGCCCGCCGCGCTTGGCTCAGGCGGCGAGCTTCTCAATCAGGCCGATGTCCGTGCCGGACATCAGTTTTGCGATATCGACCAGGATCAGCATGCGGTCATCCAGCGAGCCCAGCCCGATCATGTAGTCGAGGTCGACGGCGCCCTCCATTAGTTGTGGCGCCGGCTTGACTTGCTCGGGCGCGAGCGTGATCACATCCGACACGCTGTCGACCACCATGCCGATGGTGCGGCCGCGGATGTTCAGGATGAGCACGACCGTGAACTGGTCGTAGACCGGCTCCCCCAGCTTGAACTTGATGCGCATGTCCACGATGGGCACGATGACGCCGCGCAGGTTGACCACGCCCTTGATGAAAGCCGGCGCGCTGGCGATGGCGGTCGGCTGCTCGTAGCCGCGCAGTTCCTGCACATTCTGGATATCGATGCCGTACTCCTCGCGGCCCAGCGTGAACGCGATGAATTGCAGCGAGCCGGCCAAGGCGGCCTGGGCGGCGTCCGGGGGGATGGTTTGCGTAGTCTCCATTGCGCTGTTCTCGGGTTGGCTGGTGTTGCGTGGCGTGATGTTGTGGTACGGAAAGTCTACGGAAGATTGCGTGCGCTGAGAGTCAGCCGGGACTGATTTCCCGGTAGGGCGAGGCTGCCTGCCTGTAGGGATAGCGGAAGGCGCGCCGCGTTTATTGCTGACCTCGTATGTACGTCACCGCACAGTCTCCTGCCGTGCGCCCACGTACGATGGCCTGTCGGATACTCTGATCCGCAGAGGAGTGAGGTACAAGTTGAACAAGTCCAATCCATTGTTGCCCGAGATGAACCTCGGTTTCCGTGAAGCGCCTTCCGGGTCCCTGGTGTCAGACGAAGATGACGAAGACTTGCCGCTGCGCGCGGAACTGTTCAGCGCGGCGCAGATGGCCGCGCACGGCAAGACGCTGGCCACGCACCACGAACTGAGCAAGCGCGGCGGCCGCGACCGGCTGCTGTCGCGGCTGTCGGAAAACGCGGCCGTCATCGAGGCCACCTGCGACGAGCTGACCGCGGCCGTCAAGTCGGGGCGCCAGATCACGCCCGCGTCCGAATGGTTGCTGGACAATTTCTATTTAATCGAAGAACAGATCCGCATTGCGCGGCGCCACCTGCCCAAGAACTACAGCAAGGAATTGCCGCGCCTGGGCAAGGGCGCGCCGGACGGCTGCCCGCGCGTCTACAAGATCGCGCTGGAAATCATCTCGCACGGCGACGGCCGCGTCGACCCGGAATCGCTGTGCCGTTTCGTCGATGCCTACCAGGAAGTGGCCACGCTCAAGCTGGGCGAGCTGTGGGCCATCCCCATCATGCTGCGCCTGGCGCTGATCGAGAACCTGCGGCGGGTGGCCGCGCGCGTGGCCGAGAACCGCGTGCAGCGCGACCTGGCCAGCACCTGGGCCGACCAGTTGACCGACGTGGCGGAAAAAAATCCCAGCGGCCTGATCCTGATGGTGGCCGACATGGCGCGCTCCAACCCGCCCATCACCAGCGGCTTCGTGGCCGAGCTGGCGCGCTGCCTGCAGGGCCAGAGCCCGGCGCTGACCATGGTGCTGTCGTGGATCACGCACCGCCTGGCCGAATCGGGCCAGACCATCGAAGAACAAATCCAGGCCGAGATCCAGCAGCAGGCGGCCGAGCAAGTCTCCATCGCCAACAGCATCGGCAGCCTGCGCTTCCTCGGCACCATGGACTGGCAGGAATTCGTCGAGACCATGAGCGTGGTCGAGCAGACCCTGCGGCAGGACCCGGCCGACGTCTACGGCAAAATGGAATTCGCCACGCGCGACCAGTACCGCCACGCGATCGAGAAGATCGCCAAGCGCTCGCGCTACAGCGAGGTGGAAGTGGCGCAGATGGCGCTCAAGCTGGCGCAGGACCACCAGGCCAGCGCCGACAGCCGCCACGGCCACGTCGGCTTTTACCTGGTCGGCGGCGGCCTGGCCGCGCTGGAAAAGCAGGCGGCCATGCGCCGGCCCTGGCTGGAAGCCCTGCAGCAGACCTCGCGCGCGGCGTCGCTGACCTCCTACCTGGGCGCCATCGCCGCGCTGGCGCTGGCGGCCACCGCGCTGCTGCTGGAGCGCGCGGCCCTGCACGGCGTGCACGGCGTCGTGCTGTTCGCGCTGGGCCTGCTGGCGCTGCTGGGCAGCAGCCAGTTGGCGCTCAGCCTGGTCAACTGGGCGGCGACCCTGCTGACCCGGCCCCACCCGCTGCCGCGCATGGACTACAAGGAGGGCATCCCGGCCGACGCCCGCGCCATGGTGGTGGTGCCCACCCTGGTCTACAGCCGGCAGAACGTCGACGAGCTGTTTGAGCAACTGGAAGTGCGCTTCCTGGCCAACCGCGACCGCAACCTGGTGTTCTGCCTGCTGACCGATTTCGCCGACGCGCCCACCGAAACCCTGCCCACCGACGCCGGCCTGATCGAGCAGATGAAGCGCTGCGTCCAGCACCTCAACCACAAGTACGGCCTGCATCCGGACGGCACGGCGGCCGCGCCCTTCCTGCTGCTGCACCGGCCGCGCCTGTGGAATCCGCACGAGGGCGTGTGGATGGGCTATGAACGCAAGCGCGGCAAGCTGCAAGACCTGAACCGCTACCTGCGCGGCGGCGCGCGCGACAAGTTCTCGGTGGTGGTGGGCGACACCAGCGAACTGGAATCGATCCGCTACGTGATCACGCTGGACACCGACACCCAGTTGCCGCGCGACGCCGCCGCGCAATTCATCGCCACCATGCAGCACCCGCTGAACCGGCCGCGGGTCGACGCGCGCAAGGGCCGCGTGACGGCCGGCTACGGCATCCTGCAACCGCGCGTGGCGGTCAGCCTGCCCAGCGAGGATGCCTCGCGCTACGAGAAGCTGTGCGGCGGCGAGCCGGGCATCGATCCCTACACGCGCACCGTGTCGGACGTCTACCAGGACGTGTTCTTTGAAGGCTCCTTCATCGGCAAGGGGATTTACGACGTCGACGTGTTTGAGCAGGTGCTGGGCAACCGCCTGCCGGAAAACCAGATCCTCAGCCACGACCTGCTGGAAGGCTGCTACCTGCGCGCCGGCCTGCTCAGCGACGCCCAGTTGTACGAAGCCTACCCGGCCCGCTACAACGACGACGTCAGCCGCCGCCAGCGCTGGATACGGGGCGACTGGCAACTGATCTCCTGGCTGTTCGGCCGCGTGCCCGGCGCCAGCGGCCGGCGCGAAAAGAATCCGCTGTCCCTGCTGTCGCGCTGGAAGCTGTTCGACAACCTGCGCCGCAGCCTGACCGCGCCGGCGCTGGTGCTGTCGCTGATCACGGCCTGGCGCTGGCTGCCCGAGCCGTGGCTGTGGACCGCCGCCGTGCTGGCCGTGATCTTCGTCCCGCCGCTGGTCAGCCTGCTGCACGACATGGCGCGCCGCCCGCGCGACACGCTGTGGAGCCAGCACCTGCGGGCGGCGCTGCGGCGCGCCAGCTTCCAGTTCGCGCACGCCGTGCTGATGCTGGTGTTCCTGCCGTACGAAGCCTGGTTCAGCCTGGACGCCATCCTGCGCAGCCTGTGGCGCATGACCATCTCGCACCGGCGCCTGCTGGAATGGCGCGCCTCCAGCCTGGCGCGCGCGGCCGACGGCGCCAGCACCTGGCGCACCATGTGGGTGGCGCCGACGCTGGCGCTGTTCGTGGGCGGCGCGCTGGTGGGCTGGCGGCCGGCCAGCGTGGCGCCGGCCGCGCTGTTCTTGCTGGCCTGGCTGGCGGCGCCGGCGGTGGCCGACTGGATCAGCCGCCCCATCCAGCGCCGCAGCGCGCAACTGACGGCGGAACAGCAGCAGTTCCTGCACAAGCTGGCGCGCCGCACCTGGGCGTATTTCGACCGCTTCGTCGGCCCGGACGACAACTGGCTGCCGCCCGATAACATGCAGGAGCATCCGGTGCAGGTGGTGGCGCACCGCACCTCGCCGACCAATATCGGCATGTCCTTGCTGGCCAATCTCAGCGCCTGCGACTTCGGCTACATCACGGTCGGCCAACTGATGGCGCGCACCGCCCACACCCTGGACGCGATGGACAAGCTGGAGCGCTACCAGGGCCACCTGTACAACTGGTACGACACGCAAAGCCTCAAGCCGCTGCATCCCATCTACATCTCCACGGTCGACAGCGGCAACCTGGCCGGGCATTTGCTCACGCTGCAGCCGGGCCTGACCGGGATGTACGACCAGCCGGTGCTGGGGCCGCAGGTCGTGGACGGCATCCTCACCACCGTGCGCGTGCTGCAGGAAACCATCGCCACCGCCATTGCCGGCAGCGCGCCGCCGCCGCCGGACGGCGCGGCCGCGCAGCAGGCTGCCGGCGGGGCCGAGGCCGGCGACATCCGTACCCTGCTGTCGGCGCTGACGCCGCTGCCGGACCCCACCCACCTGCAGCAACTGCACGCCTGGCTGACGCGGGTGTCGGCCGTGGCGGCGGACTTCCATCCACACGCGGTGGCGCAGAACGAGACGGTGGCCATGTGGTCCGCCGCGCTGACCCAGCAATGCCGCGCCGCGCTGGACGAGCTGGCGGCCCTGACGCCGTGGGCCGCGCTGCCGGCCGACACCGTGTTCGACAGCAGCATGACGCGCATGCCCACCCTGCGCGAACTGGCCGCGCTGTCGCGCCAGGTCGCCGCCGGCGCGCGCACCGACCTGGCGCCGGACGAGCGCGAGCGCCAGCAGCAACTGGCGCACTTGCTGGAGCAGGGCAGCCGCGCCGGCCACGAACGCATGCGGGCGCTGGCCGACCTGGGCCAGCGCTGCGCCGGCTACGCCCAGATGGAATACGGCTTCCTGTACAATCCCACCACCAATCTGCTGGCGATCGGCTACAACGTCAGCGACCGCCGCCTGGACGCCAGCTATTACGACTTGCTGGCCTCGGAAGTGCGGCTGGCCAGCTTCGTGGCGATCGCCCAGGGCCAGTTGCCGCAGGAGCACTGGTTCGCGCTGGGGCGGCAGTTGTGCATCGTCGGCGGCAAGCCGGTGCTGCTGTCGTGGAGCGGTTCGATGTTCGAGTACCTGATGCCGCTGCTGGTGATGCCGACCTATCCGAGCACGCTGCTGGACCAGACCTACCAGGCCGTGATCGACGCCCAGATCGATTACGGCAAGCGCCGCAACGTGCCGTGGGGGATTTCCGAATCCGGCTACAACACGGTGGACGCCGCGCTCAACTACCAGTACCGCGCCTTCGGCGTGCCCGGCCTGGGCCTGAAGCGCGGCCTGGGCGACGACCTGGTGATCGCGCCCTACGCCACCATGATGGGGCTGATGGTGCAGCCGGAAGCGTCCTGCGCCAATTTGCAGAAGATGGCGGAGCTGGGCTACCTGGGCCGCTTCGGCTTCTACGAGGCGATCGACTACACGCCGTCGCGCCTGCCGCGCGGCCAGGCGGCAGCCGTGATCCGTTCCTTCATGGTGCACCACCAGGGCATGGGCTTGCTGTCGCTGAGCTACCTGCTGCACGACCGGCCGATGCAGCGCCGCTTCGAATCCGACCCGCTGCTGCAATCGACCCTGCTGGTGCTGCAGGAACGCAGCCCGCAGGCGGGCGCCTTCTATTCCAACACCTCCGAGCTGGCGGCGATCCGCACCGTGACGCCGGAGCAGGCCATGCCGATGCGCGTGCTGAACCAGCACACGACGCCGGTGCCGGAAACCCAGTTGCTGTCCAATGGCCGCTACCACGTCATGGTGACCAACGCCGGCGGCAGCTACAGCCGCTGGAAGGACCTGGCCGTCACCCGCTGGCAGGAGGACAGCACGCGCGACAACTGGGGCAACTTCTGCTACGTGCGCGACCTGGACGACGGCCAGTACTGGTCCACCACCTACCAGCCGACGCTGGTCGATCCGCGCAAGTACGAGGTGATCTTCTCCGAGGGCCGCGCCGAATTCCGCCGCAGCGACCACGGGCTGGACCTGTACACCGAAATCGTGGTCTCGCCGGAAGACGACATCGAACTGCGCCGCACCCGCATCACCAACAAGAGCGACCGCGCGCGCACCATCGAGGTGACCAGCTATGCCGAGGTGGTGATGGCGCCGGCCGCCGCCGACAACGCCCACCCGGCCTTCAGCAAGCTGTTCGTGCAGACCGAGATCCTGCGCCAGGAAAACGCCATCCTGTGCACGCGCCGCCCGCGCGGCGCCAACGAGGTGATGCCGTGGCTGATGCACTCGATGATGGTGCACGAGGCGCCGGTGCTGGACGTGTCGTTCGAAACCGACCGCGCGCGCTTCATCGGCCGCGGCAACACGGCCGCCGCGCCGGCCGCGCTGCGCATCGACGGCCCGCTCAGCGGGGCGGAAGGCTCGGTGCTGGACCCGGTGGTGGCGATCCGCTACACCATCACCATCCCGCCCGACCAGTACGCGGTGGTGGACATCGTGACCGGCATGGCCGAGCAGCGCGACACGGCCCTGCACCTGATCGACAAGTACCAGGACCGCCACCTGGCCGACCGCGTGTTCGAGCTGGCCTGGACCCACAGCCAAGTGGTGCTGCGCCAGTTGAACGCCAGCGAGGCGGACGGCCAGTTGTACGGCCGCCTGGCCAACTCGGTGATCTATCCGAACGCGGCGCTGCGGGCGGAAGCGGCCACCCTGGTCAAGAACCAGCGCGGCCAGTCCGGCCTGTGGGCGTACGCGATTTCCGGCGACCTGCCGATCGTGCTGTTGCAGATCAAGGACGTGGCCAACATCGAGCTGGCGCGGCAGATGGTGCAGGCGCACGCCTACTGGCGCCTGAAGGGGCTGGTGGTGGACCTGGTGATCTGGTACGAGGACCAGTCGGGCTACCGCCAGGCGCTGCACGACCAGATCATGGGCCTGATCGCGTCCGGCATCGACGCTCAGGCCATTGACCGGCCGGGCGGCATCTTCGTGCGCCTGCTGGACCAGATCGCGCCCGAGGACAGGATACTGATGCAGAGCGTGGCGCGGGTCGTCGTCAGCGACACGCGCGGCACGCTGGCCGAGCAGATCAAGCGTCCCGGCCCGCCGTCCATGCGCATGCCGCCGCTGATGGCCGACAGCCGCGGCGAATACGCCGACGCCGGCCCGGTCACCCACCCGGCGCGCGGCCTGATCCTGGAGAACGGCATCGGCGGCTTCAGCGAGGACGGCCGCGAATACGTGATCACCACCGGCGCCGCGCAGCGCACGCCGGCGCCGTGGTCCAACGTGCTGGCCAACCCGCAGTTCGGCAGCGTGATCTCGGAAAGCGGCCAGGCCTATACCTGGCACGAGAACGCCCACGAATTCCGCCTGACGCCATGGCATAACGACCCGGTCAGCGACGCCAGCGGCGAGGCCTTCTACCTGCGCGACGAGCAGAGCGGGCAGTTCTGGTCGCCGACCGCGCTGCCGGCGCGCGGCAACGGCATCTACATCACGCGCCATGGCTTCGGCTACAGCGTGTTCGAGCACATCGAGGCCGGCATCTACAGCGAGATGACCAGCTTCGTGGCGGTGGACGCGCCGATCAAGTACACCGTGCTCAAGGTGCGCAACGATTCGCTGGTGGCGCGCCGGCTGAGCGTGACCGGCTACGTCGAGTGGGTGCTGGGCGACCTGCGCGCCAAGTCCGGCATGCACGTCGTCACCGAGGCCGATCCGGCCAGCGGCGCGCTGTTCGCCAGGAACGGCTATAACACCGAGTTCGGCGGCCGCGTGGCCTTCTTCAACTGCGACGCGCAGTTGCGCACCGTGACCGGCGACCGCAGCGAATTCCTGGGCCGTAACGGCACGCTGGCGGCGCCGGCCGCGCTGCGCCGCTCGCGCCTGTCGGGCAAGGTGGGCGCCGGCCTGGACGCCTGCGCGGCGATCCAGGCGCCGTTCGATCTGCTGCCGGGGCAGGAGCGCGAAATCGTGTTCGTGCTGGGCGTGGGCGGCCGCCGCAACGCCGACGCCAGCAGCCTGGTGCAAAAGCACCGCAGCGCCAGCGCCGCGCACGAGGCGCTGGCGGCCGTGCACGCGCACTGGGAGCAGACCCTGGGCGCGGTGCAGGTGCGCACACCGGAGCCGGAGCTGGACGTGATCGCCAACGGCTGGCTGATGTACCAGACCATCGCCTGCCGCATCTGGGCGCGCAGCGGCTACTACCAGTCGGGCGGCGCGTTCGGTTTCCGCGACCAGCTACAGGACGCGATGGCCACCGTGCACACCCAGCCGCAACTGCTGCATGACCAACTGATGCTGTGCGCCGCGCACCAGTTCCTGGAAGGCGACGTCCAGCACTGGTGGCATCCGCCGTCGGACCGCGGCGTGCGCACCCACTGCTCGGACGATTACCTGTGGCTGCCGCTGGCCGCCTGGCGCTACGTCAGCACCACCGGCGACCTGGCCATCCTCGATGAAAGCGCGCCTTACCTGGAGGGCCGCCCGGTCAAGCCGGAAGAGGATTCGTACTACGACATGCCGGGCCGCTCGGCCGAGCAGGGCACGCTGTACGAGCACTGCCAGCGCGCCATCCGCAATGGCTTGCGTTTCGGCGCGCACGGCTTGCCGCTGATCGGTTCCTGCGACTGGAACGACGGCATGGACAAGGTGGGCGAGCATGGCAAGGGCGAGAGCGTGTGGCTGGCCTTCTTCCTGTGCGAAGTGCTGCGCCGCTTCGCCGAGGTGGCCGAGCGGCGGCCCGACCCGGACTTCGCCGCCGAGTGCCGCGAGCAGGCGCGCCGCATCGCCGCCCACGTCGAGCAGAACGCCTGGGACGGCGAGTGGTATCGCCGCGCCTATTTCGACGACGGCACGCCGCTCGGCTCGCACCTGAACGAGGAATGCCAGATCGATTCGATCTCGCAGAGCTGGGGCGTGATTTCCGGCGCGGCCGATCCGCAGCGCGTGCGCGGGGCGATGGAGCAGGTCAACCAGCGCCTGGTGCGGCGCGACGCCGGCATCATCCAGTTGCTCGATCCGCCGTTCAACAAGGCCGAGCCGAATCCCGGCTACATCCGCGGCTACGTGCCGGGCGTGCGCGAGAACGGCGGCCAGTACACCCACGCGGCGATCTGGACCGCGATGGCCTTCGCCCAACTGGGCGAGAGCGACCGCGCGTGGGAGCTGACGCGCATGATCAACCCGGTGCACCATGGCCGCGACAGCGCGCGCTACAAGGTGGAGCCTTACGTGGTGACGGCCGACGTGTACGCGGTGCCGCCGCACGTGGGGCGCGGCGGCTGGAGCTGGTACACCGGCTCGTCGGGGTGGATGTACCGGCTGATCCTGGAGTCGCTGCTGGGGCTGACGCGCACCGCGACCCATCTGAAGCTGGCGCCGCAAATGCCGGAGGACTGGCCGCACTATACGCTGCGCTACCGCCATGGCGCCTCCACCTATGTGATCAGCGTGGTGCGGGGCGAGACCGACATGCCGCAACTGACGGTGAACGGCGTGCCGCGCCACGACCAGTTGGTGGAGCTGAACGACACTGGCGGCGAGCACACGGTGGAACTGCTGCTCCCCCGTCACGCCCGCGCAGGCGGGAGTCCATAGCATGCTGGTCACTACTACTCGGCATGGACTCCCGCCTGCGCGGGAGTGACGCGATTATCTGCGCGGGAGTGACGCGATTCTCTGCGCGGGAGTGATGTGGTCCCCGGGAGCGATGGCTAGACGCCGAGACCGGCGCCGGCGCCTAGCAGGGTGGCCACGCCCAGCGCGGCAAAGATCAGCGCCGCGATGCCGTGCACCAGCTTGAGCGGGATGCGGCCGGCGATGCGGTCGCCCAGGTACACCGCCGGCACGTTCGCCAGCATCATGCCCAGCGTGGTGCCGGACACCACCGACACCATGCTGTGGTAGCGCGCGGCCAGCGCCACGGTGGCCACCTGGGTCTTGTCGCCCATCTCGGCGATGAAGAAGGCGATCACGGTGGTCAGGAACACGCCGTACTTGGCGAGCTGGGTGTCGTCCTCGTCGATCTCGTCCGGGATCAGGGTCCACACGGCCATGCCGATGAAGGACAGGCCCAGCACCCAGCGCAGCAGCTCCGGCCCCATCATGCTGGTCAGCCAGGCGCCGATGGCGGCGGCAAAGGTGTGGTTGGCGATGGTGGAGAAGAAGATGCCGGCCACGATGGGCAGCGGGCGGCGGAACTTGGCGGCCAGCAGAAAGGCCAGCAACTGGGTTTTGTCGCCGATTTCAGCGAGGGCGACGATGCCGGTGGAGACGAGAAAAGCTTCCATGGGATGTATGAAGTACCCGGGCCGGAACGATTAACCAATGACCCATGCACGGCTCCGGCCCGTTGATGGCCGTGCGCGGGTCATGGTCTCGTCAAGCTTGACAGCCACCTGCACCACGGTCTGCGGACCGATTATGTTGACACAGGTTCTTGCACCGGGAGGTGCAAGCCGACTACTCCCCAATAACGGCCGCCATCATAGCATAAACCGGCCGCTGTACACATGCGGGATACATGGCTATGCTATTCTGCCTCGCGCTTGTTCCAACATTGAAAAGATCACCATGCCTATCAAGAAGACCCTGTCCGCGCTCCTGCTAACCGCATGGATGTCGCTCGCCGCTCATGCCGATCCATTGAGCTACGCCCGTTACGACCAGGTCCGCACCACCGACCTGTACCTGGACCTGAAAGCCGATTTCAACCGCAAGACGCTGGGCGGCTACGCCGAGCTGACGCTGAACTGGCTCGACAAGTCGGCCCGCAACCTGGTGCTGGACACGAACGAACTGTCGATCGCCAAGGTGCAGGTGCTGAACCCCAACGGCCGCTGGACCGCCGCCTCCTTCATGCTCGACAAGCTGGACGTGGAGAAGGGCCGCGCGCTGCGCATCGCCCTGCCGTTCCAGCCGGAGAAGGTGCGCGTGTACTACCACACGGCGCCGTCGGCCGCCGCGCTGCAATGGATGGCGCCCGAGCAGACCCTGTCCGGCAAGCGTCCCTTCATGTTCAGCCAGTCGGAAGAGATCAACGCCCGTTCGTGGGCGCCGGTGCAGGACACGCCGGCCGTGCGCTTCACCTACAGCGCCCGCATCGAGGCGCCGGCCGGCCTGCGCGTGGTGATGAGCGCCGAGAATGACCAGAACGCCACCGGCGCCGGCGGCTGGAAGTTCAGGATGGCGCAGCCGATCCCGTCCTACCTGCTGGCGATCGCCATCGGCGAAATCGACGTGCGCAACCTCGGCCCGCGCACCGCCGTCTACGCCGAGCCGGCGCGCATCGACGCCGCCGCCTACGAGTTGGCCGACACCGAGAAGATGATGAACGCGGCCGAGAGCCTGTACGGCCCGTATCGCTGGGACCGTTACGACATGATCGTGCTGCCGCCGTCCTTCCCCTTCGGCGGCATGGAGAACCCGCGCCTGACCTTCGTCACCCCGACCATGATCGCCGGCGACCGCAGCCTGGTCGACCTGATCGCGCACGAGCTGGCGCACTCCTGGTCCGGCAACCTGGTGACCAACGCCTCGTGGAAGTACATGTGGCTGAACGAGGGCTTCACCACCTACGTCACCACCCGCATCGTCGAGAAGCTGTACGGCCAGGAAGTGGCCGACATGAACCTGCAGGTGGAGCAGGAAGAGGCGATGGCCTCGCTGGCCACCATCCCGCCGGCCAAGCAGGTGCTGGCCACGCGCGGTCCGGACGTCGATCCCTCGGTGTACTCGGACGGCGGCCTGATTTATCCCAAGGGCGCCTGGTTCCTGCGCACGCTGGAGCAGCGCGCCGGCCGCGAGGTGTTCGATCCCTTCCTGCGCGGCTGGTTCGACCAGCATGCGTTCAAGTCGGCCACCACCGACGAATTCGTCGACTACCTGAAGAAGAATTTGCTGGACGCGCATCCGGAATACATGACGCCGGCCGAGCTGGACGAATGGCTGTACGCGCCGGGCATCCCGGCCAGCGCCGTGCACGTGGCCTCGCCGCGCTTGGCCGCGCTGGACGCGCAGCGCACCGGCTGGCTGAAGGGCGAGCTGCCGACCGCCCAGTTGAACGGCAAGAACTGGATCGCGCTGGAGTGGATGCACTTCCTGAACGACATCGACGGCAAGGCCAACGCGCAGCAACTGGCGGAGCTGGACCAGAACTTCAACCTGGCCAAGAGCAGCAACAATGAAATCGCCTTCCGCTTCTACCTGGCGGCGGTGAGGGCCGGCTACAACGTGCGCGAGCCGCTCAACAGCTTCCTGATGAGCGTGGGCCGCCAGAAGTTCGTGGTGCCGCTGTACGCCGCGCTGCTGAAGAACCCGGCCGAGAAGGACTGGGCCAAGGCCGTGTACGCCAAGGCCCGTTCGCACTACCACCCGGTGACCCAGGCTGCCGTCGACAAACAATTCGCCAAAAAATAAGATGAAAATTTCCCGTACTGTGATCGCGGCCGCGCTGGTGTCGGCCGTGTGGGGCGGCGCGTGCGCCGCCCACGATGCCACTGTCATGCCTGCCGTTGCCGCCGACGCCGCGCTGGCCGCCGCCAGCACCGCGCCGGCCTTCGACCTGGACGCCGACGCCGCCCGCGTGCTCAAGACCTTCGACGTGCCGGGCATGGCCGTGGCCATCGTCAAGGATGGCAAGGTGGTGGTGGCCAAGGGCTACGGTGTGCGCAAGCTGGGCGAGGCCACGCCGGTGGACGGCCAGACCCTGTTTGAAATCGCCTCCAACTCCAAGGCCTTCACCGCCGCCACGCTGGCGATGCTGGTCGACGAGGGCAAGCTGGCCTGGGACGACCCGGTCACCAAGCACCTGCCGGGCTTCCAGATGTACGACTCCTACGTCACCGGCCAGATGACCGTGCGCGACCTGCTGACCCACCGCAGCGGCCTGGGCCTGGGCGCGGGCGACCTGCTGTGGTGGCCCAGCACCCAATTCAGCACCGACGAGATCATCGAGCGCCTGCGCTACGTGAAGCCGGCCACCAGCTTCCGCAGCGCCTACGCCTACGACAACCTGCTGTACATCGTGGCCGGCAAGATCATCGCCGAGAAGACTGGCAAGCCGTGGGACGCGGCGGTGCAGGAGCGCATCCTCGATCCGCTGGGCATGCGCGGCACCAAGACCAGCGTGGCCGAGATGCTGGCCACGGCCGACCACTCGGCGCCGCACAGCAAGATCAACGACAGGATCGCGGTGGTCAAGCCCATGCCGGTGCCGAACGCGGTCGGCGCGGTGGGGATCGACACCAGCGCGGAAGACATCGCCCGCTGGATGACGCTGCTGCTCAACGGCGGCAAGACGGCCGAGGGCAAGCAACTGATCAGCGCCAAGCAGATCGGCGAGATGTGGAGCGAGCAGACGCCGATCCGCATCCGCGATCCCAAGCCGGCGCTGATGGCGACCAAGCCCAACTTCCTGGCCTACGGCCTGGGCTTCCAACTGCGCGACTACAAAGGCCGCAAGCTGGCCATGCACGGTGGCGCGCTGCAGGGCTTTTATTCGACGGTGCTGATGGTGCCGGAAGAAAAGCTGGGCATCGCCATCCTCACCAATGCCGAGAACAGCCCGGCCATGGCGGCGCTGTACTACCGCGTCCTGGACCAGTACCTGAAGGTGCCGGCCACCGACTGGATCAAGCTGTACGCCGAGCAGGAAGCGGCCGCGCACAAGGAAGAGCTGGAGCGCCAGGGCAAGGAAGTGCAGGCGCGCGCGGCCAAGTCGACGCCGTCGCTGCCGCTGGCGGCCTACGACGGCGAGTACGAGGACGCCTGGTATGGCAAGGTCAGCATCCGCGCCGAGGGCGGCAAGCACCTGCTGCGCTTCGAGCGCACGCCGGACCTGGAGGGCGTGCTGGAGCACTTCCAGCACGACAGCTTCATCGTGCACTGGAAGGAGCGCAACTTCAACGCCGACGCCTACGTCAGCTTTGCGCTCAACCCGGACGGCAGCATCGAGCGCATGAAGATGGCGCCGGTCTCCACCGAGACCGACTTCAGCTACGACTTCCGCGACCTCAGCTTCACCCCGGTGAAGAAGAAATAAATTCGGGGTCAGTTCCGACATTCGGACACGGGCTCAGCCGTAACGGCCTGTTACGGCTGGGCCCGTGTCCGAATGTCGGAACTGACCCCGAAGTTCAGCCGGCGCGTTCGACGCGGTTGCGGCCCTTGCGCTTGGCGCGGTACAGCGCCAGGTCGGCCGCGTGCAGCAGGTCGTCCAGCGCGGCGTGCGCGGCCGGCGCCGCCGCCACGCCGAAGCTGGCGGTCACGCGCAGGATGTGGCCGTCGTTCAGCGTCAGCGGTTCCGCTTCAATGGCGGCGCGCAGCCGCTCGGCCAGCGCGCACGCGGCGTCCATCCCGCACCAGGCCGGCATCACCACGAATTCCTCGCCGCCGTGGCGCGCCAGGATTTCGCCGTCGCGCAGCACGCCGCGCACCAGCTCGGCCACCCGCACCAGCACCTGGTCGCCGGCGTCGTGGCCGTGGGTGTCGTTGACCGCCTTGAAGTGGTCGATGTCGAACAGGATCACCCCCAGCGCCGCGTCGCGCTCGCGCGCGCCACGCAGGCGCACGTTGCCGGCCGCGGCGAACGCGCGGCGGTTGAGGATGCCGGTCAGGTAGTCGGTGTCGGCGCGCAGCTTGAGTTCGTCGATCAGGCGCTGGCGCTCCTGCTCCAGCCGCTGGCGCTCGATGCTGTTGGCGCGCAGCGTGGACAGGGCGCGCAGCATGGCGCCGATTTCATCGTTGCGGGTCGCCCCGCCCGGATCGCGCGAGTAATCGCCATTGCCCAGCCGCACCGCCGCCCTGGTGGCGCGCAGCAGCGGCAGCACCAGGCGCTGCCGCACCAGCATCAGCAGCAGCGTCAGGGCCAGCAGGACGGCGCCGCCGGCCGCCAGCACCAGCACCAGTTCCCGGCCGGTGTCGCTGAAGTCCTGGCGCGCGTGCGCCTCGGCTTCCTGCAGCAGTTCGTCGCGCAGCGCCAGGATGGGCGCCATGGTCGGCACGTAGCGCTGCGCGAACTGGCCGGTGTCCAGGCCGTAGTCGCGCCTTTCGCCGCTGAGCTTTTCCATGTGGTCGACCAATTGCAGGCCGGCGCCGAAATAGCTGTCGTCCACGCGTGCCAGCGCCCGCGCGTAGCGGCTGCCGTCGGCGTCCGGCGCGACGGGCAGTTGCACCTGCTGGCGCAACTGCTCGATGCGGCCGCGCGTCTGGTGCAGTTGCTGCAGGTCGTCCGCGCTGAGCGGCTGGCGGGTCACCAGGGCCACCGTCAGCACCGAGCCCAGGCGGCCGGCGTATTCGCGCAGTTCGACCGCGTAGCGCGCGCGGGTCAGGACGCCGGCGATGTGCGGATAGGCCTGGCCGGCGGCCAGGGTGGAGCTGGTCACCGCGTCCAGCGCCAGCGGCACCAGGCGGAACATCTGGTCCAGCGCGCCGGCCAGGCGATCCGGCGTGCGCGCGGCCGGCGCCAGCGCGGCCAGTTGATCGACGTTGCGGCGGGCGGCGGCCAGGGCTTGCTGCAGCGCCGCCATTTCGATGGCGCGCGGCGGCGCCTCGCGCAGCGCCCGTTCCAGTTGCAGCAGCGCCAGGTCGGTGGCGGCGCGCGCCTGGCGCAGCCGGGCCTGGCGCGCCGGATCGGCCGGCTGGCGGTCGCCCAGCACGGCGTTGACCGGGCCGCGCTCGTAGGACAGCTTTTCCGCCGCCACCATGGCCAACTGGGTCAGCCGCAAGGCTTGCAGGCCGGCGCCGGCGCCGCTGTAATCCATCCAGGCGCCGCGCGCGAACAGGGCCAGCATGCCGCACACCAGCAACGCCAGCACGGCGGTGAGCAGTGTGAGCAAACGGTTCAGGGTCATGAAGATAGTGGAAGATTTTTGCTAGCCTGCAATATGCCACAAAGCCAGCAACGGCGGGCGGGAAATGCGCGGCCGCCTACCCGTAATGGTACAATGCCGGCCTCGCGTCGCTGCCCAGCGCTTGGCCAGGATGCAAAGTTTGAATGATTTATATCGAGGAAGATAAGATGTCTATGCAACGAGTAATGCTGCGCGCCAAGCTGCACCGGGTGACCGTCACCCAGGCCGATCTGAACTATGAAGGGTCCTGCGGTATCGACGTCGACCTGCTGGAAGCGGCCGATATCAAGGTCAACGAAAAAATCGAACTGTACAACGTCAACAATGGCGAGCGCTTTTCCACCTACGCCATTCCCGGCGTGCGCGGCAGCGGCGAAATCTCGCTGAACGGCGCCGCCGCCCGCCGCGCCCACCTGGGCGACCTGCTGATCATCTGCACCTACGCGCCGATGACCGAAGAGCAGATCGCCACCTATGTGCCGAAGATCGTGTTTGTCGACGGCCAGAACAAAATCACCGGCATGAAGAAGTAGGCGGCGTGACCGCAGATAAACAAAAGGCACCCCGCGGGGTGCCTTTTGTTTTCTGCGCCGGACGCGCGCTCACTTGGCGGCGTTGGCGTCCTGGCGCAGCAGTTGCGACATGTATTGCGGCGTGATGCCGAGGAAGGATGCCACCACCTTTTGCGAGATGCGCTGCTCCAGCCCCGGGTACTCGCGGCGGAAGGCGTTCAGGCGGCCCTGCGCCGGCGAGGCGCTCAGGTACATGCGGCGGCTCTGGTCGATGATGCTGCGCTCGGCCGCGCGCAGGTAGTAGTCGCGCAGTTGGCTGTTCTGCGCATACAGCGCGCTCACTTCGGCCCAGTCCAGGCGGAAGCCGTGCACGGCCGTTTCCGCCACCACGAAGTTCAGCGCCGGCTGCGACTCGCGCGCGCGCAGCAAGTCGTCGTGCGCGGCCACCGGTTCGCCGTCGGTCAGGAAGTGCTGGGTGACCTCGTTGCCGGACTCGGTGATGAAGCCGACCCGCGCCACGCCGCTGTGCAGCCAGTGCACGTATTGCGCCAGCACGCCGATGCGCTGCAAATACTCGCCCTTGCGCATGCTGAACGGCACGGCCAGCGGCGCCAGCAGGCGCGAGGCTTCGTCATACAGTTCGGGGGTGACGCCGTAGCGGCGGGTGGTGGCGTCGCGGTACTTGGCTCGGTGTTCTAAGAAGGCGTGGGTCATGACGTTTCGTGCGCGGACCGACAAGCTGGTCGGTTTTTCCTGCGATGTAAATGGCCGTACATAAGAAACAGAAGTGTAAACGTTTTCACAGCTTCTGGTTAAGGTTTGTTGCAAATTGGAATGAAGATGCAAATTTATTTGCAAACTTAAAGCAGTTGAAGAACGCGGCTTCCGCGCTTGGCTACCATGGCCGCCCGGCGCCGTCGGCGCGCAGAAATTCCCGCGCGGGCAGCGCCGCTGCCGCAATTGCAACATGGGGTTGTATCGCTGCAACAATGCCGGCGCCGTCGGCGACTTGGTGGCGCGGCCGACGATTTCTGCGATAGAGTGACAGACAGGTTTTCTGACTAAACGAGGTGGCCCGCAGTGAACACGCAAGGTAGCAAACTCGTAGTGACATTGGGGCTGGCGGTCGCGGGCGCGCTGGGCACGGTCGTGGCTGGCTGGAGTGCGTGGGGCTGGTACACCGTTGCCTGGGCCGTGCTGTTGTTGGGCGTGGCCGCGTGGAGCGTGCGCGAGCGCGGCTTCGGCGCGGGCAGCGCCGGCAGCGACACCATGATTGAAAGTTACCTCGAGTCGCGCGCGCGTTTCGGCGACACCGTGATTCCGGTGTGGACCCGCCACATCGAAAACTCGCGCGCGCAAATGGAGGAAGCGGTGTCCGACCTGGCCACGCGCTTTTCCAGCATCGTCGACAAGCTGGACAACGCGGTGCACAGTTCCGATTTGGCCGGCGGCGCCGGCGGCAGCGCCATGACGGACGTGTTTGCGCACAGCGAGCGGCAACTGGGGTCGGTGGTGGCGTCGATGAAGTCGGCGATGGCGTCCAAGCACGCCATGCTGGCGCAGATCAAGGACCTGGAACGCTTCACGCGCGAGCTGCGCGGCATGGCCGAGGGCGTGGCCAGCATCGCCGCGCAAACCAATCTGCTGGCGCTGAACGCGGCGATCGAGGCGGCGCGCGCCGGCCCGGCCGGGCGCGGCTTCGCGGTGGTGGCGCAGGAAGTGCGCATGTTGTCGGGCCGCTCGGCCGAGACCGGCAAGGAAATCTCCCACCGCGTCAACCTGATCAGCAGCGCCATCCTGGCCGCCAGCCAGGCCGCCGAGCAGTCCAGCGAGGCGGAAGACAAATCCATGCAGTCGGCCGAGGGCATGATCGAGGCCGTGCTGTCCGAGTTCCGCCAGATGACCGACGCGCTGGCCGCCTCGTCCGCGCTGCTCAAGCAGGAGAGCATCGGCATCCAGGGCGAGGTGGGCGAGGCGCTGGTGCAACTGCAGTTCCAGGACCGCGTGAGCCAGGTGATGAGCCACGTGCGGCAAAACATGGAGCGCCTGCCGCCGCTGCTGCGCGAGAACCGCGACCTGTACGTGGCCGCCGGCCAGTTGGCGCCGCTGGACCCGGAGCCGCTGATGCGGGAACTGCAAAAGACCTACGCGATGGCGGAAGAACACGCCGTGCACAGCGGCGCGCGGCTGGCGGCACCGGCCGCCGCCGCCGAAGACGACATCACTTTTTTCTGAGGATAGAGAAGCTATGGCTAAAACCATCATGGTGGTCGATGATTCGGCCTCGTTGCGTCAAGTGGTGGGCATCGCCCTCAAGGGCGCCGGCTACGACGTGATCGAGGCGCGCGACGGCGTGGACGCGCTCAGCAAGTGCACCGGTCCCAAGATCAACCTGGTGGTGTGCGACGTCAACATGCCCAACATGGACGGCATCACCTTCGTCAAGCAGTTCAAGCAACTGGCCAATTACAAGTTCACGCCGGTGATCATGCTGACCACCGAGTCGCAGGAGAGCAAGAAGGAAGAGGGCAAGGCGGCCGGCGCCAAGGCTTGGGTGGTGAAACCGTTCAAACCGGAAGTGCTGCTGGGCGCCGTCGCCAAGCTGGTGCTGCCATAATCGGGAGGCCGCGATGGCGGACGAGGTGAAACGCATAGCCCTGGACGGCGAGCTGACCATTTATCGCGCCGCCGAGCTCAAGCTGGACGTGCTGGCCGCGCTGCGCCAGGCGCGGGTGCTGGAGATCGACCTGTCCGGCGTGATCGAACTTGACAGCGCCGGCCTGCAGGTGCTGATGCTGGCCAAGCAGACCGCCGCCGCCGAGCAGCGCGAGCTGCGCCTGGTGCAGCACAGCCCGGCGGTGGTGGACGTGTTCGAATTGCTGGACCTGGTCGCCTTCTTCGGCGACGCCGTGTTGATCCACGCCTGAGCGGGGGACGAACCATGAACCTGGACGAAGCGCTACAGACCTTCATTGCCGAGAGCCGCGAGCTGCTGGAGGAAATGGAGAACGCTCTGCTCAACGTCGACCTGGCGGGCGACCAGGGCGAGGCGATCAACGCCATCTTCCGCGCCGCCCACACCATCAAGGGCTCGGCCGGGCTGTTCGGCCTGGACCACATCGTCGGCTTTACCCACGTGGTGGAAAGCCTGCTGGACAAGGTGCGCGACGGCAGCGTCAGCCTCAACGACGAGATGGTGGTGCTGCTGCTGTCGTGCTGCGACTACCTGTCCGCCATGATGGACGCGCTGGCGGCCGGGCGCACCGAACAGGATCCCGACACCGCGCCGGAAGGCGAGATGCTGCAGCAGCAGTTGCGCCGCCACATGGCGGGCGAGGCGCCCGAGGCGGCCGCAGCCGCCGGCGCCGCGCTGGCGGTGCACGCCGAGCCGGGCGTGGAGCGCATCGACGGCGAGCGCGGCGACAGCGACTATTGGCACATCTCGCTGCGCTTCGGGCGCGGCGTGCTGCAGAACGGGATGGACCCGATCGCCTTCCTGCGCTACCTGCGCAAGCTGGGCCGCATCGTCGGCATCGCCACCCTGGCGGACGCGCTGCCGCCGGCCGACGAGATGGACGCCGAGCTGTGCTACCTGGGCTTCGAGATCGCCTTCGACAGCGCGGCCGACCGCGAAGCCATCGCCGGCGTGTTCGAATTCGTGCAGGACGATTGCACCATCCGCATCATCCCGCCGCACAGCAAGGTGTCGGAATACGTCAACCTGATCCGCGCGCTGCCGGAGCGCGCGGCGCGCCTGGGCGAAATCCTGGTGCGCTGCGGCAGCGTCACCCGCCACGAGCTGGACGCGGCGCTCAACCAGCAGGCCGAGGCGGAGCGCACCCCGGCCCAGCAACTGGGCAGCATCCTGGTCGACGCCGGCAACGTGCCGCCGGTGGTGGTGGAAGCGGCGCTGGCCAAGCAAAAGCAGGTCAGCGAACAGAAGGCGCAGGAGAGCCGCTCGATCCGCGTCGATTCCGACAAGCTGGACAAGCTGATCGACCTGGTGGGGGAACTGATCATCGCCGGCGCGCGCGCCAGCATGATCGGCCAGCACCTGCAAAATACCGAGCTGCTGGAATGCACCTCCACCCTGAGCGGGCTGGTGGAAGACGTGCGCGACGCCGCGCTGGAACTGCGCATGGTGAAGATCGGCGCCACCTTCAACCGCTTCCAGCGCGTGGTGCACGACGTGGCGCGCGAGCTGGGCAAGGACATCGGCCTGATCGTGGACGGCGAGGATTCCGAGCTGGACAAGACGGTGGTGGAAAAGATCGGCGACCCGCTGATGCACCTGGTGCGCAACGCCATGGACCACGGCATCGAGCCGGCCGAGGTGCGCATCGCGGCCGGCAAGCCGGCCAAGGGCATGATCAAGCTGAACGCCTTCCACGAATCGGGCAGCATCGTGATCGAGGTCAGCGACGACGGCGGCGGCCTGCGCAAGGACAAGATCCTGGCCAAGGCCATCGAGCGCGGCCTGGTCGACCCCGAGCGCAAGCTCAGCGACAGCGAAATCTATAACCTGATCTTCGAGGCCGGCTTTTCCACCGCCGACAAGATCACCAACCTGTCCGGCCGCGGGGTGGGCATGGACGTGGTCAAGCGCAATATCCAGGCCCTGCGCGGCAGCGTGGACGTCAGCAGCCGCGAAGGGCAGGGCGCCACCGTCACCGTGCGCCTGCCGCTGACCCTGGCCATCATCGACGGCTTCCTGGTGCAGGTGGGCAGCTCGGTGTTCGTGATCCCGCTGGACATGATCGAGGAATGCATCGAGTACGGCACCGAGCCGGGCCAGGACTACTGCAACCTGCGCGGCCAGGTGCTGCCCTGCATCCGCCTGCGCCGGTTGTTCCGCATGGACGGCGCGCCGACCCGGCGCGAGAGCATCGTGGTGCTCAAGTTCGGCAACCAGCGGGCCGGCCTGGTGGTCGACACCCTGCTGGGCGAATTCCAGACCGTGATCAAGCCGCTCAGCCCCATGTTCAGCGAAGTCAAATGCATCAGCGGCTCCACCATCCTGGGCAGCGGCGAGGTGGCGCTGATCCTGGACGTGGCGCAGTTGCTGAACACCGTCAGCGGCAAGGGCGCCGCCGCGGCCATCCCCGCATAGCCAGCACGAGGACCCCATGAATAGCGCAGCTACCCCCGCCAACGTCGTCACCTATGGCAGCAGTGCCATCGTCGCGCTGCAAAGCGGCGCCGCCCTGCCCAGCCAGTTCCTGACCTTCCTGGTGGGCGAGGACCAGTACGCGGTGGGCATTTTGCACATCAAGGAAATCATCGAGTACGGCAGCCTGGCCGCGGTGCCCATGATGCCGGACTGCGTGCGCGGCGTGATCAACCTGCGCGGCGCGGTGGTGCCGGTGATGGACTTGTCGGCCCGCTTCGGCCGCGGCCCGGCCGCCATCGGCAAGCGCAGTTGCATCGTCATCGTCGAGACCGAGGGCGCGCCGGGCGAAGCCAAGCAGGTGCTGGGCATGCTGGTGGACGCGGTCAACGCGGTGGTGGAGATCGCCGCCGCCGACATCGAGCCGGCGCCATCCTTCGGCACCCGCATCCGGCCCGACTTCATCGCCGGCATGGGCAAGCACAACGGCCGCTTCGTGATCCTGCTGGACATCGAGCGCGTGCTGTCCAGCGAGGAAATCGTCGCGCTGGCGCGCAGCACCGTCGCGGCCCTGGCCTGAGCGCAGCGGAGGCACAGATGGCGGCAGCAGCGCTCACCGACCGCGAGTTCACCCAGTTCCAGCGCTTCATCTACGATGCGGCCGGGATCAGCATGGCCAACGGCAAGCAGGCGCTGGTCAGCGGCCGCCTGGCCAAGCGCCTGGCGCACTATCAGCTCAACAGCTACGGCGAATACCTGCAACTGCTGCAAAGCCGCGCCCAGCCGGCCGAGCTGCAGATCGCGGTCGACCTGCTGACCACCAACGAGACCTATTTCTTCCGCGAGCCCAAGCACTTCGCGCTGCTGCGCGACCTGGCCCAGGAGGCGCACGACAAGAACCGCACGCTGCGGGTGTGGAGCGCGGCCAGCTCCACCGGCGAGGAAACCTACAGCATCGCCATGGTGCTGGCCGACAGCCTGGGCGACGGCCCGTGGGAAGTGCTGGGCACCGACATCAGCACCCGCGTGCTGGAGCGCGCGCGCAGCGGCCACTACCCGATGGAGCGCGCCAGCCAAATGCCGCCGCACTACCTGAAGCGTTACTGCCTCAAGGGCCAGGGCAGCGAGGCCGGCACGCTGCTGATCGAGCGCGCGCTGCGCCAGCGGGTGCAGTTCCAGCACCTGAACCTGAACGCGCCATTGCCCAGGCTGGGCAGCTTCGACGTGATCTTCCTGCGCAACGTGATGATTTACTTTAACCTGGAGACCAAGCGCCAGGTGGTGGCGCGGCTGCTGTCGCAACTGCGTCCCGGCGGCTACTTCCTGATCGGGCACTCGGAAACGCTGAACGACATCAACGACACGCTGGTCGCGGTCGCCCCTTCCATCTATCGCAAGCCATGAGAGGGCGCCACTGGCCATGTCCGACGATAAGCCGATCGATATTTTCCTGATGCCGGGCGATTTCTTCGTCGGCGACCAGCGCTACCGGGTGCGCACCCTGCTCGGTTCCTGCGTCTCGATCACGCTGTGGCACCCGGCGCTGCGCATCGGCGCCATGTCGCACTTCCTGCTGCCCGGCCACAGCCGCCGCAAGAGCGCGCGCGAGGCCGACAAGCCGGGCATGTACGGCGCCGACGCCATGCAACTGATGGTGGACGGCATGGCGCAGCACGGCGTGCCGCTGATCCAGTGCCAGGGCAAGATCTTCGGCGGCGGCGCCATGTTCCCCGGTGCCGGCAAGGCCGGCGACATCGGCGCCCAGAACGGCGATTACGCGCGCAGCATGCTGCAGCAGTACGGCATCCACCTGGTGTCGGAAAGCCTGTACGGCGAGGGGCACCGGCAACTGATCTTCACCATCCGCAGCGGCGAGGTGCTGAGCCGCCAGGTGGCGCCGGAGCCGGGCGCGCTGCCCGAACGCAGGAAGAGGGTGCGCGCATGAACGGCATCAAGGTCATGGTCGTGGACGACTCGGCGGTGGTGCGGCAGGTGCTGAGCGCCCTGCTGAACGCGGCGCCCGGCATCACCGTCACGCACGCGGTGGCCAATCCCCTGCTGGCCATGGAGCGCATGAAGGCGCAGTGGCCGGACGTGATCGTGCTGGACGTGGAAATGCCCAAGATGGACGGCATCACCTTCCTGCGCAAGCTGATGGCCGAGCGGCCGACGCCGGTGGTGATCTGCTCGACCCTGACCGAAAAGGGCGCGCAGACCTCGGTGGAGGCGCTGAGCGCGGGCGCGGTGGCCATCATCACCAAGCCGCGCCTGGACCTCAAGCAGTTCCTGCACGACAGCGCCGACGAGCTGATCTCGGCGGTGCGCGCGGCGGCCGGCGCCCACGTCGGCAAGCTGGTCAACCGCCCGGCGCCGCCGCCGGTGACCGCCAAGCTCAATGCCGACGCCGTGCTGCCGCCGGCCGACGCCCGGCCCATGACCGCCACCACCGAGCGGGTGGTGGCGATCGGCACCTCCACCGGCGGCACCCAGGCGCTGGAGGAAGTGCTGACCGCGCTGCCGCGCGTCTCGCCCGGCATCGTGGTGGTGCAGCACATGCCGGAGAAATTCACGGCCGCCTTTGCCGCCCGGCTGGACAGCGTGTGCCAGGTGCACGTCAAGGAAGCCCAGAACAACGACCGCGTGCTGCAGGGACGGGTGCTGATCGCGCCCGGCGGCAAGCACATGCTGCTGCGGCGCACCGGCGCCCAGTATTTCGTGGAAGTGGTGGACGGGCCGCTGGTCAACCGCCACCGGCCCTCTGTGGACGTGCTGTTCCGCTCGGCCGCGCGCGCGGCCGGCGGCAATGCGCTGGGCGTGATCATGACCGGCATGGGCGACGACGGCGCCGCCGGCATGCTGGAAATGCTCAAGGCCGGCGCCCGCACGGTGGCGCAGGACGAGGCCAGTTGCGTGGTGTACGGCATGCCGAAAGAGGCGGTCAAGCGGGGCGGCGTGGAGAAATCCGTGCCGCTGAATGCGATACATCGCGAAATCCTGGCGCAGCTCCAGCACTGACCATGAACCAGCCGAACCACGCCAACGCCATGCCTGCCGACGCCCCGGTGTGGGCCGGCCGGCGCGTGCTGGTGGTGGAAGACAGCGTGGTGCAGCGCGGCTACCTGGTCACGTTGCTGCGCCAGCTCGGCTTCGGCGAGATCCTGGAAGCGGGCGACGGCAACGAAGCCTTGCGCCTGCTGGAGCGCCAGCAGCATGAGCCGATGTTCCTGGTGCTGACCGACCTGGAAATGCCGGGCATGGACGGCATCGAGCTGACCTGCCAGTTGCGCGAGCGGCGGCTGGCGGAAAACCTGATCGTGGTCAGCGCGCGCGATCCGCGCCTGCTGGAGATCATTGAGAACATGGCCGGCGAGGACGCCGCCATCGGCCTGCTGGGCACCCTGCTGAAGCCGGTGCAGCGCGAGCCGCTGACGCAACTGCTGGCCAAGGCCGGGCGCAGCGACCCGGCGCGCGCCGCCAGCCAGCAGGTGGCCCGCGCCACCCAGGAGGAGCTGGCGCAGGCGCTGGCGCGCGGCGAATTCCTGCCGTATTTCCAGCCCAAGGTGGCCATGCAGAACGGCCACCTGAAAGGGGTGGAAGTGCTGGCGCGCTGGCAGCATCCGCAGCGCGGCCTGCTGGCGCCGCTGCACTTCGTCGATGCGCTGGAAGGCACGCCGCTGATGGCGGACTTCACGCTCAACATGGTGGAGCAGGCGCTGCGCCACATCCTGCACTGGCAGCAGGCCGGCCTGCCGCCGCTGACGGTGTCGGTCAACCTGTCGGCCGACAACCTGGCCGAGCGCGCCTTCATCGACCGCCTGGCGCGGCTGGTGCACGATTCCGGCGTGGCGCCGGCGACGCTGGTGTGGGAAGTGACCGAGACCAGCGTGATGCGCCAGTTGTCGCAGGCGTTGACCAACATGGGCCGCTTGCGGCTGATGGGCTTCGGCCTGGCGATGGACGATTTCGGCATCGGCTATTCGTCCATGCAGCAGTTCGCGCGCTGCCCGTTCACCGAGCTGAAGATCGACCGCGCCTTCGTCAACGGCGCCGCCCAGTGGCCGAACCGCCACATGGTGCTGAAAAGCGCGCTCGACCTGGGGCAAAGCCTGGGCGTGGCCACCGTGGCCGAGGGCGTGGAGACAGTCGAGGACTGGAAGCTGTTGCGCAACCTCGGTTGCGACATGGCGCAAGGCTACCTGCTGGCCAGACCCATGCCGGCGGAAGAGCTGGTCGGCTGGATGCGGCAGGACCGGCGCCGCCTGCGGGCGCTGGCGGAAGCGGAGTAATCACAACACAATATTGACAACCGGGGGATGAGATGTTTTCGACTTTGCAGGTACGCACCAAGATCATCATCTTGTTGCTGGTGGCGGTGGCCGCGCTGTGCATGGTGGGCGGGGTGGCTTACTCCGGCCTGAAGAAGCAGAGCGAGATGCTGGCGGAGATCGGCGGCAACCGCATGCCGTCGGTGCAGGCGCTGCTGGTCATCAGCGAAGCGCAGACCGCCTTGCGCTCGGCCACCCGCGCCATCGACGCCATGGCGCAAACGCCGGACGACGTGTCCGGCATCACGCATGAACTGGGGCGCAAGAAGGAAGCCTGGGAGCGCGTCGACCGGGGCTGGAAGCTGTACGAGCCGCTGCCGCAGGAACCCGAGGAGGCGGCCGTGTGGAAGACCTTCGTCAAGCAGTGGGAGAGCTGGAAGCAGCAGGATGCGCAGCTCTCCGAGCTGGCCGGCCAGATCGCGCGCGCCGAGCCGGGCAAGCGCAAGGAGCTGTTCGCGTCGCTGCACGCTGCGCTGAAAGAGACCAGTGCGTCCTTCCACGATGCCGAGGAAAGCCTGAACAAGCTGGTGACGCTGAATGTCGGCTATGGCGATGACGCCGCCAAGACGGCCGATGCGGCGTCGGTCTCCGCGCGGCGCACCATGTACATCTCGGCCGGGGTGGCGCTGGCGCTGCTGGTGGCGATCGGCGTGTTCATCCTGCGCGGCATCATGAAGCAGTTGGGCGGCGATCCCTCGTACGCGGCCGAGATCGTGCGCCAGATCGCCGACGGCGATCTGCGGGTGGAAGTCGCGCTGGCGGCCGGCGACAAGACCAGCCTGCTGGCGGCCATGCAGGGCATGATAGAAAAACTGTCGCACGTGGTGCAGGAAGTGAACAACGGCGCCGAGGCGCTGGCCAGCGCCTCGGAAGAAGTCAGCGCCACCGCGCAGTCGCTGTCGCAGGCGGCCAGCGAACAGGCGGCCGGCACGGAGGAAACCAGCGCCTCGGTGGAGCAGATGACCGCCTCGATTTCGCAGAACACGGAAAACGCCAAGGTCACCGACGGCATCGCCAGCAAGGCCGCGCTGGAAGCGGCCGAGGGCGGCGAAGCGGTCAAGTCGACGGTGGCGGCCATGCAGCAGATCGCCAAGAAGATCAGCATCATCGACGACATCGCCTACCAGACCAATCTGCTGGCGCTGAACGCGGCCATCGAGGCGGCGCGCGCGGGCGAGCATGGCAAGGGCTTCGCGGTGGTGGCGGCCGAGGTGCGCAAGCTGGCCGAGCGCAGCCAGGTGGCGGCGCAGGAAATCGAGCAGGTGGCCTCCAGCAGCGTGGAATTGGCCGAGAAGGCCGGCCGCTTGCTGGACGAGATGGTGCCCAACATCCGCCGCACCTCCAACCTGGTGCAGGAGATCACGGCCGCGTCGGAAGAACAGTCGGCCGGCGTCGGCCAGATCAACGCGGCGGTCACGCAACTGAGCCAGACCACGCAGCAGAACGCCTCCAGCTCGGAGGAGCTGGCCGCCACCGCCGAAGAGATGAGCAGCCAGGCGGAGCAACTGCAGCAGGCCATGTCCTTCTTCAAGCTGGCTGGCAGCGCTGCCCCGCTGCGCAAGCCGGCGCCGCCGCGCAAGCCCGCCAAGGCGGCGCGCGCGGGCGGCGTGCTGCCGGTGCGGCGCCTGGCCGAAGCGCGTGAACCGGACGAGGCGGATTTCGTCAAATTCTGAAAGGGCTAGCGATGAACAGCTTGAGCGTCCCCGATCCCCAGCAACAGCAGGCCGCCGCCGCGTCGGCGCAATTCCTCAGCTTCATGCTGGGGCAGGACATGTTCGCGATGGGCATCCTGGCGGTGCGCGAGATCCTGGAATACGCCGGCGTCACGCCGGTGCCGCAGATGCCGCCGGCGATCAGCGGCGTGATCAACCTGCGCGGCACGGCGGTGCCGGTGCTGGACCTGGCGCGGCGGCTGGAACGGGAGCCTTCGCCCATCGGCAAGCGCACCTGCATCATCGTGGTGGAGGTCGCGGGCGAGGAAGGGCCGTTCGTGATCGGCATCCTGGTCGATGCGGTCAACGCGGTGCTGGACATCGCGGCCGCCGACATCGAGCCGCCACCGCGCTTCGGCCCGGTGAAGGCCGAGCTGTTGAGCGGCATCGGCAAGGTCAACGGCCGTTTCGTGCTGCTGCTGAACGTGCGGCATGTGCTGACCAATCTGCACCTGGCGGCGCTGGTCGAACAGTTCGCCTAGCAAGGCGGCGCATTTCGTGACGTACTGGAAGAGTTTTGTGAAGGAGTCGTAGCGATGTTCAAGCATATGAAAATGGAGACCCGGCTGCACGCCGGTTTTGGCGGCATCGTGGTGCTGGTGCTGTTGATGGGGGTGGTGGCGTTCGCGCGGCTCACCACGCTGCACGATCACTGGACCGATTTCGAGAACGTCACGCTGGCCCGCAAGAACGCGGTGCTGGAAGGCGTGACGGCGCACGGCAACGCGGTGCACCACTTCAAGAACTATATCCTGCGCGGCGGCGACTACAACGCCCGCTTCCGTGCCGACCTGGCGGACATCGAAAAGCAGATGGCCAACTACCGCGCCGGCGGCGCGCTCTCGCCCGAAGAACAAGAGCAGTTGAGCGAAGTATTGACTGGCCTGAAGAGCTACGAGCAGAGCATGGTCCAACTGGAAGCCCTGCGTGAGAAAGGCGAATCGGCGGTCGAGATGGACAAGGCCATCAAGGGCGCCGATGAGGCGATTTCCGCCGCCTTCCGCAAGCTGTTGAAGGTGAACGATGCCGAAACCAAGGCGGAATCGGAGGCCATGTCGGCGGTGACCAACTCCGCCAAGCAGATCATCCTGGCGCTGGACGTGGTGATCGCCATACTCGGCTGCGTGCTGGCCGTGTGGCTGGCGCGCAGCCTGTCGGCCATCGTGCGCGAAGTGCAGATGGTGGTCGGCAGCTTGGCCGGCGCGGCGCAGGAAGTCAGCGCCACCGCGCAGTCGCTGTCGCAGGCCGCCAGCGAACAGGCGGCCGGGGTGGAAGAGACCAGCGCCTCCATCGAGCAGATGACGGCGTCCATCGCGCAGAACACGGAAAACGCCAAGGTCACCGACGGCATCGCTTCGCAGGCCGCGGTGGAAGCGTCGCGCGGCGGCGAGATGGTCAAGGCCACCGCCACCGCCATGCGCCAGATCGCCGGCAAGATCGGCATCATCGACGACATCGCCTACCAGACCAATCTGCTGGCGCTGAACGCGGCCATCGAGGCGGCGCGCGCGGGCGAGCATGGCAAGGGCTTCGCGGTGGTGGCGGCCGAGGTGCGCAAGCTGGCCGA
>Ga0209455_1000299_pt1 | contig 51077 bp, 48 predicted proteins | sample AraplaCol_mCL_r2_FD_184275 | JGI IMG/M metagenome (GOLD analysis project Ga0209455, IMG submission 184275) | Arabidopsis root microbial communities from North Carolina, USA - plate scrape CL_Col_mCL_r2 (SPAdes) (version 2) | ecosystem: Host-associated > Plants > Roots > Endosphere | place: USA... | reverse complement strand
ATCCCAGTCTCGGCGGCAATTCGCCGGAGACCGGCCTCTGGGTGGTGACGCCGGGCAAATGGCCGCTCTCGATTCCGCGTGACGAGTTCTGCCATTTCATTGCCGGCCGCGCGACTTATGTGCGTGACAATGGCGAGGTGATCGAGGTAACACCCGGCACCTGTGTTCACTTCACCGCCGGCTGGACCGGCATCTGCACGGTCCATGAGACCCTGCGAAACGTCTATATGCTGCGATAGGAAAAGCCATCATGACCGCCACCACGCCGGTGATCCGCAATCCCAAGGACGTGACCGAGCTCAAGGATTGGGGCCCCGTCCCGACCATGATCGAGGGCCAGTCGATGACCTCTGGGGTGCTGCTGCATAAGGGGCCGGACGGCGAGAACGAGACCGGTATCTGGGTCTGCACGCCGGGCTTCTGGAACTGCCATGTGACGCGCGACGAATTCTGCCATTTCCTGCTGGGCCGCTGCACCTATACGCATGAATCCGGCGAGGTGATCGAGATCACCCCGGACACCATCGCCTTCTTCCCCAAGGACTGGAAGGGCACCTGCCGGGTCCACGAGACGGTTCGTAAGGTCTATATGATCCGTTAAGCCGGATCGTCTTGGATCGCCCTAGGTCTGGCCAGCCAGGCTCGTTGCCCCAGGGCGCTTCCACTTGGCCGCTTTGACGCGTCGCAGCAAGCCACTTTCATCACGCCCCGCCCCGCTCTATCCTGGAGCGGGGACAGGTGAGGGTGACGATGACGCGGATCTCAAACGCAGTGCGGCGGGGCGCAATGCGGGGCCGGCTGCCGGGGGCAAAGGCGGTGCTCTGGCTCGGCATGCTGGCCGGAATAGGGCTTTTCCAGCACCCGGCCAAGGCCGCGGACCTCTTCAAGGATCAGGTCCCCTCGACGGTCAGCGTCAGCAAGGATGACAAGGGCTTCCATATCCGCACGGAAAGCCGTTACTACGTCTACAATTCCTTCGTCGCAGCCACGGTCGAGGCCACCACGTCGGCGCCTTTGCTGCGCCAGATCCTGCTGATCGAAAAAACCAGTGCCGTCACCGAAGCCGATAATGAGGATCCCAGCTATGAGCCGAGCCAGATCAAGGTCACGGTCTATCCGCTGACGGAGAAGGGCCGGGGGGCGGCAGCCTTCACCATCGCGGCGACCGGCGAAGAGGTGAAGGTCGACAATGACAGCCTCATCGTCAGCCGGCCGGGTTGCTGCGTCGAATATACCACCAAGGCTGTCTACAGCCTGGAAACCGGCAAATATCTCTTCAACACTACCAATGACCAATGGGCGACCCTGGGTGCAAAAGGCGGCTTCGCCATGTCGCGCTCTGCTGCCGTGCATATCGCCCCGACCGAGGCCGATGATGCGGTTTTCGGCAAGATCGACCATGCCGGCGCGGTGATCAGCTATGCCTCGCCGACGGCGCCGCTGCAGCGGCTGATGGTGGTGCTGCCGAAGGATGCGGCCGATGACACGACGCTGAACTGGGATGGCACCTTGCTGTGGGTGTCGGGCGATTATCCGGACGGCACCAATCACATCTATGTCGATCGCGTCGACAAGCCGGAGAATGTCTTCACCGGCGTCAGTTTGCGTTTCCGGCTGGATGAGTCGACGGTGATCGACATTCCCCTGCGCGGCGACCGGCTCGATGCTGCCGGCGCCAAGCTGCCGAAAGGGTATGTGCTGAAGGAACTGCCCGTTAACTAGAACGCGATCGTTTTTGATGGACGCACATGTGCTTCCATCAAAACGTGAATCGCCCTCTATCTTATTGAGTAGAGACGGATTCACGTTTTAGACAAAATCGCGAAGCGATTCCGTCTAAAACGATCCGACTCTAAGGGCGGCAGGAAGCGCCAATCTCAGTTGTCGTTGGCGGTTGCCGCGATGCGTCGCATCCAGGCACAAGCCTGATAGCCGCTGGAAAGCCGCAAGTGGGCAAAGCCTGACCAGGGCCGGCTGCGCCAGGTGATGCGCGGCAGGCGGATGGGCTGAAACAGGTCCGGCATGAATTTCGGCAGCATCTTGTGATCAGCTCCAGATGTCATGATCAAGGGCGCAACTGATCTCCTAACGCCCATGATCGACGATCATTTCATAGCATCAGGTTAATGAGACAATTTGACTTTGCCCTGACGCATTTAAGGTAGTTTTGCGACGTCGTGACATGTCACCTTTCGTCGCATAACAGCCTGATCACCTGCAGCTTTCTGAAATCGGGGGAATAAAGGGCCGGTGGGCATTGGGGACGGTAACACCCACCGGCGGGCTGACCCAGCTCGCGGCCGGGATACCCAAGTAACTCACTGCGATACAATCGCAAACCTAGGGAACATCTGCGTGGTTCACCCTCCAGCCGGTGAAACTGGCCCGGAAGCCGGGGCGGGAAGAACCGCGCACCGTAAGATATAGAACGCCCCTCGACCTCTGCCTGTGATCCGCCGCACAGTCCGACCACAAATACGTTGCCGGCCTCGCCCTGGATCAGGTGCTGTTGTCGATCACGAAAGTTAAAACTGCTGTCGGCACCGGCGCCGCAAACAGAAAAAGGGCCGGCGGCCGGTCTTGCCAGCCACCGGCCCTCGTCAGGCCGTCGGATGATGCTACCGGGATCCGCCTGCAGACGACGGGCCGGCGCTTACCGATAGTGGTTAAATGCGGAGTAGTAGAGCGGATAGCGCTTCTGATCGAAGCCGCGATTGGCGGCCGCATCGGCCAGATCGGCGCTGACATAGGTCAGGGTGAAGTCATGGCGGAAGCTGTCCTTGCGGCTGTCGAGCAGCAGCCAGGTTTCCGGCGTCTGCCAGGATTCGGTCCACAAGCTCTCGGTCACGAGACCCGGCTCGTTTCGCTTCTTCGGCGTACCGAGATTGTCGGTCAGTTGCTGGCGGGTGGCGGGCAGGAGATTATCCGGCAGCACCGCCTGAACGAAGAGCAGGCGGTAATCACCATCCGATTGCGGCAGGAAGAAGTAGTTGATCGACTTCACCTCCTTGCCCTCGACCTTCGGCAGGATCGGCGCCCACCAGGACATGTTGACCGGGTCAGGCCGGAAGGTGTTGCAGCGGATGACGCCGGCTTCCTGTTCATCAGGCATCGGCCGCATCATCGCCATGGCGGTCGAGTTGCGCAATTCGGGATCGCCCGAGCACATCACGCGGGCGGTCGGATACTTGTCACGGTCGACAGTGGAGAGTTGCTTGAACTCACTGAGCCGCATGCCGAGTGGTGTCTGCACCAGCTGATTATCGGGGCCGGTATCGGAAAGGGTGGTCGTTGCGAGAGCAGGAATCATCGCCACCTGCGGATCCGCCTTGGCTGCGATGGCAGTGCTGAAAGCGAGGCTGAGAGAGAATGACGCAATCAAACTCGTGAGAGCGAGGGGGCCGCGCAAGAGCATGTGAGTATCCGGTCGCTGTTGTCCCAAAGATCGCGACCGATTCAATTTGCGTGTCTTAGTCGAACTTGACTGGCAGGGACGTCCACTATCCAGGCCATGGCGACAGCGCCGCCGATACAATACAAATGGTGGAAATCACATGCTGAAAATCAAGCAACCAATCCGCTCATCGAATCAATCACGACGAAGCAAACCAGCTATGACATGCAACCATGTGATGATGGTGTTGGAAGGATGTGATCAGTCTGTGACTCGGCGGGAACCGCTGTGACATTATCGAAGCATCGGTGATAACCGTGCTTCAGGCGTGAGAAGTAAACATTTTTTTAAGCTGTTGGCTTTATGAACCCCGCCCCGCTTTTTTCACATGCGCGTAATTGTTGCGAAAGCATGACATCACGTAAATGCTACCAAACGGCGAAGATCGCGATCGGTGCCTCGCGGCGCTGCGATGTGAGGATGTTCACCGGGTGAAACCTTCAGGTTGACGCTATCCGGTTTCAATCTGAAGTCGCTTCAACCTGAAGATCTTCGTGCTCTAGAAAGCCTCGGCGGGCAATGCCATCAGGCTGGCTTTGCCCGAGGTTAGCGTGGTGAAGAGAAGATTGGTTTCCGGCAGCAGGCGCGTGACGAAGAAGCGTGCCGCCGCGACCTTGCTCTGATAGAACGCGGCCTCATCGCCCGTCTGCTTCGGCAAGGCGACCTCGACCATGCGGCACCACATGTAGCCGAGTGCCACGAGCGAGAAGAGCCGCAGGTAATCCGTTGCTGCGGCACCGGCTTCCTCCGGGTCCTTCAGGCCCGCTTGTGCCAGCCAGCCTGTCGCCTGCTGCAATTTCGCAAAGGCCTTGGCGAGCGGCAGCACGAATTCCGCCATCGCCGGATTCTCGCTTGTCGTCTCGATATAGGCGGAGACCGGATGGAAGAAGCGGCGCAGCAGGCGCCCCACGCCGACGCTGAGCTTGCGGCCGACAAGGTCGAGGGCCTGGATGCCGTTGGTGCCTTCATAGATCTGCGTGATGCGGGCATCGCGGACCAATTGCTCCATGCCCCATTCGCGGATGAAGCCATGGCCGCCGAAGACCTGCACGCCGAGATTGGCGGCGTTGAAGCCGTGATCGGTGAGATAGGCCTTCACCAGCGGCGTCAGCAGGGCGACCAGATCATCGGCTTCCTGGCGCCGCTCGGGATCGGGATGATGCGTCGCAATATCGAGCTCCATGCCGGCCCAGAAGGCAAGCGCGCGGCAGGCCTCCGTATTCGCCCGCTGGGTCAGCAGCATGCGGCGGATATCGGGATGCACGATGATGGGATCGGCGGGCTTATCGGGCGCCTTCACGCCGGAGAGGCTGCGCATCTGCAGGCGGTCCTTGGCATAGGTGACGGCACCCTGATAGGCCGCTTCGGCGACGCCGAGCCCCTGGATGCCGACCGCCAGCCGCGCCGTGTTCATCATGGTGAACATCGCCGCCATGCCCTTATGCGGCTTGCCGACCAGCCACGCCTGGGCGCCATCGAAATTCATCACACAGGTCGATGACGCCTTGATGCCCATCTTCTTCTCGATGGCGCCGCAAGCGAGCTTGTTGCGCTCGCCCGGATTGCCGCTCTTGTCGGGCAGGAATTTCGGGCAGACGAAGAGCGAGATGCCGCGGATACCAGCCGGCGCATCGGGCATACGCGCCAGCACCAGATGGATGATGTTCTCAGTGAGGTCATGCTCGCCGGCGGAGATGAAGATCTTGGTGCCGGTGATGGCGTAGCTGCCATCGGCTTGCGGCTCGGCCCGCGTCTTGACGAGGCCGAGATCGGTACCGCATTGCGGTTCGGTGAGGCACATGGTGCCAGACCAGACGCCGCTCACCAGCTTCGGCAGATAGGTCTGCTTCTGCTCATCGGTGCCATGAAGGTGCAGGGCGTTATAAGCGCCATTGCTGAGGCCCGGATACATGCCAAAAGAGAGATTGGCCGAGCAGATCATTTCCTCGACGGCGAAATTGATTGCTTTGGGCAGGCCCTGGCCGCCATAAGCGGGATCGCAGGGGAGACCCGCCCAGCCGCCTTCGACGAATTTCGCATAGGCTTCCTTGAAGCCTTTCGGCGTGGTCACGGTGCCATTGTCGAAATGGCAGCCTTCCTCATCGCCCGGATGATTGAGCGGCTGCAATTCCTGGGAACAGAATTTGGCGGCCTCTTCCAGGATCGCATCCACCACATCCGGCGTCGCATCGGCGAAATCCGGTATCTCGGTCAATTGCTCGACCTTCAGCACTTCGTTGAGGACGAAGCGGATATCGCGCAGGGGAGCATTATAGGCTGGCATGATGTCGGCTCCTTAATTGCGCAAGGGCTTGCCGGTCGAGAGCATGTGTTCCATGCGCGCGAGCGTCGGCCCCGTATGCAGCAGGTTCATGAAGCCCTGCTTGGCAAGCTTGTTGATCTGGTCTTCGCCGATCACCTCGGTGAAATCGGTCTTGCCGCCGGTCAGAGCTTCTGCCAGAGCAAGCGACACCGTGCGGTCATGGGGAAGGGCTTTGCCTTGGGCGACGAAGCCATCCACCGCAAGTGTGAGCGCCGTCTTTCCGCTGGGCCCGGGCAGGCGCAGTTCCGCGGGCTTTGGCGGGTGGTAGCCTGCGGCCAGCAAGGCCAAAGCCTTGGCTTTGGCGTCCGCAAGAAGTCGGTCGCGGTTCATGGTGATGGCGTCGTCCTTGCGCAGGAAGCGGAGATGCTTCGCCTCTGCCGCCGATTTTGCCACCTTGGCGAGCGAGATGGTCTCGAAGGCCTGGGCGACCGGCGGCATCGGGCCCTTGGGGTCCTTCGGGCTCTGCGGCTGATAGCGGATCAGCATTTCGGCACAGCCGCCCCAACCGGGGATCAGGCCGACACCGACCTCGACAAGGCCGATATAGCTCTCTGCATGGGCCTGGATCGCGGCGCAATGCAGCAGCACCTCGCAGCCGCCGCCGAGCGCCATGCCGCTCGGCGCGCCGACGACGGGGAAGGGGGCGAATTTGATCGCCTTGTAGACAGCGATGCCCTGGCCGATCAGATCATCGATCATTGGCCACATGGCGATATTGGCCGCGAACAAGGCAAGACCGATATTGGCGCCGACCGAGAAATTCTCCGCCTCGTTATGCAGGACAAGCGCCTTCATGTTCTTGCCCACATGGTCGAGCGATTTCTTGGTCAGCTCCAGCATGTCGGGATCGACGGAATTCATCTTGCTGTGGAATTCCAGGCAGGCGACGCCGTCGCCGATATCCCACAGGCTGGCCGAGCCGTTCTTCAGGATCGGCTTGGCGCCGAGCTTGATGTCGCTCAACAGCAGCACGCCCTCGGCGCGCTTCACCGGCTCATAGCTGCCGGCGGTGTTGAGAGCGTGCAGCTTGCCGTTCTCGACCTTGTAGAAGCCGCCGGCCTGGGCGGCCCTGGTCAGCATCGCCGGCACCACCTTGCCGTCCTTCTGCAGGGCTTCGGCAAACCAGGCGGCGCCCAATTGATCGATCATCTCGAAGGGCCCGCGCTTGAAATTGAAACCGGTCCGCATCGCCTGGTCGACCGAGACGATGTCATCGGCGATGGTCGGCACCAGCGAGGCGGCATAGCTGAGGAAGCCGGACAGCACCCGCCAGGCATATTGCCCGCCGACATCGCCATGGGTGACGAGGGCGCGCAATCCGCCTTTCGCCGCATCGGCCGATTCCAGCCGGGCGGTGGTCGAGGGCGCGTATTTGCCGGTCTTGAGGTCGATCGATTCCTTGACCCTGCCGCCGCCCGCCGTGTTGAGGCGGTAGAAGCCGCCTTTGCCTTTGCGGCCGGTATAGCCATCGGCGATCATCTGTTTGAGGAGCGGGAAATCGCGCCGGATGCCGAGATAGGCGTCACCCTGCGGCAAGGACGCCGCCAGCGAGGCATCGACATGCGGCATCAGATCGAGGCCGACGAGATCGAGGAGGGCGAAGATGCCGGTCTTGGGCGCGCCGATAGGCCTTCCCATGATGGCATCCGCCTGCTCGACGCTGAGGCCGAGATCGATAGCATGGATGACGGCGGCCTGCATCCAATAGACGCCGATCCGGTTGGCGACGAAACCCGGCGTGTCCTTGGCATGAACGATCGCCTTGCCGAGCGAGACATCGCCGAAATGGGCGATGCGGGCAAGCTGGGCGGGATCGGTCTTCGGCCCGCCGACCACCTCCAGCAACCGCATGTAGCGCGGCGGATTGAAGAAATGGGTGATGCAGAAATCGCGGGTGAGATCGTCCGGCAGGCCCTCGGTCAATTGCGCCAGCGGAATGGTCGAGGTGTTGGACGAGATGATCGAACCCGGCTTGCGCTTGCCGATCAGCTTCTTGTAGAGCGCCTGCTTGATGTCGATGCGCTCCAGCACTGCCTCGACCACCCAGTCGACATCGGCGAGCTTATCGAGGTCGTCCTCGATATTGCCGGGGATGATCAGCTTCGCTGCACTGGGCGACATCAGCGGGGCAGGATCGGTCTTCTGCAGTCGGGCAAGCGCGCCCTCGGCGATGGCGTTGCGGGTGCTGGGCGTCGCATCCTTCGGCAGGATATCGAGCAACAGCACCGGAATACCGGCATTGGCGATTTGGGCGGCGATGCCGCTGCCCATCACGCCGGCACCGATCACGCAGGCTTTTGCTATCGGCGCGGGCTTTGAATCGGCCATTACATCGCCTCCAGGATGGTGGCGATGCCCTGGCCGCCGCCGATGCACTGCGTCGATAGCGCGAACTGCTTGCCTTCGCGCTTGAGGAGCGCCGCGGCCTTGCCGGTAATGCGGGCACCCGTGGCGCCGAGCGGATGACCGATGGCAATGGCGCCGCCATCGAGATTGATCTTCGCTTGGTCGAGCTCGAGATCACGGATACAGGCAAGCGATTGCGAGGCGAAGGCCTCGTTAAGCTCGATGATGTCGATATCCTTGACCGTCAAGCCGGCACGCTTCAGCGCCTTCTTGGTGGCGGCCACCGGGCCGATGCCCATGATCTCGGGCGCGCAGCCGGCAACGCCGACCGAGCGGATCTTGGCGATGGGTTTGAGTCCATGCGCCTTGGCGTAATCCAGCGAGGTGACGATGCAGGCTGCTGAACCATCGGTCAACGGTGAGGAGGTGCCTGCCGTCACGGTGCCCGCCGCGTTGAAGGCGGGCTTCAAGCCGGCGAGACCTTCCGCCGTGGTATCCGGGCGGATGCAGCCGTCGCTGTCGATCGTCTCCTTGCCGGCATTGACCGGAATGATCTCGTCCTTGAGCTTGCCGGCATCGCGGGCGGCCGCCGCCTTCTTCTGGCTAATGACAGCGAAGGCTTCCTGTTCCTGGCGGCTCAGCTGGTATTTCTTGGCGACATTCTCGGCCGTATCGCCCATCGAGATATAGGCGGCGGGCATGCGTTCGACCAAGGCCGGGTTGGGCAGCGGGTTGAAGCCCATCATCGGCACCCGGCTCATCGATTCAATGCCGGCGCAGACGAAGACATCCCCGGCGCCAATGGCGATTGCACCGGCCGCGGCATGGATGCCTTGCATCGAGGAGCCGCAGAAGCGGTTGATGGTGGCCCCGGCGACGGTGATCGGCAAGCCGGCGATCAGGCTGATGAGGCGCGCCACGTTGAGCCCTTGCTCGGCCTCGGGGAAGGCGCAGCCCAGCAGCAGATCCTCGATATCCTGCGGATCGATGCCAGCGCGCTCGACAATACCTTTCACCACCGTGGCAGCGAGATCATCCGGCCGTACCTTGGCCAGTGCGCCCTTGCTGGCGAAATGAAAGGGCGAACGGGCATAGGCCACAATCACCGCTTCCTTCATGATGTCTTCTCCTTGCTTGGATCCGGGTTGTTGTCTGAGTGCTTGTCGGCACCGGCCGCGCCATCCTGCTGGCGCGCCGCGGCCTCCTCATCGATCAGGGCTTTCTTGTAGATTTTGCCGACGGCCGTCTTCGGCAGGTCGGCGCGGAACTCGACCAGTTTCGGGATCTCGATCGGCGATAGCCGGCTCTTGAGGAAACTAGTGAGCGCCTCGGCGGTCAATGTGTGGTCGGTCTTCAGGGCGACGATCGCCTTCACCGTCTGGCCACGATAAGGATCGCCGACGCCGATCACCGCGCATTCCTTGACGGCAGGATGCTGGTAGATCGCCTCCTCGACGACACGCGGATAGACCTTGTAACCGCTGGCGGCGATCATTTCCTTGAGGCGGTCGGTGATGAAGACGAAGCCCTCTTCGTCCATATGGCCGACATCGCCGGTATGGAGCCGGCCGTCCGTGATAACTTCGGCGGTGGCGTCGGGCCGCTTCCAATAGCCCATCATCACCTGCGGGCCGCGGAAGCAGATCTCACCCTTCTCGCCGGTCTTGACCGGGGTCTTGCGGTCCTCGAGCGAGACAATCTCGACGCTGGTCTGCGGGAAGGGCAGGCCGACGGAGCCATCCTTGCTGGGACGGTGGGTCGGGTTGCAGCAGGTGACGGGCGAGGCCTCGGAAAGACCGTAGCCTTCCAGCACCCGGGCGCCGGTCTTTGCCTCGAAGGCCTTGCGCACTTCCAGCGGCAAAGGGGCGCCGCCGGAGATGCAGAAGCGCAGGGATTTGAGATCGTATTTATCGAGATCCGGATAATTCAGAAGCGCCGTCAACAGGGTCGGCACGCTCGGCATCGCCGTCGGCCGCTTCTTGTGGATGGAATTGAGCAGCGTCTTCGCATCGAAGCGCGGCAGCAGGATCATCTCCGCGCCGAAGGAAAGCGCCCAGTTCATGACGCAGGTCATGGCGAAGGCATGGAACAGTGGCAGGATGCCAAGCACCTTCGACTTGTCGTCGCCGACATCGGCAAACCAGGCCTGGGCCTGCCTGGCATTGACATAGACATTGGCATGGCTCAGCGCCGCCCCCTTTGGCACACCAGTGGTGCCGCCGGTATATTGCAGCAGCGCCAAAGTGGTCAGCGGGTCGCAAGGGTGGATGGTGATCTTGCCGTCATTGTCGACGAGGTCGCGATAGGCGACATGGCGCTGGTCCCGCTTGATGTAAGCGAGATCGCGGAACATGGCGATCGGCACCAGGAGATTGCGCGGGAAGGGCAGGGCATCGGCGAAAGGGCAGATGATCAGCTTCTGCAGCCGCGTCTTGTTCAGAAGATGCTCGACCTTGTCGAACATCGTGTGCAGATCCAGCGTGACGATGATGTCGGTCTCGGAATCGGCGATCTGCCGCTCGATCTCGCTCTCGACATAAAGGGGATTGTAGTTGACGACCGCGGCACCGCATTTCAGCGCCGCGTAATAGAAGATCACATAATAGGGGCAATTGGGCAGCAGCAGGCCCAGTTTCATGCCCGGTTTCAGCCCCGCCTCGATCAGCCCCTTGGCGGCGCGATCGGACAGGTTCTTCACCTCGGCATAGCTGTAGTGCTTGTCGAGGAAGTCGACGCAACGATGATCGGGGAAACGTGCGGCGCTATCGTCGAGCAGATGATGCAGCGGCTTCGGCTCGATCGGCGCCGACCAGTCCAGGCGTGCCGGATAGCTCGCCAGCCAGGGCCGTTCACCCACCTCATCGCGCAGCGCTACTGCCATGCGTCGGTCACTCCTCCCCAATCCCGGGGCACACCCGGTCGCCCAAGTGCTCTGACGGCACTTTCAACGATAGGTGGCTCAGTGGATATTGGCATCTTTCTTGATGCTCGCAAACTTTTGGTTAAGATTTCTGCGATTTTGCAGTGCCGGGGTAGAAAAATCAGGCAACCACTTGCGCCGATTCGATTCTTTCTCTGCCTCAATCAAGCGGATCAACGATCGCCTGCAGCACGGCCTCAGCTGCCTCGCGGGGCAGGAAGTGCCCGGCCAATGGCACCACCCGGCGCTGATAGGGACCGCTGAAATGGCGTTCATGATCGCGGGTAAAGTATTCGAGATCAACGCCGTCACAGGCGCCTTGCAGCACCATCGTCGGGACGGCGATCTTCGGCTGTTGCGCCAGTTTCACTTCGATCGGCTCCAAAGCGGGATCGCCGGCCGCATTCTGGAAGCGGTGGCGATAGGAGTGGATGACGATGTCGACGTAATCGGGGTTGTCGAAGGAAACCGCCGTCGCCTCGAAGGTCGCGTCGTCGAACTTCCAGTTGGGCGACCACAGCTCCCACAGGCACCGGGCGATCGGCCGCCGGTTCTGGGTGAGGCCGATCCGGCCGCGTTCCGTGTTGAAGTACCACTGATACCAGAAGCGGTGTTCAACATCCGGGACGTCGGGCTGGAGATTGCCGGCAATGTCCTGGATGTTGTAGCCGCCGATGGAGACCAGGCGCTCGACCTTTTCCGGCCAGAGTGCCGCGACAATGCAGCAGGCCCGCCCGCCCCAGTCATAGCCGACCAGGACGGCGCGATCGATCCCGAGCGCCTCCATGAAACTCTTGAGATCATGGCCAAGGGCGGCCTGCTGGCCGGAGCGCAAGGTAGCGGCATCGAGAAAGCGGGTCGGGCCGTAGCCGCGCAGATACGGGGTGTAGCAGCGATAGCCGTTCTTGGCCAAGGTGGCGACGGCCTCGTCCCAGATGCGCGGATCATCGGGAAAGCCATGCATCAGGATGACGGGGGCACCGTCCACCGGACCGGCGGTCTCATAGGCAATCTCCAACTCGGCCGTACGGATGGTCATGATCGCGTGCTTCGCCATGGATATTGCCCTCGTCCCTGTCCCGTTGCATGGTGGATGATCATTCGATGGAGAAGCAGATGTCCTTCGATCCGACCCAGTTCGCAGAAACCTGGATCGCCGCCTGGAACCGGCGCGATATCGATGCCGTCCTCGGCCATTATACCGAGGCGGCGATCTTCATCTCACCGAAAGCGGAAGACATCATCGGGCGTGCCGAGCTGCGTGGCAAGGCCGAGCTGCAACGCTATTGGATGACGGCCTCCGGGCAGATCAAGACTCTGGTCTTCACCCATGACAAAGCCTTGTGGGATCCCCTCCATCGTACCTTGACCATCCTCTATGTGGCGACGATCGACGGTGTCGCAAGGCGTGCGACAGAGATTGTCAGCTTCAACGCCGCCGGCGAGATCGAGCGCGGTGAAGCACTTTACGGCGCCTTCATCGTCGGCGACGATTCAACGGTCGATGCGTGAGAAAGAGTCACTGCTGTCTGATCGGCATTGGACAACAATGATCAAGCTGTTGCAGCCATGGATGCCCGGATCAAGTCCGGGCATGACAAGTATTTGTTTAGCGTTGATGCCAACTGACATCATTGAGCCGTGATGGGTGCTGTTTCTAACCCTGTCACCCTCGGGCTTGACCCGAGGGTCCATGTCGGCAATTGCACTGGCAGATGCCAATCCACCTCAATCGAGTGGCATCAGGCTTCGTCAAATTGTCAGCGGCCGTGTCAGTTGGCGTTCTTATCCGTCAGCGTGACGCCGAGCGCCGCCAGGGTGACGCAGCAGATGGCGAGGCAGGTCCTGAGATCAATCGCCTGGCCGAGCCAGATGAGGCCGATCACCGCGCCCAAAGCCGGCTCGGTCGTCATCAGGATGCCATAAGTCCGGGCCGACATGCGCTGCAGCGCCTTGAATTCCAGGCTCAGCGGCAGGACGACATTGAGGAGGGCAACGGCGGCTGCGCCGGCGAGGCCCGCCAGCCCGGCCCAGCCGAGGCTGGCCACATGCAGCACGCTGCCCTCATACAAGGCCATGGGTATCAGGAAGATGCAGGCCGACCACATGCCGAAGGTGAGGCCGTCATTGCCGGTGAAGATGCGGCCCAGGCGCTTCACCAGCAGGACGAAGATCGCCCAGGCCACCGCCGACACGGCGGCGAGTGCCAGGCCCAGGGGATTGAGGTCGCCACCGACAGTCGGCGTCATCAACAGGACGCCGGTCACCGCTATGGCGATCCACAGGAAGTCGATCGGCCGGCGCGAGGTGATGATGGCGAGGCCCAGGGGCCCGCAGAAGGAGATCGCCGAGGCGATGCCGAGCGGGATGTATTGCAGGGCAAAGAAGAAGGGCAATGCGAGACAGGTCTCGGTGACGCCGAAGACGAGCAACAGTTTCGCATGCTGCCGCAGCCGCCCGTCGAACCGTGGCGGTGACATCAAGGTCAGGGCTATGGCGGCGAAGAGCGTGCTGCAGGCCGTGGTGCCGGCCGGGCCGAGATCGGCGAAGAGGAAGGTCGCCAATGCCGAGCTGACCTGGATCGACAGGATCGAGATCAGCACCAGCAGGCTGGGCGGCAAGCCCCCCACCAAGCGCGCCACCAGTTGCGACAGCGAGGCGGCCGGTGTGAAGTCACCGCTCCCCGGTTCGATCCGGTTACTGAGCACCGCTGTGCCGATCAAGGTTTCCCCCTATCCTGTGGTCTCGTCTATTTCCACTCGCGCATGACGCGCTCCGCCGCATAGGTCACCCAGCCGCGCGGCAGGAAGCGGCTCACCAGGCTGGTGAGATAATTGGTCGGGCCGACCACATGCACGCTGCGCTGTCCCAGCATCTGCAAGCCTTCGCGCGCCACCCGCTCGGCGCTGTGCAAGGTGGTGAAGCTCGGCCGCTCAACGCCGGCGCGGGTGAAGAACTGGGTCTCGGTGGCGCCAGGACACAAAGCCAGGACATCGACCGGATCGTGTGACAGTTCTTCCGACAGGGCCTCGGCATAATGCAGCAGGAAGGCCTTGCTGGCGGCATAGGTGGCGAAATAGGGCAGCGGCATGAAAGCGGCCGAGGACGCGACGAAGATGATACCGCAACGCTGCGGCGTCCCCGCCTGCTGGGCCGCCCCCTGTTGCAACTCATGGGCCCGCTTCAGCATGCCGGGCAGCAGGGCGCGGGTGAGCTCGGCCGCGGCGACGATATTGACCTGCACCATCTCCGCTTCGCGCTCTTCGGTATTGTCGATCACCCGGCCGATGCGCCCCAATCCGGCATTGTTGATGAGGAGATCAATGCCGGCATCCCCGGCTGCGCCAATCACCGCATGCCGGCCCTCTGCTGTCGCGAGGTCGGCGGTAACGGTACGGACTTCGCGTCCATTGAGTGCCAGCTCGCTGGCGAGGCCGACCAATTTTTCGTGATTGCGTCCGGTCAGCAGCAGATTGGTGGCGCGCGGCAGGTTGCGGGCGAAGGCCATGCCGATGCCGCTGGAAGCGCCGGTGATCAAGGCTGTCCGGAAGGTCATCGGTCGGTCCCTGTGCTCCCATATCCTCCTATGGACATGGTTCTGCCACGACTCGACCCTAGCTTAGGGTAGCTCGCCGCCACCGCCAAGGGCACTTGCGGTCGCCGGTGCGGCATGGCTCTCCTTGCAAAAGGCGGGCGTCTATGACAGACCAGCCGGATGGGTTTCGTGGCGCAGAGCACCGCGGCAAAGCCCGATATTAATTAAGGCGGATCAGTCGCCGCGCCAGCATGACGGAGCGTTTCATGGCCAATTTCCAGACCCTCGATACCATCGCCGTCGGCGGCAAGCGCGTGATCGTGCGCTGCGACCTCAATGTACCGATGCAGGACGGCAAGGTAACCGATAGCACCCGCATCGACCGCTGCGCTGAGACCCTGCGCGACCTGGTTGCCAAGGGCGCCAAGGTCATCGTCATGTCGCATTTCGGCCGGCCCAAGGGCAAGCGGGCGCCGGAGTTTTCGCTGCGGCCCCTGGTGCAGCCGCTTGCCGATGCGCTGAAGCGTCCGGTCGCCTTTGTCGATGACTGCATCGGCTCGGATGTCGAGGAAGCTGTCAACAAGATGAAGGAAGGCGACGTCCTGTTGCTGGAAAATCTGCGCTTCTATCCGGAAGAGGAGGCGAATGACACGAATTTCGCCGGCCAGCTGGCAGCACTCGCCGATATCTATGTCAATGACGCCTTCTCCTGCGCACACCGCGCCCATGCCTCGACGGAAGCCATTGCCAAGCTGCTGCCGCACGCCGCCGGCCGCTTGATGCAAGCCGAGCTCGACCATCTTGCCGCTGCGCTCGACAAGCCGCTGCGCCCGGTGATGGCAGTGGTGGGCGGCGCCAAGGTCTCGACCAAGCTCGATCTCCTCGGCAATCTCGTCACCAAGGTCGACCAGTTGGTGATCGGTGGCGGCATGGCCAATACCTTCCTGTTCGCCGCCGGTGTCGAAGTCGGCAAGTCGCTGGCCGAACGCGACCTCGCCGAGACGGCGCGTGAGATCGTCACCAAGGCGAAGGCAGCCGGTTGCGCCATCGTGCTGCCACTCGATGCGGTGGTGGCCAAGGAATTCAAGGCGGGGACCGCGACGGAAGTGGTCGATGTGAAGGCCGTGCCGGCCGATAGCATGATTCTCGATGTCGGGCCGAAATCGGTGGCCGATATCATCGCCCGCATGAAGACCTGTAAGACGCTGGTCTGGAACGGCCCGCTCGGCGCCTTCGAGACCCAACCCTTCGACCAAGGCACGGTGGCGGTCGCGCGTGAGGCGGCCGCTCTCACAAAGGCGAAGAGCCTGCTCAGCGTTGCCGGCGGCGGCGATACGGTTGCTGCCCTCGCCCATGCCGGCGCCACCGATGATTTCAGCTATGTCTCGACCGCCGGCGGTGCCTTCCTGGAATGGCTGGAAGGCAAGACCCTGCCTGGTGTCGCGGCTTTGAAAGACTGAAGGCTTGGAAAACGGAGGATTAGATGAACAACGACATCGAAACGGCCGAAATCGAGGATCCGATCGAGTTCTTCGCCTCTCTCGGCAACTTGCGTGGCGCCGGCCTTGATTCGATCAGTGTCGAGATCGCCGACCAGATCCTCTATCTCGTGGTCGATGATCTCCATGCCAGCATGGAAGGGCGTCCGGATTATCCGGGGCAGAACCCCTGTGCGCTGATCTTTCTCACCATCGGCAATTTCCGCGTCGATGCCGATCTCAGCGACGGCCTGCGCATCGGTGCCTTGCGCGTCCTCGAAACGCCCGACGGACAAAGCCCTTACCGTCTGGAAGTCGATCTCGATATCGGCGGCGGCGGTCGCGCCAAGAGCATCAGCGCCGATTTCTCGGCCCTGGAAATCGAAGAACTCGATGACGCGGATGATGATGATTTCGACGACGAAATCGAGGGCGGGGACGACGATTAAAGGCGGTCTTAGAACTGCAGGCAGAGAATGAGGGTCACTGTTCCCGCCGCCACGCCGAAGATGATGTTGCGGCGGGTCAACAGATAGATGGCCAGCGCCGCAATCGCGGCGGCACTTCGTTCCCAGAGCGCGACATGGGCGAGCGGCCCGGCCGGCAGGATGATCAGCCGGGCGATCAGGCCCGCCAGCATGGCATAGGCGACAGCGGTGAACCAGCGCAGCAGCGCGCTATCGGCATTGATGCGGCCGGAAAGCAGCACACCGAGACCACGCCACAGATAGGTGGCTAGGGCGCCGACGATGAGATAGGGCCAGACATTCATGGCTGCATCCCGTTCATTCGTCTACGGCTCATCGGCGCCAGCCCGGATGCCGGCGCCGCTGTGCCGCATCGATGCCATAGGCGATTGTGCCGGCAATCAGCCCGGTTGCCAGCAGGCCCCAATCGGCGCTCAGCAGATGCAGGCTCGGCCCCAGCACGGCGCCGATGATCAGCGCCCAGGCCCGCAGCCGATGCTTCAGATCGGCAACAAAGACCAGCATGAAATAAAGCGGATTGAGAAAGACAAAGCCCAGGGTCACCGGTCGTGGCATTACCCCGGCCAGGAAAAAGCCCAGGGCCGTCGCGAGAATGGTCGTCGACCACAAGGTGACGGCGAAACCTTCGTAGAAGGGCAGGCGCTGCGCCGGCGTCATGCGGGGGGCTCGCTGCATGGCGATGGCAAAGCCGGTGATGGCGATGAGATGGGCGATCAGATAATGGCGCAAGCGTGGCTTGCCGCTCTCTGCCGCGCGCAGGATCGGCATCAGGCTGGCGACCATCGGCAGCAGCCTGGCATTGGTCAGCAGCACGGCAAGGGCGGCGCTCAGTACGCTGCCGCCAGCGGCGATTACTTCAACCAGCACGATCTGCCCCGGCAGGGCCCAGCCGGCGATGCTCGAGGCGAGGCCGGCATCGAGGCCGAGATGGCTCTCGCGAATGAGCGCGCCGAAGCCGAGATAGCTTGCACCCAGGACGAGACAGGGCATGCCGAGCGCGGATAGCGCGCCTCGGCGCCGGGCCGCGGCCGCCGAGCCAAAATCCTCGATTTCCTCCCCTTGCATGATCCGGTCGATCGGTCTCCGAGACGTCCCCGCGGCGAGATATAGGCGGGTTTGGCTTCCCTTCGCCGAGAGATTTCCTCGCGACGCGCCATCATAACGGGTCTCGCGCATGCGGCAATGCTTGCGGGATCGCCGCCCCTCGGTCAGACTGGTGACGGAGAAAAAAGATGCCCAGAGGTCAGAAGACACCCGTCGATCAACGCCCTGATCCGAAGCCTAACTTCGTGCGCCGGATCCCGGAGGGCGATGAGCGCCATCGCGAGGTCTGCGTCGATTGCGGCTTCATCAATTATGAGAATCCGAAGATCGTCGTCGGTTCGGTGGTAACCTGGGGCGACAGGATCCTGCTATGCCGCCGGGCCATCAATCCCCGCAAGGGCCATTGGACCCTGCCGGCCGGTTTCCTGGAACAGCATGAGACGCCGGAAACGGGTGCCGCCCGCGAGGCCTGGGAAGAGGCCCGAGCTCAGATCGAGATCGATCACCTGCTCGCCATCTACACGATCCCGCGCATCAGCCAGGTGCAGCTGATGTACCGCGCCAAATTGACCAGTGAGAAGATCGAGCCCGGCCCGGAAAGCCTCGATGTCGGCCTGTTCCGCTTCGATGACATCCCTTGGGACGATCTCGCCTTCCCCTCGGTGCGCTGGGCGCTGCATCATTACGCCAAGACAAGATCGCTGCACGATTTCACCGCCTTCACCAATCCGGAAGGCGAGAGGGGGGATTTCTAAGCGCGTTCTTTGTTGTCCGAGTTGAACGCTGAGATGCAGCCGATCATGGATTTAAACTGGTCGGCATAAGACTTTTATCGCGGCCGAGGCTTCGCCCGCGCCGTGGGTTCGGCGACCAGCGGGTCGTCCGGCCAGTAATGCTTCGGATATTGCCCCTTGAGATCGGCCTTCACGGCGCGATAGCCGTTGGCCCAGAAGCTCTTCAGATCGCGGGTCACCTGCACCGGGCGGCGGGCCGGCGAGAGAAGATGCAGCAGCACCTCGACTTTGCCATCGGCGACACGCGGGGTATCGGTGGCGCCGAACATCTCCTGCAGGCGCACGGCGAGGACCGGCACCTCGCCGCTCGCGTAATCCAGTGGCAGATGCGAGCCGGAGGGCACGTCGAGATGGGTCGGTGCCAGCTGGTCAATCGCCTGGCGCTGCTGCCAGTCGAGGCCGCTGAGCAAAGCTTCGCGGAGATCTATGTTGCCAAGATGAGCGCGGCGGGTGACGCTGTCGAGATAAGGCAGCAGCCAGTCGCTGGCAGTTTCCAATAATGCTGCATCCGAGAAATCCGGCCAGTCCCATTTGAACTTCTGCCCGGCTTCCTGCAGGCGGCGCAGGAAGGCGAGACGGGCGCGCAGGTTCTGCAGCTCCGGTGTCCAGGGCAGGCAGCCCAGGCCCATTTGCCGCACACCTTCCAGCATCGCCGCCGCCACCTTCTCGCGTGGCATCTCCTTCAGCGGCTTTTCTTCCAGCACGAGCGACCACAGCCGGCGCTGGCGCTTCGCCTCGACCAGCTCGGCCCGTGCATTCCAGGCGACGATCGTCTCGTCGACGATCTGGCTGGCGAAATCGGCTTCGATTTCATCGCGCGTGATAGGGGCGGCGAGGAAGATGCGCGCGGCGCGCTTGTCGCCGTCGAGCGCGCCGATCGCCAGATACTCCGCCTGTGCCAGCGGATCATGTGCCGGTAAGACGGCACCGCGGCCATGGCTGAGGCGGAAGCTCTCCTGCCCGTCCGGCGTGCGGCCGCGTTTCTGCGCCAGGCGGTCGGGATAAGCCAGCGCCAGCACGGCACCGGCCGCTTCCCGCGCCTCGGTATCGCGCACAGAAGCATCGATGCCGAGTTGCCGGCGCCAGTCCTTGGCCGATTGCTTGATCCGCTCGGTCACGGCGCGATCCGCCTTGCCGAGACCACGTCCGCGTTCCTGCAGCAGGTCCAGCCGGTCCCTGAGATCGGCATCGCTGTTGCGCAAGGGATCGCGCTCGCTCAGCACCGCGGCGATATCACAGGCGACAGTACCGAGATCGCGTTCCCTGGCACGCACCATCATATGAGCCAGGCGCGGATGTACGCCCAGGCCCGCCATGACCTTACCATGCGCGGTGGCGAGGAAGGACGCATCGACGGCTTCCAGATCCTGCAGCAACTCGCGTGCCTGGGTGAGGGCTGCCTCCGGCGGCGGATCGAGCAGCTTCAGGCTCGCCATGTCGGTGATGCCCCAGGCAGCAAGTTCCAGGGCCAAGGGGGCGAGATCGACGGCGAGGATTTCCGGCTGTTCGAAGGCCGGCAAGGCGCGCTCGCTGGCGGCACTCCAGAGGCGGTAGCAGACACCCGGCGCAATACGGCCGGCGCGGCCACGGCGCTGTGTCGCCGCCGCCACCGAGACCTTAGTGGTTGCAAGCTGGGTCATGCCGCTGACCGGATCGAAGCGCGGCACGCGACGCAGCCCGCTATCGATGACGATGCGCATGCCATCGATGGTGAGACTGGTCTCGGCGATCGAGGTCGCCAGCACGATCTTGCGGCGGCCCTGCGGGTCGCGGCGGATCGCCTTGTCCTGTTCCGGCAACGGGAGGTCGCCATAAAGCGGCAAGATCACCCGGTCGGGCCCGAGATCGCCGAGCCGGCTCTCTACGCGGCGGATCTCTGCCGTGCCCGGCAGGAAGGCGAGGAGATCACCTTCCTCTTCCGACAGGGCCTGGCGGATGGCGCTCGCCATGCGGTCCTCGATGCGGGCATTCGGGTCATCGCCGAGATAGCGGGTCTCAACCGGGAAGACGCGGCCCTCGCTGGTGAGGCGGCTGGCGTCCGGCAGCAGATTGGCGATGGTCGCTCCATCCAATGTCGCCGACATGACGAGGAGGCGCAGGTCATCGCGCAAGGCCGCCTGGGCCTCGAGGCAGAAGGCGAGGGCGAGATCGCTGTCGATGGCGCGCTCGTGGAATTCATCGAAGAGGACGGCGGCGATGCCGGGCAATTCGGCATCGGCCTGCAATTGCCGCAGGAAGAGCCCGGTGGTCACGACCTCGATCCGCGTCTTCGGTCCGATCTTGCGGTCGAGCCGCACCCGATAGCCGACCGTCTCGCCCACCTCTTCGCCGAGGAGATCGGCCATGCGTTTCGCGGCACTGCGGGCGGCGAGCCGGCGCGGCTCAAGGACGATGATCTTGCCACTCCCCCCTGTCTTACTTGCGAGCCACGGCGCATCCTTCAGCGCCAGCGGTACCAGCGTGGTCTTGCCGGCGCCCGGTGGGGCTTCGAGGACGAGATTGGGTGCCGCTTCCAGGGCCGCCGCGATTTGCGGCAGCAACGGCTCGATGGGCAATGGGGTCTGATTGGTACCGAGGTTCATGGCCGGCACCATAGCCGGCAGGCGGCGATTGGCAAGGGTGCCGGCTAGACGCGTGCGGGGCGAGCGCCGCGGTTAACTCGCCAGATCCTCCAGGATCGGGCAATCCGGCCGGTCGTCGCCATGGCAGTGATGGGCGAGATGCTTCAGGGTCTTTACCATGCTCTGCATCTCGGCGATCTTGGTCTCGAGGTCGCTGACATGAGCCATGGCCAGCTTCTTCACCGTGCCACTGGAGCGGCGGCGGTCGCGCCACAGCGCCAGCAACTGGCGGATTGTCTCCAGCGGGAAGCCCAGGGACCGGGCGCGGTGGATGAAGCGCAAGGCATGGACTTCCGTCTCGTCATAGAGCCGGTAGCCGGCCTCCGTGCGCTGCGCCTTGGGCAGCAGGCCGATCGATTCATAATGCCGGATCATCTTGGCCGAGACGCCGCTATCACGCGCCGCTTCGCCGATGGTTTGCTTAATGGGGGTCTGCGCCCCAGTCATTTGCATGTCACTCACCTTGTGCGTGTTGGAAATGGCGATACCAGCGCCGCAGGCTGAGGGCATTACCGACCACGAAAACGCTGCTGAGCGCCATGGCGAGGCCGGCGATCATCGGATTGAGCAAGCCGAAAGCTGCCAGCGGAATGCCGAGCGCATTGAAGACGAAGGCCCAGGCCAGGTTCTGCTTGATCTTGCGCCCCGTCGCGCGGGCGAGATCGAGGGCGGCCGGCACCAGACGGAGATCGGCATGCATCAGGACGATCCCTGCCGTCGCGACCGCCGCATCCGTACCATTGGCAAGGGCGATGCCGAGATCGGCCGCCGCGAGGGCCGGTGCGTCATTGATGCCGTCCCCCACCATGGCGAGCTTGCGGCCCTTGGCGCGGAGTTCATGCAGTGCCGCGATCTTGTCCTGCGGCAGCAGTTCCGCCCGCCAGTCGTCAATGCTCAGTGCCTTGGCCGTACGCTCGGCCGCCAGCTTATGGTCGCCGGTCAGCAGCAGGGTCTGCAGGCCTTCGTCATGCAAGGCTTCGAGCGCTGGTTTCGCGCTCTCCCTTTCCCGGTCGGCGAAATCGAGCACTGCCAGCAAAGCCGGTTGCGGCTCGAGCGTCGCCAGATAAGAGCGTGTCGCTGACCGCGCTGCCGGCGCCTCGGCGAGCGAGATGCCTTTTTCCTGCATCAGCCGCGCATTGCCGAGCAGCAGGCGATGGTTCTCGACCGTGCCGCTGACACCGCGCCCCGGTAGCGCCTCCACGGCGGTCGCCGCAGGTGCGGTCACCCCACGCGCTGCGGCAAGATCGCGCAAGGCGGTTGCCAAAGGATGGGTGCTCTCGCGTTGCAAAGCGGCGGCGAGGCGCAGGGCATCCGTCTCCGCGGTACCGGCAATGGCATGGATTGCCGTCACCTGCGGCTGGCCCTCGGTCAGGGTGCCGGTCTTGTCGAAGGCAACGGTGTCGATATGTTGCGCCGTTTCCAGGGCGATAGCATCGCGGATCAGGATGCCGGCCCTGGCACCCGTCCCGGTGCCGACCATGATGGCGGTCGGTGTCGCGAGCCCCAAGGCGCAGGGACAGGCGATGACCAGCACCGCGACCGCATTCAAGATGGCGCTTTCGCTGGAAGCGCCGGTGATGAGCCAGCCGGCCAAGGTGATGACGGCAATCACCAGCACCGCCGGCACGAAACGGGCGCTCACCCGGTCGACCAGTTTCTGGATCGGTGCCTTCGCTCCCTGCGCCTCGGCGATCATGCGCTGGATGCGATCGAGCATGCTGTCGGCGCCGAGTGCGGTCACTTCAACCGCCAGCGCGCCATTGCCGTTGAGGGCGCCGCCGATCACCGCATCGCCGGGTTCGACATCCACGGGCAGGCTCTCGCCGGTCAGCAGCGACTGGTCGATGGCACTGCGGCCCTCGATCACCTTGCCATCGGCCGGCAGCCGGTCACCGGGACGGATGAGGGCGATATCGCCGATCCGCAATTCCGCGACCGGGATGCTCAGCTCCTGGCTACCGCGACGGATGCGCGCCTCGGCCGGCCGCAGGGCCTTCAAGGCATCGAGCGCCGAGAGGGCTCTTTTCTTGGCGCGGCGCTCCAGGGTCTTGCCGAGCCGCACCAGGACCAGGATGACGGCGGCGGATTCGAAATAGAGATGCTGATGCGCGGCATGCTCGCCTGCACGGATCGCAAGATAGAGGCTGAGCCCATAGGCTGCCGTGGTGCCGAGGGCGACGAGCGTATCCATATTGGCGCTGAAGCCGCGCAGCGCACGCCAAGCGCTGCGATAGAATTCGCTGCCGAGGCCGATCTGCAGCAGGGTCGCGAGCATCACCTGCAGCCACAGCGGTACGACGAGGCCGGCGCCCAGGTTCTCCGGCAGCCAGGTCGTTACCATTGGCAATAACAGCGGCAAGGCGAGCACGGCGCCGACAGCCAGCACGGTCAAATCGCGGTCGAGGACGATCTGGTCCTTGTTGCCGGTGACATGCGGGGTGCCCGACGCAATCGATGTCGGTGCCGGTGCGGGGGCCTTGACGCCATAGCCGGCGCGCTTGACCGCGGCTTCGATCGCTTCCGGTGTTGCCGTACCGCTCACATAGGCCGTCTCGGTGGCGAAATTGACATTGGCGGAGGTGACGCCAGGGACCCGCCTGACCACATTCTCGATGCGGGTGGCGCAAGCGGCACAGGTCATACCCTCGATATCGAGGGCCAGGCTTGGCGAATTGGCCGGTGTTTCTGGTGTCGGTTTGCTCTGCAACTGGGTCATGGTGCCTCCATGACAGTGTAGATGGGGCTTCCAATCATGGGAAGGTCAAGGCTGTCGCACCTCCGCTTCGGCCGGGGCCGGTTACCCGCGAGTAACCAACTGATTTCAAACGCCCTTCTTTTCCGGCGGTGGCAATCGCCCTAACTCTCTCAACCGAGGCATTCCAACCATAGGAGAGAAGTTATGAAGATCGCCCTGATCGGCGCCACCGGCTTCATCGGCAGCCGCATCCTCGACGAAGCGGTGAGCCGTGGCCATCAGGTCACGGCCATCACCCGCAATCCGCAGAAGGTGCCGGCGCGCGCCGGCGTCACGGCGGAGCGCGGCGACGTCTTCGATCAAGCCGGCCTCGCCAAGCTGATTGCCGGCCATGATGCGGTGATCAGCGCCGTGCATTTCCTGCAGAGCGATGCCACGAAACTGCTCGGCGCGGTCCGGCAATCCGGCGTGAAGCGCTATCTGGTGGTGGGCGGTGCCGGCAGTTTGCAGATCGGTCCCGGCCAGGATCTGGTCGACAGCCCGCATTTCCCGCCCCAGTACAAGGACGAAGCCAGCAAGGGCCGCGACTTCCTCAACCTGCTGCGCGGCGAAACCGGCCTCGACTGGACCTTCCTGTCGCCGGCGGCCCTGATCCAGCCCGGCACCCGGACGGGCAAGTTCCGCCTCGGCAAGGACGATCTGGTGACCGATGCCGCCGGCGAGAGCAAGATTTCTGCCGAGGATTACGCCGTCGCCTTGCTGGACGAGGTGGAAAAGCCCCAACATATCCGCCAGCGTTTTACGCTGGCTTATTGAGACCTCTGTCGGCGCCGGTGGAGGATGGCCGCAATTTCCTCCACCCGCTGCCGGGTAATGCCCCGGCGTTGCTCAATTGCAAGCGGGTGATCCGTCGGTTCCAATATGATGCTCGGCCGCTGGCCATCGTTGCGGAGATGCACGTCGGCCTTGAGATTAAGTGTATTCGGATAAAGCGCGATATTGTTGCTGAGCCATCCGATAAGGGATGGCTCGTCGCTACGGATGGTTTTGTCCCATAATTCGATCACCCGATCGAAACTCTTCCGTGACAGCGAAACCCAGACGCCCCAAACGAATTTTTCGTCGAGGTCGACGACGGGAATTTCCAGGCAGCCGCGCAGATAGATATCTGTGTCGTCGATAATGCAAACATCGGCATCCTTCCTTGTGCGGTGCTCCTTTTCCTCCGCCGACATGGCATGCCAATGATCTGGCCCAGAAAGCGCATAATCGAGCGGGAGGGAGTCGAAGCGCAGCCCACAACAGGCACAGGTCCAGTCGTATTTCACGGCCGGTGTCTCCCCAGTAAAGCCGCCTGTCGGCCACTTTAGGCGGCATGACCCTTCCGTCAAGTCGCCCCTTGACCTTCCCATCATGGCAAGGCCCATATAGTTATCAGGAAAGAGATTTCAGAGGGTTTGCCATGATGAAGTTATCGGTTTCCGGCATTACCTGCGGCGGCTGCGCCATGGCGATCGAGCGCGCCATCGGTGCCACGTTGCCCGGCAGCAAGGTCGAGGTCGATGTCATGAAGGGCACGGTTGCCGTGGATACCCAGGCGACCCATCATGACCAGGTGAAGACGGCGATCGAGGATGCCGGCTTCGTCGTCACCGGCGAAGCGGCCTGATCCGGCCGTTTGCCCGGATTGAGCGATTGCCAGCCGATGGATCATCCCAGCGCCGTGCGCCAGATCGAAAAGGTCCCCGCCAAGGGTGAAGGCCAGACCCTGCTGCTGGCCTGCGGCGCCCTCGCGCGCGAGGTGCTGGCCTTGAAGCAGCTCAATCATTGGGATTGCTTCACGGTCGATTGCCTGCCGGCCGATCTCCATTTCCGGCCCGATCTTATCGCCCCGGCGGTGCAGGCGAAGATCCGCAAGGCCCGCGATCACTACCAGCGCATTTTCGTCCTCTATGCCGATTGCGGCACCGGCGGCGAACTGGACCGGCTCGTCGCCGAAGAGGGCGTCGAGCGCATCGCCGGACCGCATTGCTATTCCTTCTTCGACGGCAATGACGCCTTCGAAGCTTTGCATGCGGAAAATATCGGTACCTTCTATCTGACCGATTTCAGCGTCCGGCATTTCGAGACCTTCATCTGGAAGGGCCTGTGGCTCGACCGGCATCCGGAATTGCTGGAAAGCTATTTCGGTAATTACAGCCGCGTCGTCTACCAGATCCAGGCGGAGATTCCCGGCTTCCGCGAGAAGGCCCGCACGATCGCTGCCCGGCTTGGTCTCGCTTATGAAGAGCGCCGAACCGGCTATGGCGAACTCGCTAGCTTCATGGAGCAGGCATCGAAAAGCGCACCGTCGCCATGAACAGCGCAGTTTTTCCGGGCGACGTCGGCCGCTGTGACAGATCGGCGCAGTCGGTCTATCATCTGCATTAGGCTTGACCTTCCCCCCATGGGAAACCGCATATCCATCGCGTGAACAATGCAGTGGAGGATGTCGTGACTGCCCCGGTTAAATTCAGCCCGATGAAGTCAGCTCTGACCCGCCGCAGGTTTCTCTCCGCCACGGCCGGCTTTGGTGTCGGCGCCACACTCTCCGCTGCTTTGCCGATGCACATGGCCTTCGCGGCCGCGCCGGCGCAGACGCTCGATGTGACGACGCGGATTCTCGAGGTGAATGGCAAGGCGGCGCGGGTTTTTGCCTTGACCAGCGAGGGTAAGGCGAGGCTCGATTTCATGAGCGGCGATCGCTTCCGCGTGAAGCTGCAGAACAGGCTGGATCAGCCGACCCTCATTCATTGGCACGGGCTGACACCGCCGAATGCTGCCGATGGCGTGCCTGACCTGACGCAGCCGGCCCTCGCCGCCGGCGCCAGCTACGACTACGATTTTCTGCTGGCGCGGCCCGGCACCAATTTCATGCATTCCCATGTCGGTTTGCAGGAACAATTGCTGCTGGCGTCACCCCTGATCATCCGCGATCCGGCCGAAGCACATCTTGATGAGCAGGAAATCGTCATCCAGCTGCATGACTTCAGCTTCCGCGATCCGCAGCAGATCCTGGCCGATCTGCGCAAAGGCATGGCGCACCAGATGGGCGCTCACGATATGGCTGGACATGGCACAGCGGCTGATGCCATGGGCAAGGCGCAGATGCAGAGCATGCCAATGCAGCAGATGCAAGGCATGGATATGCAGGGAATGAACATGTCGGGCGACGAGATGAGCCAGATGCCCGGTATGTCGCATGGCGATCCCTCGGCCACCTCGGATGCCATGAACCAGGCCATGATGCAGCAGATGGCGGGAGACGGCGCCATGACCGGCGCCGATCTCAACGACGTCGCTTATGATGCTTTCCTGGCCAATGATCGCAGCTACCAGGACCCCGAGGTCATTGCCGTCGAGCGCGGCGGCAAGGTCAGGCTGCGGATCATCAATGCCGCCGCATCCAGCAATTTCATGATCGATCTCGGGGCGCTCGCCGCCGACTTGATCGCTGTCGATGGCATGCCGGTACAGCCCGTCACCGATCGCCAGTTCGCGCTCGCCGTTGGCCAGCGCATCGATCTGCGGCTGCAGCTGCCGGCGGAAAGTATCGCCGTTCCGGTCGTTGCCCAATTGGAAGGCGATCGCCGGCGCAGTGTCGTTGTGCTGGCGCCCAAAGGTGCGGCCGTTGCCAAGCTTGATTTCCTCTCCGCGAAACCGACCGGCCGCTTTGACCAGCTGACCGGCCATCTCGTCGCCGCGCGCGATCCGTTGCCGCAGCGTCCGGCCGACCGCAAGCTCAGCCTCGATCTCACCGGCAATATGATGAGCTACCGCTGGGGCCTGGCCAGCAACGGCAGTGAGGCTCCCTTGCAGGTAAAGCAAGGCGAGCGGGTGGAAATCGAGATGGTAAACCGCACCGGCATGTCGCATCCGATGCATCTCCATGGCCACCATTTTCAGCTGGTCGCGGTTAATGGCGCTGCCGTCAACGGCCCCATCCGCGACACCCATCTGGTGCCGGCCGGCGGCCGCTGCACCATCGCGTTTGACGCCGACAATCCCGGCCGCTGGGCGTTCCACTGCCATAATCTCTATCACATGGTATCCGGCATGATGACGGAACTGGCCTATGTCTAAGCACGCCAGCCGCCTCGCGCGCAGGCGCGGCTGATCGCCGCTCACATAATCGTCGGTTGACGTTGCCGGCCCCTCCGGGTCTATCCTGAGTACCAACCCAGGGGGAGGATACCGATGGGCATTATTGCGTGGATCATCTTCGGCCTCATTGCCGGCGTCGCCGCCAAATGGATCATGCCGGGCAAGGATCCCGGCGGTTTCATCCTGACCGTCATCATCGGCATCGCCGGCGCGTTGATCGGCGGCTGGATCAGCACCTTGTTCGGGCTTGGCGATATCACCGGCTTTGATATCCGCAGCTTCATCATCGCGGTGCTCGGCGCCTTGCTGCTGCTCTTCATCTATCACCGGGTGCGGGGTCGATAATCGGCGGGATCTGGCTGCCCCGCCGACAGGAGCCACCATCATGAATGCCGACGACTTGCGCGCCCGGCAGGCGCCGCTGAAGCAGCTTTATCGTGACGATCCGGCGGCGGCGCAGATCCCCAGCCGGGCCGAAGGGGAGCTGGTGGTGGACGACGTTGCCTGCCAGGTACGCATCCACAAGGATCGCGTCACCAAGGCCGGTTTGCATCCGGCCGGGGGCGGTTCGGGCGAGGAGGCCTGTTCCGCCGACCTGCTGCTGGAGGCGCTGGTCGGTTGTGCCGGGGTCACTTTGGGCGCGGTCGCCACGGCGATGGGGATCCCAATCCGCGGCGGCAAGGTGATCGCGGAAGGTGTCTGGGATGCGCGCGGTACCCTCGGCGTCGACAAGACGGCACCGGTCGGCATCACCGATATCAAGCTCATCTTCGAGATCGACAGCGATGCCGAGGCGGAGAAGATCGACAAGATGATCCAGCTGGTCGAGCGCTATTGCGTCATCGCCCAGACCTTGAGCCATCCGCCGAAGCTCAGCTTCAGCCACAGAAGAATCAGCTGAAACTGAGCAGGCTGCTTCGGCTGCCGCTTATTTGACGGCAACCGCCATGGCATGGGTCGGGGTGAGCCGGGTGACCCAGGCGGCGCGGAAGCCCGCCTCCTGCATCCAGCCGATGCAATCGGCGCCGGTATAATCGAAGCCGCCCTTGGTCTCGATCAGCATGTTGAGGCTCATCAGCAAGCCGAAGGCGTTCTCGCGTCGCTCGTCATCGATCATCGCGTCATAGACGATCAGGCTGCCGCCAGCCGGCAAGGCGGCATAAGCCTTGCCGAGCAGCATCCGCTTCTCCGCCAGATCCCAGTCATGCAGGATATGGCCCATGACGAGCACATCGGCGGATGGAATTGGCTGGTCGAAGAAACTGCCGCTCTCGAAACGCAGCCGGTCGCCGAGCCCACGGCTGCGGACGAATTCCTCGAAGACCGGGCCGACCGCCGGCAGGTCGAAGCCGATGCCGGTGAGATGCGGATGCCGGCTGGCGATCTCCACGGTGCAGCCGCCTTGGGCGCAGCCGACATCGACGAAGCTCCGCGCTTTCGACCAGTCGAAGCTATTGGCGATCGCCTGCGCCGTCATCCGGCTGACCCCGGTCATGGCGCCGAGGAAATTGCGTAGGATGGCGGGGTCGGCATAGATCGCCCCGAACACATCTTCCTGCCCGTCGCGCGCCTCGTTCTGCGGCTGGCCGCTCTTGAGGCCGTCGGTCAGGCGATTCCAGTAGCCGAACAGGCGCCGGTCCATCATCTCCAGGATGCCGCCGAGATAGCTCGGCTTGCTGCGATCGAGGAAGAAATCGGCCTCGGCGCTGTTGCCGTAGCGGTCGCCCTCGCGGGTCAGCAGACGCAAGGCGACCAGGGCATCGAGAAAGTCGCGGGCGCTGCGGTCGTGCAAACCGAGCCGGCGCTGGATCTCGCGCCGTTCCAGCGGTCCCCGCGCCAATTCGCTGAAAAGGCCCAGGCTGACGGCGCTGAGCAAGGTCTTCGACGCCCAGAAACCCATGCCGAGTTGCAGGATGGCGTCCGGCGCCAGTGATTTAGACATGATATATTCCCCTCATTCCCGCGCAAGGCGATGTCCCCCACGCGGCGTGACCCTCCGCGATTCCGCCACCGGCAACAAGCGCGACCAGGGGGCATTGTGACCCTGGACACGCGATAATTCTGGCAGATGTGACCCAGAGAACGGGACAACTGGCCGGATTATTCTGAGAAAAGCATCAGCAGCGCGGAGAAGCGCCGCGCCGGACTCTCAAGCTTAACCATCCGCGGGAAGGTCAACGGCGGAGAATTGGTGGACCCGATCAGAATCGAACTGACGACCTCCTCATTGCGAACGAGGCGCTCTCCCAACTGAGCTACGGGCCCACTCGTCGGTTGACGGGCGCGAATATGGTGGGGGGGCCGCCGGCTGTCAAGCCGGTTCTGCGCCGGATTCGCGTCCTGTAAGGGGCCTTGACCCGGCCCTGGCCGGAGGTCGCCCGGGATGCCGCCCCAAACCCCTGGGGGCTGCGCCATTAAGTTGCAAGAGCTTGGCAGAAGACGATTTTTGCCCCATATAGGCCGCGGGACAACTGGAAAAGGCCTGCCCCAAGATGAACGCCCTCATTGATCTGATCCTGGTCGTGCTTCAGCTCTATCGCTATGTGCTGATCGCCACCATCATTCTAAGCTGGCTGATCAGCTTCAACGTCATCAATACCCGGAACCAGGCCGTCTACCAGATCAACATGATCCTCAACCGGCTGACCGAGCCGTTGCTGCGGCCGATCCGCCGCATCATCCCGCCGATCTCCGGCCTCGATTTCTCGCCGCTGATCCTGCTGCTGGTGATCTTCTTCATCGAGCGGCTGATCATCCGGGATATCGGGCCCTACGTTTATCAGATGAACCTCTGATCCCGAGCCAGTGATCCTGCTCCACCCGGTTGCGGAGGGTGTCCGCCTGCGTCTCAAGGTGACGCCGAAGGCCAAACATGCGGCGATCGGCGGCCTGCAGCCGGAAGCAGATGGCGGTATGGCTCTGAAAGTGGCGGTCACCGCTGCGCCCGAGGATGGCAAGGCCAATGCCGCCGTCATCGCCCTTCTCGCCAAGGAATGGGGTGTCGCAAAATCGGCCTTTTCAGTCGTCGCTGGTGCAACTGATCGGCGCAAGCTGGTGGAAATTCGCGGATCGACAGCCGAACTCACGGCGCGCATCGGCGCCTGGCTGGAACAGCATCCATAGACCTGGTCAGATCCGCGGGGAAAGCATGAGCGACAGCAACAAGATCATCGACGGCAAGGCCTTTGCCGAAAATCTCCGCAACAAGATCGCCAAGCAGGTCGCTTTCCTGAAAGAGAAGCACGGCTTCACGCCGGGTCTCGCCGTGGTGCTGGTGGGCGAAGACCCGGCCAGCAAGGTCTATGTCCGCAACAAGGGCGAGCAGACCAAGGCCTCCGGCATGGCGAGCTTCGAGCACAAGCTGCCCGACACGACGACCCAGGCCGAATTGCTGGCGGTCATCGACAAGCTCAACAAGGATCCGAACGTCAACGGCATCCTCTGCCAGCTGCCGGTGCCGAAGCAGATCGATCCCCAGGCCATCATCAATGCCATCGATCCCGAGAAGGATGTCGATGGCTTCCATGTGGTCAATGCCGGCAAGCTGGCGACCGGTGGCGAGGGCCTCGTACCCTGCACGCCCTATGGCTGCCTCTTGCTGCTGAAGGACCGGCTCGGCGATCTCGCCGGCAAGCATGCCGTCGTCATCGGCCGCTCCAATATCGTCGGCAAGCCGATGGCACAGCTGTTGCTCAATGAGAGCTGCACCGTGACCATCGCCCATTCCAAGACCAAGGACCTGCCGGGCGAAGTGCGCCGCGCCGATATCGTCGTCGCCGCCGTCGGCCGTCCGGAAATGGTCAAGGGCGAGTGGATCAAGGAAGGTGCCACCGTCATCGATGTCGGTATCAACCGCATCGAGGTGAACGGCAAGGGCAAGCTGGTCGGTGATGCCGATTATGCCAGCTGCTTCCCGCGCGCCGGTGCGATCACGCCGGTACCGGGCGGTGTCGGCCCGATGACCATCGCCATGCTGCTGCAGAACACGTTGATCGCTGCCTGCCGCCAGCGCGGCGTCAAGCTGCCGGACTGATTGCAGCAAGCGGATATCGATTGAAGAGGGCCGGCATCAGCCGGCCCTTTTTGTTTGCGTGCTCAGTCCAGTGTCTGGCGGAAGCGCAGGACCGCCAGCGTCATGGTGACCAGCATGGCCGCCAGGAGTGCCGCCGCGTCATAGCTGAGGATATCGAGATCGGTACCCTTCAGCAGGATGCCGCGGACAATGCGGATGAAATGGGTGAGCGGCAGCACTTCGCCGATCGCCCGCGCCCAACCCGGCATGCCGTCGAAGGGGAACATGAAGCCGGAGAGCAGCATGTTCGGCATGAAGACCATGAAGGTCATCTGCATCGCCTGCAATTGCGACTGCGCCACCGTCGAGATGGTGTAGCCGATCGATAGATTGGCGGCGATGAAGATCGACGTGAGGGCGGCGAGGAGTCCCAGGCTGCCCACCAGCGGCACGCCGAAGATGCCGATACCGAGACCGATGATGATCATCGCCTGGACGAAGCCGATCACCACATAAGGCGCGATCTTGCCGAGCATGATCTCGACCGGGCGGATCGGCATGGCGAGCAGCGATTCCATGGTGCCGCGCTCGCGCTCGCGGGTGACGGAAAGCGCCGTGAACAGCAGCATGGTCATGGAAAGAATGACGCCGAGCAGGCCCGGCACGATATTGATCTGCATGACCCCGGCCGGGTTGTAGCGCGACTGGGTGATGATCTGGTAGGCGTCGTCGCCTTTCTCGGCCGGCACGCCACGCAGATGCTTGAGGGCATTGCCGATGATGCCATTGGCGGCGGAAATGGCGCTGCCGGTCGCCGTCGGATCGGTGGCGTCGGCGGCGACCAGCACCGATGGCTTGTCGCCGCGTCGCAGATCACGCTCGAAATGTGCCGGCACCTCGATGCCGAACTGCACCTTGCCGGCGGCGATCAGCCGGTCGAATTCGCTCTCGCTGCGCGCCTGGATGATGAAATCGAAATAGGCGGTGTTCTGGAACGCCATCAGGATGGCGCGCCCGGCATCGCTATCCTCTTGTAGAAGAATAGCGGCTGGCAGATGCCGGGGATTGGAATTGATCGCATAGCCGAACAGGAAGAGCTGCACCAGCGGCATCATCAGCATCATCGACAAGGTGACGCGGTCGCGCCTGAGCTGCAGGAATTCCTTGATCAGCATGGCGAGCGCACGCCGCAGCGAGAAGCCCTGGCGCTGCTCCGTGCGTCCGCTCGCTGCCGGCAGGCTCATGTCATGATCTGCGGTGGTCATGCGAAATTATCCATCACTGGAAATTATCCGTGGAACGCTGCATGAGATCGATGAAGACGTCTTCCAGATTGGGCTGGTCGAGCTGCCAGGCGAGATCATCCTGGTCGCGATAGGGGGCAATCGTCGCTTCCAGTTGATCGCGGTCGCGCCCCGCCACATGCAGGCTGTTGCCGAAAGGCGCCACCATGTCGATTCCCTTGGCTTCGCGCAGCTCCGGCAGCACCCGCATGATGCCCCGGCCGGTGACGGTATAGGTGGTGAGGCCGGAATGCCCGATTACTTCGCTGACAGTGCCGCGCGCCAGCAATTCGCCATAGGCGATATAGGCGATTTCGTGGCAGCGCTCGGCCTCGTCCATATAGTGGGTGGAGACCAGGACCGTGAGGCCATCCTGGGTGAGGTCATGAATCTCGTTCCAGAAATCGCGCCGCGCCTTGGGATCGACACCCGCGGTCGGCTCATCGAGCAGCAGCAATTGCGGATTGGGGAGGATGCAGGCACCCAACGCCAGGCGCTGCTTCCAGCCGCCCGAGAGCGTTCCCGCCAGCTGTTTGCCGCGACCGTCGAGGCCAAGCCGATGCAAGGCGTCGTTTGCGGATTTCGCCGGATTGGGCAGGCCATAGATGCGGCCGACGAATTCCAGGTTCTCGCGCACCGACAGATCTTCATAGAGGCTGAATTTCTGCGTCATATAGCCGACATGGCGCTTGATCAGATAACTGTCGCGACGGATGTCATAGCCGAGGCAGGTGCCTTCGCCGGCATCGGGGGTCAAGAGCCCGCAGAGCATGCGCAAGGTCGTTGTCTTGCCGGAACCGTTGGGGCCGAGGAAGCCGTAGATCTGCCCGCGCTGCACCTGCATGGAGAGATCGCGGACCACCACATGCTCACCGAATTTCTTGGTGAGGCCTTTGACATCGATGACGATGTTGTTTGCGGCGGTGCTGGCTGTGGCGGCGGTCATGACACGGCCTAATTCGCTGCCATCACATTGGGTGCAAGCGTCACCGTGACCGGCTGGCCGACCCGCAACTTCTCCGGCTGGTCGGGCCGGGCTTCGATCAGGTAGACGAGCTTGGAGCGTTCCTCGAGCGAGAAGATCACCGGCGGCGTGAATTCGCTGGTGCCGGAGATGAAATAGATATGTCCCGTAAGCCCGGCTTCGCAGCCGTCGCAACTGATGGCGATGCGGCCGCCCTGCACGATCTTCGGCAGATCCGGCTCCGGCACATAGAAGCGCAGTTTGAGATTGCCCGGTGGCAATAGTTGCGCGACTGGCTGGCCGGCAGGCACGACTTCGCCGGGACGATAATAGATCTCCTGTACGAGGCCGCTCACCGGTGCGACGATGTGGCGGCGGTCGAGCTTTTGCTGGGCGGAAGCGAGGGCCTGCTGGTTCATGCCGACTTCCTGCTGCGCGGCGACGATGTCGAGATCATGCGCCGGCATGTTGCCGACGGTGATCTGGCGCTGGGCTTCCTTCCAGGCGGCGAGATCCTGGTCGCGGGTGGAAACGGCATTGTCGAGCCCCGCTTTGCTGGTATGGCCCTCGGTGAACAGCGCCTGCTGACGGGCGAGATCCTTCTCCGCCTCTTCATAAGCTGCCTTGGTCCGATCGGCGGTCGCCTGCATCACGGCAATCTCTTCCGGCCGCTTGTCGGGCGCCTGGAGGCGCGCCAGCTTGGCCTGGGATTCCTGTAGCGCGGATTGCGCCTGGTCACGGGCCGCCAGTTCCAATGTGTCATCGACGGAGAAGAGCGGCGCGCCCTTCTCGATCTGGCTACCTTCGGTGGCCGAGAGGCTGGTCAACCGGCCGGCATCATCCGGGCCGACAAAGACCCAGTCTGCTTCGGCATAGCCCTGATAGCCTTCCTTGCCTTTGCTGTCGCAAGCCGTGAGCGCCAGCAGCAGGCCGAGGCAGAGAAAGCCGGAACGCAGGGGAAGGCGGATCATGATGTCGGTTCCTGTCGTGCCGCGGCCGGTGTTTCCAGGCTGCGCAACAGCAGCTCCAGATGGGTATCGATGAAGGCGTCGGCGTCCAGGGGATCGAAGCGGTTGAAAACACTTGTCCAGATCACCGCTGTCAGCATCGAGGCCGACAGCAATTGCGGAAATCGGACCAAAGCATCGCTGGCGAGCTCGCCGCGTTCGACGCCGCGCGTTGCGATCGTCCGCACCATGGCAATGCCGCGCGAGACGACATTGCGGTAATGGAACTCGGCCAGCCAGGGAAAGCGCGGCGCTTCCGAGATGACGAGGCGCAGCAGGTCCTTGCGCCGGGTCGCCAGCAATTCCTGGCGCATGCGCTGGCTCAACATCTTCAGGAGTTCGCGGGTGGTGCCGGAGAAATTCCCGGCCAGCGCCTCGGCCTCGCTCAGCAGCGGCGCCATGCGCTCCATGATGAGGGCGCGGAACAGGTCTTCCTTGTCCTTGAACTGCAGATAGATCGTGCCCTTGGCGACACCGGCGGCGGCGGCGATATCGTCGAGCCGCGCGGCGCTATAGCCCTCGGCCAGGAAGACGTTAAGGGCAGCTTCCAGCAGCGCCTCGCGTTTGGCCGCGGGATCGCCGCGTCGGCCGCGCCGGCTGGCTTCCGTCTTTTCCGCGCTCTCTGGTAGATCGGCCGGCCGCTGCGGCATGGTCGCTATCCTATTAATGACTGACTGGTCAGTCATTAAATAAGCTTGGCGGGGGAATTTGTCGAGTCGGGAATCACTGATCTACGTGATATGGGCTTATAGACCTAGGTCGCGGCTGCCGGACGCCGAACTCAGGCTGCGAAGCCCGAGATTATTGCGTCGTCAGGTTGGTGGTCGTGGCCGCGATCTGCGGTGTCGCGAAAAGCTGCAGCGGGATGGCCTGGGCCATCTCGGCATAGCCCGGATCGCTGGGATGCAAATGGTCGCCGCTGTCAAAGCCGGCGCGCAGATTCTCCGGATGCGCCGGGTCGCGCATCGCCGCGTCGAAATCGATCACGCCGTCGATTTCCCCGGTGCTGCGGATCCACTGGTTGACCGCCAGCCGGATCTTCTCCCGCTCGGCCGGCAAGGCGGCGGGCAGCAGGGTCCCCATGATGAGGCGGATCTGGCGGTGATGCGCCGCTTCCGCCAGCTGGCGGTAGCCGGCGATGAGATCCGCCGCCGTGATCTGGGCGTTATGCGGTGTGCCGCAATCGAGGCCGGCATGGGTCGGCCAAGTGGCGAAATTGATGTCATTGATGCCGATCAGCACGATGGCGGCTTTGATATCGGCGGCGCCGGCAATCTCGCGTTCGAAACGTGTCGTGAGCTTCTCACCGAAGCAGGGCGAATCCGACAGCAGCCGGTTGCCGCTGATGCCGGCATTCAACACCGCCATCGGCGCGCCTTTATCGCCTGCCAACCGGCGCATCAGCCCGTCGGGCCAGCCGCGGCTGAGATCGGGCGTCGAGCGCAGGCCATCGGTGATGGAATCGCCGATGGCAAGAATTGCGGTGGCTGGTGCCGGCTGCCGCACCGATAGCGAGGTGATCCAGGCATAATGCATGAACTGCGTCTGGTAGGCATCCGCCGCTAGGTCGCCTGCATGATTGCCGGGGCCCGAGACATAGTTCGTCACGCTCGATACGCGGTGCCAAGCCTCCAGGCGCTGATCGGGGCCGAGATAGAGGCTGGTTGCGTAGGGCTGGCCGCTTTTCGACACGAGGCCGACGGGATCACTGTCCGCTTCGCCGCCGGGCGGCAGATGGAGAACGCGGCTGCCGCTAAAGGTGACGGCGACACCCGCATCTTCGGCGGCAGCGCCAGCGCCGCTTGCCCGCGCGATCCGCGTTTCCAGGATATCCAGTGGCGCATCGCTGTAGCGGTTGCTGATATGCAGGCGAATTTCCGCGCCGCCGAGTGTGGGATAGATGATCTGCCGAACGGTCCGGCCGGCGATCTCCGGGGCTTGAAGAAAAGGCGGCAATTCTTCGCCGCCGAGGCTGGCCTGCTGGGGAATGGCCTGCAGCGGCGCGATCCAGCTCCTGACCCAATCCTCTCCGGCGACAGCGCCACGCGGCGCTGCAGCCAGAAGAAGACAGGCGATCGAAAGAGGGGCGATCGAGAGAGATAGGTGACGAAGCCATCGCATGATGCGCGAACCTTAGCCCGCAAACATTAAGCCTGCTTTAATCGCAGTCACGTTCCTGCCAGCCGCGTCCTGGCACTCTCTTGATCCGCGGTTTCAACCTCAGCCGTGATCGCGCTTCAGCAGGCGCAGGCGGAGCGCATTGAGCTTGATGAAGCCCGCTGCGTCACGCTGGTCATAGGCACCGGCATCATCCTCGAAGGTCACATGCTTCAGCGAATAGAGGCTCTTCGGCGACTTGCGGCCGACCACGGTGGCATTGCCCTTATAGAGCTTCAACCGCACCGTGCCCTCGACATGCTCCTGGCTCTTGTCGATCAGGGCCTGCAACATCTCGCGCTCGGGCGCGAACCAGAAGCCGTTATAGATGAGCTCAGCATAACGCGGCATGATCTCGTCCTTGAGATGGGCCGCACCGCGATCAAGCGTGATGCTCTCGATGCCGCGATGTGCGGCATAAAGGATGGTGCCGCCGGGTGTCTCATAGACGCCGCGCGACTTCATGCCGACGAAGCGGTTCTCGACCAGGTCCAGGCGGCCGATGCCATTGGCCTTGCCGAGCTCGTTCAGGCGGGTCAGCAGGGTAGCCGGGGACAGCTTCTCGCCATTGAGGGCGATGGCGTCGCCTTTCTTGAATTCGACCTCGATATAGGTCGCCTTGTCGGGGGCGGCTTCCGGCGAGATGGTGCGCTGATAGACGAATTCCTCAGGTTCCTGCCAGGGATCCTCGAGGGCTTTGCCCTCGCTTGAGGAATGCAGCAGATTGGCATCGACCGAGAACGGCGCTTCGCCGCGCTTGTCCTTGGCAATGGGAATCTGGTTCTTCTCGGCAAACTCGATCAGCTTGGTGCGGCTGGTCAGGTCCCATTCACGCCAGGGCGCGATCACCTTGATATCCGGATTGAGCGAATAGCAGGAGAGCTCGAAGCGGACCTGGTCATTGCCCTTGCCGGTGGCGCCATGGGCGACCGCATCGGCGCCGGTCTTGCGGGCGATATCGATCAGGTGCTTGGAGATAAGCGGGCGGGCGATCGAGGTGCCGAGCAGATATTGGCCTTCATAGAGGGCATTGGCACGGAACATCGGGAAAACAAAGTCGCGGACGAATTCCTCGCGCACGTCCTCGATGAAGATCTCCTTGATGCCCAGCATCTCGGCCTTCTTGCGCGCCGGCTCCAGCTCCTCGCCCTGGCCGAGATCGGCGGTGAATGTCACCACCTCGCATTGATAGGCTTCCTGCAGCCATTTCAGGATGACGCTGGTATCGAGACCGCCGGAATAGGCGAGCACGACTTTCTTAATCTCGCGGGCCATGACGCTTCCTCTAAAGCACGAAATCTGGGGAAATCCGGGCGGAAATTAGGGGAAACGCCGAGCCGAGGCAAGGACAGGCTATGGGCTGGCGCCTTGCAAGCGATGCAAATCAGCCGTCCCGGAAGGTCAGGTTGCCTGCCGCACTTATTCCTGCCCATAGTGGCAGATAATAAATAAGCAAAATGGGGGCGAGGACAGCATGAGACTGGCATCGGCGGCCGCGGCCAACCGGGGCAACACAAAGCGGGTCGACAGCGTCGATACTGCCCGTTTCATCGGCATCTTCTTCGTCTATTGGGGCCATATCGCCGAGCAGATCATGTATCTGCATAACGACATCGCGGCGGCCCAGTACAAATACATCTATTCGTTCCATATGCCGGTCTTCTTCGTGCTGTCCGGCCTGATTGCCCGTGACTGGGGCGCCCGGATGAGCCCGGGACAATTCATCGCCTCGCGCCTCGCCTCCCGCTTCGTGCCGCTACTGGCCTTCAACCTGGCGCTGGGTCTCATCAGTCTCTGGTCGACGCCGGACTTTCCGCCGATCCCATTGCAGACGGCTGCGGATTACGGCCATGCCATCGTCATGACCCTCACCCGCCTGCCGGTCTTCGACATCCCGACCTGGTTCCTGCTTTGCCTGATGTCGGTCGAGGCGATCCACTATGTAGTCTACCGCTTCCTGCGTGGCTCCGAAGTGCGCCTGCTGCTGGCCGTCCTCGCCTTCTATCTGGCCGGCTATTTCCTCAACCTGCATTTTGACTTCTTCGCCGCCGGCACCAATTACTGGCTGTGGAACGAGGCGATCACCGCCTATGCCTTCTATCTCGTCGGCGTGTTCCTGCAGGGACGCGGCTGGCTGCAGCTTCCGGCACCCCGGATGATGATGTGGCTGGGCGCCGTCATCGCCTTCGCCCTGGTCTATCTGACCTATGACCTCAACCAGGGACCCTTCCGCCTGATCCAGGCTGTGGTGATCCTGGCTGCGGGCCATGGTCATATCTTCTGGTTCCCGGTGACGGCGCTGATCGGATCGGCCGGCATGGTCCTCCTGGCGAAGGCGCTCCCCGATTGGCGCTGGCTCCCCTTTATGGGCAAAAACGCGCTGATCCTGATGGGACTCAACGGCGTCGTCTATCACCAGGTCAATACCAAGCTGGCCCACTGGTTTGTGGCCCATGGATCGGCGGGAGCCGCAGCGGTGACCGGCTTCTGCCTCGTCGTCAGCATCGTCAGCCTGCTCGCCACCGTGCCGCTGGTGATGCTGCTCAACCGCTATCTGCCGCAGCTCTTCGGCAAGCCGACGGAACGGGGGCCATTGCTGCCGGCTTTGTTGAAGGCGAAGGTCTAGCTGCCCAGCGCCTTCAAGGCGAGCGTGCTGTCGATATATTCGAGTGTGGTGCTGCTCTTGGTGGCGATCGCCGCCTTGAAGAAATCGGTGGCCGCCTTCTTGTCGCCCTTCAACAGGGCCTGCTGCCCGAGATAGTAATTGAACTCGCAGCGGAAAGCCTGCCCCTGCTTGAGATTGCTGCTGTCGAGGGCGGTGAAGACGGTGGCCTGATCGAGCTTGCCCTGGAAATAGCGGATCACCTGTACCGGCCATTGCTCGTCGAGCAGCTTGCCGGCGGCCGTATCCAGCGCCTTCGGGTCGCCATTGGCCAGCGGATCCTTCTTGGCCGCCTGGGCCTGGAACTGGCGGGCGAGGTTGAGGCGCAAAGCCGCATAGGGGTTGCTGTCGCGGAGATTCATGGCATTGGCGAAATCGGTGGCGGCGGCGGTGAAGTCACCTTTGGCGTAATAAGCGCGGCCGCGATTGTAGAACGCGGCTGCCGCCTTGGCATCGATCTTCACCATGGCGGTGAAATCGGCGATCGCCGGATCGAACTTGCCATTGCGCAGCAACAGGCCGCCGCGATCGAGCAAGGCGTCGAAATGATCGGGGTGGTTCTTCAGCACATTGCCGAGATCGGCGATGGCGTCATTGTCCTTGCCCTGTTGCGACAGCAGCCAGGCCCGCATGTAATGGGCGTCGACATTATCCTTGTCCTTGCCGATGGCGGTGTCGAAATCCTGCTTTGCGGCACTCTGCTGATTGGCGCGCATCTCGGCGATGCCGCGATTGACATAGGCTGCCGGAACATCCGGCTGGATCTTGATCGCCTGGCCGAAATCGCGAATGGCGGAATCATTCTGGCCCAGGTTCGTGTAACCGATGGCGCGGTTGTAATAGACGGCGGCCAGCTGATCGCTGGCGATTTGCCGCCCCTCGATCGCATGGGTGCAGGCGACCACCCGCAGCTGGGCATCGTCGTTGTTGAAACAAGCCTGCACGTCGTCCGGCAGGGTATCTTCCGGCAAGGGTGCCGGCTTGGCCTTCGGCTTGGCGTTCTTCTGCTCGTCCTGCTGCACGATGGAATTCGGCTGCTCCTCCGGCAGCGGCACCTCGGCCCAGGCGATCCGCGCCAGGCACAAGCTGAATACCGTGGCAATTGCGCACAGCCCGGCCCTGGTGGCGTAACGCTGTGCCGGTTGCGCAATTTCAAAACGACGAGAACGTGTCACTGCAAATAAAATCCATCATGTTAATCGGCCATCATGTTGATCGGCTGCCGATGCAGCCTTGCTGCCCCGACATGCATGCCGCCCGGCGCTGTCCGCGGCCTGACACCAGACAGCCTGATAACAGGGGGTAAATATCCGCGCCATTTATCTGTAGCGGCGCGAAGCTAACCCGGCCGGCACCCGGGGGCAACACGCAAAGCCGTGTCCGTTAATCTACCTTAAATGGCATTCGCCAAGGCGGCATGCTAGGCTGCGATGCCGCTTACCAAAGATTGCCCTGATTTCGCATCACCACGTGCATTGCTTGCCACGCGCATTTCTGCAGCGGATTTCAGCACAAGATTTCAGCACAGGGGGGAGTAGATGGCGAAGCCAAACAAGGATTGGTCACTGGTGCAGACGCGGGCACGGGAGGCGCGCAATCTGCTGGCGGCCCATAATGGCGGTAATCTCTGGCGCGACATCACCGTCGCCCATCTCGATACCGGCATTCGTCCCCATCCGATCTTCGGCAGCTGGGTCGATCTCGATGCCGGCGTCAATTTCATGGAGGCGGGCCAGCCGCCGATCGATCCCCTGGACGACGCCACTTATGGCGGCCATGGCACGCGCACGCTCAGCGTGCTGACCGGTGCCGTACCGGGCGATTTCCAGGGCGTCGCCGCCCAGGTGCCGGTGGTGCCCTACCGGGTCGCCGACGACGTCATCCTCGGCACCAAGCAGGAGCAGTTGAACGTCGCCAATGCGATCTATCACGCGATCGACAATCGGGCCTGCGAAGTGATCACCCTCAGCATGGGCTATCCGCTGGTCGGCACCTTCTGGCACAACGCTTTGGGTGCTGCTGTCGATTACGCCTATCAGCGCGGCGTCATCCTGGTCGCCGCCGGCGGCCAGGTGATCGACAAACCCTGTTATCCCGGTAAGTTCTTTCGCGCGATCGGCGTCGGCGGCTATCGCAAGGCGTCGGACACGGCGGATCTCAGCATCTACCAGGATTATTTCCAGAAAGAGGACCATGAGGTCACGTCGTTGCGCAGCTTCATCGATGTCTGGGGACCGGCCGATCCGGTCTGGCGCCTCGGTGTCTCGGCGGTAGCGGGCGGCGACCCGGTCTTCGCCTATGATTTCGGCGACGGCACCTCTTACGCGACGCCACATGTCTCAGGGGCTGCCGCGATGTGGCTCGCCTATCGCTATGACGAACTCATGACCGCCTATCCGCAGCCCTGGCAGCGGATCGAGGCCTTCCGTCTGCTCTTGAAGACGACGGCGCAGGATCTCAGCGGCCTGCCTGATTTCACCGGCATGAGGCCGGCCAACGGCCCGGCGACGCCGAAGAAGGGCGACACCAATGGACCCGGCCAGACCGGCGGGCTCGATATCCTGGCGCTCCTGCGAGCCCCGCTGCCGGCGGCAAAGAACCTCGTGCAGGAGAAGCGCCTGGCGGAGAACCAGGAGTTCTAGGATTTAGGCGGTGGAAGCGGCGTCGCGGGCCGAGCGGCGGAGCTTCACGCTCTCGCTCTTCAGCTGGCCGCAGGCCGCCATGATGTCCTCGCCGCGCGGGGTCCGCACCGGGCTCGCATAGCCGGCATTGAAGACGATGTCGCTGAAGGCATCGATCGCCTTCTGGGTCGAGCGCTCGTAAGGCGCACCCGGCCAGGGATTGAAGGGGATGAGGTTGACCTTGGCGGGGACGCCCTTGATCAGCTTCACCAGCGCGCGGGCATCGGCCGGGCTGTCATTGACATCCTTCAGCATGACATATTCGAAAGTGATGCGCCGGGCGTTGCTGAGCGTCGGGTAATCGCGGCAGGCCTGCATCAATTGCGCGATCGGGTATTTCTTGTTGATCGGCACGATCTCGTTGCGCAGCTCATCGGTGACGGCATGCAGCGAGATGGCGAGATTGACGCCAAGCTCGGCACCGGCGCGCTCGATCATCGGCACGACGCCGGCGGTCGAGAGCGTGATGCGGCGCTTGGAGATCGAGATTCCCTCGCTGTCCATGACGATCTTCAGCGCCTTGGCGACGTTGTCGTAGTTATAGAGCGGCTCACCCATACCCATCATGACGATATTGCTCAGCATGCGGCCATCCGGCGGCGAGGGCCATTCGCCGAGATGGTCGCGGGCATTCATCACCTGGCTGACGATTTCCGCGGCGGTCAGGTTGCGCACCAGCTTCTGCGTGCCGGTATGGCAGAACTTGCAGGTGAGGGTGCAGCCGACCTGGGAAGAGACGCAGAGCGTGCCGCGATCGGATTCCGGGATATGGACCGATTCCACTTCCTGGCCATCGGGGAATTTCAGCAGCCATTTCCGTGTGCCGTCGATCGACTTGCGGTCGACGGTGATGGCCGGGCGCTGCACCACGAAACGCTCGGCAAGGGCGGCGCGAAAATCCTTCGAGAGATTGCTCATCTTGGCGAAGTCGGTCTCGCCGCGATGATAGATCCAGTTCCACAGCTGCTTGCCGCGGAAGGCCGGCTGCTTGATCTCGGCCATGGCGGCGGCCAGCTCTTCGCGGCTGAGGCCGACGAGATTGGCCAGTCCACCATGCGCTTGGCCGGCCTGCGTCGTCCCGGCCAGCGCCGTTTCCGGCTGCGGCATGACCGTCGGCTCCGTGACCAGCGCCTGCTGCTGTTGTTCCTGCATCTGCATATCGCACCTCATGGCGCCACCATCCCGGCTGCGCCGCATCAACACATTTGTCCGTGGCATCCGCGCCGGGCCTAAAGGCCACAGGCAGCGGTGATCTTGTCATAGGCGGCGCTGAAGCCGCTCAAACTGTATCGGTCCTCGCCGGTCCGACCTTTCGAGGTGGTGGCCCGCAGGGACAGGTAATCGTTCTTCTTCATCGCCGCGACGATCAGCTTGTCCTGGCTGTCGCTGCTGCTCCAGGCGCGGTCGCCGGTGATCTTCTGCAGCGTGAAACTGCGCTTACCGATCTTCAGGCTTACCGCCGTGCCCTTGCGCGGCTCGAAACCCAGGATCACGCTCACCTGATCGCGCGCCATGCCCTTCTCGGCATGGGTCACCAGCAGGGCCGTCTGGCCGCGATCCGCAAAGGCCGGGCTGTCATTCTGCGGCGTGCTGCTGATATAGCACAAAGTGACGCCTTGCTGCGGCATGGTCTTGGCCTGCCAGTCGCCGAAGCTGCCGAGATTGGTCGACGCCCCGGCATCCTTGGACGATTTCGCGTCCGGCGCCTGGCCGGTTGCCGAGTTGTCGGCGGCCCAGGCCACACCCGCCCGGCCACCGGTCTCCCCTCCAGGGATCCCGATTGGCGCCGCAATAAACCACAGCCCGGCCAGACAGGCCAGGGCCAAAGACATGATCCGCATGATCCCTACTCCGCCCGCGCTGCATAGCAGGTTAACAAAGAATAATCCAGCCGGCACGGGGGGTTAGATCACATCGCTGTCAACCAGCTGTCGGCTTGCGGCGGCATGGACGTGTTGCCTGGGGCCGCTATAGTGATCGTCTTCCAGTCCAGCCTCGGAGAAGTCATGCCGATTGTTCTGTGCTTTGGCGATTCCAATACCCACGGCACCAAGCCGATGACCGACCGCGATAGCCAGGCGCGCTATGGTCCGGAAGAACGCTGGACCGGCGTTCTCCGCCGCGAATTGGGCACCGGCTGGACGGTGATCGACGAGGGCCTGCCGGGACGGACCACGGTGCATGACGATCCGTTGGAAGGCGCCCATAAGAACGGCCGGCGCTATCTGCAGGCCTGCCTGGAAAGCAACCGGCCGCTGGATGCCATCGTGTTGATGCTGGGCACCAATGACCTGAAAGCCCGCTTCAGCCTGCCGCCCGAGGATATCGCCGACGGTGTCGATGAACTGCTGAAGATCATCGCTGCTGCCGAGGCCGGCCCCGCCGGCAAGGCGCCGAAGGTGCTGGTCATGGCGCCGCCGCCGCTCGGCAAGCTCGGTCTCCTGGCCGGCATGTTCACCGGCGGGACAGAGAAATCCCGCCGCCTCGCCCCGCTTTATGCCGCCATCGCCGCCCGGCGTGGCGCCGAATTCCTCGATACCGGCCCGGTCATCCGCAGCAGCGATATCGACGGCATCCATTTCGATCTCGATGCCCTGGAGCCGCTGGGCGAAGCGGTTGCCGCCCGGCTCAAGCATATGTTCCGGTAACCGGCCCTATTCGGCGGCGATGGCCTCGGGCCGGGCCGGATTGGCGGTCGGCCGCGGCTTGTCGCGGGTTGCCACAGCCAGGCCAAGGACGATGACCAGGCCGCCGATGATCGACGGCACGGCCGGCAGTTCCTGGAACAGCAGGGCAGCGAGGATGGTCGCCAGCAGCGGCTGGCCATAAGCGAGGATGCCGGCCAGGGCTGCGGAAATCGTCTTGAAGGCTTGGGTGAGGCAGATGAGGGCCGTCAGGGTGATGACGCTGTAACCCAGCATATAAAGCCAGCCATGGAGATCTGCCGGGATAAAGCGGGTCTCGAAGAGGCTGAAGGGCAGACAGAAAATGGTGGCGCCAAAGCTCTGCCAGAAGGTCACGGCGAGGGCCGGGTATTTGCGCGAGAGATGCGCGGTGATCAGGAAGCAGCCGGCATAGAAGAAGGCGGCGCTGATCGCCATGATATTGCCGGTGAGGTCGCTATGGCCGCCGGCCCGGTGCAGCGACATGAGCACGATGCCGCTGAAACAGATCAGGCAGCCGGCCCAGAGTTTCCAGCCGGCGCGCTGCTTCAGCAGCCAGGTGCCGAGGATCGCCACCAGCAGGGGATAGAGCATGACCAGGACCGTTGCCTCCATCACCGTGGTGCGCAGGATGGCGCCGTTCCACAGGACGAGATCGGCGGCATAGAGCGCCCCGGCGACCAGGCCGAGGATGACGTCTTTCCGCGCCATCGACGCCAGCCAGCGGCGTCGCCCATCCACTTTCGCCATGGTCTGGCGCGCCATCAGCAGGGTCGGCAGCAGCAGGAAGCCCAGGCGCCAGAAGGCGGTGGAGGCGGCATCGACCGGGCTGTCCCGCACCAGGATGGGGCCGAAGGCGGAACAGAAGACGCTGAGGCACATGAGCCAGAAGCCGGCCGGCATGGCGGGAATCCTTGGACTGAAACCGATAAAATTATCTTTGACAGTTACAGAATGTCATGAAAAACTGTAACCGGTCAAATGCATTTAATTGGTTAAGAAGCTGCGAGACTGCCGATGAATGCTGCCGTATCCGCTGCTGCAAAAACAGGCCCGGAATCCGGGGCGGGCGGCATCCGCGTGCCAACGCATGAGTTCTGCGGCGGTCGCCTCTCGCTCGATTTCTGCAATTCCTATACGCCCGAGCGCCGGGACGGCGACAATGACCGGCTGCCGGATCTCGCCGCTTTGGTCGCCTGGGCGCATCGCGCCGGCTGGCCATTGCAGGGTGTCACCCCGGTACATCTGACCGCCGGCGATCTCCAGGCCTTCCGCTCGCTGCGACTCAGGCTATGGAATCTCTTCACGGCGGCGATCGACGGCACCGCGGCCGATCCGGCCGATATCGATGCCCTGGATGGGGCCGTACTCGATGCCTTCTCGTCGCTCCGGCTCTCCCCCGGTAAGCCGGGCGGGCCGCTGATCTGGCAGGAGACAGCCGGCCCGCTCGACAAACTGCGCCATGCCATCGCCCGCGACGCTGCCGACCTGCTGACGGCCGGTCAGCTGAAGCGCCTCAAACGCTGTCCCGGCGATCATTGCGGCTGGCTCTTCTACGACACCAGCAAGAATGCCAGCCGCCGCTGGTGCGTGATGGAGGATTGCGGCACTCGCGCCAAGGTCAGGAGTTTCCGGGCGCGGCAGAAATCGACGCCGGCCTTCTGACGGCGTTGTTGCGCGTGTCTTTGATAACGGAAATGAAAACCCCGGGCCGATCTGGGATCGACCCGGGGTAAAGTGCGGCGCCTAAACGGACGCCGATCCGGCGCTGTGGACTGGAGTGTCGCGCCGGATTGACTCAGGCGGCCGCTTTCGTGGCTGCCGGGACTTGCCGGATCAGGTGATCAAAAGCCGAGAGCGAGGCCTTGGCGCCGTCGCCCATGGCGATGATGATCTGCTTGAAGGGCGTCGTGGTGGCATCGCCCGCGGCGAAGATGCCGTGATGCGAGGTCTGGCCGCGATGATCGACCTCGATCTCGCCGCGCGGCGTGAGCGCGATGCTGTCCTTCAGCCATTCGGTGTTGGGGACGAGACCGATCTGCACGAAGATGCCTTCGAGCTCGATATGATGCTGGCTGTCGGCATTGCGGTCCTTATAGGCAAGGCCCGTCACCTTGTTGCCATCGCCATGCACTTCGGTGCTGAGCGCCGAGGTGATGATGGTGACATTGCTAAGGCTGCGCAGCTTCGCCTGCAGCACCGCATCGGCGCGGAGCTGGCTGTCGAACTCGATCAGAGTGACGTGGCTGACGATGCCGGCGAGATCGATCGCCGCCTCGACGCCGGAATTGCCGCCGCCGATCACCGCCACGTGCTTGCCCTTGAACAGCGGGCCGTCGCAATGCGGGCAATAGGCAACGCCCTTGTTGCGGTATTCCGCTTCGCCCGGGACATTCATTTGCCGCCAGCGGGCGCCGGTCGCCAGGATTACGCTGCGGGCCTTGAGGACCGCACCGCTGGCGAGATGGACTTCGTGCAAACCGTCATGCGTGGCTGCGGGGACCAGCTTCTCGGCGCGCTGCAGGTTCATGATGTCGACCTCATAGGTCTTCACATGTTCCTCCAGCGCCGTCGCCATCTTCGGGCCTTCGGTATGGGTAACGGAGATGAAGTTCTCGATCGCCATCGTGTCCAGCACCTGGCCGCCGAAACGCTCGGCAGCGACGCCGGTGCGGATGCCCTTGCGGGCGGCATAGATCGCCGCCGCGGCGCCAGCCGGGCCACCGCCCACCACGAGGACGTCGAAGGCTTCCTTATGCTTCAGCTTCTCGGCGGCGCGGGCTTCCGCACCGGTATCGATCTTGGCGAGGATCTGCTCCAGGCTCATGCGGCCCTGGGCGAAGGGTTCGCCATTGAGATAGACCGAGGGCACGGCCATCACCTGGCGGCTATCGACTTCCGACTGGAACAGGGCGCCGTCGATCGAGACATGCTTGATCCGCGGATTGACGACGCTCATCAGGTTCAGCGCCTGCACCACGTCCGGGCAGTTCTGGCAGGATTGCGAGAAATAGGTCTCGAAGGTGTAGTCGCCGTCGAGGTCGCGCACCTGTTGCAGGACGTCTTCCGCGGTCTTCGAGGGATGGCCGCCAACCTGCAGCAACGCCAAGACCAGCGAAGTGAATTCATGGCCCATGGGGAGGCCGGCGAAGCGCACGGCAATCGCGGTACCGGTGCGGCGGATCAGGAACGAGGGCTTGCGCACATCATCGCCATCGGTCAGGACGCTGACCTGGGGCGAGAGCGCGGCGATCTCTTCGAGCAGCTCCTGCATTTCCCGGGACGCCGCGCTGTCATTGAGCGACGCCACCAGTTCCACCGGTTGCGTGATGCGTTCCAGGTAAGCGGCGAGCTGTTGCTTCAGATTGGCGTCCAACATGGCGGGTCCCCTCTTCAGAAATCACGGGCAGGAAATCTTGGGTAGTCTTACTTTAGTAATCTCGTCGGTCGCACCTTCCCGGATCCAGGCATCCCTGGATCCGGGTGGCGACTAACGCAGTCGACTTAGATCTTGCCGACCAGGTCGAGCGACGGGGCGAGGGTCTTCTCGCCTTCCTTCCAGGCCGCCGGGCAGACTTCACCCGGATGGCTGTGGACATACTGCGCGGCCTTGATCTTGCGCAGCAGCTCCGTGGCGTCACGGCCGATACCGCCGGCAGTGATCTCGACGATCTGGATCACGCCATTCGGATCGACGACGAAGGTGCCGCGATCGGCGAGACCGGCTTCCTCGATCAGCACTTCGAAATTGCGGCTGAGCTTCAGCGTCGGATCGCCCAGCATCGTGTACTTGATCTTCTTGATGGCCGGCGACATGTCGTGCCAGGCCTTGTGGGCGAAATGGGTGTCGGTGGAGACGCTGTAGATCTCGACGCCGAGCTTCTGGAACGCGGCATAATTATCGGCGAGGTCTTCCAATTCGGTCGGGCAGACGAAGGTGAAGTCGGCGGGGTAGAAGAAGAAGACCGACCACTTGCCCTTGAGATCCGCATCGCTCACGGAAATGAACTTGCCATCCTTGAACGCTTCGGCCTTGAAGGGTTTCAGGTTGGTGTTAATCAACGACATTTTTATGCTCTCCAGTCCTGGTTAATTGCAGTTGCGGGGGCATAGATAACGGATGCTGACCCATCTATCCAATGGATTATTTAAGACATATTAATCGGATTTTTCGATCACCAAAGGTGGCCATGAGTGATCCGGCCAACGGTGCGGCTTGATGGCCGGAGTTCTCCGACGAGCGCTCGAATGCCTGATGAATGGATTGCCGGGTCAAGCCCGGCAATGACAGGGTGTGGGAAATTTACGCAGAGATCCCAAGCACTTACACCCTGTCACCCTCGGGCTTGACCCGAGGGTCCATGGTGGCGACAGCAAGGAAACAAGCGACGTGCGGCTCTGCTCGCCGAATTTCTAGCCCTCGGCCGTCTCCGGCTTCACCGCCAATTGCGCCGCCGCATCGCGGGCGAGGCGTTTTTTCTTCCATTTCGGCAGGCCATGGCGGTGTTGCGGCAGGACGACGGTGGGGCCGCCGACCCGGACCGGGCGCTCGGCGAAGCGGCCGAGGCTGATCATGCGGTCATAGATGACGAGGGCTGCGGCGACCGAGACATTGACGCAGAAGCGGGTCGGAATTTTCACGATAAAGTCGCAGCGCTCGACCAAGGCCGGGCTCAGACTGTCCTGTTCCGGCCCCAGTACATAGGCGGCGGCCGGCGGATGGGTGAAGCTGGGCAGGTCGACCGCGTCATCGGTCAGCTCGACCCCGACCAGCCGGCAGCCCAGCGGCAAAGTGAAGTCGCTGAGGCCCCGATAGGCATGCACCGGCATATTGTTGATGGCGATCGAGGTATCCGATTGCAGGATCTCGTCGACATCGATTTCGGCATTGATCGTAAAGGAAAAACTGGCGTGAAAGGCATGCGCGGTGCGCAAAATGGCGCCGAGATTCATGGCTTTCGAGATGCCCTCGACCCCGACCCCGAAATAACCGCGCGGCAACTGACGTTCCATTTTAACCCAAGTCCTGAAAGTCGATTTGCCGGCAACTTGCATCGCCCGGCCGGCCAAGGCAAGGTGCCGGCAAAAGTAACGATCCAGAATATGCGTGCGGGAGAACCATCATGGCGCAAGGTCACGTCCATCTACATGCCGAACTGCCAGCGGGCGCCGAGCGCAACATCGCCCCGGTCCTGGTCGAGGTGGTGCGCGGCCAGATGGTGGAAAGCCGCCACCGCGCCACGGTTGCCATTGTCGATGCCGAAGGCCATGTCGTCGGCTCCTGGGGCGATATCGAGCAGCCGCTATATGGCCGCTCGGCGATCAAGCCGCTGCTCGCCTTGCCGCTGCTCGAAAGCGGTGCCGCGGATGCCTATGGACTCAGCACCGCGGAAATCAGCCTCGCCACCGCCTCGCATAACGGCGAGAAGCGCCATACCGAGACGGTGACGGCCTGGCTGCATCGCGTGGGGCTCACGGTGGATGATCTCGAATGCGGCCCGCATTACCCCTATGACGAGCCTACCGCCCAGGCGATGTGGGCGCATGGCGAACAGAAGACCCGCGCTCATAACAACTGCTCGGGCAAGCATGCTGGCTTTCTCTCGACCGCGAAGCATCTCGGCGAACCGACCAAGGGCTATATCCAATACGAGCATCCGGTGCAGCAGCGCCTGCTCGGTGTGCTCGAGCAGATGTCGGGCTGCGAACTCGGAAATGTGCCGCGCGGCATCGATGGCTGCGGCATTCCGGTGATCGCCATTCCGCTCGGCAATACCGCGCTCGCCATGGCGCGCCTTGCCGATCCC